>ERZ795055.129-NODE-129-length-92637-cov-19.807284_pt1 | contig 92637 bp, 83 predicted proteins | sample MGYA00375139_ERZ795055 | MGnify/ENA primary metagenome ERZ795055 (study PRJEB30184, sample SAMN05720283) | anaerobic digester metagenome | isolation source: active sludge of municipal wastewater-treating anaerobic digesters | place: USA | collected 2015-01-23 ... | reverse complement strand
CGCCTTCGATGCCGCCGTGGCGGCGGCTGATCCTCTGCACATCCTGCCGCCCCGGCTGGGCGCCCCGCCCGCCGGGCGCGTGTTCGTGTGCGGCGCCGGCAAGGCTGCGGCGAGCATGGCGCTCGCCGTGGAGCGCGCCTGGCCGCGGGTCGCGCTCGATGGCCTGGTCATCACCCGCTACGGCCACGGCCTGCCGACGCAGCGCATCCGCGTGGTCGAGGCCGGCCACCCGGTGCCCGACGAGGCGGGCGAGGCCGCCGCCCGCGAGATGCTGGCTCGCGCCGCCACCCTTGGCCCCGGTGAGCTGCTGCTCGCGCTGGTCTCGGGCGGAGGCTCGAGCCTGCTGGCGCTGCCGGCGCCGGGCCTGGCCATGGCCGAGCTCAGGCAGGTCACCGCGCAGCTGCTGGCCAGCGGGGCACCGATCGAACAGATGAACGTGGTGCGCAAGCACCTCTCGGCGATCGCGGGCGGGCAGCTTGCGCTCGCGGCCGTGCAGGGCGGCGCGTCCGTGCGCGCGCTGATCGTCTCGGACGTGACGGGCGACGAGCCCGCGGACATCGCCTCGGGCCCCTGCGCGACCGACCCATCGACCTACGCCGACGCGCTGGCAGTGCTGGCGCGCTGGGGAGTGAGCCCGCCCGTTGCGGTGCGCGATCGGCTCGAGCGCGGCGCCGCCGGTGCATACCCCGAGACGCCCAAGCCCGGTGACGAGCGCTTCGCTCGGGTGAGCAACGAGCTCGTCGCCACCGCGCACGCCAGCCTGCGAGCCGCGGCCGCGACCCTCGAGTCCGCCGGGGTGCGCGCGGTGATCCTGGGCGACACGGTCACCGGCGAGGCGCGCGAGGTGGCCAAGGTGTATGCCGCCCTGGTGCGCGAGATCCGCGCGCATGGCGCGCCCTTCGCGCCGCCGGTGGCCCTGCTCTCGGGCGGCGAATGCACGGTCACGCTGCCACCGGGCGTGCGAGGTCGGGGAGGGCGCTGCAGCGAGTTCCTGCTGTCGCTCGCGCTCGAACTCGAGGCCGTGCCCGGGGTGTGCGCGCTGGCCGCCGACACCGACGGCATCGACGGCTCGGAGGACAACGCCGGCGCCTGGTTCGACGCCGCCGTGCTCGCGCGAGCCCGGACCCGCGGCCCGAGCCTGCGCGCCAGCCTCGACGCGCATGACGCCTGGGGCTACTTCCACGCCGCCGACGCCCTGCTGCACACCGGGCCCACCCGCACCAACGTCAACGACTTCCGCGTCATCCTCGTGCGCTGAGCGCGGGCCGCGCCGCTTGCGATAATCGCGGCCTCACCGGAGCCCGCCTTGCAGACCCTCACGCTCACCCGCCCCGACGACTGGCACCTGCATCTGCGCGACGGCGCGGCCATGGCCGACGTGCTGCCGCACACTGCGCGGCAGTTTGCCCGCGCCATCGTGATGCCCAACCTCAAGCCGCCGGTGACCACGACCGAGCAGGCCCTTGCGTATCGCGCGCGCATCCTGGCTGCGCTGCCCGCAGGGCTCGCCTTCGAGCCGCTGATGACGCTCTACCTCACCGACAACACGCCGCCCGGGGAGATCGCCCGCGCCATCGACTCGGGTGTCGTCAAGGCGGTGAAGCTCTATCCGGCCGGGGCCACGACCAATTCCGACGCGGGGGTCAGCTCGCTCGCGCGCTGTTCCGCCACGCTGGCCGAGATGGAAAGGCGCGGCCTGCCCCTGCTCGTGCATGGCGAGGTCACAGCGCCCTTCGTCGACGTGTTCGACCGCGAACGCGCCTTCATCGACGAGGTGCTCATCCCCGCGCGCCGTGACTTCCCCGGGCTGAAGGTGGTGTTCGAGCACATCACCACGCGCGAGGCGGCCGACTACGTGCGCGAGGCCGAGGGGCCGATCGCCGCCACCATCACCGCCCACCACCTGCTCTACAACCGCAACGCGATCTTCATGACGCCCGAGGGCCGCACCGGCGTGCGGCCCCACCTGTATTGCCTGCCCGTGCTCAAGCGCGAGTCGCACCGCGCCGCGCTGGTGGCCGCGGCCACCAGCGGCAACCCGCGCTACTTCCTGGGCACCGACAGCGCCCCGCACCCGCGAGCCGACAAAGAGACCGACTGCGGCTGCGCGGGCTGCTACACCGCGCTCAGCGCGCTCGAGCTCTATGCCACGGCCTTCGAACGCGCGGACGCGCTCGACCGGCTGGAGGCCTTTGCAAGCTTCCACGGCCCCGACTTCTACGGCCTGCCGCGCAATCGCGAGCAGATCACCCTGGAACGGCGCGCTTGGGCCGTGCCCGAGGATTTGCCCTTCGGTTCCGCACGGCTCGTGCCGTTAGGCGCGGGCGAGCGCCTAGACTGGCGCCTGACACCGACCACGGAGCCGACGACATGACCGCCAAGAAAGCCGAACTCGAGAAGCGCAAGGGCCTGCAGATCAGCAACGCGCTGCGCCAGGGTGGCAACCCCTACGGGCCGGCGAGCGCCGCTCCCGAGGACCGCAAGGCGCGCCGCGCGGCCGAGCGCGCTGCCGGGCTGGTGCCGGTGGCGCTCAAGCTGTCCGAGCCCCTGCTGGCGCAGCTGCACGAGCGGGCGCAGGCGGCGGGACAGCCCTTGTCCGAGGTGGTCACGGCACTGCTCGAGCAGGCGCTCGCCGCGCCCCGAGCGGGCTAGCGCATCGCGTCGATGAAGTCGATGAAGGGCTGCGGGTCGACCGCGAACGCGCCCGCGTAGGGCCGGTCGAGCGTGAACACCATGCACAGCTGCACGCCGATGATCATCGCCAGCGGCACCAGCAGCAGGTAGCGCGCGCGCGAGGTCTGCGTCACCAGGGCGCCGTGGAACGAGAACAGCACCAGCGCCCCGAGCACCAGCGCTCCCCACATGGGGCGGGGCAGGTCGGTGATGCCCGCAGTCAGGCGCTGCTGGCGGGCCTCGAGCCAGCGCGTCACGTGACCCTGGAACAGCATGTAGCTCGCCGGGTTCGCGGCGGCCGTCTGGGGTATTTGACCGGCGAAGTCCGCTAGGCGGTTGGCGGCGTCGCGCGAAGTGTGCGTGAACTCGTGCCGGCGCAACTCGGGCCATTCGCGCTCGACCACGGCCTGCGCATAGTTGCGCGCCAGCGCCTGAGCCTCGCCCGCGTAGGGCTGCGCCAGCGTGAAGCCCGCACTGCGGTGCAGTTGCGACAGGGCCTGCGCCTCGTTGGACACGGCCGTGGCGGCACCGCTGTTCTCGCCCCACACCAGCGACACGGCGAACGACAGCAGGATGCCGTAGGTCGTGCCCACCACCGTGTAGACCGCGACCGTCACGGTGAGCTCGCGTCCGAGGTCCAGCCCGCGCGCCAGGCGCTGGGTCACCCGCGCGATGAGCTCCCCCGCGACCAGCGTGATGCTCATGAACACCAGCGCCTGGCCCCAGACGGGCAGGCTGACCAGGAAGTTTCCGAACTCGTGCATCTCAGTTTCCTCGCGGCACGGCGGCGCTGCGCAGGGAAGCGAGCGTCGCGTTGGGCGTGATCACCTCGGGGTCGCAGGCCAGCTCGATCAGGGCCGGGGTGCGCTGCGCCTGCAGATGGGCCAGCGCGGCAGGCAGTGCCCGGCCGAACTCCTCGGTGCTCGCGGCGCGCGTGCCGAAGGCGCCATGGGCGCGCGCCAGCGCGGCGAAGTCGGGATTGGCGAGCGCCGTGGCGTAGGGGCGGCCGGGGAACTCGCGCTCCTGGTGCATGCGGATCGTGCCGTAGAGCCCGTTGTTGAACACCAGCAAAAGCACGCCGGCGCGCTGCGCCACGGCGGTGGCGAGCTCCTGCCCGGTCATCAGGAAGTCGCCGTCGCCCGCGAGGCACACCACGCTGCGCTCGGGCGCGGCGATCTTGGCGGCGATCGCGGCCGGCACGCCGTATCCCATGGCCCCGCTGACTGGCGCGAGCTGGGTGCGCAGCCCGGCGTAGCGCCAGAAACGGTGCCCCCAGGTTGCGAAGTTGCCCGCGCCATTGGCAACGATGGCGTCGGCGGGCAAGGCGCGCCGCAGGATCTGCACGACCTCCCACAGGTCGAGCGCAGGCGTGGCGTCCGCATACACCGCGGGCCGCGCCTGCCACTGCTCGTACTCCGTGCGCGCCTGGCGGGTGGCGGCGGCCCAGCGGGGCGCGGTGGGCGGCGCCAGTGCGGCCAGTGCCGCGGCGAGCTCCGGCGGCGTGGCCTGGATCGCCAGCGCGGGCTGAAACACGCGCCCAAGTTCCGCCGCGTCGGCGTGCGCGTGCACCAGGGTTTGCATGGGCACCGGCGCCTCGATCAGCGTGTAGCCCGAGCTCGTCATCTCGTCCAGGCGCGCGCCCAGGGCCAGCAGCAGGTCGGCCTCGCGCACGCGCGCCGCGAGCCGCGGGTTGATCGCGATGCCCACGTCGCCCGCGTAGTTCGGCAGGCGGTTGTCGTAGAGGTCCTGACGCCGGAAGGCGCAGGTCACCGGCAGGGCGTGCGCCTCGGCGAAGCGGCGCAGGTCGGCGCAGGCCTGCGTGGTCCAGCCCGAGCCGCCGGCGAGCACCAGGGGGCGGTGCGCGTCCGCGAGCAGGCTGCGCAGCAGTTCGAGCTGCTGCGCGCCCGGCGCGGTGCCGACCGGTCGGTGACGCAGCGCATCGGCCACCCGTGTGCTCGCCGCGAGCATGTCTTCGGGAAGCTCGACCACCACCGGGCCAGGGCGGCCGCTGGTGGCGGTCTGGAAGGCGCGGGCGACGAGTTCGGGGATGCGGTCTGCGCGATCGATGCGCACCACCCACTTGGCGATGCCGCCGAACATCGCGCGGTAGTCGATCTCCTGGAAGGCTTCGCGGTCTCGGGCATCGCTGCCGACCTGACCGATGAAGAGCACGAGCGGAGTCGAGTCCTGCGCCGCCGTGTGCACGCCGATGGCGGCATTGGTCGCGCCCGGGCCGCGGGTGACGAAGGCCACGCCCGGCTGGCCCGTGAGCTTGGCCTCGGCCTCGGCCATGAACGCGCTGCCCGACTCGTGCCGGTTCACCACCACCTGCAGGCGATCGGCACAGTCGGCGAGTGCGTCGAGCACGGCGAGGTAGCTCTCGCCGGGCACGCAGTAGAGGCGCCGCACTCCCTGGATCAGGAGCTGATCGACGAGCAGGCGGGCGCCCGTGCGGGCGGCGGGCAGGGAATCGGGGCGGGAGGAGGGCATCGGCGCGGCAGTGTAAGGGGCGCGCCGCGTCGTGGCGGATCGCCGCCGATCGCACGAGCGGGCGATGGCTTTGCGACAATTCGCGGCAGGAGATCGCCATGCCCCAGCATTTGAGCGTCAACCCAGCGCGCCATAGCGCCGCGAACCCCGTACCTGCCGTGCTGCGCGTGCTGGCGGCCCTGCTCGCCCTGAGTTGCGCGGCGACCCCATTGCGCGCCCAGGACGCGAGCGCGCCGTCCGCTCCCGCAGTGGCCGCGCCCGCCGCGGTCGCGCCGGGCGGGCGACTCAGCGTGGGGCTGGTGCTCTCGGGCGGCGGGGCGCGCGGCTTCGCCCACGTGGGCGTGCTCAAGGTGCTGGAGGAACTGGGCATCGAGGTCTCGGTGGTGACCGCGACCAGCATGGGCTCCATCGTGGGCGGCGGCTACGCGCTGGGCTACACCGCCGACGAGATGGAGAAGATCATCCGCGCGGTGAACTGGGGCGAGATCTTCTCGAGCCGCGCGCCGCGGGCCGATCTGATCTGGCGGCGCAAGGAGGACGACTACAAGAACCTGGCCTCGAACGAGATCGGCCTCACGGGTGGCAAGCCGGCCCTGCCCCAGGGCGCCTTGTCGGCGCAGAACCTCGAGCTCTTCCTGCGCACGCTCGCCGAGCCGGCCGGCACCACCACCGACCTCGAACTGCTGCCGATCCCGTTCGCGGCGATGGCCACCAACCTCGTCACCGGCAAACTCGTGGTGATGCAGCGCGGCGCCACGCTGGAGCAGGCGATGCGCGCGTCGATGTCGGTGCCCGGCGTGTTTCCGCCGATGAAGTTCTACAACCAGCTGCTGGTCGATGGCGGCCTGGTGCAGAACCTGCCGGTCGAGTACGCGCGCACGATGGGCGCGGACGTGGTGATCGCGGTGAACGTGGGCACCCCGCTGTCGGGGCGCGACGACCTGGGCAGCCTGCTCGGCGTGGCCAACCAGATGATCAACATCCTGACCGAGCAAAACGTCCAGACCAGTCTGGGCTCGCTCACGCCCCGCGACGTGCTGATCGTGCCGGACCTCGAACAGTACGGCTCGGGCGACTTCGACAAGTTCAACGAGATCATCGCCGCGGGCGAGGCGGCAGCGCGTGCCCTGGTGCCGCGCCTGCAGGCGCTGGCCTCGAGCAAGCAGCGCTACGCGCAGTGGGAGCAAAAGCGCATCGCGCTCATCAAGGAGCCCGAGCCGGTGCTCATCACGGAGGTGCGGGTCGACGGACTGAAGACGGTGAATCCCGAGTCCGTCAAGGCCGATGTCCAATTGCCGCTTGGGCGGCCCGTCTCGCAGGAAGACGTCAACCAGACCGCGACGCTGATCTGGGGCAGCAGCGACTTCGAGGCCGTGTCGTACCGCCTGCAGCGCCGCCCCGACGGCACGCAGACCCTGGTCGTGCTGCCGCTCGAGAAGCCCTGGGGCTACAACACCCTGCGCCTGGGGGGCAGCCTGCAGACCGACTTCAAGGACAGCAACACCTTCTCGCTGGTGCTGGCGCACACCTGGAGCTGGCTCAACTCGTGGGGCGGCGAGTGGCGCAATGAGTTCGAAATCGGCCAGACGGGCCGGCTGCTCACCGAGTTCTACCAGCCGCTGGGCGCGCGCAGCAACTGGTTCGTGCTGCCCAAGGTCGAGCTGTTGCGCGAGGACTTCGACGTGTACCTGGGCGACCAGGCGGTCGCGCGGCTCGACAACACCCTGGTCATTTCCGAGGTCGGGCTGGGCTACTCGATCGGACGGCTGGGCTACCTCAAGGCTGCGGGCGGCTACGCCTCGACCCGCACCGACATCGCCATCGGCACGCCCTTCATTCCGGCGCAGAGCAGTTCCTCGACCTACGCGTCGGTCACCGCCAAGATCGACACGCTGGACAACGTCGGCTTCCCGCGGCACGGGACGTTCCTCGAGGGTGAATACACGGTCTTCCAGAAGTCCCTGGGCACCGCTGCGCAGAGCAGCTCGTACCTGGCGAGCCTCCTGCAGCCGTTCAGCTGGGGGCCGAACACCGTCCACCTCGCGGGCAGGTTCGGCCGTGCGACCCAGGACGGCTCCTTTCGCCTGGGCGGCATCTTCAACCTCTCGGGCACGCCCTTCGGGGAGGTTGCGGGTTCGCAGGTCACCTTCGCGCGCGCCATGTACTACCGCAACATCCGCGAGAGTTACGGCGACTTCCGCATGCCGGTCTTCCTGGGCTTCTCACTCGAGGCGGGCAAGGCGAGCAACACCAACGCGAGCTTTTCCGACTACTCGTGGCGCAAGGCCGGCTCGGTGTTCGTGGGCGCCGACACCCTGCTGGGCAGCGTCTATCTGGCCGTGGGCCACACGATTGACGGCTCTTCGGCGGTCTATCTATATTGGGGTCGGCCGCGCTGAGCGTGGACCCGGGCGCGGCGGCAAGCACCGGCCGCGCTCGTTGTCTTCAGTGGAGAAGCAAAGATGATGCGCAGGATCCTGATGGTTCTCGGTATGGCTGCCGCGCTGGCCGGCTGCAACACGCTCGCGGGCATGGGCCAGGACATCTCGGCCGCCGGCAAGGCGGTGGAAAAAGCGGCCGACAACACCCAGAAGAAGATGTAGGTCCGCCCTTGCGCGGTCGCAGGCGCCGCCTCGTGCGGCGCCTTTTCTTTGGTGCAGTTCGCGTCCACCAAGGACGCGGCTCATTGGCCGAGGGCGAATCACAGCAAGGCATCGGGCAGCGTGTTGGCGGGCGCCTCGGTGCCGCGCGCTGCGGCTCGGGAGCCCGCGCTGCGGCCCGCGCCGATCAGACCGGCGGGGGCACGGGCTCGTGGCGTCGTGCGTGCGCCAGCAGCTTCATGACCGCGGCCGAGGCCAGCCGCGTGCGCACGCTGTCGGCGCGGCTCGTGAGAACGATGGGAACGCGGGCGCCCAACACGATGCCCGCCGAGTCCGCGCCGGCCAGGTACTGCAGCTGCTTGGCGACCATGTTGCCGGCCTCGAGGTCGGGCACCAGGAGGATGTCGGCGCGTCCCGCCACGGGGCTCACGATGTGCTTGGTGCGCGCGGCGTGCTCGCTCACCGCGTTGTCGAAGGCCAGCGGGCCGTCGATCAGCCCGCCGGTGATCTGGCCCCGGTCGGCCATCTTGCACAGCATGGCGGCGTCGACCGTGGCCTGCATGTCGGCATTCACGGTCTCGACGGCGGCCAGAACCGCCACCTTGGGCACGTCCACGCGGAGCACGCGCGCGAGGTCGATGGCGTTTTGCGCGATGTCGGCCTTGGTGCGCGCGTCGGGCGCGATGTTGATCGCGGCGTCGGTCACCAGCAGCATGCGCGGGTAGGAAGGCACGTCCATCAGGAACACGTGGCTGATGCGTCGCGAGGTGCGCAGGCCCGAACTCGCGGCCACCACCATGCTCATCAGCTCGTCGGTATGCAGGCTGCCCTTCATCAGTCCTTCCACTTCGCCGGTGCGCGCAAGCTCCGCGGCCTTCTGGGCGGCGGCGTGGCTGTGCTCGGTACCCACCACACGCCAGGGCGCGAGATCCAGGCCTTCCGAGGCGGCCAGCGAGCGGATGCGCGCCTCGGGGCCGACCAGCACGGGAAGGATGAGCTTGCGCTCGGCGGCCTCGATGGCGCCGCGCAGCGAGTCGCGGTCGCAGGGGTGGACCACCGCCGTGGTCACGGGCGGGATCCCCTCGCAGGCGCGCAGGATCTTGGCGAACACGTCGGTGCGCCGGAAGATCATCTCGGTGGCGGTCAGGTCGCCGCGGCGCTGGCGCTCGGTGGGGGCGCGCACCGTGGCACGCCCCGTCAGCACGTCCTCGCCGTTCTGGTTGACCACGCGGCAGTCGAACACCACCAGGTGGTCGGCGCCGATCTTCTCGACCGGCAGGAGTGTGGCGCTGACTTCGTCGCCCACCGTAAGAAAGCTCGTGAAGCGGAAGTCCTGCGCCACGATCGAGGACCCCGGGCCCGGCAGGCGGCGGTTGATCAGGTGCGCGATCAGGCACTCCGCGCCGACGGCCTCGGTGCTGCGCTGCGTGTCCGCCTGCGGCGCCTCGTCGTCGCTGAAGGCGTCGATGTCGCCCGAGGCGAAGGCCAGTGCCTCGATGTCGGTCTTGGACAAGGTGCGCGTCACCGAGAGCGGCCGGCCGATCTCGATTTCGTCGAAGGGGATGTTGCTGATCGCGTGCATGGCACTCGGGAGCGGGTGGGGCGGGTCCAGTCTAGTCGCAGGGGCCGGGCGGGCTGCTTGACGCGCAGCAGCCCGAGGGCTCAGGAACTGCGCCGGCGAGGCGGCAGGTAGGTGTCCTGGTGGTAACTCATCACCCACTCTGGCCGGTAGATCACCAGGGCCGAGAACACCATGCCCGAGAGCAGGGCCTCGCCCCAGGCCAGCAGCAAGGCGTAGGCCACGGCGTCTTCCCATTGCAGGTGGGTCCCCGCCGGTGCGAGCGCGGCGGCCAGGGCGATGCGCGCGATGGCCGTGAGCGCAGTCACCGCGAAGACCACGAACAGCCCGTTGCCGATCATGAACACGAACACGTTATGGGGCAGGTGGCGCGCGAGGCGGCCTTGCGCCCAGCCGGTGAGCCAGGCCGGCAGCGCCGCCAGCAGCAGCGCGTTGAGGCCCAGGTTGATCCACGAACCTCCCGCGAAGATCGCGTGCAAGGCGAGCGCCGCGAGCAGCGCGAGGAAGGCGCGGGCGCGGCCGAAGAGCAGGGTGACGAAGGCGCCGCCAAGCAGGCCCACCTCGAGGCCGCCGAGCGCGCGAACCTGCAGCGACCACAGCCAGGCCAGCGCCACGCTGGCGCCCAGCCACAGGTGCTGGTTTGCCCCGGCGGGCAGGAAGCGTTGGCCGCGCAGTTCGCGCCAGGCCGCCACCAGGCAGGGCAGCAAAGCGAGCCAGCCCAGCAAGGCGAGGTCCGGATCGAGGTCGCGATGCATCAGTCCCACGCGCGCAGCATAGAGCGCCGCAAGCCCGCGCGTGCGCAAGGCCGCGCCCCGGGCAGGGCGAACCTCGCCGGCGTGCGCCCGCCTTGCGCCAGACCAAGCTCGTAGCCCGGGCGCCGCCATGGGGCTGGCGCGGGGCGGCCTACACTAGCCGTGTGCCAGATCGGAGGAGGCTTTCATGTCTGACAAGTCGGTCAATCTGGACGAGGCGAACCGCCTCGTCGCCAAGCTCGAGGCGGATCTCGCGGGGTTCGAGGCGGGATCGACCGACGTGGCCACCTTGCGTGCCGAACTGGCCGAGTTGCGCGCGGCGCTGGGCGAGTCGGCGCCCTCGCAGGTCGCCGTCAAGGAGGGCCTCGAAGGCCTGCAGGAGCGGCTCAAGCCCGAGATCTACGACGACGTGGTGGCCACCAACTACTACCTCGCCTGGGTCGGCCGCATCCTGGGGCTCTAAGTCATGCAGACAACGCGTCTGGGGCGCAGCGGGCTGCAGGTGTCGCGCCTGGCCCTGGGCATGATGACCTGGGGCACGAGCGCCTGGCGACCGTGGATCCGCAGCGAGGAAGAGGGTCGCCCGGTCTTTCGCCGCGCGGTGGAACTGGGGATCAACTTCTTCGACACGGCCGACATGTACTCGGCGGGCCTGAGCGAAGCGATCACCGGCCGCTTCGTGCGCGAGTTCTGCCGGCGCGACGAGGTGGTGGTGGCCACCAAGCTGTTCTATCCCGTCGATCTCGCCTTCAAGGGGGGCAACGCGCCCGGCCCCAAGCCCGCGGTGGCGCCCAACGCTTCGGGCCTGTCGCGCAAGCGCATCCTCGCGGCGATCGACGCGAGCCTCGCCCGGCTCGGTCTCGACTACGTTGATCTCTACCAGATCCATCGCTTCGATCCGGCGGTGCCGGTCGAGGAGACGATGGAGGCGCTGCACGACGTGGTGCGCGCGGGCAAGGCGCGCTACATCGGCGCCTCGAGCATGTATGCGTGGCAATTCTCCAAGATGCAGGCGGCAGCCGAGCGGAATGGGTGGACGAGGTTCATCGCCATGCAGAACCACTACAACCTCGCCTACCGCGAGGAAGAGCGCGAGATGAATCCCTACTGCCTCGACACGGGCGTCGGGCTCATCCCGTGGAGTCCGCTGGCACGCGGCTTCCTGGCGGGCAACCGGGTGCGCGGTGACGCCGCGACGGGGGCGACTTCACGCGCGGCGACCGACGAGATCGCGCAGAAGCTCTACTACCGCGACGAGGACTTCGCCGTGGTCGAGGCGCTGCGAGGCGTCGCGGCGGCGCGTGGCCTGAGCCCCGCCACCGTGGCCTACGCCTGGCTGCTGGCGCGCCCCGGCGTGGCTGCGCCCATCGTCGGCGTGAGCAGCGCGGCGCAGCTTGACGAGGCCGCCGCCGCGCTGGAGGTGAAGCTGACGCCCGAGGAATGCGCGGCGCTCGAGGCGCCGTACCGGCCGCATCCGATCGCCGGCCACACCTGAAGCGCTTGGCGCCGCGCCGCGGCGCGGCGACTCACTGGCTCGTGGTCGAGTTCAGGACCTTCTCGACGTCCTTGTTGTACACGCGCGGATAGGCGGTGCCGCTGGGTGCGCCAGGCCGATCAGCCGGGAGCTTGGCGATCATGCACTGCGCGCTGCGGGCGGTGCGATCGCCGAGCCACGTGGACTGCACTGCGTTGCTGAAGTCGGCGGGCGAGATGCGCCCGTAATACAGGCGCGACGACAGGTCCAGCAGTTGATCGAACTCCCCCGGGCCCATCGTGCTCGAGGAGTCGTTGAAGTTGCGCACCACCGTGTTGCCGAACCACAGGGGCTGGCACTCGGCCGCCACGGTGTCGAGCCAGGCATTGAACTGCGTTGCGCGCACGTTCTGCCAGGCATCGGGCGCACAGGCCGTCGCGCCGAATGCGGCGGCCAGCGCCAGGGCGAGGGTGCGGATTCGCTTCATGGACTTCCTCTCGGGGTGCGTTGGTCGATTGCGCGAATGCTACAGGTGGGGCTCTTGTGTGAGCGACCTCACATCTGGCAAGGGCGGCCAATTGCCGACCGGCAAGGCGCCGCCGCACGCGAAGCGTTCAATCCGGCCATGCGTGTCGCGCGTGGCGCGGCACTTCTGAACCAGCGGCAGCGCCGCTCCAGGAGATCAGTCATGAACGTGCAACTTCGCCTTCGGCCGATGGCGGCCGCCCTGCTTGCCCTGGGCCTGGCCCCGGGCCTGGCCTCGGCCACCGACGGCTACTTCGCCAATGGCTACGGCGTGCGCTCCAACGGCATGGCGGGCACCTCGCTGGCCCTGGCGCCCGATGCGATGGGCGGCGCGAACAATCCGGCGAGCATGGCTTTCGTGGGCCAGCGGCTTGACCTCGGCGTGAACTGGTTCAATCCGCAGCGCTCGGTCGAGCGCTTCAACGCCGCGCCCGGCCTCAACGGCTCGGTCGACAGCGACAAGACGAGCTTCTGGATCCCCGAGTTCGGCGTCAATACGATGATCCGGCCCGACATTGCGCTTGGCCTCACCGTGTACGGCAATGGCGGCATGAACACCGACTACCCGGGCGGCCAGCTCAATTGCGGCTTCGGGCCGGGCACCGCGAACATGCTGTGCGGCTCGGGCAACTTAGGCGTGGATTTGAGCCAGCTGATCATCGCGCCGACGCTGGCGTGGCAGTTCTCTCCCGGCCAATCCCTGGGCTTCGCGCCGCTGTTCGGCTACCAGCGCTTCAAGGCCTACGGCTTGCAGGCCTTCACGATGTTGTCCTCGTCGCCGCAGAACGTGACCAACAACGGCTATGACGACTCCACGGGCTGGGGCCTGCGCCTGGGCTACCAGGGGGTGTTCGGCGCCTTCCGTGTGGGCGCGGTCTACACGACCAAGATGTCGATGAGCAACTTCGACAAGTACAAGGGCCTGTTCGCCGAACAGGGCGGCTTCGACATGCCCGAGAACTTCGGCGTGGGCGTGGCCTTCGATCCCGCGCCCGCCTGGACCCTGGCGGCCGACTGGCTGCGCATCAATTACTCGGGTGTGGCCTCGGTGGGCAATTCAAGCCGCAACATGGCGCCGCTGGGCTTCGACAACGGCCCGGGCTTCGGCTGGCGTGACGTGAACGTGTTTCGCATCGGGGCCGAGTGGCGCATGGATCCGGCCTGGACGCTGCGCGCGGGCTACAACTACACGCAGAACCCGGTGACGCCCGAGAACGTGACTTTCAACATCCTCGCCCCCGGCGTGGTGCAGAACCACCTGAGCCTGGGCTTCACCTGGAACTACTCCAGCACCATGGCGCTGTCGGGCCAGTACACCTACGCCTTCGACAACAGCGTGGAGGGGCCGTCGCTGTTCAACATGCTGATCGGCCCGGGCGCGGGAGGCACCGAGCGCATCAGCATGCACCAGAACATCCTGGGGGTCGCCTGGAGCATGAAGTTCTGACGCTGCGCGTGGCGCGCCGTGGCGCGCCGTGGCGCGCGCCCCGCGCACACACAAAACACAAGGGCCGCCCGAGGGCGGCCCTTGTGCATCGCGAGGGTGGCTTAGCAGCCGCCCTTCTTTTCCTTCTTCTTCGGCTCTTCCTTCTTCTCTTCCTTCTTGGCCTCGGGCTTCTTGGCCTCTTCCTTCTTGGCCTCAGTCTTCTTCGGCTCTTCCTTCTTGGCGTCCTGCGCGAAGGCGGGGGTCTGGGCGAGGGCGAACAGGGCCACGAAGGCGGCGCTCAACAGCTTGATCATGTCGATATCTCCGGGAGGGAATGGTCAGCGGTGCGCGGCCGGGTGGGAAGCGCTGCCCGGCCCGGTCAAACAACCGGGCGGGGAGGATAACGCAGGACCGCGCATCGCGGTTGACTGGGTCAGCCGCGCGGGCGCAGGTGGGCGAACGCTTGCTCGAGCCTCCCCATGCCCCAGGCGGCGAAGACCAGGAAGCCGATGAAGCCCAGGGTCCACCAGCCCATCGCGATGCCCGTGACGCTGGGCAGGGTGAGGTCGGCGGTGGCGTTGGAGCGGATCCAGGTCTCGATGCCGGGAGTCAACTCGGCGTAGGCCATCACGCCCGCGAGCATGCCGGCGGCGAAGGCGAAGCCGTCCTTGCGCCCGCTGGCCATGGCCGCGATGGTCGTGCCCGGGCAGTAGCCGCCGATGATGAAGCCGGCGCCGAACACCAGGCCGCCGATGAGCTGCGCCGAAAGGAAAGTGGGTTCGACGTAAAGCTCCGCGAGGTCGAGCGCACCGATGCCCGCCAGCACGGCGATGCCCGTCATGGCCGTGACGATGGCGGTGAACATCACCTTCACCACGGCCATGTCGTAGAGGTAGAAGACGGCGGTCAGGCGCCGGGCTGAACCGAAGCCGGCGCGCTCGAGCGCGATGCCGAAGCCCAGGCCGAGCAGGGCCGCGATGGCCAGGCTCGCGGTGGCCGAAAAGTCGATGTGGGATGCGAGCGGGAACATCACAGCCACTCCTTGCGCACGAAGTAAGCCAGGCCGTAGGCCGCTGCGAACACCGCAGCCATGAACACGAGCGAACCGACGTTGAGGATCGAGCCTCCCGTGAGCGCCTGGCCCGAGGTGCAGCCCTTGGCGATCTTGGCGCCGAAGGCGGCGATGAAGCCGCCGGCGAAGGCGAGCCACATGCGCTGCGAGTCGCTCACCCGCGGGCCGCGCTCGACGATCCATTCGATGCGCCCCGCGAGCCTGGCCGAGAGCCAGGCGCCGATGAACGCGCCGCCCAGCAGGAACAGGGTCCAGGACGCGAGCGGGGCGCCGTCGTTCCAGTAGCGCGAGTGCACCGCGTTGCTCGTGACGTGCTCTGGCGAGGCGAGGCCCGTGAGCCATGCAGCCAACGACGAGAAGCCGCCCACCGCGCCCAGGCCGCGCCCGGTGACGAGGTAAGTGGCGAGCAGGACGAGCCCGAGGAAGGCGCCCGCCAGGTAGGGGTTCCACAAGGGCTGGGCGCGGCTGGCCGGCTCGGCGTGGCCGCCCGTGGTGTGTTCGAAGACGTGAGCCATGAATCCTCCTGCGCTGTGGGAGCGCCCGGACGCCCCAAGGGTGGCGCAGGCGGCCCGCGCCATCGGTGACGGTAATCACAGGTCGCCCGACCCGGGCTTGTTCCATGCGAAGTGCGATCTGCTGCCGCGGCGCCGGCGAGCCGCCGCGGCAGGAGCGCCTGAGGGCCGCAGCCTAGAAGCTGCCCCGAACGCCGGCCTTGATCGAGCGGCCACCCGCGGGAGCGAGGTCCTTCAGGGCCGAAGTGCTGTAGCGGATCGTGTCGTCGAGCAGATTCTGGCCCTCGACGAAAAGCTCCACCTGAGCGCCTTGCCAAGCCGCCCAGAGATAGGACGCGCTCAGGTAGAGGTTGGTGTAGCCCGCGGTCGTCGTCTGGTAGTTAGGCACCCGATCCTGACCCGCTGCCCAGAGCGCGCCGAGGGTCGCGTTGAAGCCCTCCTGCTGATAGGCCAGCGCAGCGCCGGCGCGCAGCGGAGGGATATAGGGCAGGGGCGTTCCATCGCTGCTCGCATTCACGTAGTCGGCCTGCAACTGCAGGGCAAGCTGGCGCGCGCCCGAGGACCACAGCGGCGCGCTTGCCTGCAGCTCGAAGCCGTAGAAGCGCGCGGGGACGCCGGTGAAGTCGAACTGCTGCACGGGGTAGATGAGTTCGCCGGTGTCCGGATCGACGATGGGCGCCGGGCCGGGCACGGGCGCGCGGGTCTCGGGGTCGCGCCACTGGTCGGTCGGCAGCAGGGCGATGAAGTTGCTGTAGCGACTGTAGAAGGCGCCGATGGTGGCGTTGAGCCCCGTGCTGCGGAACTTCCACGCCAGGTCGAGTGCCGTGCCGGCGACCTTCGCCAGGTTGCGGTTTCCGAGTTCGTACTGGTTCGTCGCCACGTGCACGCCGTTGGCGAAGAGCTCTTGGGCGGTGGGGGCGCGCTGCGCGTACTGCAGGTTGGCGCCCACGCCGTTGCGCTCGTCGAGCGTGTAGTAGGTGCCGAGCGCCACGCTCCAGGGCGTGAAGCTGCGCGAGTCCGCGCCCTGCCCTGCCTCCAGGAAGGGTTGCGCCTCGATCTCCACGCCTTCGAGGCGGCCGCCCAGCATCACGCGCCAGGCGTCGCGCGACCACTCCTCGTAGAGAAAGCCCGCGGCAGTGCGCGTCGCGGTCGAGGGCAGGAAAGCCTCCGCCCCCTGGGCCGAGAAGTCGACGTCGACAAGTTCCACGCCAAGCACGCCGCGCCAGTCGCCCAGTGGTCGGTGACGTCCCTCGGCGCGCAGGTTCCAGCCGCGGGACTTGAACACCGTGCCCGCCTCGCCGTCCTCGAACTCGGTGTGCTGGTAGTCGTTGTAGGCGTAGCGCAGTCGCAAGGACTCGAGGCCGGGCACGGGATCGCGCAGTTCCGAGGCCAGGCTCCACGCCCGCTGCGAGAGCTCGATGGTCACGCCGGGCTCGGCCACGGTGCCGTAGTTCGTGTCGAACTGGCTGTACGACACGCCCGCATAGCCACGCTCACCGAGGAAGGCGGTGCCGCCCAGGCCGTAGGTCTGGCTGTCGCCCTGGCTGTTGGGCAGCCGCCCTGAAGGGCCGCGTTCGCCGCGTTCGATCTGGACTTGAGGCGTCCAAGCGGCCCCGGGGATCCTGAGATCGCCGTTGCGTGTTGCGTAGGCGTCGGCGTGGAGCGCGAACGCGGCATTGCCGCCGTTGAGGCGCAGGCCGCCCGCGCTGAGGTCGTTCTGCGAGTCGTAGGTGTAGGCCGCAGTGCCCGAGATCGGCGTGCTCGGCGCGGTCTCCGCGATGCGCCGGTCCAGCGTGTTGACCACGCCACCCAGCGCGCCGCCACCGTAGAGCACGGTGGCGGGTCCGCGCACGACCTCGATGCGTTCCACCGCGAATGGCGAGATCGCCACCGCGTGGTCCGGACTGGCGGCCGAGGCATCGAACACACTCAGGCCGTTGTTGAGCAGGCGGATGTCGAAGCCTCCCAGTCCGCGGATGAGCGGCCGGCTGGCATTGGGGCCGAAATAGGTCTGGGTCACGCCCACCTCTCGGGCGAGCGTGTCCCCGAGCGTGGGCTGACGCTTCATCAGCAGTTCACGCCCCTCGAGCAGGTTCACCGGGTCGGCGAGGTCGAACAGGCCGGAGCGCAAGGGGTTGGCGGTCACGAACACGGGTGAGAGGGTCTGGACCGGTTCGGTGGTGGTCGCAGGGCGCGACTGAGCGTGCAGCGCAGGCACAAAGGCGGCCGCGATCGCGGCGGCGATTGCGCGCCGGGCGAGATGGGCATGCATGGCTTTCTCCTGGGCCGGCGCAAGGCCGGCCATTCAATGGCGATCGCGTGCGCGGCGCGAGGCGCCAAGGCACGTTGCAAAGCGGTCAGGAGAGAGTGGTGGGCGGGGCGCGAGCGGCTGCGAATGCGGGGCAGTCGAGCACGCGCATCGCTGGAGCGGGTGCCGCCTGAGCCGAGCGGGGCGCCGGCGGCTGGCGTGCCACGGCAGCTTGCGCGGGCGGACCGTCGCCAAGTGCCACGGCGTCGAACAACACGCAGGAGTGCGAGTCGTCGCGCTCCGTGTCGTCCCCGGAGGCGGCGTGCTCGTGGGGGTGGTGGTCAGCGCGCGCGCTCGCGCCGTGGTCGCCGACGCCGTGCGAGTCGTGGCCGCTGGACTTCGCGACGAGTCCCAGGAGCGCCTGCGGCGCGTGCTCGATGCGGTGCGTCCACCCGCTCCACTGCGCGAACAGCAGCGCAAACAGGATGAACGCGAAGAAGCCTCCCCGGCGATGCGGGCGGATCGGGCCGCCGGCGCGCCGGCCCGAACCCGACAGGGGGCGCCTAGAAGGCGTAGCCCACTCCCAGGTAGAAGAGGCTGGGCGAGGGCTTGATCGCCGTGCCGGTCGTGGTGCGCGGCAGGGTCAGGTCGACGCGCGGGGTGGCGAGGTTGAGTCCGCCGACCACGCGCAAGGCGGGCGACGCCGCCCACGTGGCGCCAGCCTGGATCAGCGGGGCGAGTGCGCCGTTTTCGATGGCAGCGCCGTTGAGACTGCCGTCGCCCACGTCCAGGTAGCTCAGGCCCAGGCCGGCGTGCAGTCGCAGCGAGGGCGTGGCCTCGAAGTGATACTGGCCGGCGAGGTTGTACTGCGTGAAGCGCACGCTGCCCAAAGGCAGACGGAAGTAGGCGATGTCGTGGTTGGAGCGATTGACCGAGAAGTCCACCGCCCAGCCTCGGCCGATGTCGTGCCGGATGCCGAACAGTGGCGCGCCGCCACTCGAGACGGTGACCCCGTCCACGCCTTCCTGGTCGGTCTTGACCCAGCCGCCGCCGGCGTAGACCAGCGTGCGGCGCGCCCACGGCGAGGCGCCCGCGCTCGACGAGATCTCGTTCGTGCTGTCCAGTTGCAGCCGGCTGAAAACGAATGCCACGTTCGAGCCGGGCACGTAGGCGGCGTAAACCGTGAACCCGTCGGTGCCAAGGCTGGCCATGGGCACGAGGTACGGGATGGGCACCACGTAGCCGACGTCGGAGCGGATGGTCAGTCCGGCCGTGTAGCCCAGGCCGCCATAGACGCCACTGCCGCCCAGCGCCCAGCGCGCAACCCAGCCGTAGCCGACCATGGGCTGGAAGTCGTAATGCGAGTCCGAGAACGCCAGCGCGTAGACCATGCGCTCGTTGCCGCGATCATCGATCATGGTGCGCGAGATGCCCGCGCCCCAGGTGTAGCTGTTCTGCTCGGAGCGGTTGTTGTAGCTCGGCGTGGGGTGCCACGTGTACATCGGCACCAGCAGGCCATTGCGGCCTTCGGCGGCCGTGGTCTTGAAGCCCTTCCAGGCGTCGCCGAACCAGCCCCAGCCGCTGGAGCGCTCCGCGGGAGGCACCAGACCCACGGACGTGGTCTCGTTGAAGGCGGAGAGAAAGCGCGAGAAGGACGACTCCTCGGCTTGCGCCGCGGTGCAGACGAGAGCGAGGCCGCAGGCGGCAAGGGCAGGGCGCATTGTTGTGTTGGGGTTGAGACGGACGCGGTCCGTCGTTCAAGGCGGCGCGAGGGTAGCACGCAGGCGGGTTCAAGCCCCCGAGCTTTACGAGGCCATTGCCGTGTTCGGATGGCGCGCGATGGCACACGTGACGAGTGCCTGCCCTTGCGATCGCCCGGGTAGCGCCGCAGACTGCGGGACCCAAGGGCGTGACACCGGGAGGCCTTCGTGAAGGTCGTGCAGGACATCGAGAGACTGGGCTTTCGCCGCTGGTACGAACGGCAGCTGATCGAAGGTCACCTGTATCTCGTCTTTGCCTTTCTTGTGCTGATCGCGATGCTGGCCGGGATCGAGATGCTCGACCTGCAGCGCTCGGCCCCCGCCTGGGGCGGTCTGCTGCTCTTGTGCGCTGGGGGAGGCCTGCTCGTGCTCATCGCATGGCGCCGCTTCATGACCCTGATGGGGCGGGCCGAGCTCTTTGCCAACGGCGCGGCCTGCCCGCGTTGCGCGGCCTACGGCAAGTTTCGAGTGATCTCCGCCGAGGCGGCGAGCGACGACGAGCCCGTCGAGGCGGGGCGCCCGCACTGGGTGCGCGTCGCGTGCCGGCGCTGCGGCGAGTCCTGGAGACTCGGCTGAGCGGGTGCGCGTTTGTCTGCGCAGCCCTCGCGCGGGGCGCTTCGTACAATGCGCTCAGCAAAGTCCGCCGGGCGATCGCGACTGCCTAGCGCAGGCGAGGAAAGTCCGGACTCCACAGAGCACCGTAGCAGGTAACGCCTGCCCGCCGCGAGGCGAGGATCAGAGCAACAGAGACGAGCCGATTCAGTTCGGGTGAAACGGGCAATCTCTACGGGGAGCAACACCAAATAGGCAGCCGCTGACCCTGCTCGGCGAGGCTGCGGGTAGGTGGCCAGAGCCGATGCGCGAGCACCGGCCTAGAGGAATGATCGCCACGGCGCGCGGAGCAATTCGCGCGCTGCACAGAATCCGGCTTACAGGCGGACTTTGCCCTTTCTCTTCCGCGCGCCGAGCGGGCTCGACCTCGGTCGGGCCTTGCTGCTCTTCGGACTGTCCAGGTGGGGTCCCGGCGCCCGCCTGCGCAGGAGCCCACAGCCTCACCTCCCTGCGCTTCGGCCCGCCCAGCGCAGTTCGCTCAGGGCGCCGAACTGAGACTTCACTTTCAGTTCCCATCCTATCTCCTTCATTTGCCGAAAAAATTCCCCGCCAACACTTGAACTTTTCCCGCTAAGCCTTTGTTCCCATTGAAAAAAGCGGCCCTTGTCGCTTGACCACGTGCACCCTGTGCTCTACAGTGGGAATTCGTGTTTTTATGTGGGAAAAAGTGGATTAGTTAGCGATCGCTAACTGCCCCCGGTAACGGGGAAAGTCCACCTCGTGCGGGGGAAGCGTGTTCCAAGGGGCCTCAGAACTGACGCTCGACGCCAAAGGGCGCGTCGCGATGCCGACCAGGCACCGCGATGCGCTTGTGGCGACTTGCGAGGGCCGCCTGACCCTGACCCGCCATCCGGACGGTTGCGTGCTCGTCTATCCCCGTCCGAGTTGGGAGCAGCGCCGCGCCCAGATCGCGGCACTGCCTTACGCGGCCCGCGCCTTCCAGCGCTTGCTGCTCGGCAACGCCATCGATGTCGATCTCGACAGCGCCGGCCGCTTCCTCGTGCCCGCTGAGTTGCGCGGCGCATGCGGCTTGTCGCGCCAGGCGATGCTGCTGGGCATGGGCGGCCACTTTGAACTCTGGGATGTCGAGCGCCACGCCGAGCAGGAAAAGGCGCTGGCGGCGGGCATCCTCGAGGCTGTCTCGAGCTTCACCTTCTAGCTTCGTGAATGTCGCCGCCTCCCGCGCCGGACGCCCTCGGGCATCGTTCGGTCCTCGGCTCAGTGGCGGCCGAGGCGCTCGTCACGCGCCCCGACGGCACCTATGTCGATGCCACCTTCGGGCGCGGCGGTCACAGCCGGCTGATCCTCGCGCAACTCGCGCCCGCGGCGCGGCTGATCGCCTTCGATCGCGATCCCGAGGCCGTGGCCGCAGCGGCGGCGATCGCCGATGCGCGCTTCTCGATCGAGCACGCGCCCTTCTCGCAGATGCAGGAGCGCCTGGCCGCGCGGGGCATCGCGCAGGTCGACGGGATCCTGATGGACATCGGCGTGTCGAGTCCGCAGATCGACGACCCGGCGCGCGGCTTCTCGTTTCGCTCCGACGGACCGCTCGACATGCGCATGGACACCAGCCGCGGCCCGACCGCGGCGCAGTGGCTGGCGCAGGCCAGCGTCGATGAACTCAAACGGGTGATCGCCGACTATGGGGAAGAACGGTTTGCTTCATCGATTGCAAAGGCGATTGCAGCTCGCCGGAGCCGGGGGCCTGTCGAGACCACATCCGAGCTTGCCGCTGTCGTGGCGGACGCCGTCCCGCGCAACCGGCGCGATCCGACCCAGCATCCGGCGACGCGCACCTTTCAGGCTGTACGGATTCACCTCAATCAAGAGCTTGAGGAATTGGCGCTAGCACTGGACCAGGCGGGAAGACTGCTCGCGCCCGGCGCACGCCTGGCGGTGATCAGCTTCCATTCGCTCGAGGATCGCGCGGTCAAGCGCTTCCTCGCGGCGCACGCGCACCCCGAGCGCGCGCTCGATGCGCGTCTGCCGCTGCGCGCGGGTGAGCTGCCGGCGCCGCGCTTCGTGCAGGTGCGTCGCGTCCTGCCCGATGCCGTGGAGTGCGCCGCCAACCCGCGCGCCCGCTCGGCGGTGATGCGCGTGGCCGAGCGCAGCGCCGCGCCCTGGCCTGCGGGCGGAGGCGCTGCATGAGCCGCGGCGCCTGGGGCCTGCTGGCATTCGTCGCGGGTGCGCTGCTGTTCGCCAGCGCGCTGTCGCTGGTGAGCGCCCAGCACCGCGCGCGCAGCCTGTTCGTGGACCTCGAGCGCGCCCAGGCCGAGGCGCGCAATCGCGACGTCGAGTGGAACCGTCTGCGCATCGAACTGGCGCGCGCGGCGCAGCCCGCCTACGTCGAACAGGCCGCACGCCAGCTCGGGCTGCGCCCGGTCGACACCGCGCGCACCGTCCCGGCCGTGCTGCCGGCGCCCGAGCTCGCCGCGCCTGCCGCAGCGGGAGGCGCCCAGTGAAGCGCAGCGCGCCCGCCCGCAGCGCGCCTCGTGCCGGCCATGGCCGTCCCGAGCGCATGGCCTTCAACGCGAGCCCGCTGCTCGCGGTCAAGCTGCCGGCATGGCGCTCGCGACTGCTGCTGTTCGCCCTGTTCTGCGGCTTCATCGCCCTGCTGGGCCGTGCGCTGTACCTGCAAGGCGGCGTGAACACCGAGTTCCTGCAGCGCCAGGGCGAGGCGCGTTACGCCCGCACCCTCGACATTCCCGCCACGCGCGGCCGCGTGACCGACCGCAACGGCGTGGTGCTCGCCTCCAGCGTGCCGGCCAAGGCCGTGTGGGCGATCCCCGAGGACGTTGAGATCACGCCAGAGCAGACCCGCGAGCTGGCCCGCCTGCTCGACTTGCCCGCACCGGAGCTCAAGCGCCGCCTCACCGCCGAGGACAAGTCCTTCGTCTATCTGCGCCGCCAGGTCGACGCCGAGGTGGCCGACAAGATCGCGGCGATGAAGCTGCCGGGCGTGCACGACAGCCGCGAGTTCAAGCGCCACTACCCGGAAGGCCCCACCTCGGCGCACGTGATCGGCTTCACCAACGTCGAAGACCGCGGGCAGGAAGGCATCGAGCTGGCCCACGAGCGCGAGCTGGCGGGCCGGGCCGGCAGCCGCCGCGTGATCAAGGACCGTCTGGGGCGGGTGGTCGACGACGCCTGGCTGCGCGAGCCGCTCGACGGGCGCGATCTGTCGCTGTCGATCGACTCGCGCGTGCAGCACATTGCCTACAGCGCCCTGCGCGCCGCCGTCGAGAAGCACTCCGCCAAGGCCGGTGCGGCGGTGGTGGTGGACGTGCGCACGGGAGAGATCCTCGCGCTTGCCAACTGGCCCACCTACGACCCCAACCAGCGCGCACGCTTCGCGCCGGAACTCACGCGCAACCGCGTGCTCACCGACACCTTCGAGCCGGGTTCGACGCTCAAGCCCTTTGCGGTGGCCGCGTCGCTCGATGCCGGCAGGATCCGCCCCGACACGCGCATCCAGACGGCGCCGGGGCGCATGACCATCGGCGACCGCACCATCGGCGACGCCCACCCGCACGGCATCCTGAGCGTTGCGGAGGTGGTCGCCAAGTCGAGCAACGTGGGCACGGCCAAGATCGCGCTCGACCTGCCCGCGCAGACCTTGTGGGACGCCTATACCCAGGTGGGCTTCGGTCAGGCGCCGCAACTGGGCTTTCCGGGCGCGGTGGCGGGCCGCTTGCGGCCGGCGCGCACCTGGCGCCCGATCGAGCAGGCCACCATCTCCTACGGCCATGGCATCTCGGTGTCGCTGATCCAGCTTGCGCGCGCCTACACGGTGTTCGCGCGCGATGGCGACATGGTGCCGCTCAGCCTGGTCAAGTCGCACGAGCCCGCGCTCGGCGTGCAGGTGCTCAAGCCCGAGACCGCACGCGCCATGCGCAAGATGCTCGAGATGGCCACGAGCCCCGAGGGCACCGCTCCGCAGGCCCGCGTGCCGGGCTACCGCGTCGCCGGCAAGACCGGAACCGCGCTCAAGCTGCGCAACGGCCACTACGTGAAGGAGTACATCGCCTCGTTCGTGGGCTTCGCGCCCGTCTCCGACCCGCGCGTGGTGGTGGCGGTGATGATCGACGAGCCCCGCGCCGGCGGCTACTACGGTGGCGTGGTCGCGGCGCCGGTGTTCGGCCAGGTGGTGGCCGGCACCATGCGCACCCTGCAGATCGATCCCGATGCGCCGCTCGCACCCGTCAAGGGCCCGCCGCTGATAGCGATGGGGAGCGCGCGATGAATACTGCGCACGATCTCGTCGACTGGATCCGCGGTGTCGCGCCGGCCGCGCAAGACCTGCACCTCGACAGCCGCGAAGTGATGCCGGGCGACGTGTTCCTCGCCGTGCCCGGCCGCCGGCACGATGGTCGCGAACACATTGCTGCAGCCGTGGAGCGCGGCGCCGCGGCCGTGCTGGCCGAGGGCGAAACCGGCAGTCTGCAGGTCTTGGTGGGGTCCCCGGTGCTCGAGGTTCTCGGTCTGCGCGAGGCGCTGGGCGCGCTCGCCGCGCAGTGGTACGGCGCACCCAGCGCGGGCCTGCTGTCGATCGGCGTGACTGGCACCAACGGCAAGACCTCGTGCTCGCAGTGGATCGCACAGGCGCTCACCCACGCCGGGCGGCGCTGCGCGGTGATCGGCACGGTGGGCAGCGGCTTTCCCGGCGAGGCGCTCGACGCCGCCGCGCTCACGACGCCCGACGCCGTGTCGCTGCAGCGTGCCGTGCGCCACCTCGCCGAGCGCGGCGCCCAGGCGCTGGCGATGGAGGTGTCCTCGATCGGTCTGGAGCAGGGTCGCGTCGACGGCATGCACTTCGACATCGCGCTGTTCACCAACCTCACGCGCGACCACCTCGACTACCACGGCAGCATGGCGGCCTACGAAGCCGCCAAGCGCCGCCTGTTCGACTGGCCCGGCCTGGACCACGCGGTGGTCAACCTCGACGACGAGGCGGGCGCGCGGATTGCGAGCAGCGTGCTCGAGCGAGGCGTGCCGCTCACCACCACCTCGCTCACCGGCCGAAGCCTGGCGGGCGCCAGCGCCTTGCTCGCCACCGATCTGCAGGCAACCGATGCGGGGCTGAGCTTTACCGTGACGCTGGGCGAACGGCGGCAGCGCGTCGCCGTGCCGCTGGTGGGCAGCTTCAACGCCGCCAACCTGCTGGGCGTCATCGGCGTGCTGCTCGCCGCGCAGATGGATCTTGGGGATGCGCTGGCCGCCCTGCCGCAGCTCGTGCCCCCGCCCGGGCGCATGCAAGTCGTCACCCGCCCGGGAGCGCCGCTCGCCGTGGTCGACTACGCGCACACCCCCGATGCGCTGGTGCAGGCGCTGGCCGCCCTGCAGCCGCTTCGCGCCGCGCGTGGCGGACGCCTGTGGGCGGTGTTCGGCGCCGGCGGCGACCGCGATCCCGGCAAGCGCGCGCCCATGGGCGCGGCCGCAGTGCAGGGCGCGGACCGGGTGCTGATCACCAGCGACAACCCGCGCACCGAAGACCCTGCGCAGATCGCCTCCCAGGTGGCCCAGGGAGCCGCGGGTGCGCGCGTGGTGCTCGACCGCGCGGCGGCGATCACCGAGGCGCTGATGGCCGCGGCACCCGAGGACGTGGTGCTGATCGCCGGCAAGGGCCACGAGGACTATCAGGACGTGGGCGGCCGCAAGCTGCCCTTCTCGGACGTCGAGCACGCCGAACTCGCTCTCGCTGCGCGTGCCGCGGCCCACGAGGGGGCGCCATGCTGATGCGCCTGGCGGAATTGGTGCGGGTGCTGGGCGAGGCGCGGCTCGTGGGCGACGGCGAGGCGGGCTTCGCATCGGTGTCGACCGACACGCGCTCGATTGCGCCCGGGGCGCTGTTCTTCGCCCTGCGCGGCGAGCGCTTCGACGCGCACGACTTCGCGGCCCAGGCGGTGGCGGGCGGCGCGGTCGCACTGGTGGTGGAGCGCGAGCTCGATCTGGCCGTGCCTCAGGTGCTCGTGCCCGATGCGCGCCGCGCCCTGGGCGTGAGCGCGGCGGCGTGGCGGTCGCGCTTCGCGATCCCGGTGATCGCCGTGGCGGGCAGCAATGGCAAGACCACGGTGACGCAGATGATTGCGTCCATCCTCGCCGCTGCCTACGGCGAGGACGGCAGCCTCGCCACGCGCGGCAACCTGAACAACGAGATCGGCCTGCCTCTGATGCTGTGGCGACTGCGGGCGGGCCACCGCGCCGCGGTGTTCGAGGTCGGCATGAACCACCCCGGCGAGATCGCCTATCTGGCCGAACTCGCCCAGGCGACGGTGGCGGTGATCAACAACGCGCAGCGCGAGCATCAGGAGTTCCTCGCCGGCGTCGAGGCCACTGCGCTCGAGAACGGCCAATTGATCGCCCACTTGCAGCCCGAGGGCACGGCCGTGTTCCCGGCCGACGATGCCTGCGCGCCGATCTGGCGCCAGCTCGCAGGAACGCGCCGGGTGGTCGACTTTGCCCGCGCCGCCTACGCGATGGTCACGGCCACCGTGCGGCCCGACGGCCAAGGCACGCGACTGGCGCTCGCCACCCCGGCAGGGGAGCTCGCCCTGAGCCTGGCCGTGAGCGGCGCGCACAACGTGCACAACGCGCTGGCCGCGGCCGCCGCGGCGCTGGCCATCGGCGTGCCGAACAAGGCGATCGCGGCGGGCCTGGCGTCCTTCCGCCCGGTGAGCGGCCGCGGCGTGCGCCTGACCACGCGCGCCGGGGCCGTGTTGGTCGATGACAGCTACAACGCGAATCCGGACTCCGTGAGAGCGGCCATCGACCTGCTCGCGAGCCTGCCAGCGCCCCGCGTGCTGATCCTCGGCGACATGGGCGAGGTCGGCAGCCAGGGACCGGCCTTCCACCGCGAGATCGGTGCGCATGCGCGCGCCATGGGCATCGAGCAACTGCTCGCCACCGGCCCGCTGATGGGCGAGGCCGTCGCAGCCTTCGGGCCCGGCGCCGAGCATCACGCCGACTTCGACGCCCTGCTCGCCGCGGCGTCGAAGGCTGCGGCCACGGCGGGCTCGGTGCTGGTGAAGGGCTCGCGCTTCATGCGCATGGAGCGCGTGGTGGCCGCGCTGGCCGTGCAGGATGGGGAGGCCGCCCATGCTGCTTGAGCTCCTCCAATGGCTGTCGCAGGACATCCGCGCCTTCAACGTGTTCAACTACCTCACCCTGCGCGCGGTACTGGCCTCGATGACGGCCATGTTCATCGGCATGGCCGCCGGCCCCTGGGTGATCCGGCGCCTGACCGAGATGAAGATCGGCCAGGCGGTGCGCAACGACGGCCCGCAGAGCCACCTCAAGAAGAGCGGCACCCCGACCATGGGCGGGGCGCTGATCCTGATCTCGATCGGCGTGTCCACGCTGCTGTGGATGGATCTCTCGAACCGCTTCGTGTGGGTGGTGCTGATCGTCACCCTGGGCTTTGGCTGGATCGGCTGGGTGGACGATTACCGCAAGGTCGTGCACCGCAACCCCAAGGGCATGAGCGCCAAGGAGAAGTACCTCTGGCAATCGCTCATCGGGCTGTCGGCCGCGATCTACCTGGCCTTCGCGATCGCGGCGCCGAGCACCGAGAAGGTGCCCGAGATCTTCATGAACTGGGTGGGCAGCGGCTTCACCATGCCCCTGCCCGCGCGCTCCGAGCTGATCGTGCCCTTCTTCAAGAACGTGGGCTACCCGCTGGGGATCTGGGGCTTCATCCTGCTCACCTACCTGGTGATCGTGGGCACCAGCAACGCCGTCAACCTCACCGACGGGCTCGACGGTCTGGCGATCCTGCCCGCCTCGATGATCGGCGCGGCGCTCGGCATCTTTGCCTACGTGGTGGGCCGGGCGGACTTCTCGCGCTACCTGCTCTTTCCCTACATCCCGGGCGCCGGCGAACTGACCATCATCTGCGCGGCCATTGCCGGGGCGGGGCTGGCCTTCCTGTGGTTCAACGCCTACCCCGCGCAGGTGTTCATGGGCGACGTGGGCGCGCTGGCCCTGGGGGGGGCGCTGGGCACCATCGCGGTGATCACCCGCCAGGAGATCGTGCTCTTCATCATGGGCGGGGTCTTCGTGGTCGAGACCCTGTCGGTGATGCTGCAGGTGGCCTACTTCAAGTGGAGCGGCGGCAAGCGCATCTTCCTGATGGCGCCGCTGCACCACCACTACGAGCTCAAGGGCTGGAAAGAGACCCAGGTGGTGGTGCGCTTCTGGATCATCACCATCATGCTGGTGCTGGTCGGCCTGTCGACGCTGAAGATCCGCTGATGGCCGCCTCCGCTCCCCTTGCTCTCGTGATCGGCCTTGGCGCCTCGGGCATGGCGGCTGCGCGCCTGCTGGCGCACACCGGCTGGCGCCTGCGCGTGGCCGATACGCGCGCGGCGCCGCCCGCGCTCGAAGAGCACCTCGCCGCCCTGCGCGCCGAGCAGCCCGCCACGGAGTTCGTGGGCAGTGCGCTCGTGCCCGAGCTGCTCGACGGCGTGGCGCTGCTCGTGCTCTCGCCGGGACTGTCGCCCACGCACTCGGCCGCGGCGGCGGTCGTTCAGGCCGCGCAGGCGCGCGGCATCGCCGTGGCGGGCGAGATCGAACTCTTTGCGCGCGAGCTCGCCCGACTCGCGGCCTTCCGCGGATATGCGCCGCGCGTGCTGGGCGTGACGGGCACCAATGGCAAGACCACCACCACGGCGCTGCTCGGAACCATGATCGAGGCCAGCGGCCGCAGCGTGGCCGTGGCCGGCAACATCGGTCCGAGCGCGCTCGACGAGCTGCGCACGCGGCTGCGTGAGAATCGCCTGCCCGAGGTCTGGGTGCTGGAGCTGTCGAGCTTCCAGCTCGCCACGACGACGAGCCTGGCCTGCGATGCCGCGGTCGTGCTCAATCTCACCCAGGATCACCTCGACTGGCACGGCGACATGGAGGCCTACGCCAGCGCCAAGGCGCGCATCTTCGCGCGCACCACCGTGCAGGTGCTCAACCGCGATGAGGCCCGCGTGGCCGCGATGGCCCGCAAGGACGGCGCCGCGATCACCTTCGGCGCGGGCCGCCCCCGCCACGGCAACGAGTACGGCCTGGCCGAGGAGGGCGGGCTGGTTTGGCTGGCCTGGGCCGAGGACCTTTCGCCCCCGGGACGCAGGCGCAAGGCGGCGGCGGAACTGCCCGGCCTGCCGGGCGAAATCCATCTGCACCTGCTGATGCCGGCCGAGGCTCTCAAGCTGCGTGGCCGCCACAACGCGCTCAACGCCCTGGCGGCCCTGGCGCTGGCCCGCGCGATCGGTTGTCCGCTCGCGCCGCTGCTCAACGCCGCGGCCGAGTTTCGCGGTGAACCGCACCGTGTGCAATTCGTCGCCCAGGTGGCGGGGGTGGACTACGTCGACGACTCCAAGGGCACGAACGTCGGCGCCACGGTGGCGGCGATCGATGGCCTGGCGGCCGAGGGCCGCCGCCTGGTGCTGATCCTCGGCGGCGAGGGCAAGGGTCAGGACTTCGCGCCGCTGGCGGTGCCCATGCAGCGCGCCGCGCGCGCCGCCGTGCTGATCGGACGCGACGCGCCGGCGATCGCCGCGGTGCTGGGCGGCGCGCACTACCCGGTGGAGCACGCCGACTCGCTAGCAGAGGCCGTGACGGCCGCGGCGCGCCTGGCCGAGCCGGGCGACGCGGTGGTGCTGTCGCCCGCGTGCGCGAGCTTCGACATGTTCCGCGACTACGCCCACCGCGCCGAGGTCTTCGTGAGCGCGGTGCGCGAACTCGCGCTGGAGGTCGGACAGCCATGCTGAAGGGTCTGCTCCAGCGCCTGCGTCCGAGCCCGGGGCGCCGTGGCGTGCCGCGCGGCACGGTGCTGGCCATGGGCGGCGCCGGCAGCCTGGGCCTGCGCTCCGGCCAGGACGCACGCCCGGGCGGCTTCGACGGCCCGCTGGTGATGGTGGTGGCGGCGCTGGTGATGCTCGGCACGGTGATGGTGTACTCGGCCTCGATCTCGCTGGCCGACTCGCCCAAGTACGGCACCGCGCCCGCGCACTTCCTGGTGCGCCATCTGATGGCGCTTTGCCTGGCCTTCCTGGTCGCGGCGGCCGCCTTCCAGGTGCGCATGTCGGTGTGGCAGAAGCTCGCGCCCTGGATCTTCGTGGCCGCGCTGGGGCTGCTGGTGATCGTGCTGATCCCGGGCGTGGGCAAGGGCGTCAACGGCGCGCGGCGCTGGATCTCGCTGGGCCTGCTCAACCTCCAGCCTTCCGAGGTGATGAAGGTGGCGACCGTGCTCTACGCCGCCGGCTTCACCGTGCGCAAGCAGGACTACATGCACAGCTTCCGCAAGGGTTTCGCGCCCATGGCGGTGGCGATGGGGCTGATAGGCGCGCTGCTGCTGCTGCAGCCGGACCTGGGCGCCTTCGGGGTGATCGTGGCCATCGCCATGGGAATCCTGTTCCTGGGCGGCGTGAACGGGCGGCTGTTCGCGGGCATCACGGTGGCGCTGGCCACCGCCTTCGCGCTGGTGATCTGGCTCAGCCCCTGGCGGCGCGAGCGCATCTTTGCCTACCTCGACCCGTGGAGCGAGCAGAACGCCCTGGGCAAGGCCTATCAACTGTCGCACTCGCTGATCGCCTTCGGGCGGGGTGAGTGGTTCGGCGTGGGGCTGGGCGGCAGCGTCGAAAAGCTGCACTACCTGCCCGAGGCGCACACCGACTTCATCCTGGCGGTGGTGGGCGAGGAACTGGGGTTCGTGGGCGTGGCAGCGGTGATCGTGCTGTTTTACTGGCTGATCAAGCGCGCCTTCGAGATCGGGCGCCAGGCCGTGGCGCTGGAGCGCACCTTCTCGGGCCTGGTGGCGCAAGGCATCGGCCTGTGGCTGGGCGTGCAGGCCTTCATCAACATCGGCGTGGCCACCGGCCTGCTGCCGACCAAGGGCCTGACCCTGCCGCTGATGAGCTACGGCGGCTCGGCGCTCATGTCCACCCTGGTGGCCATCGCGCTGCTGCTGCGCGTGGACCGCGAGAACCGCATCCTCATGCGTGGAGGCCGGGTGTGAGCGCGCGCCACCTGATGGTTGCCGCCGCGGGCACGGGCGGGCACGTGATGCCCGGCCTCGCGGTGGCCCGCGAGCTCGCGGCGCGGGGCTGGCAGGTGAGCTGGCTGGGCACCACGCGCGGCATGGAGCGCGGCCTGGTCGAGCGCCAGGGCTACGCCTTCGACGCGCTCGACTTCAGTGGGCTGCGTGGCAAGGGCCTCAAGACCGCGCTGTTCGGCGGCTTCAAGCTGCTGCGCGCGATCTTCGCCAGCCGCGGTCTGATGAGCCGCCGCCAGCCGGCGCTGCTCTTCACCACCGGTGGCTACGTGGCCGTGCCCGCGGGGCTGGCGGCGAGCGCCGGGGGCGTGCCGCTGGTGCTGATGAATTGCGACGCCGAGCCCCTGCTCAGCACGCGCCTGCTGCAGCCGCTCGCCGCCGGCGTGATGCTGGGCTTCGACGGCGCTGCCGCGCGTCGCGCGGGCGACAAGGGCCTGGTCACCGGCAATCCGGTGCGCGCCGAGATCGTCGCCCTGCCCGCGCCGGCCGAGCGCTACGCCGGGCGCAGCGGGCCGCTGCGCTTGCTGGTGTTCGGCGGCTCGCTCGGAGCGCGCGTGCTCAACGAGACCCTGCCTGCCGCGCTCGCGCGGATGCCGACCGACGCACGTCCGCAGGTGGTTCACCAGTGCGGCGCCGAGGCGCTGGAGTCGGTGCGCGCCGCCTACGCCGCGGCCGGGGTCGAGGCGGAGGTTCACGCCTTCATCGACGACATGGCCGCGCGCTACGCCGCCTGCGACCTGGTGATCGCCCGCGCCGGGGCCACCACGGTGAGCGAACTGACCGCCGCCGGCGTGCCCGCGATCCTCGTGCCCCTGGTGGTGAGCACCACCGCGCACCAGCGCGGCAACGCCGAGTTCCTGGCCGCCCGGCATGCGGCCATCCATCTGCCGCAGGCCGAGCTCACGCCCGAGCGCCTGGCGCACGAACTGGCGGGCATCGACCGCACTCGCCTGCAGGCGATGGCCGAGCAGGCCCGCTCGCTAGGCAAGCCGCAGGCTGCCCGCCTGGTGGCCGACGCCATCGAACACATCGCCCGGGAGGCCGCATGAAGCACGCGGTCGAGCACCTTCACTTCGTGGGCGTTGGCGGCCGCGCCGGGGGCGGGGCCCTGGCGCCTTTCCCATGCGGCATGCCGCAGCCGCCGGTGAAGGGGGAGCGCGCGCGATGAAGCACGCGGTCAAGCACATTCACTTCGTGGGTATCGGCGGCTCCGGCATGTCGGGCATCGCCGAGGTGCTGCTCAACCTCGGCTACCGCGTGAGCGGTTCGGACGCGGCCGAGAACGCCGCCACCCGCCGCCTCGCGGCTCAAGGCGCCATGGTCTACCAGGGCCACGCCGCGGCGCAGGTGGCCGGGGCCGACGCGGTGGTCGTGTCCACCGCGGTGGGCGCCTCCAACCCCGAGGTGCAGGCCGCGCGCGCGGCGCGCGTGCCGGTGGTGCCGCGCGCGGTGATGCTGGCCGAGCTCATGCGCCTGAAGCGCGGCATCGCCATCGCCGGCACGCACGGCAAGACCACCACCACCTCGCTCACCGCCAGCGTGCTCGCCGCCGCGGGCCTGGATCCGACCTTCGTGATCGGCGGACGGCTCAATTCGGCGGGCGCCAACGCCCGCCTGGGCTCGGGCGACTACATCGTGGTCGAGGCCGACGAGTCGGACGCCAGCTTCCTGACCCTGCAACCGATGATCGCGGCGGTGACCAACATCGACGCCGACCACATGGAGACCTACGGCCACGACTTCGCGCGGCTGAAGCAGGCCTTCGTCGAGTTCCTGAGCCACCTGCCCTTCTATGGCAGCGCGGTGCTGTGCATCGACGATCGCCACGTGCGCGAGATCGTGCCCTTCGTGTCCAAGCCGGTCGTGAGCTACGGCTTCGCCGAGGAAGCCCAGGTGCGCGCAATCGAGGCCGAGGCCGTCGGCCCGACGATGCGCTTCACGGTGCTGCGCGAGGGGGCCGGCGCGCTGCCGGTGACGCTGAACCTGCCCGGCCGTCACAACGTTCAGAACGCGCTCGCCGCGATTGCCATCGCCACCGAACTCGGCGTGGAAGACGACGCCATCCAGCAGGCGCTCGCGAGCTTCACGGGCGTCGGGCGGCGCTTTGCGCGCCACGGGGAACTGCCGATTGCCGCGGGCGGGCACTACACCCTGGTCGACGACTACGGCCACCACCCCGCCGAGATGGCCGCCACCATCGCCGCCGCGCGCGGGGCCTACCCCGGCCGGCGCATCGTGCTGGCCTTCCAGCCGCACCGCTACACGCGCACGCGCGACTGCTTCGAGGACTTCGTGCGCGTGCTCTCCACCGCCGACGCCGTGCTGCTCGCCGAGGTCTATGCCGCGGGCGAGGCGCCCATCGTGGCCGCCGACGGGCGCTCGCTGGCGCGGGCGATCCGCGTGGCCGGCAGGGTCGAGCCGGTGTTCGTGGAAACCATCGACGAGATGCCCGAAGCAATCGCCGCGACCGTGCGTGACGGCGATGTGGTGATCACCATGGGCGCGGGCTCGATCGGCGGCGTGCCGGGGCGGCTCACGCAAGGAGGTGGCGAATGAGCGTGGATCCGCGCAGCCTGGGCCGCGTAGGCGTGCTCTTCGGCGGGCGCTCGGCGGAGCGCGAGGTGTCGATCATGAGCGGCAGCGGCGTGCTCAGCGCCCTGCTGGCGCGCGGGGTCGACGCGCATGCGTTCGATCCCGGCGAGCGCAGCCTGTCCGAGCTCGAGGCCGCGCGCTTCGACCGCGTGTTCATCGCCCTGCACGGCCGCTACGGCGAGGACGGAACCATCCAGGGCGTGCTCGAGACGCTCGGGGTGCCCTACACCGGCAGCGGCGTGCTGGCCTCGGCGATCGGCATCGACAAGATCACCACCAAGCGCATCTGGCTGGCCGAGGGCATTCCCACTCCGGCCTGGCGCATCGGCCGCCCCGACACCGACTGGATGCAGGTGGTGGCCGAACTGGGCGAGGCGCTGGTGATCAAGCCCGCGCGGGAGGGCTCGACCATCGGCATCACCAAGCTCACCAGCCGCGACCGCCAGGAACTGGAGCAGGCCTTCGCGGCCGCGGCGCGGCACGATGAGCACGTGCTGGTGGAGGAGCTCGTCCCCGGCCGCGAGCTGACCTGCGCGATCCTGGGCGAGGGCGAGACGGCACGAGCCCTGCCGCTGATCGAGATCCGCGCCCCCGGCGCGAACTACGACTACCACAGCAAGTACTTCAGCGACGAGACCCAGTACCTGTGCCCGGCGCCGATCGATGCCGCGCTCGCGCAGCGCATCAGCGAGGTGAGCGTGCAGGCCTACCGCGTGCTGGGCGCGCGCGGCTGGGGTCGCGTCGACGTGATGCTGCGCGACGACGGCAGCTTCAGCCTGCTGGAGATCAACACCTCGCCGGGCATGACCGGGCACTCGCTGGTGCCGATGGCCGCCCGCGCGGTGGGCCTGAGCTACGAGGACCTGGTGCTCGAGATCCTCGCCGGTGCCCGGCTGGAGCTGCGTTCGTGATCTCCACCCGCGCCATCGATCTCGCGGCGGGCCTGCTCGCCGCGACGGCCGTGCTGGTCGTGGCCGGTGGAGCGCTGCTGTGGGTCGCGCGCCAGCCGGCCTTCGCGATCCGCGCGGTCGAGGTGCGCGGCGATCTGCAGCACGTCACCGCGGCGGCGGCGCGCAACGCACTCAAGGGCCGTGTGGGGGGCACGTACTTCACGGCGCCGCTCGAGCAGGTGCGGCGCGCCGCCGAGTCCATGCCCTGGGTGGCGCAGGCCACGGTGCGCCGCGTGTGGCCGGACCGGCTGCGCATCACGCTGCGCGAGCACCGTGCCCTGGGCGTGTGGAACGACGGACGCCTGCTCGCCGACGACGGGCGCCTGTTCGTGGCCAACGCGGCCGAGGCCGAGATCACCGGGCCGCTGCCCGAGTTCTCGGGCCCGGCCGCGGCCGCGCCCGAGGCGGCGCGGCGCTACTACGAGTTCGCGGCGCGGCTCGCGCCCCTGGGCCTGAAGGTCGAGGAGGTGGCCGTGTCCGAGCGCGCCTCCTGGTCGCTGACGGCCTCGGGCGAAGCATCGCCGGCGCTGCGCATCGAACTGGGCCGCGACGGAGCCCCCGCCGCGGTCAGCGAGCAACTCGACACCCTCGTGGCGTTCTATCCCGCCGTGGTGGCGCGCCTGGGCGGCCCGCCCGCGCGGCTCGACGCCCGGCACAGCAATGGCTTCGCGGCCGCCCTTACCTCCGGTGCACAGCGATGAGAAGCGAGACCAAGGACCTGATCGTCGGCCTCGACGTGGGCACGAGCAAGGTGGTGGTGGCCGTGGCGGAGGTGCTGCCCGACGGCGGCTTCGAGGTCATCGGCCTGGGTCAGGCGCAGTCCGAGGGGCTGCGCAAGGGCGTGGTGGTCAACATCGAGGCCACGGTGCAGGCGATCCGCCGTGCCGTGGAAGAGGCCGAGTTGATGGCCGGCGCCAAGATCACCGAGGTCTACACCGGAATTGCCGGCAGCCACATCAAGAGCTTCAACTCGAGCGGCATGGTGCCGATCAAGGACCGCGAGGTCAGCGCCGCCGACGTCGAGCGCGTGATCGAGACGGCCAAGGCGGTCAACATCCCGACCGACCAGCAGGTCCTGCACGTGCTCACCCAGGAGTTCATCGTCGACGGCCAGGAAGACATCCGCGAGCCCATCGGCATGAGCGGGGTGCGGCTCGAGGTGCGCGTGCACATCGTCACCGGCGCGGTGAGCGCGGCGCAGAACATCATCAAGTGCGTGCGCCGCTGCGGCCTCGAGGTGCAGGACCTGATCCTGCAGCCGCTGGCCTCCTCGCTGGCGGTGCTCACCGGCGACGAGAAGGAGCTGGGCGTGGCGCTGATCGACGTGGGGGGCGGCACGACCGACGTGGCCATCTTCACGGGCGGCGCGATCCGCCACACCGTGGTGCTGCCGGTGGCCGGCGACCAGATCACCAGCGACATCGCCATGGCGCTGCGCACGCCCATGCCCGACGCGGAGGAAATCAAGCTGCGCTGGGGGGTGGCCAAGGAGGTGCTGGCCGATCCCGAGGAGCGCATCGAGATCCCCGGCATCGGCGACCGCCCGCCGCGCCTGCTGTCGCGCCAGGCGCTGGCCTCGGTGGTCGAGCCGCGCGTCGAAGAGATCTTCTCGATGGCGCAAAAGGCGATCCGCGAGTCGGGCTTCGAGGACAGCGTGGCCTCGGGCGTGGTGCTCACCGGAGGCACCAGCCTGCTGCCGGGCATGAACGAACTGGCCGAGGACGTGTTCCTCAAGCCGGCCCGGGTGGGCTGGCCGGCCTACGAGGGCGCGCTCGCGGACGTGATCCGCAATCCGCGCTACGCCACGGTGGTCGGGCTGCTGCTCGAGGCGCACCAGCAGCGCGTGCGCGGCCGGCGCATCGCCGGGCAGAGCGGCTCGTTCAAGCAGACGTTCAAGCGGATGAAGGAATGGATCGTCGGGAATTTTTGAGCGGCGGCCTGCGGCTCGCGCATGACCTGCGCGGCCGGAGCCGTCGAAATCGGGGAAGCGTGCAATCGCAAGCGCGTGCGCCATCGGCGTCTTTGCGAGTGGACGTTTTCGAAACGGGGCATCAACGCTAAACGGGAGCAGGAGGCAAGACCATGAGCTTCGAGATTCTGGAGACTGAAACCAACGGCACGGTCATCAAGGTGGTGGGCGTGGGGGGGGCTGGCGGCAATGCCGTCGAGCACATGATCTCGCGCGGGGTGCAGGGGGTGGAGTTCATCTGCGCCAACACCGATCACCAGGCGCTGGCGCGCTCCTCCGCGGTGAGCGTGATCCAGCTGGGCCGCACCGGGCTGGGGGCGGGGGCGCGGCCCGACGCCGGCCAGCAGGCGGCCGAGGAGGCGCGCGAGCGCATCGCCGACGCCCTGCGCGGCGCGCACATGGTGTTCATCACCGCCGGGATGGGCGGCGGCACGGGCACGGGCGCCGCACCGGTGGTGGCCGAGATCGCGCAGGAGATGGGCATCCTCACCGTGGCGGTGGTGTCCAAGCCCTTCGCCTTCGAGGGGCCGCGCCGCATGAGCCTGGCCGAGGTCGGGCTCGAGCAGCTCGAGGGCAAGGTCAACTCGCTGATCGTCATCCTCAACGACAGGCTCGAGGAAGTGCTCGGCGAGGACGCCGAGATGCACGAGTGCTTCCGCGCCGCCGACGACGTGCTGCACAACGCCTGCGCGGGCATCGCCGAGATCATCAACGTGCCCGGCCTGATCAACGTCGACTTCGAGGACGTGAAGACCGTGATGGGCGAGCGCGGCAAGGCGATGATGGGCACCGCCACCGCCTCGGGTCTGGATCGGGCGCGCATCGCCGCCGAACAGGCGGTGGCCAGCCCCCTGCTCGAGGGCGTGGACCTGTCGGGCGCTCGCGGCGTGCTGGTCAACATCACCGCGAGCTCCAGCCTCAAGATGAAGGAGACGCGCGAGGTGATGGACACGATCCGCGCCTTCGCCGCCGATGACTCGACCGTGATCTTCGGCACGGTGCGCGACGAGGCGATGGGCGACGACCTGCGCGTGACGGTGGTGGCCACCGGCCTGGGCCGCGCCGCCAAGAAGCAAAGCTTCACGGTGATCAAGACCCCGGTGCGCACCGGCACCGACAACTTCACCTTCACGCCCACCACGCTGCAGCCCGGCACGCTCGTCCCGGGCGCAGCGGCTCCGGCCGAAGCGGCCGAAGGCCCCAACGTCTGGCAGGCCGGACGCCAGGAAGCGCAAAAGCGCATCGCCGCCATGGAGGAGAACGGCACCGACCGCTACGACATCCCGGCCTTCCTGCGCAAGCAGGCGGACTGAGTCGCGCAGCCCGGGTGCGGCGCGTGCCGCGCCCGGGCGACTGCCGGCAACCCCTTAGCTGCTAACCCGGAAGCCGGCTGCTGCCATGCGGCGTAAAATCTCACGATGCTCAAGCAACGCACTCTGAAGCAGATCGCCCGCACCGTGGGCATCGGTCTGCACTCGGGCACCAAGGTGCAGCTCCAGCTGCGCCCGGCGGCGGCCGGCACCGGGATCGTCTTCCGCCGGATCGACCTCGATCCGCCGGTCGACATCCCCGCCACCGCCGAGGCGGTGCGCGACACTCGGCTGGCCACCACCCTGGTCAGCGGCGCGGCGCGCATTGCCACCGTCGAGCACCTCATGAGCGCGCTCGCGGGACTGGGCATCGACAACCTCTACATCGACGTCGACGCGCCCGAGATCCCCATCATGGACGGCAGTGCGGCGAGCTTCGTGTTCCTCATCCAGGCGGCCGGCATCGTCGAGCAGAACGCGCCGAAGCGATTCGTGCGGGTCAGGCGCGCCGTCGAGGCGCGCGACGGCGACAAGTGGGCCCGGCTCGAGCCGCACTTCGGCTACAAGCTCGCCTTCTCGATCGACTTCCAGCACCCCGCGATCGACGCCACCGAGCAGTTCGTCGAGGTCGACTTCGCGCGCGACAGCTTCATCAAGGACGTGGCTCGGGCACGTACCTTCGGGTCGGTCAACGACGTCGAGGCGCTGCGCGCGATGGGCCTGGCCCAGGGCGGCACGCTGGACAACGCGATCGTGATCGACGAGTACCGCGTGCTCAATTCCGACGGGCTGCGCTCGGACGACGAGTTCGCCAAGCACAAGCTGCTCGACGCGATGGGCGACCTGTACATGCTCGGCCATCCCCTGCTCGGTTCGTACAAGGCCCACAAGTCGGGCCACGCGCTCAACAATCAGTTGCTGCGCGCCTTGCTGGCCGACCAGACGGCCTGGGAGTACGCGAGCTTCGCCGAAGGCGAGCCCGCCCCCGCCGGCTTCGAGGCCCAGCTCGCCCTGACCTGAGCGGCTCAGCCGCCCGGCCGGGCGAGCGTCTTTTCCAGTCTTTCGAGCGCGCGGCGCAGGTCCGAGACCGGCAGCGCCAGCGCCAGCGCGCCCACGGCGCGCGCACCGGGTGCGCTGGGTGCGCGCGGCGGGCCGTAGCGGGCCGGGTCCACCGCAGCCGCGGGCGGCTCGTTGTCGCCCAGGGGTTGCACGCGCAGTGCGATCTCCTCGACCGGGATTCCCTCGGCGCGCAGCGCCTCCACCAGACGAGGCAGGGCCTGGCGCAGCTTGGCCGACTGGGCTGCGCTCGGCACCCGCACCACCAGCTTGGTGCCACGCAGTTCGCAGCGGCCCGGTGTCTCCAGGTCCAGGTGCATCCCGAGCCTGGCGCACTCCGGGGCCAGCGCCCGTGCCGCGCGGCGCGCCGCCGCCACGCTGGCTGCCAGGGCAGCGGCGGGCGACACGGCAAGGGCCTGGGCCAGGGCGCGGGGAGCAGTCATGGGCGGGGAACTAGGGGCTTCCCATTATCACCGAGGCGCTACACCGCCTTGGTCGAGACCCGGCCACCGGCCCTGTGCACTGCGACCCCTGTGAGATAATCGCGCGCTTGCCGCCCAGGGCCTCGACTGGCCCGCCGCCCGCCGCGGCCGCGGCCCCCTTCCGCCCGACATTTCCGATGATTTCCGGTCTCCTGACGAAGATTTTTGGCAGCCGCAACCAGCGCCTGCTCAAGCAGTACCAGCGCAAGGTGGCGGCGATCAACGCCTTCGAGCCCGGGCTGAAGTCGCTCTCCGACGAACAACTCGCCGCCAAGACGAGCGAGTTCAGGGAGCGTCTGGCCCAGGGCACGGCGCTCGAAGATCTGCTGCCCGAGGCCTTCGCGGTGGTGCGCGAGGCCTCGGTGCGGGCGCTCGGCATGCGCCACTTCGACGTGCAGATGATCGGTGGCATGGTCCTGCACGACGGCAAGATCGCCGAGATGCGCACCGGCGAGGGCAAGACCCTCACCGCCACGCTCGCGGTGTACCTCAATGCGCTGCCCGCCAAGGGCGTGCACGTGGTCACGGTCAACGACTACCTCGCCAGCCGCGACGCGGAGTGGATGGGCCGGCTCTACAAGTTCCTGGGCATGAGCGTGGGCACCATCCTCAGCCAGCAGGACACCGAGTCCAAGCGCGCCGCCTACGCCGCCGACATCACCTACGGCACCAACAACGAGTTCGGCTTCGACTACCTGCGCGACAACATGGAGTACGAGGTCAGCGGTCGCCGCCAGCGCGGCCTGTCCTACGCCATCGTCGACGAGGTGGACTCGATCCTGATCGACGAGGCGCGCACACCGCTGATCATCTCGGGGCCGGCCGAGGACCACACCGAGATGTACGTGCGCATCAACTCGGTGCCCCCGCTGCTGGACCGCCAGAGCGACGAAAAGGGCGAGGGCGACTTCTGGGTCGACGAGAAGGCCCACCAGGTGCACATCTCCGACGGGGGCCACGAGAAGCTGGAGCAGATCCTGGGCAAGATGGGGCTGCTGGCCGAGGGCGAGAGCCTGTACTCGCCCTCGAACATCATCCTGATGCACCACCTCAACGCGGCCCTGCGCGCGCACACGCTGTTTCACCGCGACCAGCATTACGTGGTGCAAAACGGCGAGATCATCATCGTCGACGAATTCACCGGCCGCCTGATGGTGGGCCGGCGCTGGTCCGAGGGACTGCACCAGGCGGTGGAGGCCAAGGAGGGCGTCAAGATCCAGCAGGAGAACCAGACGCTGGCCTCGATCACCTTCCAGAACTACTTCCGCATGTACGGCAAGCTCGCCGGCATGACGGGCACGGCCGACACCGAGGCCTACGAGTTCCAGGAGATCTACGGCCTCGAGACGGTGGTCATCCCCACGCACCGCCCGATGATCCGTGCCGACCACCAGGACAAGGTCTACCGCACCGCGTCCGAGAAGCACAAGGCGATCGTCGACGACATCAAGGACTGCCACGGGCGCGGCCAGCCCGTGCTGCTGGGCACGACCTCGATCGAGAACTCCGAGCTGCTGAGCTCGCTGCTCAAGAAGGAAGGCCTGCCGCACAACGTGCTCAACGCCAAGCAGCACGCGCGCGAGGCCGAGATCGTGGTCGAGGCCGGCCGCCCCGGCGTGATCACCATCGCCACCAACATGGCCGGCCGTGGCACCGACATCGTGCTCGGCGGCGGGGTCAGCAAGCGCATCGATGCGCTGCGCTACGACGAGTCGCTCCCCGAGGACCAGAAGGAAGCCCAGATCGAGGCGATCCGCGCCGAGTGGCAGAAGTTGCACGAGCAGGTGATCGCCGCCGGCGGCCTCAAGATCATCGGCAGCGAGCGCCACGAATCGCGCCGGATCGACAACCAGTTGCGCGGCCGCTCGGGCCGCCAGGGCGATCCGGGTTCCTCGAGCTTCTACCTGTCGATGGAAGACCCGCTGCTGCGCATCTTCGCCGGCGACCGCATGAAGGCCATCATGGATCGCCTCAAGCTGCCCGAGGGCGAGGCCATCGAGGCCGGCATGGTGACCCGCTCGATCGAGAGCGCACAGCGCAAGGTCGAGGCGCGCAACTTCGACATCCGCAAGCAGCTGCTCGAGTACGACGACGTCGCCAACGACCAGCGCCGCGAGATCTACCGCCTGCGCAACGAGATCCTCGAGGCGCAGGACGTGGCCGACATGGTGAACAACCTGCGGCACGGCTTCTTCACCGACCTGTTCCGCACCCATGTTCCGGCCGAGACGGTCGAGGAGCAGTGGGACCTCGACGGGCTCGCCGCGGCGCTCGCCAACGACTGGAACCTCGAGATCGACTTCAAGGGCATGCTCGAGTCGTCGGACAAGACCACCGACGACGATCTGCTCGCCCGCCTGCTGCAGACCGTCGATGCGGCGTACGCGGCCAAGGTCGAGATCGTGGGCAAGGACGCCTTCGGCGGCTTCGAGCGCTCGATCATGCTGCAGGCGCTCGACCAGGCCTGGCGCGAGCACCTGGCCGCGCTCGACGCGCTCCGTCAGGGCATCCACCTGCGGGGCTACGCGCAGAAGCAGCCCAAGCAGGAGTACAAGCGCGAGGCCTTCGAGCTCTTCGGCTCGCTGCTCGACCGCGTGCGCGCCGACGTGGTGCGCGTTCTGATGAACGTGCGCATTCAATCTCAGGAAGAGGTGCAGGAGGCCGAGCAGCGCATCGAGGCCGAGGGCGAGCGTCGCGTCGCCGCGGCGCAGGCGCAGCACGCCGAACTGGGCAGCGCGGTCAGCGAGGCACCGGTCGACGTGGAGGCGCTCACCCTGCCCGAGCCCGCTGCCGCGGACAAGCCACAGCCCTTCAAGCGCTTCAACGACAAGATCGGCCGCAACGATCCCTGCCCCTGCGGCAGCGGCAAGAAGTACAAGAACTGCCACGGCAAGCTCGCCTAGGGCGGCCTGGCCGGGCGCGCCCGCGGGCGCGCCCGCATACCCGGCTCGCGGGCGCGGGCCACGCTGAACGGGAGTTGAGATGGCAGTGAACCTCCACGCGCCGGACCCCGCGGCGCTGTACGCGGTCGATGGCGTCGCACTCGGCTGGGCCGAGGCCCACATCCGCAAGCCCAATCGCAAGGACCTGCTGCTGGTGAGCGTTGCTCCCGGCGCCGCGGTGGCCGGCGTGTTCACTCAGAACCGTTTTGCCGCCGCGCCCGTCCAGGTTTGCCGCGCCCACCTGGCGGCGGCGCAGGGCATACGCGCCCTGGTCATCAACACCGGTTGCGCCAACGCCGGCACCGGCGCGCCTGGCCTCGCGGCCGCGCAGGCCAGCTGTGTTGCAGTGGCCCGGTTGCTGGGCTGCGAGCCGGCGCAGGTGCTGCCTTTCTCGACCGGCGTGATCATGGAGCCCCTGCCCGTCGAGCGCCTCGTGGCCGGGCTGCCCCAGGCGCAGTCGCGGCTTGCTGCTACTCACTGGGCCCAGGCTGCCGAGTCCATCATGACCACCGACACGCTGCCCAAGGCGGCGTCGGAGCGCGGCAGCGTGGGCGGCGCTCCGGTGACGATCACCGGGATCAGCAAGGGCGCGGGCATGATCCGCCCCAACATGGCGACCATGCTGGGCTTCCTGGCCACCGATGCCGGGATTGCGCCCGCCTTGCTGTCCAAGCTGACGCGCGAGGTGGCGGAGCGCTCGTTCAACCGCATCACGGTCGATGGCGACACGTCGACCAACGACTCCTTCGTGATCATCGCCACGGGCCGCAACGGTGCGCCCGTGATCGATGCGCCGAACGATCCGCGGCTGGCCGAGCTCACCGAGGCGCTCACCCGCGTGGCGCAGCGCCTCGCCCAGGCCATCGTGCGCGACGGAGAGGGCGCGACCAAGTTCATCGCCGTCGAGGTCCGGGGCGCGGCTAGCGAGGACGAGGCGGCACGCGCGGCCTACGCCATCGCGCACTCGCCCCTGGTGAAGACGGCCTTCTTCGCGTCCGATCCCAACCTCGGTCGCATCCTCGCCGCCGTGGGCAATGCCGGCATCGCCGACCTCGACCCGGGCCGCGTGCAGCTCTGGCTCGACGACGTGTGGGTGGCCCGCGACGGCGGCCGCCACCCCGACTACCGCGAAGAGGACGGCGCGCGCGTCATGGCGCAGGCCGAGATCCGCGTGCGCGTGGACCTGGGGCGTGGCGAGGCGGACACCACCGTGTGGACCACCGATCTGTCGCACGACTACGTGAGCATCAACGCCGACTACCGCAGCTAGTGCCATGACGCCCGAGCTCGAGCGCCGTCTGGCCGATCTGCTCGCGCGCCTGGAGCCGCTGCTGCCGGCTGCATCCGTCGCGCCCGACTGGAGCGCCTGCGCCTTTCGCTGGCGCCGGCAGCGCCTCCTGGGCGTGGAGCGCGGCGTGCTCGAGGCCGTGACCCGCGTGGCGCGCATCGCGCCCGCAGACCTGCAGCACGTCGAGGCGCAGAAGGCCGCGCTGCTGCGCAACACCGAGCAGTTCGTGCGTGGCCTGCCGGCCAACAACGTGTTGCTCACCGGGGCACGCGGCACGGGCAAGAGTTCCCTGGTGCGCGCCTGCCTGGAGCGCCATGCCGCCGATGGCTTGCGGCTGATCGAGGTCGACAAGCACGACCTGGGGGACGTGGACAGCATTGCCGCCCTGGTGGCCGGACGGCCGGAGCGCTTCATCCTGTTCTGCGACGACCTCTCGTTCGAGGCGGGCGAGGCGGGGTACAAGGCCCTGAAGGCGGCGCTCGACGGGTCGGTGGCAGCGCCGGGCGACAACGTGCTGATCTACGCCACCTCGAACCGCCGCCACCTGATGCCCGAAGCGATGCGCGACAACCTCGCAGCCAAGTACGACGAGGACGGCGAGCTGCATCCCGGCGAGGCGGTCGAGGAGAAGATTTCACTGTCCGAGCGCTTCGGGTTGTGGCTGTCGTTCTACCCGTTCCGTCAGGACGACTACCTCGACATCGTGGCGCACTGGTTGCGCCGCTTCGGAGTGGGCGAGGCCGAGATCGCGGCCGCGCGCGCCGAGGCGCTGCAGTTCGCCCTGCAGCGCGGCTCGCGCTCGGGACGCGTGGCGCTGCAGTTCGCGCGCGACCACGCGGGTCGCCTGGGACTCGCCGGGTGACCGGGCGCCCGCCGGTGGAGGTGGCCGTGGGCGTGCTGATCCGCCCCGATGGCCGCTTCCTGCTGGCCAGCCGCCCGGCAGGCAAGCCTTACGCCGGCTACTGGGAGTTCCCGGGCGGCAAGCTCGAGGCCGGCGAGACGGTCGAGGCGGCACTGGCGCGCGAACTGCGCGAGGAACTGGGGCTGGAGATCGGCCCGGCGCATCGATGGGTCACTCTCGAGCACGACTACCCCCATGCCTATGTGCGACTGCACTTCTGCCGGGTCTTCGATTGGCAAGGCGAAATCGCGGCCCACGAGGGCCAGGCCTTTGGCTTCTTCACGGTGGACGATCTGCCCGATGGCCCGCTGCTGCCCGCCACCGTGCCCGTGATGAAGTGGCTGCGCCTGCCGCAGGAACTGGCGATCAGCGCGGCGGCGACCATGGGAGCGGAGCGCTTCCGCGCCGCGCTCGACGCGCGCCTCGCGGACGGTCTGCACCTGCTCCAGGTGCGCGAGCCGGCTTGGGATGACGCGCAGGTGGAGCAGTTGCTCGAGGCGCTGCTGCCACGGGCGCGTGCTGCGGGCGCGCGGGTGGTGCTGAGCAGCCGTCACGGGGCATCGCTGTGGTCGCGCGGCGACGGGGTGCACCTCACGGCACGCGACCTGCAGTCCTGCGCGCAGCGGCCGCCCCTGCCGCTGGTGGGCGCCTCGTGCCATACGCGCGAGGAACTCGCGCACGCGGCGCGCCTGGGGCTGGACTACGCGGTGCTGGGGGCGGTGGGGCCGAGCGCTTCCCACCCTGGCGAGCGCGGACTCGGCTGGTCGGCCTGGCGCGACCGTGCCCGTGAAGCGGCACTGCCGGTGTATGCGATCGGAGGTCTGACGGTGCAGGATCTGCCCACCGCCCTGGCCGCCGGCGCGCACGGCATCGCACAACTCACGGGCGCGTGGAGCGGGCGCCGCTGAAGCTCGAGCGAGGCCTGGCCGGCAAGCGCGAGTCCGGGTGGTCGAAGATCGCGCAGCGCTTGCTGGCCGCTCAGTGCGCAGTGCCGCTGCGCGCTGGCTCGGAGGGCGGCAATTCTTCGGCCTGGTCGAGCGACGCTCCGGCGATGCGGTAGTGCTCCGCGGCCCAGGCGCCCAGGTCGGTGGTCTTGCAGCGCTCCGAACAGAACGGTCGCCAGGGACTGGTGACATCCCACACCACGACCTTGCCGCAGGTGGGGCACTTGACGCGCGCCCCCATCAGGATGCGCAGAGCACCAGATCGAAGGGGATGTCGGCACTCACCGCGCGCGGCTTGAGGTCGCGGTCAGGCGTGGTGAAGCGGATCCACAGCATGTACTTGTTCGCGCTGATCTCGGGGATCGCGTTGAGTTCCGCCGCGACCCGAACCTGGAGCAGCGAGAAGCTGCGTCCCTGAAGCATCTGCTGATAGGCGCCCTGCTGGGCGATCTGGCGGCTGTAGTGCGCGCTGCCGCGCAGCAGCTTGAGCAGGATGGCGAGCGCCTGGTGGAAGGGCTCGAGCGGCCGCAGCCAGGTGGCCAGGTCGGCAAGCCGGTCCTCGGCATCGCGCGAGAGCCAGGCGTGGTAGCTGGGCAGGTCGAACTCGCAGGTGCCGCCGGGGATGTTGGCGCGGCTGCGGATGCTCATCAGCCACTCGTTGTCGCGCAGGTGCTGGCCGGCACGGCCGGCGATGGCGTTGAGTTCCTGCTGCGCGCGGTCGACCTCGGCGAGCACCTCGTTGAGCGCTTCCTCGGCGACCTTGGGATTGTTGCGCAGGGCGGTGAGGCTCTGGCGATGCCGCTCGAGTTCCTGCAGCAGGTCCGACTTGAGGTCGGCGCGCGAGGTGACCTCGAGGATCTCGAACAGAGTCAGCAGCGCCGTGTGGGTGCAGTAGGCATCCTGTTGACGGCAGAAGTACGAGAGCTTGTCGAACAGGTCTTCCAGGCGCAAAAACGTGCGGATGCGCTCGCTGAAAGGGTATTCGTAGAGGATGTGACCGTCGGTGTCCATCGCCGGGCGCGCGCTCAGTTGACTGAAGATAGCATGGTCGCCTCAGGCCGCGGACGCGCGGCCCGCGGCGAGCGCGCGATAGGCAAGGTCGAGTCGTTGCGCGTGCACCGCAAGTTCCTCGAGGCTGCCCTCGTTGAACACAACGTCGTCGGCGGCTTCGAGGCGCTGCGCGCGGGTTGCCTGGCGCGCCAGCACGGCACGCGCCAGCGCCTCGTCCATGCCTGCTCTGCGGCAGGCCCGCGCGATCTGCAGGGCCTCGGTGCAGTCGACCACCAGCACGCGGTCGCAGCGATCGCGCCAGCCGCCAGACTCGACCAGCAGGGGCACCGCGATCACCGTGTACGGCGCACCGTCTTGCAAGGCTTGCGCCACGGCGAGGTCGGCGTGGGCGCGAATCAGGGGGTGGAGAATTGCCTCGAGCCGGCGGCGCGCCTCGTCGTCACCGAACACACGGGCACGCATGGCCACGCGGTCGAGCGCGCCGTCGTCGCCGATCGCGGCGACCCCGAAGGCCGCACGCAGGGGTTCGATCGCCGCACCCCCGGGTGCGGTGAGGGCGTGGGCGATGGCATCGGTGTCCACGAGCGCGGCGCCCAAGGACGCCAGCCGATCGGCCAGAGCGCTCTTGCCGCTGGCGATGCCGCCGGTGAGGCCGACGCGCAGGCTCATCCGAGCGGGAAGATCGCGCCCGCGAGCGGCGCGCCCCACAGCAGCGCAATGAAGCCCGCGGCGCACAGGTAGGGGCCGAAGGGGATGTGCTTGTCGCGCACCCGCGCGCCCAGCAAGGCGAGCGCGAAGACGATGCCCACTACCGAGGCGATCAGGGCGATGGGGATGAGCATCTTCCAGCCCATCCAGGCGCCCAGCGCCGCGAGCAGCTTGAAGTCGCCGTATCCCATGCCCTCCTTGCCGGTGGCGAGCTTGAAGGCCCAGTACAGGGTCCACAGGGAAAGGTAGCCGGCCATCGCGCCGAGCACCGCATCGCGCAGCGGCACGGTGTAGCCCATCAGCGCCGCCAGCAGGCCGAGCCACAGCAGCGGCAGGGTCAGGTCGTCCGGCAGCAGGGTCGTGTCCGCGTCGATGAAGGCCGCGGCCACCAGGATCCAGGTGAACACCAGCGCGAAGGCAGTGGTCCAGGTGAGGCCGAAGTGCCAGGCCACCAGTCCGGAGAGCACGCCGGTGAGCAGTTCCACCACGGGGTAGCGCACCGAGATCCGCACGCCGCAGTGCGCGCACTTGCCGCGCAGCACGAGCCAGGACACGAGCGGGATGTTGTCGACGACGCGCAGCGGCGTCTTGCAGGCAGGGCAGTGCGAGCCCGGCACCCAGAGGTTGAAGCTCGGCTGCTCGGGCGCGTCGCGGCCTTCCAGTTCGGCACACTGGCCGCGCCACTCGGCCTCCATCATCAGGGGCAGGCGGTGGATCAGGACGTTCAGGAACGAGCCGACGGCCAGGCCGAGGATGGCCACACCGACGGCGAGCAGGACTTCGGGACTCACGCGGACTCCAAAGAGGCGCGGCGCCCGTGGGCGCCGCAGCGAGGCGAGGCAGACGGACTCAGACCACCTGGCCGAGCTTGAAGATCGGCATGTAGATGGCCACCACGATTCCACCGATGATCACGCCCAGGATCACCATGATCATCGGCTCGAGCAGACTCGACAGCGCGTCGACCGTCTCGTCGACCTCGCGCTCGTAATAGTCGGCCACCTTCGAGAGCATCGAATCCAGGGAGCCGGACTCCTCGCCGATGCTGGTCATCTGCACGGCCATCGGCGGGAAGACGTTCGAGTTCTGCATTGCCTGCGCCAGGCTGATGCCGACGTTGACCTCGGTCTGGACCTCGCGCGTGGCTTCCTTGTAGACCGCATTGCCCGAGGCCGGCCCGACCGAGTCGAGCGCCTCGACCAGGGGCACGCCCGCGGCGAAGGTGGTGGCGAGCGTGCGGCTCCAGCGCGCGATCGAGGCCTTCTGCAGCAACTCGCCGATCACCGGCAGCTTGAGCAAGGCACGGTCCACCGTCGCCTGGACCTTGGGCGAGCGGCGCCACGCCTGGAAGAGGAAGTAGCCCCCGCCACCCACGATCCCGAGCAGGATGTACCAGTAGGCCACGAAGAAGTCCGACATCGCGATCACCACCAACGTGGGCGTGGGCAGATCCGCACCGAACGAGGTGAACACGCTCTTGAACGAGGGAATCACGAAAATCATGATGATCGCGGTGACCAGGATGGCCACGAAGATGATCATCACCGGGTAGAACAGCGCCTTCTTGATCTTGCCCTTCAGCGCGATCGTCTTTTCCTGGTAGGTGGCCAGGCGGTCGAGCAGGGTCTCGAGGATGCCCGCCTGCTCGCCGGCGGCGACCAGGTTGCAGAACAGCGGATCGAAGTACAGCGGGTACTTGCGGAAGGCCTGGTTCAGGCTCGTGCCGGTCTCGACGTCCATGCGGATGTCGTTCATCAGCCGGCCCATCGAGGGGTTGGCGTGGCCGCGCCCGACGATCTCGAAGGACTGCATCAGCGGCACGCCGGCCTTGAGCATGGTCGACAACTGCCGGGTGAAGAGCGCGATGTCCTTGGAGGAGATCTTGCGGCCCTTCGAGAACGTCTGCTTCTTGATCTTGGTGGCGAGGATGCCGCGGCGGCGCAGGCTGGCAGCCACCACGGACTCGCCTCCGGCACGCATCTCGCCCTTGATGGCGCGGCCCGTCTTGTCCTTGCCCTCCCAGAGGAACAAGGCTTCGCGCACCGGTTCGCGCCTGGCGGTCAGGGTCGTGGCCATTCTTCAGTTACTCCGTCTTGCTCATTCGTTGGTGACGCCCAGGACTTCCTCGATCGAGGTGAGTCCCTGCTTGACCTTCAGCAGGCCGGAGCGGCGCAGGCTGTTGACGCCGTTGCGCTCGGCCTCGCGGGCGAGGTCCAGCGCGCCTGCGTTCTTGAGGATCATGTCCTGCATGTTCTCGGTGATCGGCATGACCTGGTAGATGCCGACCCGGCCCTTGTAGCCGCTGCCCTTGCAGCGGTCGCAACCCACCGGCTTGTACGGCACCCAGCTGCCGTCGAGGTCGCCGTCCAGGAAGCCCGCGGCGAGCAGGCCCTCGCGGTCGATCTCGAGCGGCTGCTTGCAGGTGCACAGGCGCCGCCCGAGGCGCTGCGCGGTGATCAGGATCACCGATGAGGCGATGTTGAACGGGGCCACGCCCATGTTCGCCAGGCGCGTGAGGGTCGAAGGGCCGTCGTTGGTGTGCAGGGTCGACAGCACCATGTGGCCCGTCTGCGCGGCCTTGATGGCGATGTCGGCCGTCTCGAGGTCGCGGATCTCACCCACCATGATCACGTCCGGATCCTGGCGCAGGAAGGCGCGCAGGGCGGCGGCGAAGGTGAGCCCCGCCTTCTCGTTGACGTTGACCTGGTTGATACCAGCGAGCTGGATTTCCGCCGGGTCCTCGGCCGTGGAGATGTTCACGCCCGGCTGGTTGAGGATGTTGAGGCAGGTGTACAGCGACACGGTCTTGCCGGAACCGGTCGGCCCGGTGACCAGCACCATTCCGTAGGGTCGCTGGACGGCGTCAAGCAGCAATTGCTTCTGGTCGGGGTCGTACCCTAGCGCGTCGATCCCCAGCTTGGCCTGCGACGGATCGAGGATACGCATCACGATCTTCTCGCCGTACAGCGTGGGCAGGGTGCTGACGCGGAAGTCGATCGCGCGGCTGCCCGACAGGGCGAGCTTCATGCGGCCGTCCTGCGGAACGCGCTTCTCCGAGATGTCGAGCTTGGAGATGACCTTGATGCGCGCGGTCAGGCGCTCCTTGATCGCCAGCGGCGGCTGGGCCCAGTCGCGCAGCACGCCGTCGATGCGCAGCCGGATGCGGTAGAACTTCTCGTAGGGCTCGAAGTGCAGGTCGGAAGCGCCCTCGGAGATCGCGTCGAGCAGCAGCTTCTGCAGGAAGCGCACGACCGGGGCGTCGTCGACTTCCTGCTGGTTGGCATCCTGCTTCTCATCCTCGTCCGAGCCGTCGCCCAGCAGGTCCTCGAAGCTCACGTCGTCGCCGACGATCGCGTCGAGCGACTGCGCCACGGTCTGCGAGCGCGTCTCGATCACCTTCATCAGCTGGTCGTGCTCGACGACGATGACGTCCAGCGCCAGCTGGGTCTGGAACTTGATCTGGTCGAGGGCCTGGAAGTCCGTGGGGTCGGAGACCGCTACCGCCAGCCGGTTGCCGCGCTTGCGCAGCGCGAGAACGCGCAGGCTCCCCACCAGCTTCTTGTCGATGATGTCGGTGGGCAGCTGCTCCGAGTCCAGGGCGCCGAGGTCGAGCAATGGGTGGCCGAAGGTGTCGGCAGCGAACTTGGCGATCGCGCGCGCACCAAGGTTGGTGACGTCCGCGGACTTGACCAGCTCGTCGATGAAGCGCGTCCCCGACTGGGCCGCCTTGCGGGCGAAGTTTTCTGCGCGGTCGGGGCGCAGCTTGCCCTGCTGGACGAGCGCCCGCGCCAGCCCGGTGAGGGCCGTGGCGACGGTGGCGTTCTGGGTGACAGCGGACATGCTCGGCGCAGGTGCTCGTGGTCGAATCTCTTCCCTCGTCCCGGGTCGGGGCGCAGGGGTCGATCGATAGTGCCGAGGCGGATTTGCTTTGTAAAGGCGAGTCCCGTGAATCGGTCAGCCGCCTTGCCGTGCGGCCGGGTCTCGCGCGCGACAGCCGTGTGGCTGTCGGATCATGCTTCCCAAGGGAGGGGGAAGGAAGAATGGTCGGGGTGAGAGGATTCGAACCTCCGACTCCTGCGTCCCGAACGCAGTACTCTACCAGGCTGAGCTACACCCCGACTGGGCCAACCGGAGAACTACGGAGCGACGCGCTCCTCTGCGTCAGCGATCCCGGTCGACCGCGAAGGACAGCAAGTGTATCAGAGAGTCGCGATAGGGCGTCGCAGGCAGGGCCTCGAGCGCGCGGCGCCCCTCGCTTGCTTCGCGTTGCGCGACGCCGCTTGAGTACGCCAGGGCGCCGCTGCCGACCACGATGCGGCTGATGACTTCGAAGTCGCCGTCTCCGGCACGCACCGCCTGCTCGATGGCGGCCCGGTCGGCGGCCGAAGCATGGCGCAGGGCATGGATGACCGGCAAGGTGACCTTGCCCTCGCGCAGGTCGTCGCCGAGGTTCTTGCCGATGTCCTCGGCCTTGCCCGAGTAGTCCAGCACGTCGTCGACGACCTGGAAGGCCCGGCCCAGGCTCGCTGCGTAGCGCCCGCAGGCATCCTCGACGGCAGGCGCCGCACCGGCAACCACCGCGGCGATGCGCGCGCCGGCCTCGAACAGGGTGGCAGTCTTGCGCTCGACCACGCCAAAGTAGCGCTGCTCGTCCACCGAGGGGTCGTGGACATTGAGCAGTTGCAGCACCTCGCCCTCGGCGATGCGGTTGGTGGCGTCTGCCAGGATCTGCATGACGCGCAGGCTGCCCGGCTCGACCATCATCTGGAAGGCGCGCGAATAGAGAAAGTCGCCCACCAGCACGCTGGCCGCATTGCCGAAGGTCGCGTTCGCCGTTGCACGACCGCGGCGCAGCGAGGACTCGTCGACCACGTCGTCGTGCAGCAGGGTGGCGGTGTGGATGAACTCGATGACCGCTGCTAGCAGCACATGGTGCCGGCCAGGGTATCCGAGCGCGCGCGCCGTCAGCAGGACGACCGCCGGGCGCAGACGCTTGCCGCCGCCCGCCACGATGTAGTCGGCCACCGTATTGACCAGGGGGACCTCGGAGCCCAGGCGCTCGCGGATGCATCGGTCGACAGCCACCATGTCCTCGGCCACCGGAGCGAGCAGGCGCTTCAGGTCGGGCTTGGGGGTGGCGTCGATCGGCGCGGCGGAGGTCTCGAGCATGGCGGCGGAATTATACGGAGGCCACCTGCGCCCCGCCCGAGCCCCCTTGGGGACACCCCGAATGTTTGACCCTGGCAAGAAAATCATGAGACAATTCAAGGCTCACCACGCAAATCCCCTGCGTGCGCGGTGAGGGAAGCCGCAAGCCGGGTTGGGCCCTGGGCGGCCAGCAACAGCTGGTGCGTCGCGCCCTACCGGACGTGCTTCCCGCAAGGGCGCAGCCCGGCGCACGCTAAGTACAAAAAGGCCCCGTGCCGGTCACGGACGGGGCGGCGAGGACTAAAACATGCACGCAGTGATCAAGACCGGCGGCAAGCAGTATCGCGTCGCCGCCGGAGACAAGCTCAAGGTTGAGACCTTGCCCGCCGATGTCGGCCAGCAAGTCACCCTCACCGAGGTTCTGGCCGTCACCGACGGCGACAAGGTCCAACTCGGCGCACCCCTGCTGGCCGGGGCGACCGTCACCGCCACCGTGCTGTCGCACGGCCGGCACGACAAGGTCCGCATCTTCAAGATGCGCCGTCGCAAGCACTCGATGAAGGCTGCTGGCCACCGCCAGAACTACACCGAGTTGCGCATCGACGCGATCGCCGGCTAATTCCGAGGAGTCAAGACATGGCACAGAAAAAAGGCGGCGGTTCCACTCGCAACGGCCGCGACTCCCAGGCCAAGCGCCTCGGGGTCAAGACTTTCGGCGGCACGCTGGTGCCGGCCGGTTCGATCATCGTGCGCCAGCGCGGCACCGCCTTCCATGCCGGGGACAACGTCGGCATGGGTCGCGATCACACCCTGTTCGCGAAGATCGACGGCGTCGTCAGGTTCGACGTCAAGGGCGGCCTGAACCGCCGCGTCGTCAGCGTCATCGCCCAGGCCTGACGCAAGAGCGCGGCAGCCGCCCGTACGGGTCCGGGAAAGCCCTGCCGTTACGCGGCAGGGCTTTTTCTTTTTCGTGAGTTCGAGCAGGGAACCTGAATGAAGTTCGTCGACGAGGCACGCATCGAAGTCATGGGCGGCAAGGGCGGCAATGGCGTGGCTTCCTTCCGGCGCGAGAAGTTCATCCCCAAGGGTGGCCCGGACGGTGGTGACGGCGGCCGCGGCGGCAGCGTGTGGGCCATCGCCGACCGCAACATCAACACCCTGATCGACTACCGCTACGCGCGCAGGCATCACGCCGCCAATGGCGAGCAGGGCCGCGGCTCGGACTGCTACGGCGCCGCCGGCTCCGACATCGAGTTGCGCATGCCCGTGGGCACCGTGGTGATCGACGCCGACACGGCCGAGCAGGTGGCCGACCTCAGCCGGCACGGCGAGCGGGCCCTGATCGCCCGCGGCGGCCGCGGCGGTCTGGGCAACCTGCACTTCAAGTCCAGCATCAACCGTGCGCCGCGCCAGTGCACCCCAGGCGAGCCCGGCGAGCTGCGCAACCTGCGGCTCGAACTGCGGGTCCTGGCGGACGTGGGTCTGCTGGGCATGCCCAACGCCGGCAAGTCCACCCTCATCACCGCGGTGTCGAACGCGCGGCCCAAGATCGCCGACTATCCCTTCACCACGCTGCATCCGCAGTTGGGCGTCGTGCGCCTGGGACCGGAGCGCAGCTTCGTGATTGCCGACATTCCGGGCCTGATCGAAGGCGCGGCCGAGGGCGCGGGCCTGGGTCACCAGTTCCTGAGGCACCTCGCGCGCACGCGCCTGCTGCTGCACGTGATCGACTGCGCGCCCATGGACGATTCGATCGACCCGGTGCGCGAAGCGCGCGCCATCGTCGCCGAGCTCAAGAAGTACGACGCCGCGCTCGCTGCCAAGCCCCGCTGGCTGGTGCTCAACAAGATCGACCTCGTCCCGGCCGAGCAGCGCGAGGTGCTTGCCGCCGAGTTCCGGCGCCGCCTGCGCACCAAGGCGCCGGTGTTCATGATCTCGGCCGCGACGCGCGAGGGATGCGACGCGCTGATGCAGGCGGTGGGCGCCGAACTCGAGCGCACGCGCCCGCCGGCGCCCGAGGACGAGGTGCCCGATGCGCGCTTCGTCGCGCCCGGCGAGGGGGAGGGCACCCGATGAGTTCTGCCGTCGCGCATGCGCGGCGCGTGGTGATCAAGGTCGGCTCCGCACTGGTCACCAACGAGGGCCGCGGGCTGGACCTCGCCGCGATCGAGCGCTGGGCCGAGCAGATCTCGCGCCTGCACGCGCTGGGCAAGCAGGTGCTGCTGGTGTCCAGCGGCGCGATCGCCGAAGGCATGCAGCGGCTCGGCTGGGCCACCCGGCCGCAGCAAGTGCACGAACTGCAGGCCGCGGCGGCGGTGGGGCAGATGGGTCTGGCGCAGGCCTATGAGACGCGCTTCTCGGCGCACGGCGTGCGTACCGCGCAGATCCTGCTCACCCACGCCGATCTGGCCGATCGGCCGCGCTACCTCAACGCGCGCTCCACGCTCTTCACCCTGCTGACGCTGGGCGTCCTGCCGGTGATCAACGAGAACGACACCGTGGTCACCGACGAGATCAAGTTCGGCGACAACGACACCCTGGGTGCGCTGGTCACCAACCTCGTCGAGGCCGAGGCCTTCGTCATCCTCACCGACCAGGCGGGGCTTTATACGGCCGACCCGCGCCGCGATCCGTTGGCCACGCTGGTGCGCGAGGCCACGGCTGGCGCACCGGAGCTCGAGGCCATGGCGGGCGGGGCGGGCAGCGGCATCTCGCGCGGCGGCATGCTCACCAAGGTGGTGGCGGCAAAGCGCGCGGCGCGCAGCGGCGCGCACACCGTGATCGCCTCGGGGCGCGAGCCCGATGTGCTGGTGCGTCTGGCCGCGGGCGAGATGGTCGGCACTCAACTCACCGCATCGACCGCCGTGCTCACCGCCCGCAAGCAGTGGATGGCCGATCACCTCCTGCTCAAGGGCCGCGTGCACATCGACGCCGGTGCCGCGCGCGCGCTACTGGCGGCCGGCACCAGCCTGCTGCCCATCGGCGTGACGACGGTCGAGGGTGAGTTTCAGCGTGGCGACGTGGTGGCCTGCATCGGACCCGACGGGCGCGAACTCGCGCGCGGCCTGGCCAACTACGCCAGCCACGAGGCGCGCCTGATCGCGCGCCGCCACACCGACGAGATCGAAACAGTGCTGGGCTTCATCGAGGAGCCCGAACTCATCCACCGCGACAACCTCGTCCTGCTGTAGGGACGCGGTTGAGCGCGCGGCGCGCTCGCGCTCAGGCCGGACTGGGAGCTGGAGCGGTCTCGTCGGGCGCTTGCGCGTCGTCGCCGGCGCCCGGAGCATCAGCAAAGGGGCGCGCCGGGCGCCTCGGGTTGCGCGGCCGACCGGTCTGGAACACGAAGCGCGAGAGCTCGAGCAGCGCCTGCTGGTACACGTCGCGCTTGAACTCGATCACCGTGTCGAGCGGAATCCAGTAGTCGTGCCAGCGCCACGCGTCGAACTCCGGGTGGTCGCTGGCGCGCAGCTTCACGTCGGTGTCGCGCCCCACCAGCCGCAGCAGGAACCAGATCTGCTTCTGCCCACGGTAGTTGCCGCGCAGCTCGCGGCGGATCCACTGTTCCGGAACGTCGTAGCGCAACCACTCACGCGTGCGCGCGATGATGCGAACGTGCTCGGGACGCAAACCGGTTTCTTCCTGGAGTTCGCGCAGCATGGCCTGTTCGGGCGACTCGCCGTACTTGATGCCGCCCTGCGGAAACTGCCACGAATGCTGCCTGACCCGCTTGCCCCAGAAGACCTCGTTGCGTTGATTGAGCAGGATGATGCCGACGTTCGGGCGGTACCCGTCCTTGTCCAGCATGCCATCACCTGAAGCCTTAGAATTTGCGACCGATTATAGGGTCCGACTTTTCGTCGGAACAACAAGGCCTTAGGCACATATGCGCGCTAGTACGTTCTTCATCTCCACCCAGAAGGAAGCCCCTGCCGACGCCGAGGTGGTGAGCCAGAAGCTCATGCTGCGTGCCGGCATGATCAAGAAGCTGGCTGCCGGAATCTACAACTACATGCCGCTCGGGCTGCGCTCGATCCGCAAGATCGAGGCCATCATTCGCGACGAGATGAACCGCGCCGGCGCGGTGGAACTGCTCATGCCCGTGATCCAGCCGGCTGAACTGTGGCAGGAGTCGGGCCGCTGGCAGAAGTACGGGCCGGAACTGCTGCGCCTGAAGGACCGTCACGACCGCGACTTCATCTTCCAGCCGACCTCGGAAGAGGCGATCACCGACATCGCGCGCCAGGAAATCAAGTCCTGGCGCCAGCTGCCCGTGAACTTCTATCACATCCAGACCAAGTTCCGGGACGAACGCCGTCCGCGCTTCGGGGTGATGCGCGGGCGCGAGTTCACCATGAAGGACGCCTACTCGTTCGACCGCGACGTGGCCGGCGCGCAGAAGAGCTACGACACGATGTACGCCACCTACGTGCGCATCTTCGAGCGGCTCGGGCTCACCTTCCGCGCGGTGGCGGCCGACACCGGCGCGATTGGTGGCGACCGTTCGCACGAGTTCCAGGTGATCGCCGACACTGGCGAGGACCTGATCGCCTACTGCCCCGACTCCGATTACGCCGCCAACATCGAACTGGCCGAGGCGGTGAGCCTCATCCCCAGCCGCGCGGCGCCCGCCGAGGCGCTCGCCAAGACGCCCACGCCCGGCAAGGAAAAGTGCGAGGACGTCGCCGCGCTGCTCGGCCTGCCGCTGGCGCGCACCGTGAAGTCGGTGGTGGTGGCCGTGGACCGCGCCGACGAGCAGGGCCGCCCGCTGCCCGCCGAGGTCGTGCTGCTGCTGGTGCGCGGCGATCATGAACTCAACGAGGTCAAGGCCGGCAAGCTCGCGGTGCTCAAGAGCGGCTTCCGCTTCGCCACCGAGGCCGAGATCGAGGAGGCCTTCGGCTGCCGCCCCGGCTACCTCGGGCCGATCGGCACGCGCCAGCCGGTGGTCGTCGTGGCCGATCGCACCGTGGCCGCGATGAGCGACTTCGTGTGCGGCGCCAACCAGGCTGGCTACCACTACACCGGCGCCAACTGGGGCCGCGACCTGCCCGAGCCCGTGGTTGCCGACCTGCGCAACGTGGTCGAGGGCGACCCCTCGCCCGACGGGCGCGGCGTGCTGCGCATGCAGCGCGGCATCGAGGTGGGCCACGTCTTCTACCTCGGCACCAAGTACTCGCAGGCGCTCAACGCCAGCTTCCTCGACGAGACCGGCAAGCCGCAGATCATGCAGATGGGCTGCTACGGCATCGGCGTCACGCGGCTGCTCGGTGCCGCGATCGAACAGAACCACGACGACAAGGGGATCATCTGGCCGGACGCGATCGCTCCCTTCACGGTGGCGGTGTGCCCGGTGGGCTGGGGCAAGAGCGAGCAGGTGCGTCAGGTCGCCGCGCAGATCTACGAGTCGCTGCGCGCGGCCGGCGTCGACGTCATCCTCGATGATCGCGACGAACGCCCCGGCGTGATGTTCGCCGAATGGGAGCTGATCGGCGTGCCGCATCGCCTCACCATCGGCGAGCGCGCGCTCAAGGACGGCCAGGTCGAGTACCTGCACCGGCGTTCGCTCGAGACCGTGAAGCTGCCGGTGGCCGAGGCTGCGGCCTTCGTGCAAGGGCGGCTTGCCACCGCCTGAGATGCCAGCCCAGGGCGCGCCCTTCCGCCGTCGCGCGCTGCTCGGCGCAGCCGCTGCGCTGGCGCTCGCCGCCCTGCCGCGCCGCGCGCGCGCCGGCGCTCAGCAATATGAGCCCATGGCCGAGGCGGTGCGCAACGCGCTCGCTGCCCAGCTGGCCGACCCGCAAGCGCCGCGGCGCTCGTTTCCCGATCACGCCGCGCGCATGGCCTACGTCGACTGGCTCGAGGCCATGTCGGCGCGGCTCGCCTCGCGCAAGCCCGACCTTGTGGTGCGCCACGACTTCCTGCGCACCCTCGACTACGAGTGCACGCGCGCGGGGCTCGACCGCCAGCTCGTGCTGGCACTGGTGCAGGTGGAGTCCAACTTCCGCAAGTACGCGGTGTCGAGCGCCGGCGCGCGCGGCTACATGCAGGTCATGCCCTTCTGGACGCGGGTGATCGGCAACGGCGACGAGCGCAGCCTGTTCGACATGCGCACCAACCTGCGCTACGGCTGCCTGATCCTGCGCCACTACCAGGACATCGAGCGCGGCGACCTGTTCCTCGCGCTTGGCCGCTACAACGGCAGCCGCGGCCGGCCCGAGTACCCGGACGCCGTGTTCGCGGCGCTCAAGCAGCGCTGGACCTATACCGCCTGAAGCCCGAGCGTGCCGCGCGTGCGACGCGCGCCCGGAGTGCAAGCCGCGCATTCCGCTCGGGCGCTGCTGCGAGCCCGCGCGGCGGGCGCCGTCTCAGCGCGCCGTGTCCACCGGATCGAACTCGAGCTCCAGCGAGCGTGGCGGCGCCGACCCGCGCGGGCTTGGGAAAGGGTCGCAGCGGCGGATGGCGCGCTCTACCGCGGCGTCATAGGCCGCCAGGCCGCTGCCCTTCACCAACTTTGGCGCGCCCACCTGTTCGCCGGTGGGCAGCAGGTTCACGGTAAAGCGCGCCACGTACTGGCGCGGACGCGTCCCCTCGGGCACCGCGAAAACGATGTGCGGGCGCACGCAGGCCACCACTTGGCCCGAGTAGGTCGCCAGCGCGGCCGAACTCATCCCGCCGCTGACCCCGGCGGGCGATCCGCCCGGCGTGCCACTTTGCCCCATCACTCTTGAGAGCTCGGCCTGGCGGCGCTGCTCTGCCGCCTGGGCCTCGCGGCGCTCGGCGGCCGGATCCGGCCGGGGCTCGGCGGGCTTGGCGGGTTCGGCCTTCTTGGCCGGCTCCGGCTTGCGTGCGGGCTCGGGCTTCTTCTTCTCTTCGCGTGGCGGCTCGGGCTTCTTTTTGGGGGGCTCGGCCTTGACCGCGATGTCGGCGGCGCGCGGCGGCTCGGGCGCTTCGGCGGCCTTGGGTGGCAGGGGTGGCGGGGGCGCGGGCTGAGGCGCGGGCACCGGAGCGGGGGCGGGTGCTCCGCCACCCGCTGGCGCCCAGAGTTCGGCATACACCGGGGCGGGCGGCTCGGTCTTCCAGCGCACCGCGAGCAGCAGGCCCGCGATCAAGACCAGATGAATCGCCAGCGCGGCGGCAAAGGACACGCCCATGTCGCGCTCGTCGCGCACCAGGCGCCACGGGTTCATGGCGGTGGCGGTGCTCATGGGGCCGGCCTGGGCGTCAGCGGGCGAGCGGCCGTCGGGCGAGCAGTCGCAGGGCGGGCAGGCGCGCGGGGGGTCGGCCGGAGCACGGGCAGGCGCGCCTCAGTTCGCGAGCTTCACGGCCAGGCCGACGCGCTTGACCCCTTCCTTCTGCAGCGCGTCCATCACCTTGACCACCATCTCGTAGCGCACCTCCTTGTCGGCGGCGATCACCACCGGCACGTCGGCGTTGGCGCCCTGGCGCGCGCGCACCGTGGCCACGAGCTGCGGCAGACTCACGCTCTGGTCGCTGCCCTTGGCGCGCACCGACAGCTTGCCGTCGGCACGCACGATCACCTCGATCGGCTGCTCGGGTGCCTGGGCCGCGCGGCCCACGCTCGGCAGCTCGACCAGGCTGGGGTTCACGAAGGGCGCGGCGACCATCAGGATCACCACCAGCACGAGCATCACGTCCACGTAGGGCACGACGTTGATCTCGGCGAGCATGCGCCGCCGGTGTCCGCGCGAGGAGCGCACCAGCGCCATCTCAGCTCCGCTGCCGCTGCAGGATGTTGAGGAACTCTTCCATGAAGCTCTCGAAGCGGTTGGCCAGGCGGTCGATGTCGTTGGCGTAGCGGTTGTAGGCCACCACCGCGGGGATCGCCGCAAACAGGCCGATGGCCGTGGCCACCAGCGCCTCGGCGATGCCCGGCGCCACGCTGGCGAGCGAGGCCTGCTGCAGGTTCGCGAGCCCAGTGAAGGCGTGCATGATTCCCCACACCGTGCCGAACAGGCCGATGTAGGGGCTCACCGAGCCCACCGAGGCCAGCATGTTGAGGCGGCGCTCGAGCGAGTCCATCTCGCGCTGGTAGGCCGCCTTCATGGCGCGGCGCGCGCCGTCAAGGGTGAGCTGCGCGTCGCCGCGGCCCCGCAGCTTGAGGAACTCGGCCATCCCGGCCTCGAAGATGCGCTCCTCGGCGCCGGCCTTGCGCCGGGGGTTCATGGCCTGCTCGTGCAGCTTGGCCAGATCGGCCCCGCTCCAGAAACGCTTCTCGAACTCCTCGGTCTCGGCGCGCGCGCGGCGCAGCTGGATCCACTTCTGGAAGATCGCCGTCCAGCTCGCGAGCGACAGCACCACCAGCAGCGCCATCACCAGTTGCACCACGAGGCTCGCCTTGGTGATGAGCGAGAGGATGGACAGGTCGGCGGCGGCGCTCATGCGGGGTCTTTCTGGAGCAGGGGCTTCATGGCCGCGAGCATCGCGGCCGGCATGGGGGCAGGGCTGTAGTCGGCGGCGCGGATGCAGCCGACCCGCACGCGGGCGCTGGCCAGCAACTCGGCGCCGCGCCAGGCGCGCTGCTCGAAGGTGAGCGACGCCCGGCCGAGCTGCACGACCGCGGCCTCGACCACCAGCTCGTCGTCGAGGCGGGCGGGGCGACGATAGTCCACGCTGGCCTGGGCCACCACGAAGGCCAGGCCGTGCTCGCCCGCCAGCGCCTGCTGGCCCCAGCCCAGGGCGCGCAGCCACTCGGTGCGTGCCCGCTCGAAGAACTTGAGGTAGTTGGCGTAGTAGACGATGCCGGCGGTGTCCGTGTCTTCGTAATACACGCGGATTGGCCAGCGAAACAGCGTGGGCGACATCGGCGCTCGCGGTCCGCAGGAGGGTGCAGCCGAGTATATCGGCGCAGCCGCGGGCTCAAGGGACAGGGGCCGGTCTGCTCGAGGCGCCGCGGCCGCGGCGTCGCGGCACTGAGGGCGCGCCCGCGAGCAGCGAGCGGGCCGCCGTGCGGTCCGGGGAGTTTCCCGGCCGGCGTCGCGTTCGCCGGGCAGGCGGCGCCGCGCATCGCTCGATTGCGGTCCTGCCCGCCCGGTTCGGGCGGGCGTCTATACAATCCGCGCCTTCGCGACGCACCCGGGTCGCGCAGGCGCGCCGGCCCACGAGTCCGAGCCGCAGGAGAGTCGAGTCCATGAGCCTTTCCGTGACGCGCCGCGGCGCGGTCCTTGCCGCGCTCGCCCTGGCGGCCGCCCTCGCCGGCTGCAAGCAGGTGGGCAACAGCCCCCATCCGCCCGGGGCCGAAGCCACGAACACGCTCTACACGGCCTTCGTGCAGCGCTCGCCCAAGTACCTGGATCCGACCAGCAGCTACTCGAACGACGAGACGCCCTACACCTACCAGATCTACGAGCCGCTCTACGGCTACCACTACCTCAAGCGTCCCTACGAGCTCGCCCCGCGCGCCGCGCTCGAGGTGGCCGAGCCGCGCTACCTCGACAAGGACGGCCGCGAGCTGCCGGCCGACGGTCCGGGCGACCAGGTGGCCGAGACGGTGTACGACGTCAAGATCAAGCCCGGCATCCTCTACGCGCCGCACCCCGCCTTCGCGCGCAACGACAAGGGCGAGTACGCCTATCACAAGCTCACCGCCGAGGACGTCAAGGACAAGTTCCAGATCAGCGACTTCCCGCTCACCGGCACGCGCGAGCTGGTGGCGCAGGACTACGTCTACTCGGCCCGCCGGCTGGCCACGCCGCGCATCAAGTCGCCGAGCTTCTCGATCATGGCCGAGTACATCGTCGGCCTGCGCGAGTACGCCGGCCGTATCGCCGAGGTCGACAAGGCGCTGCGCGCCAACGTCGAGCCCTTCGCGCGCGACCTGCCCTTCCTCGACTTCCGGATGTACGACTTCCCCGGCGTCGAGGCGCTCGACGACCACACGGTGCGCTTCCGCGTCAAGGGCAAGTACCCGCAGTTCAGCTACTGGCTGGCGATGACCTTCTTCGCCCCCATCCCCTGGGAGGCCGAGGTCTTCTACGGCCAGCCCGGGATGGCGAAGAACAACCTCTCGCTCAACTACTGGCCGGTGGGCACGGGGCCCTACATGCTCACCGAGTTCCGCGAGAACCGCCGCCACGTGCTCAGCCGCAACCCCAACTTCCGCAAGGAGACCTACCCCTGCGAGGGCGAGCCGGGCGACCGCGAGGCCGGACTGCTGGATGACTGCGGCAAGCCCATCCCCTTCATCGACAAGGCGGTGTTCACCATCGAGAAGGAGGCCGTGCCGCTGCAGAGCAAGTTCCTGCAGGGCTACTACGACGTGCCGCAAGTGGAGCGCACCGACTACGGCACCGACTTCCTGGTGGCGATGGCCGATTCGCCCGACAAGGCGAGCCTGTACAAGGAGCGCGGCATCAAGCTGCCGACCACCGTCGAGGCGAGCAACTGGTACATCGGCTTCAACATGACCGACCCCGTGGTCGGCCACGGCAAGACGCCCGAGCAGGCCGAGCGCAACCGCAAGCTGCGCCAGGCGATCGCCATCGCGATCGACTGGGAGGAGTACATCGCGATCTTCGAGAAGGACCAGGCCCAGGCGGCGCACGGCCCCATCCCGCCCGGCCTGTTCGGCTACCGCGCCGACGGTCCCGCGGCCTTCAACCCCTTGGTCTACGAGCGCGACAAGGACGGCAAGCCGCAGCGCCGCTCGATCGAGCAGGCTCGCAAGCTGCTTGCCGAGGCCGGCTTCCCGGACGGCCGCGACGCCAAGACCGGCAAGCCCCTGGTGCTCAACTACGACACCAACGCCACCAGCACCGCGGCCAAGTCGATGATGGACTGGTACCAGCGCCAGTTCGCCAAGCTCGGCATCCAGCTCGAGATCCGCGCCACCGACTACAACCGCTTCCAGGAGCGCATCCAGAAGGGCTCGCACCAGATCTTCTTCTGGGGCTGGCTGGCCGACTACCCCGACGCCGAGAACTTCCTGTTCCTGCTCTACGGTCCCAACGCCAAGGCGCTCACCGACGGCAACGGCGAGAACGCGGCCAACTACCAGAACCCCGAGTTCGACAAGCTCTACGAGCGCATGAAGTACGAGGAGGACGGTCCGGCCAAGCAGAAGCTGATCGACGAGATGATCGAGATCGTGCAGAAGGACGCGCCCTGGAGCTTCGGCTACAACCCCAAGGGCGCGGGCACCTACCAGCAGTGGGTCTACAACGGCAAGCCCACCGCGATCATCCGCAACATGCTGCCCTACCTGCGCATCGATCCGGCGCAGCGCACCGCGCGCATCGCCGAGTGGAACGAGCCGATCCGCTGGCCGCTGCTGCTCATCGCCGCGCTGCTGCTCGTGGCACTGGTGCCGGCTTGGCTGGGCTACCGGCGCCGCGAGCGCGAGAACGCGGCCCGCGACCTGGCCTCGCACGGAGCGGCCAAGTAATGCTCAACTACATCATCCGCCGCATCCTCTACGGCGCGCTCATTCTCGTCGGCGTCAACCTCTTCACCTTCATCCTGTTCTTCACGGTCAACACGCCCGACGACATGGCGCGCCTGAACATCGGCGGCAAGCGCGTCACCGCCGAGGCGATCGAGAAGTGGAAGGCCGAGCGCGGCTACAACAAGCCGCTGCTGTGGAACGCCAAGGCCGAGGGCGCCGACAAGGCCACCAAGACGATCTTCTTCGAGCGCTCGGCGCAGCTCTTCGCCTTCCAGTTCGGCGCCTCCGACAGTGGGCGCGACATCGGCTACGAGATCCGCAACCGCATGTGGCCCTCGTTCGCGCTGGCCCTGCCCACCTTCGTGCTGGGCATCTTCGCGGTGATCGTGCTGGCCATGCTGATGGTCTTCTTCCGCAACACCTACCTCGACGTGTCGGGGGTGGTGCTGGCGGTGGGCATGCTGTCGATCTCGAGCCTGTTCTACATCATCCTCGGGCAGTGGTTCTTCTCGAAGCTGCTCAAGCTCGTGCCGGTGTCGGGCTACGCGGCGGGCTGGAACGCGGTCATCTTCCTGGCGCTGCCGGTGCTCATCGCCATCGTCTCGCGGCTGGGCGGCGACAGCCTGCTCTACCGCACCATCTTCCTCGAGGAAGCCGGCAAGGACTATGTGCGCACCGCGCGCTCCAAGGGCCTGTCCGAGCAGGCGGTGCTGTTCCGCCACGTGCTGCGCAACGCCATGCTGCCCATCCTCACCAGTTCGGTGGCCGTGCTGCCCCTGCTCTTCATGGGGTCGCTGGTGATGGAGTCGTTCTTCGGCATCCCGGGGCTGGGCAGCTACACCATCGACGCGATCCAGGCGCAGGACTTCGCGGTGGTGCGCACCATGGTGTTCGTGGGCTCGTTCCTCTATATCGTCGGCCTGGTCCTGACCGACATCTCGTACACGCTCGCCGATCCGCGCGTGCGCTTCAGCTGAGGGTGACGCGATGCCCAAGTTCGTCTTCCTGCCCACCGACATCGCGCTGTATCTGCTGATCGTCGCGCTCGGCTTCTACGCCTGGTACGCCCGGCGCACCCCCAGCCTGCGCGCCACCTGGGCGCAGGTCGGGCGCAGCGCGGTGGGCATGTCGGCCGCCGTGATCCTGGCGGTGTACGTGGTGGTGGCGCTGCTCGACTCGGTGCACTTCCGCCCGCTGCTGCCACCCGCGCCCGGTGCCGCGGCCGACGCCGCGCCGGCCTACGCGACCCGGACCCTGTCGCTGCTCGACAAGCTGCTCGAGGCGCGCATGGAAGGGCGCGAGCGCACCTACTCGGCGCCGCTCGCGTTCCAGTCGTTCAGCAAGGAATCGATGATCGTCGACGGCAAGTCGGTGCGCGACTTCCCGCGCCTGCGCTACGGCGGCGCGCACCTCAAGGATCCGGAGCAGGAGTGGGCGGGCGACGTGCTCGCGCGCTCGGCCGCGGGCCTGGTGGGCGGTCTGGCCGCGGGCGGGGGGCTGCTCCTTCTGGCGGGCGCCCTGCGGGCGCGGCGCGAGCGCCAGGACTACGGCGCGGCACTGTCCGACATCCTGGCCGGCCGCTGCGAGCGGCCGTGGCGCGCGATGCTGGCCACCGCCACCCTGATCCTGCTCTTCGTGGGCTGGGTGGCGGCGCTCTGGCCGCACTACCACGTGTTCGGCACCGACCGCACTGGCAACGACGTGCTCTTCGTGGCCCTCAAGTCCTTCCGCACCGCGCTGGTGATCGGTTCGCTCGCCACGCTGGCGACCATCCCCTTCGCGGTGGCCCTGGGCATCCTGGCGGGCTACTTCAGGGGCTGGGTCGACGACCTGATCCAGTACGTCTACACGACGCTCTCGTCCATCCCCAGCGTGCTGCTGATCGCCGCCATCGTGCTGATGATCCAGGTGCACGTGGACAGCAACCCCCAGCTCTACGAGACCGGCCTCGAGCGCGCCGACGTGCGCCTGTTCCTGCTCGCGCTGGTGCTGGGCGTCACCGGCTGGGCCACGCTGTGCCGCCTGCTGCGCGCCGAGACGCTCAAGGTCGCCGAACTGGAATACGTGCAGGCCGCGCGCGCCTTCGGGGTGAGCCCGCTGGGCATCATGCGCCGCCACATCCTGCCCAACGTGATGCACATCGTGCTCATCGTGGCGGTGCTCGACTTCTCGGGCCTGGTGCTCTACGAGGCGGTGCTCTCGTACGTGGGCGTGGGGGTCGACCCCACCATGCCGAGCTTCGGCTCGATGATCAACCTCGCGCGCCTCGAGATGGCGCGCGACCCGGTGGTGTGGTGGACGCTGACCGCCGCCTTCGTGTTCATGTTCGTCATGGTGCTGTCGGCCAACCTGTTTGCCGGCGCGGTGCGCGACGCCTTCGACCCGCGCTCCCGCAGCTTCCGTCCGCGTCTGGCGCGCGCCCCGCGCGCCACCGCCACCCCAGCCGCGCCCGAGGCGGCGCCTCAGACCCCGTGAGCCGCGCCATGCTCGACATCAGCAACCTCACCACCGAGCTCGACAGCGACAGCGGCCTGGTGCGCGCGGTCGACGCGCTGAGCCTGGCCATCGCCGCCGGCGAGACCTTCGCCCTGGTGGGCGAGTCGGGCTGCGGCAAGTCGATGACCGCGCTGTCGATCCTGCGCCTGCTGCCCGACAACGGCCGCGTGGCTGCCGGCACGGTCAACGTCGAAGGCAGCGAAGTGCTGGAGCTGCCCGAGTCGCGCATGCGCGACGTGCGCGGCCGCAAGATCAGCATCATCTTCCAGGAGCCGGCCACCAGCCTGAACCCGGTGATGACCGTGGGTCGGCAGATCACCGAGGTGATCGAGCGTCACACCGCGCTGCGCGGCGATGGCGCGCGCGCCAAGGCGGTCGAGTGGCTGCGCCGGGTCGGCATCCCCGAGCCCGAGCGGCGCGTCGACACCTACCCGTTCCAGATGTCGGGTGGTCAGAAGCAGCGCGTGATGATCGCCATCGCGCTGGCCGCCGAGCCGGACCTGGTGATCGCCGACGAGCCCACCACCGCGCTGGACGTGACCATCCAGGCCCAGATCCTCGAGCTGCTGCGCGACCTGCAGCGCGAGCAGGGCATGGCCATGCTGCTCATCACCCACGACCTCGCGGTGGTCTCGCAGATGGCCCACAAGGTGGCGCTGATGTACGCCGGTCAGGTGGTCGAGGTGGCGAGCGCCGCGGAGTTCTTCGCCCGCCCGCTGCACCCCTACGCCGCCAACCTGTTCGAGGCGCTGCCCGACTCGGCCAAGCGCGGCCGCCAGCTCGCCTCGATCCGCGGCACCGTGCCGCCGCTCGATCGCGAGTTCGACGGCTGCCGCTTTGCCGACCGCTGCCAGGCGGTGATGGAGCGCTGCCACACCACGCGGCCAGCGCTGATCGAGCCGGTGCCCGGCCATTCGGTGCGCTGCCTGCTGTTCGACGGCGGGGCGCGCGGCGAGGTGCGTGCGCCCGTGGTCGAGGTGGCGCCGCTGCCCGCGGGGCACGCGTCCGACCAGACCGTGCTCGAACTGGTCGACTACAAGGTCTGGTTCCCGATCCGCGCCGGCCTGCTCAAGCGCACCGTGGGCCACGTCAAGGCGGTCGATGGCGTGAGCCTGCGCGTCGGCGCCGGCCAGACCCTCGCCCTGGTGGGCGAGAGCGGCAGCGGCAAGACCACGGTGGGCAAGGCCCTGCTGCAACTGCTGCGCGGCGTGGCCGAGGTCAGCGGCAGCGCGAGCCTGCTCGGCCAGCCGCTCGACACCCTCAACGGCGAGGCCCTGCGCGCCGCGCGGCGCAACGCGCAGATCATCTTCCAGGACCCCTTCGCGTCGCTGAACCCGCGCATGCGCGTGGTCGAGATCCTCGAGGAGGGCATGTCTTCGCTGCGCCCCGAGATCGACGCCGCCGAGCGTCGCGCGCGTGTGAGCGCGCTGATCGAGCGCGTGGGCCTGCGCGCCAGCGCGCTCGAGCGCTTCCCGCACGAGTTCTCGGGCGGACAGCGCCAGCGCCTGGCCATCGCCCGCGCGCTGGCGGTGGAGCCGCGCCTGATCGTGTGCGACGAGCCCACCAGCGCGCTCGACGTGTCGGTGCAGGCGCAGATCCTCAACCTGCTCGAGGAACTGCAGCGCGAGACCGGCGTGGCCTACCTGTTCATCACTCACAACTTCGGGGTGGTGGAGTACCTGGCCGACCACATCGCGGTGATGAAGAACGGCCGCCTGGTCGAGTCCGGGCCGGCCGAGCGCGTGCTCGAGCATCCCGAGCACGAGTACACCCGCAGCCTGCTCGCGGCGGTGCCGCGCCTGGCGCGGGCTGCATGAGCGATCAAGCGCGCGCCACCGCGCGCGTGACCGCGCAGGTCGCCAGCCTCTACGCGAGCCATCCGTATCCGGCGCGCGACCCCGAGGAAGAGCGCACGCGCCTGATCGGCACCTGGCTCGACGACCTGCGCCTGGTCAACCACTACGGCCTGGGCGGCGCGGCCGACTTTCGCGGCCTGCGCGTGCTGGTGGCCGGTGGCGGCACGGGCGACGCGACGGTCTACCTCGCCGAGCAGTTGCGCGAGGTGGGCGGCGAGGTCGTGCATCTGGACCTTTCCGACGCCTCGATCGCCATCGCGCGTCGCCGCGCCGAGATCCGCGCCCTGCCCAACGTGCGCTTCGTGCAAGGCTCGCTGCTCGACCTGCCGCAGCTCGGGCTGGGCGAGTTCGGGCTGATCAACTGCGTGGGCGTGCTGCACCATCTGGCCGATCCCGAGGCCGGGCTGGACCGCCTGCTGGAGGCGCTCGCGCCCGACGGCGTGCTCACGCTGATGCTCTACGCCCAGGTGGGCCGCACCGCCGTCTACCAGATGCAGGAGCTGCTGCGCCGGTTGGACGCGGGGGTGGACAGCCTGGAAGAGCGCATCGCCCACGCGCGCTCGGTGCTGGGCGTGCTGCCGGCCACCAACTGGTTCGTGCGCAGCGCCGGACTGCACCGCGACCACGAGGCCGGCGGCGACGCGGGCCTGGCCGACCTGCTGCTGCACCCGCAGGACCGCGCTTACACCGTGAGCCAGCTCTACGAGTGGTTGGTGGATCGCTGCGGGCTGCACCTGCATCTGTCGGACTGGCACCGCGGTGCCTACGCCTACGAGCCCGCGCCCCTGCTGGCGGGCGCCACGCCCGAGGTTCGTGCCCAGGCCGCGCGCCTGCCGCTGCGCGAAGCCCAGGCGGTGGCCGAACTGCTGCGCGGCGACATCATCACCCACACCCTCTACGCCACGCGCCGCGCGGACACGGTCGCGCCCTACGGCGACGCCGACATGGTGCCGATGTTCGCCAACGACCGGCTCGATGGCGCGGGCATGGTGGCCTTGATCGGCGCCAAGGGCGACGCGCCCTTCGAGCTCACGCACCGCGTCTCGGGTCTGGCGCAACGCCTGGACCCGGGGCGGCACGTGAAGGAGATCTTCCGCGCCCTCGACGAGCGTTCGAGCTTCGCCCGGATCTTCGATGCGGTGCGGCGCGCGCCCGGCATTGCCGGCTCGGCACCGGCGCCGAGCGACGAGCAACTCTTCGCCGAGTTCGCGCCCTGGTACCACGCGCTCAACCGCATCGAGCGCATGGTGCTGCGCCGGCCGCACGCCTACGCGGGGATCGCGGACCGTTACGCCTGAACGCGCTGCCGGCACGCGGGCCGGGCGGGCGGGCAGGGCGTGGACCGCTCGCCACGGTCCGCTTGAGCCGTGGCGCGTCCGCCAATGAACAGGGGCGCCCGCGGGCGCCCCTATGTGTCTAGTAGCGACTCGGACTACTTGAGGTTCTCGGCCAGGAAACGCTCGAGCTGCGTGTACAGATCCGCGCGGGTGCTCTCCTTCAGGAAGCCGTGGCCCTCGTCCTCGTAGTAGATCCACACGGGCTCCTTGCCCGCGTCGCGCAGCGCGGAGCGCATCCGCGTGGCGTGCTCCTGGGGCACGCGCACGTCGCCCGCGCTGTGCACGATCATCACCGGCGCCTTGATGCGCGCCGCCTGGCGGGCAGGCGAGTTGGCCTCGAGCATCGCCTTGTCCTTGGACGAATCGCCGACCATGTTTTCGTAGAAGTGCTCGCTGTAGCGGGGCACGGCGTTGGTGTCGCTGTGCGTGGCCTCGATCAGCAGCGGCAGGTCGGTCACGCCCACCATGTTGATGCCGCAGCGGTAGAGGTCCGGATCCTTCGCGAGGCCCATCATGGTGGCGTAGCCGCCGTAGCTCGCGCCCATGATGCACACCCGCTTGGGATTCACCGTGCCCTGGGCAGCCAGGTACTTCACGCCGTCGGTGAGGTCGTCCTGCATGGCCTGGCCCCACTGCTTCCAGCCGGCGCGGTAGTGCTTCCAGCCGTAGCCCTGGCTGCCGCGGAAGTCGGCCTGCAGCACGGCGTAGCCGCGTGAGGCAAGGAACTGCGCCTCGGCGTCGAAGCCCCAGGTTTCGCCACGCACGAAGGGGCCGCCGTGCACCAGCACCACCAGGGGCAGGTCCTTGGCCGGCTTGCCCGGGGGCAGGGTGAGGTAGGCGGGGATCGACATCCCGTCGCGCGCCGGGTAGCGCATGAACTTCGCCTCGGCCATCTGCTCGGGCTTGATCCAGGGCATGCGCGCCACCAGCTCCTGCAACTGCTTCTTCTGCAGGTTGAGCAGGTACCAGCGCCCCGGGTCGCGGTCGGAGTAGGAGAACACCAGCACCGCATCGGTGTTCGAGCTTCGGCTCAGGCGATTGATGCGGTTGGGCAGGGCGGCGTCGATCGCCGCCTGGGTCTTGGCCCACTCGGGATCGAACCACACCTGCTCGAGGCGCTCGCCCTCGATGCGCACGCCCACCAGCTTGTTGGTCCTGGCGTCGAACACCAGGCCGCTGGCCAGGCTGTCGTCGTCGCGGCTGCTCACGAAGTCGTAGTCCTTGTGGGCCACGAGGCGCTCGCCCAGCTTGTTGCCGGCGCTGTCCCAGCGGTAGAGCGCGGTCTTGTCGCCGCCGGCGCGAGTGATCACCAGCAGGCTGCCGTCGCCGTCGAAGGCCACGGGCAGGATCTGCTCGGGCTCGTAGCTGTCGAACTCGGCGATCTTGCGCCAGGGCGCCTCGGCCGAGTCGCGCAGGAAGACGCCGAACTTGCGGCGCTGGTCGGTCATGTCGGTGATCGCGGCGCGCGGCACGCCCTGGTGGTCGGCCACCCAGCCCACGGTCTCGCCGGGGGTGCGGTCGACGGCGATGGTGCGCTGGCCGGTGCGGGTATTGATGCGCAGGATGTCGAAGGCGCGGCGGCTGCGCTGGGGGGCCTGCACCAGGATGTCCTCGGTGCCCGGAATCTTGGCGACGTAGGCGCCGGCGCGATAGGCGCCCACCGAGGTGTCGGAGGTGCCGCGCAGCGGATAGATCTCGCGGAAGTTGCTGCCGTCACGGTCGATGGCGAACAGGCCCGCGCCGGTCTGGTCGGCCAGGCCGCGCTGCGTATCGAACAGGGTGTAGACCAGACGCTGGTCGCTCAGCCAGCGAAACCCCGCCAGATCACTTCCTTGCAGGTTGGTGATCACGCGCGTGTTGCCGGTCTTGATCTCCACGACTGCCAGGTTGCGCCGGTCGTTGGTGCGCACCACCGCGGCGAGGAACTCGCCGCTGGGCGAGATCGCCACCTGGGCAAAGTCCGGCGCCTTGAAAAAGTCCTTCAAGGGCAAGGGCGCGCCGGGGTTGGCGGTCGCGGGAGCGGCGGTCGGCGCGGCAGCGGCCGGCGCCTGGGCGGCGCTCGTGGACGCCAGGACGGCCAGGCTCAGGGCCATGGCCAAGGAGGCGATGCGGGTCATCGGGGTCCTCTGGAATCGAAGGTCGGGTCAGCGCGCTGGCCGGGCGGCCTGGGGCGGCGCCATTTAGCGCAGGCGCGACTCTAGCCGAGCGCCGGAGTGGTTCGGTCTGAACCCGTGTTGCAAACAGGGGACGCCGCCCCGCAGCAGGCCTTCGGGCGCCGGCTGCCCCGGGGGTCGCAGAGGGCAGCGATTCGGCCCGTTGTGGGTTTTGCGCAACTCGAGACGCCATTAGGTAGGGGGTTTCGTTGCTCCGGGGCAACCCGAGCATGAAAATCCCCGCACTCTGTCATTCCGCCGACACTGGCAGCCATGGGCCACTCGCGGGACTGAGCAGACAGGAACGGTGGCTGCGAATCTCCGCGGCCGTCCAGTAGGTGCAATTTTGGAAACTTTCGAGGGGAAATCCAAAATGTTGTTCAAGACCAAGCCGATCGCCTACAGCATGGCGCTCGCCTTCGGTGGTCTGTCGGCGCTAGGCGCCGCCCAGGCCCAGCAGGCAGAGCAGGCGGGCACCCAGCAAAGGCTGGAGCGCGTGGAAGTGACGGGTTCGAGCATCCGCCGAGCCGACGTCGAGACCGTCGTGCCCATCTCAGTGTTTACGCGCGAAGACATCCAGCGCAGCGGTGCCACAACCGCGGCCGAAATCCTCGAGCGTCTGCCCATGAACTCGGGCCAGGGCGTGCAGGCGGCCACCGGCCTGGGCGATGCGGCCCGTCCCGGCCAGAACTCGCCTTCGCTGCGCGGCCTGGGCTCGAACCGCACCCTGGTGCTGCTCGACGGCCAGCGCCTGACCCCGTACGCCTTCGGCGGTGACGGCACCGACATCAACCAGATCCCCGCGGCGGTGATCGAGCGCATCGAAATCCTGCGCGACGGCGCCTCGGCCATCTACGGTACCGACGCCATCGGCGGCGTGATCAACTTCATCACCCGCAGCGACTACCAGGGCATCAACGTCGGCGCGAACTACGAGATGCCGCAGCAAAACGGCGGCGAGCGCTGGCTGGCCGACCTGACGCTGGGCTACGGCGACCTGGCTTCGCAGCGCTTCAACGTCTGGGTGACCGCCTCGTTCCAGGAGCAGAAGGAGATCGCTGCCAAGGACCGCTGGTTCGCCAAGACGGCCTACATCCCCAACCCGCCCGGCGGCGCCTCGGCCGACAACCCCCCGATCAACCGCCTGAGCTCGAACGCCACGCCAGCCAACATCCTCACGCCGGCCGGCGCGTTCCGTAACCCCTACGCGCCTGCGTTCAGCACCGGCCCGGGAGCGAGCGTCTCCGACCCGCGCGCCGGCCTCTACACGCGCGGTTGCGAAGTGCCGATCTCGTACGACCTGACGTCGACCGGCACGCGTTGCCGCTACGACTACGCGGCGACGATCGACATCGTCCAGCCCTTCGAGCAGAAGGGCGTGAACGGCAAGTTCACGTTCCAGGTGAACCCCGACAACCAGATCTTCGTGTCGGCGTTCAACACGATCTTCAACATCACCAACCGCATCTCGGCGACGCCGGCTTCGGAAGCCACCACCTTCAACGGCGATCCGATCCTGTACCCCGCCGGTGGCAAGTACTACCCCGGCGCGGGCATCGTCCCCGCCATTCCCGGAACCACGCTGTCGGGTGACCTGAACCTCTACTGGCGTTCGCTGGCCGCCGGCCCGCGCGAGACCGAAGTCGAGTCCAACCAGGGCCGCTGGCTGGTCGGCGCCCAAGGCCTGCTGGCCGGCTGGGACTACACCATCGTGGGTGGCCAGGCCTGGTCGAAGGTGACCGAGAACTACACCGACGGCTATCTGTCGGAAGCCCGCCTGACCAACGCCATCTGGGATCCGGTGGCCGGCAACACCTCGGCGGGTTGTATCGCCTATGTTCCGGGAACGCCGATCGGCCCCAAGAGCTGCGGCTACCTGGCCAGGACGATCGACCCGAACATCAACCCCTTCTCGACCACGCAGGACGCGGCGGGCGCGGCGGCTCTGAGCAAGGCCAAGATCAACCAGCAGACCCGCGACTCCAAGGTCACTGGCGACACGATCAACGGCAAGGTCTCGCGAGACATCTACAACATGCCCGCAGGCGCCCTCGGTCTGGCGGTCGGTTTCGACTACGCCAAGCAGACGTACGAGGACAACCTGGCGGCCGTGGTCTCGTCGGGTGACATCGTCGGCGGCGCGGGCGACCAGCAGTCGGTGTATGGCGATCGCACGGTGTACGCGCTGTACGGCGAAATGCTGGTGCCGATCCTGAAGAACCTGACCGGCCAGGTCGCCCTGCGCTGGGACGACTACAGCGACTTCGGCAACACGCTCAACCCGAAGCTCGGCCTGCGCTATCAGCCGATGCAGAACCTGCTGATTCGCGGCTCGTGGATGACGGGCTTCCGTGCTCCGACGCTCGACAACCTGTATTCGCCCGTCAGCCAGACCAACACCGGCGGCGTGTATGACGACCCCAACTACGAGTTCCTCAACGGCGGTGCTGGCGTGGGTTGTACCGTGCGCTTCAACCCGGTGTATTGCGGCGCGCAGTTCGACGTCAAGCAGGGCGGCAACCAGAACCTCGAGCCCGAGACCTCGGACCAGTGGTCGGTGGGCTTCGTGTGGGATGCCACGCCGAACGTTTCTATCGGCATGGACTACTACAACATCTCGCTGAAGCAGACCATCGGCATCATCAACGGCGACACGAAGTTCCAGGACTACATCGACAACTTCAACTTCGCCACCGGCACGAGCACCTCGCGCTACGCCAAGAGCATCGTCAAGAACTCGCTGGGCTACACCGAGTTCATCGACAGCCGCTTCGAGAACATCGCTCGTGAGAAGACCTCGGGTATCGACATCGATATCAAGGCTCGTCTGGCGCGCACCTCGGCCGGCAACTTCAGCGTGGGCTTCCTGGGCTCGTACATCCTGACGGCGGAAACCAAGCTGGACGGCGACGCCGAGTACGAGAGCTACCTGGGTGTCTATTCGCGCAGCGGCCCGGTGCAGCGCTTCCGTGCCACGACCCAGGCCAACTGGGATCGCGGCCCCTGGAACGCCACGCTGACCAACCGCTACCTCGGCGGCTACGACGACCAGCAGGGCAGTCGCAGCGTCGAGGCCTACAGCCTGTGGGACATCCAGGGGCAGTGGACCGGCATCAAGGGCGTGGCGCTGGTGGCTGGCGTGCTCAACGTGCTCAACACCGCTCCGCCTTACTCGAACCAGAACTCGTACTTCCAGGTGGGTTACGACCCGACCTACGCCGATCCTCGCGGCCGCACCTACTACGTGCGCGCTCGCTACACGTACTAGGATCCGGTCGGGCCCGGCGCCGCAAGGCGCCGGGACTGGACTCTCAGGGCGCGGACTTCGGTCCGCGCCCTTTTTCTTGCGCGCCCGCCTGCGGCGGCGGCGCCGGCAAGCTGCACCGGGTTCAGTTGATCCGCGGGGCTTCGACGGTCACGCGCTCCAGGACGACCATGGGCAGCTCGGCGGTGGCAGCGGCCGGGTTCATGCCGAAGGCGGTGGCCCCGAGCACGGTGGCGCTGGTCAGCACGGCGCCCAGGAAGGCGACGAGGCGGGCCTGGACGGGGAGGGAGGTGGCTTGCGTCATGGCGGTTCCTTTCGGGCGGTGGTTTCGGCGACGGGCTTCGTCGATGGGTGCACTGTAGGCAGAGCGCCGCCCGGCTTCGAGCGCATTGCGATGAACTGCGGTGGCCGGTCCGGGCGTCGCCAGCGCGCGGTTGCAGTTCATCGGCCCTGCATGCCGTTCATCCCGCCCGCAGGCATCTGGCGCCGGTTTTGCGCGGGTGGCGGCCCCTCTTGCCGGGGGTCAAGGTATGCGACGAACTGCGGCGCGTTGCGCTACGGAGGGCGCCTGCGGCGGGCGTGACGGCGGCTTGCGCTACGCCAAGGCGTGGCAGGCGGCTGCGCGCAGACTGCGCTCACGGCCCCGCCGGAACCAGTCCGCGCGCCGGGCCCAGAGGGGAGAGCGAGCATGAGAGCAAGCATGGGATCGAGCATCCGCAGCGCACTGGCAGTGGCCTGCGCGCTGGGCATGGCGGCCGCGGCCGCGCAGGCGCAGACGGCCGACTACAAGATCGAGGGCGACGGGATCCCGAAGTCGCTCACCGGCAAGCCGGGCAACGCCGCGCGCGGCAAGGCCTTGCTCGCCAAGCGTGAGGCGGCCAACTGCCTGAGTTGCCACGCCATCAAGGACAAGGAATTGCAGCCCGGCGGAACACGCGGTCCGGCGCTCGACGGGGTGGGTGCCGCGCTCACCCCGGCGCAACTGCGGCTGTCGGTGGTCGACATGGGCAGCCTGAAGCGCGATGCGCTCATGCCCAGCTTTCACAAGTCGGGCGTGGTCAGCGGTACGCCGACCTTGAGCGCCGAGGAGGTCGAGGACCTCGTGGCCTACCTGGCAACGCTCAAGAAGTAGCCGCGGGCTGACGGGCGCCAGCCGCGCCCAAGAAAAAGGGCGCGTCGTGCGACGCGCCCTTGCTTCATCCGGGGTGACCGATCAGCCGGTAGGCACGCGCATCCACAGGCGCGCCAGGTCGGCCGAGCCGTCGGTGCCCTTCACGCTGCGGAAGGTTTCGTTGGCCTTGGCCCGGTTGCCCGCGCGCAGGTAGGCGATGCCCAGGTGCAGGCGCGCCTCCTCGGGGTACTTGAGGTTGCCCGAGGCCAGCCCCTTCTGGATCAGCGCGATGCCCTTGTCGTACTGACCCAGGCCGACGTAGCCCATGCCGATGCGCACCAGGGCGTTGCCGTCGTTGCCGGCATCGGCCTCGGCGGCCTTGAGCGCAGCGGGCGCGTCGGCAGCGCGCTGCGCGGCCAGGGCCCGCAGGCGGTTCTGACGCTCGGCCTCGGGGCCCTTGCCCAGCAGGCCGCGGGCGAAGCCCTCGTCGAGCGCTGCCTTGGCCTCGGCAGCCTGGCCGGCCTGCAGCGCGAGCTGGGCGAACTCGACGTATTCCTCGGTCTTCTCCAGCAACTTGGCCTCGCGCCTGAGCCGGTCGACGTCGAGCGACAGGCGCCCCGAGAAGCCCGACTTGCCCGGCAGGCGGCCGAGCACCGCGGCCCAGTATTCCTTCTTGGGGTAGTAGGCGACCAGCTTCTCGAGCGTGGCGGTCTGGCCGGCCACGTTGTTGGTGCGCCGCTGCGCATCGGCCAGCGCCAGCAGGTCGTTTTCCTCGGGGCGCCGGCCGGCCTTCTCGGCCGCCTCGATGCTGGCCTGAGCGTCGCGGGCGATGGCTGCGAAGTCGCCCGACTGCGAGCTGATGTAGGCCAGCAGCTTGTCCATGTCGGCGGCGTTGGCGCCCTGCTGCTTGGCCTTCTGCGCCCACTCGCGCGCGCGGCTCCAGTCCTTGTTCTGCGCGTACAAGTGCGCCAGCGCGGCGGCAATCTGCCCCTGCTCGGCCGCGCTCGCGCGGCCCGAGGCAAGCACGCTCTCGTAGGCCTTGATGGCGACTTGCGTCTCGCCGGCGCGATGGGCGGCGGCGCCGCGCATGCGCTCGATGAGCAGGTTCTCCTGGGCGTTGCGGTTGGGCACGGCCTCGGCGTCGCGTACCTTGGCCAGGGCGTCCTTGGCACGGTTGGCCTTGAGCAGTTCGGAGGCCTGCTGCAGCGGCTTGGCGACCTCGGCACGCACCGCCTCCTGGGCCAGGGCCGAACTCAGGCGCAGCCCGCCCTGCGGATCGGCGCTCAGACCAAGGGCGCCAGCGACCAGCGCCGTGGCCGCCGCCACGCGCAGCGCGCGCTTCACAAAGGCTTGTTCAGGCATGTCTAAGACTCCGCGGTCGCGGCGCACGGCGCCGCCCTAGAAGATCGGGCCGCCAGGGCCCCATGAAAAATCGCCCGGCGGTGGGCCGGGCGAGTCTATTGCACAGGCGCGCCCACTGGCGGCGCGCCTCAGCGGACGAACTGCTCGTTGCCCACCAGGCCGAGCTTGGTCACGCCCAGGCGCTGCGCCGAGGCCATCACCGCGGCCACGTCCTTGTACTCGGCGAGCTTGTTGGGGCGCAGGTGCACCTCGGGCTGCACCGCGCGCGTCGCGGCCTCCTGAAGCTTGGCCTCGAGTTCGACCCGGTTGGGCACGACCTCGCCATTCCAGTAGATCGTGCCGTCGAAGTCCACGTCGACCGTGATCACCGCCGGCTTCTCGGTCTGCGGCGGCGGCGTGCCGATCGGCATGTTGAGGTTGACCGAGTGCAGCTGGATCGGGATCGTGATGATCAGCATGACCAGCAGCACCAGCATCACGTCGATCAGCGGCGTGGTGTTGATGTCGATCATCACTTCCGGGTCCTGCGAGTCGCCGCCGGAGCCTACGTTCATTCCCATCGCATCTCTCCTGGGCGCCTAGCCGCCGGGGGCCGGAGGCTCGGTCACGAAGTTGACCTTCGCGATGCCCGCACGCTGCGCCGCGAACACCACGCGCCCGACGAACTCGTAGCGGCCCGCCATGTCGCCGCGGATGTGCACCTCGGGCTGAGGCTGCATCACGGCAATCTTCTTGAGGCGGTCGACCAGTTCCTCGTTGTCGCGCACCGGGATCAGGCCCCAATAGACGTCGCCGTCCTTGGTCACCGCGATCTCGATGTTCTCGGGCTTGGTCTGCCGCGGAAGGTTCTTCTCCTGCGGCAGGGTCACCGGCACCGACTGCGTGATCACCGGGATCGTCACCAGAAAGATGATCAGCAGCACCAGCATCACGTCGACCAGCGGCGTGGTGTTGATCGCCGAGATGGCCTCGTCCTCGCCCCCTTCGGAGGAGCCGACATTCATGCCCATCGCGTCTCTCCCTACAGGGCGCGCGCTTTAGCGCGCGGCCTTGGATTCGACCTTGCGGCCGAGCAGCACGGCGTGCAGGTCGGCGCCAAAGGTGCGGACCGATTCCATGGCCGACTTGTTGCGGCGGACGAGCCAGTTGTAGCCCATCACCGCGGGCACCGCGACCGCCAGGCCGATGGCCGTCATGATCAGCGCCTCGCCCACCGGGCCGGCGACCTTGTCGATCGAGGCCTGGCCGGCGATGCCGATGGCCGTCAGCGCGTGGTAGATGCCCCACACCGTGCCGAACAGGCCCACGAACGGAGCGGTCGAGCCGACGGTGGCGAGGAAGGCCAGGCCGTCCTGCAGGCGGCTTTGCACCGTGTCGACGGAGCGCTGCACCGACATCGTCACCCAGGTATTGAGGTCGATGTTCTCGGTGAGCGTGCCCTCGTGGTGCTCGTTCGCGTCGAGGCCGGTCTCGGCGATGTAGCGGAAGGCGCTGCTTTCCTTGAGCTTCTTGGCGCCGTCGCGCAGCGAGGCCGACTTCCAGAAGCTGTTGGCCATCTCGCGGCTTTCCTTGATCAGCTTGTGCTGCTCCCAGAGCTTCACGAAGATGATGTACCAGCTGCCCATCGACATGATCACCAGGATGATCAGCGTGCCCTTGGACACGAAGTCGCCCTGCTTCCACATGGCCTGCAGGCCATACGGGTTCTCGATCGACTCCTTGACCACCGTCGGGGCGGCCGGGGCGGCGGGTGCCGCCGCAGGCGCGGGCACAGCCGCCGGGGCGGCAGCCGCGTCGGCCGCTGGCGCGGCTGCGGGAGGCGTGGCCTGCTGGGCCGCGACGAAGGTGGGGGCGGCAAGGCCGGCGACGGTCAGGAAGACCGCCAGAGTGGCCGCGTGGCGGCGGAAGAACGCGATCATTGCTACATCTCCTGGTGGAAGATTGGGAGGAGTCCCGGACGGTCTGCCGCTAGGCGCGGTGGCGCCACGGTCCGTCCGGTTCCGGCCCTGCCTGTCAATTCAACTTGAAACCGATGGGAAGCTGGACGCGGATGTCCTGAGCCTGCCCCTGACACCTCATCTGGTTCACTGCCGCCATCGAGGGCCGGTTGAAGATCCGGTTGGTCGACGACTTGATCTCCGCGTCCTTGATCTGCCCGCTGGGGGTGACCGTGAACTCGATCACCACCTCGCCGGTCAGGTTCTGCAATTGCGCCTCGCGCGGGTAGGTGATCTGCGACATCACCTCGCGATAGTTGCCGCACGCCACCGCCGCGCTGCGCACCGCGGGGGCGGTCGGGGCGGCGGTCTCGGGCACCTTCTGGATCATCGGTGCGCTGGGCGCGGGCGGCGCGTCCTGCGACACGGCGGTGATCGTCGGCGCGGTCTGCACCTGAGGCACGTTGATCTCGGGGGGCGGCATGTAGGGCGGAGGCGGCGCCGCGAGCTTGGGCGGCGGAGGCACCACCTCGGGGGGAGGCGGCGGCTTCTTGATCTCCTCCTCGATCACCTTCACGTCGATCGGGCCCTTGATGACCTCGACGACGGTGCGGGCCAGGCCCGCGAGCAGCGCCCAGATGATCAGGACGTGCAGCAGAACCACCGCCCCGATGCCCATCAGGTGCCGGGTCGGGTTGCGCTGCTGCTTCGCGAAGTCCATCTCTTCTCCTCGGATGCGCTCAGGCCGCAATGTAGGCGCGAAGTGGCACTTCGGCCGAGCCTGGCGGCGGAAAGCGCGGGATTCTAGCCCAAACCGGCGGAAGGTCCGCCACCGAGCGTCGCGGCATGGCGCCGTCCATTCCTATTAGAAGAGCTTGCCCACCTCACCCTCGGCGGCGGGCGAGATGCGTCCGAAGTGCAGATAGGCCTGGGGCGTGGCGATGCGACCGCGCGGCGTGCGCTGCAGGATGCCCTGCTGAATGAGGTAGGGCTCGACCACGTCCTCGAGGGTGTCGCGCTCCTCGCCGACGGCGGCGGCAAGGTTGTCGATGCCCACCGGGCCGCCGCCGAACTTGTCGATCACCGCGAGCAGCAGCTTGCGGTCGATCAGGTCCAGGCCCAGGGCATCGACCTCGAGCATCACCAGCGCCGCGTCAGCCACCTCGCGGCTGATGGCGCCGTCGTGGCGCACCTCAGCGAAATCCCTGACCCGGCGCAGCAGCCGGTTGGCGATGCGCGGCGTGCCGCGAGCGCGCCGGGCGATCTCGAGCGCGCCCTCGTCGCCGAGCCGGGCGCCGAGCAGGCTGGCCGAGCGCGCCACGATGTGCGCGAGGTCGGCGGTCGAATAGAACTCGAGCCGCGCCACGATGCCGAAGCGATCGCGCAGCGGATTGGTGAGCATGCCGGCGCGCGTGGTCGCGCCCACCAGCGTGAAGGGCGGCAGGTCGATCTTGATCGAGCGCGCCGCGGGGCCCTCGCCGATCATGATGTCGATCTGGTAGTCCTCGAGGGCGGGGTACAGGATCTCCTCGACCACCGGGCTCAGGCGGTGGATCTCGTCGATGAACAGGACGTCGTTCTTCTCGAGGTTGGTGAGCAGCGCGGCCAGGTCGCCGGGGCGCTCGAGCACCGGGCCCGAGGTCTGGCGCAGGTTCACGCCCATCTCGCGCGCCACGATGTGCGCCAGCGTGGTCTTGCCCAGGCCCGGCGGGCCGAAGAGCAGCACGTGGTCCAGTGCCTCGGCGCGGCCGCGCGCCGCGGCGATGAAGATCTCGAGCTGCTCCTTGACGCGCGGCTGCCCCACGTAGTCGGCAAGCAGTTGCGGGCGCAGCGCGCGCTCGACGGCCTCCTCGTTGGGTGTGCCGCTCGCGGGCGAGACCAGTCGGCTGCTTTCCATGGGGCTAGGGCTTGGCGAGGTTCTTCAGCGCGTGGCGAATGCCGTCGGACACGCTCGTGCCCTCGGGCAGGGACTTCACCGCGGCGGCGGCCTCGCGCTCGGAGTAGCCCAGCGCGGCCAGGGCATGAAGCACGTCGGCCTGCGCCTCGCTCACCGGCGTGGCGCCCGTGGCGAGCTCGGCGCCGAGCTTGCCCTTGAGCTCGAGCAGCAGGCGCTCGGCGGTCTTCTTGCCGATGCCGGGCACGCGGGTGAGGCGAGCGCTTTCCTGCAGCGTGACCGCCTGCGCGAGCTCGGTGACCGTCATGCCCGAGAGCACGGCGAGCGCGGTGCGCGCGCCCACCCCGCTCACCTTGATCAGCTGGCGGAAGGCGGCGCGCTCTGCGGCGGTGAGGAAGCCGTAGAGCAGGTGCGCGTCCTCGCGCACCACCTGGTGGGTGAGCAGCACCACGCGCTCGCCCACGGCCGGCAGGTTGTAGAAGCTGCTCATCGGCACGTCGAGCTCGTAGCCCACGCCGGCGCAATCGAGCAGCACCTGGGGCGGGCTCTTGTCGAGCAGGCGACCCTCCAGGCGGCCGATCATGCCGGGCCTCCGAGCTTGGCGGTCCAGGCGCGCCGGCTGCCCGAGCCGCGCGTGCGCACCGCCGCCTTGCCGCTGCGCAGCGCGCCGTGCGGCAGGTTCAACAGTGCAAGCAGCGGGCTGGCGTGGGCGTGGCAGATGGCGCAGGCCAGCGCGTCGGCCGCGTCGGCGGCCGGCGCCGCGGGCAATTCGAGCAGGCGCGCCACCATCAGCTGCACCTGCTCCTTGCTCGCGCGGCCCGTGCCCACCACCGATTGCTTGACCTCGGCCGGGGTGTATTCGTGCACCGGCAGGCCGGCGGCTACCGCGGCGCAGATCGCCGCCCCGCGCGCCTGGCCCAGCAGCAAGGTGGATTGCGGGTTCACGTTCACGAAGACCTGCTCGACCACCGCGCGAGCCGGGCGAGTGGCGGCGATCAAGGCGCCGAGCGCGGTGAGGATGTGGCCCAGGCGGCTGCCAAGCTCGCCCGTGGGCACGCGGATCACGCCGGCGTCGACGCAGCTCAAGCGGCCCGAGTGGACCTCGATCACGCCGTAACCGGTGCGGTTGAGGCCGGGATCGATGCCGAGGATGCGCAGCGGGGCAGTCACGCGGTCGGCCGGATCGCTCAACGCTTCATGCCGGGCAGCCCGCCGCGCAGGCCTCCCATGCCGCCCATGGCCCGCATCATCTTGGCCATGCCGCCCTTCCTCATCTGCTTCATCATGGCCTGCATCTGCTCGAACTGATTCAGCACGCGGTTGACTTCCTGCACGGGCACTCCGCTGCCCGTGGCGATGCGGCGCTTGCGGCTGGCCTTGATGAGTTCGGGCTTGGCGCGCTCGGCCGGGGTCATGGAGTTGATGATGCCCTCGACGCGGCGCAGGGACTTGTCGGCATCGGCGTCGCTTACCTTGCCGGCCGCGGCGGCGAACTGCGCGGGCAGCTTGTCCACCAGCCCCGACAGCCCGCCCATCTTCTTCATCTGGCCGAGCTGGCTCTTGAAGTCGTTGAGGTCGAAGCGGTCGCCCGCCTTGAGCTTGGCCGCGAGCTTCTGCGCCTCGTCGACGTCGATCGCCTTCTTGACGTCCTCGACCAGGGCGACGATGTCGCCCATGCCCAGGATGCGGCCGGCCATGCCCTCGGGGTCGAAGCGCTCGAAGCCGCCCAGCTTCTCGCCCACGCCCACGAACTTGATCGGCTTGCCGGTGACCTGGCGCACCGACAGCGCCGCGCCGCCGCGCGAGTCGCCGTCGAGCTTGGTGAGGATCACGCCGGTCAGCGGCAGGCGCTCGCTGAAGGACTTGGCGGTGTTGACCGCGTCCTGGCCGAGCATCGCGTCGACCACGAACAGGGTCTCGATCGGCTTGAGCTGCGCCTCGAGCGAGGCGACCTCGCTCATCATCGCCTCGTCGATCGCCAGCCGTCCGGCGGTGTCGACGATCAGCACGTCGAAGAAGTGGCGCTTGGCGTGATCGAGCGCGCGCGCGGCGATGTCGGTGGGGTTCTCGCCCACGGCGCTGGGGAAGAACTCGGCGCCCGCCTGGCCGGCGACGGTCTTCAGCTGCTCGATGGCGGCGGGGCGGTACACGTCGGTCGAGACCGCGAGGACCTTCTTCTTGCGGTTCTCGAGCAGCCACTTGGCGAGCTTGCCCGCCGTGGTGGTCTTGCCGGCGCCCTGCAGGCCGGCCAGCAGGATGATGGCCGGCGGCTGGGTGGCGAGGTTGATCTCGCGCGTGGCGGCCGGCAAATCGCCGCCGATCACCAGCGTGAGTTCGCGCTGGACCACGCCGACCAGTGCCTGCCCCGGGGTGAGGCTGCCCGCCACCTCCTCGCCCAGCGCGCGCTCCTTGATGCGCGCGAGCAGGTCGCGCACCACCGGCAGGGCGACGTCGGCCTCAAGCAGGGCGATGCGCACCTCGCGCAGCATCTCCTGTGTGTTGGCCTCGGTCAGGCGGGCCTGGCCGCGCATCTGCTTGACGACGCGACCGAGCCGTTGGGAGAGGGAATCCAGCATGGAGTCTCGAGGAGGAGAGGCGGACTGCATGGTATAAATCCTTCATGCAGTCAGGCCTGATCGCCGTATTCTACGGTGCCACCGCAGCGCTGTATGGCATCTGCGCCTGGCGCATCCTTGCAAGCCTGCGTTCCGACGAGACCCAGCCTCCGGCCTGGGTCTCGATGCTGCTGCCGCTCGCCATCCTGGTGCACGCGGTGCTGCTGGTGCAGGCGGTGTTCACGCCCGAGAGCATGCACTTCGGCTTTGCGCCGGCGCTCTCCGCCACCATGCTGGTCACCGTGGCCATCCTTTGGGTGGAGAGCTTTTTCGGGCGCATTCAGGGACTGCTCGCGCTGGTGCTGCCCTTCACGGCGGTGGCGGCGGTGCTGCCGGGGATTTTTCCTGGCTCGCCCCTGGGCGAGGGCACGAACTCGCCGCTGTTTCGCGCCCACCTGCTGGTAGCGATCCTCGCCTACAGCCTGCTCACGATCGCAGCCGTGCAGGGCCTGCTGATGGCCGCTATGGACCGTCGCCTGCACCATGAGCGCATCGATGCGCCCGGCGCGCTGCGCTTCCTGGACCGGCTGCCGCCCCTGCTCACCATGGAGCGGGTTCTGTTTCGCCTGATCAGCGCGGGCTTCGTGCTGCTCACGCTCACGCTTGCCACCGGCGTGTTCTTCTCCGAAGAGATGTTCGGGCGGCCGCTGCGACTGGATCACAAGACGATCTTCGCGTTCGCCGCCTGGTTCGTGTTCGGGGGGCTGCTGGCGGGGCGCGCCGCGTTCGGCTGGCGCGGACGCAAGGCCCTGCGCTGGACGCTCTCGGGCTTCGGGCTGCTGATGCTGGCCTACGTGGGCTACCGGTTCGTGTTCGAAGTCGTGCTGGGACGCGCGTGATGGGACGACTGCTCTTCTTCGTGTTGCTTGCGGCGGTGATCTACTTCGCGTGGCGCTGGCTGCGCGTGTCGCAGTCGCGCCCGCCCGCATCCGGCGCGACGCGCGACCCCGCCGCGCCGGCTGCGGAGCCGATGGTGCGTTGCGCCCACTGCGGCGTGCACCTGCCGCGGGGCGACGCGCTGCCTCGCGGCGAGCGCTACTACTGCAGCGAAGAGCACCGCCAGGCCGCCCCGCCGGGCTGAGGCGAGGCCGTGGCCGCCGCCTCCATCCTCGATCCGGCGCCCGCCTGGCGCACGCTGCGCTACCTCGCGGTCACCCGCGTGCTGGTGGCCAGCGCCGTGGCGCTCACGCTTGGCACCCTGGGGCCGCGCGGCACCCTGAGCGACCCCGCGACCGAGCGCCTGCTGTTCATCGCGGCGGTCTACGTGGTGGCCGCTGCGTTGCTCGCCGCGCTGGCCGTGCTGGTGCCGCGGCGCTTTCTGGCGCAGACCCTTGCCCAGTTGACGCTCGATCTGGCCTGCGTCTCGGCCCTGCTCGTGGCCAGCGGCGGCCTGCCGGGCGGCTACGCGATTCTCTATTTACTGCCGCTGGCTGGCGCCTCGCTGCTGCTGTCGCGCGTCCTGGCCTTCTTCTTCTGTGCGGTGGCGGTGCTGGTGGTGTTGTTCGATGCCGGGCTGCGCCTGTTCGCACCCCCCGGAGGCGAGCCGCTGATCTTCCAGGCCGGGGTCTTTGGCGCTGCGCTCTTCGGAGTGACCTACCTGCTCCAATGGTTGAGCGAGCGACTGGCCGGCCAGGAGCGCCTGGCCGCAGCGCGCGGGCGCGACCTTCAGAACCAGCTGGCGCTGAACCGCTTGGTGATTGCCCAGATGGACCAGGGCGTGATCGTGGTCGACCGCGACGGCCGGGTGCGCGCCAACAACCTCGCGGCGAGGCGCATGTTCGGCTTGCTTCCCGAGGCGCAAGTCACCGGTCGGCAGCTCGGCGAGGTCCCGGGCGCCGCCGCGCTGGAGGCGGCCTTCAGGCAGTGGCTGGACGGCGCTGCGCGCGGAGCCGTGCCAGCGCCGTGGCAGGGCACGCTGACGCAGGCACAGGCCGGCGCGCCGGGCCGGCTGGCGGCGCGCTTCATTCATCCGAGTGCGCCCGACGCCCACGAGATGCTGATCCTGGTCCAGGACCTGCGCGAGGTGGAGAGCCGCGCGCAGCAGCTCAAGCTCGCGGCCATGGGCCGGCTCACGGCCTCGATCGCCCACGAGATCCGCAATCCCCTGGCGGCCATCAGCCAGGCCGGGCAGTTCCTTGCCGAGGACAGCAGCGACCCGCTGCAGCTGCGCCTGGCGAGCATCGTGCGCGACAACACGCGTCGCCTGAACAGCCTCGTCGAGAACGTGCTGCGTGTGGCGCGGCGCGAGCCCAGCTCGGCCGACGAGTTTCGCCTCGACGCCTTCCTGACCGACTGGCTGGCGGCCTTCACCGCGGACCGGGAGCTCGCGCCCGACCGCATCGGCCTGGATCTCGCGCCCTCCCTGACGGTGCGCTTCGAGCCCTCGCAGCTGCGCCAGGTGGTCGACAACCTGGTCGAGAACGCGCTGCGCTACTGCACCGATGCACCGGGCGCGGTACGGCTGGTGGCAAGGCGCAGCATCGATGGCGGCGCCGAACTGTGGGTGCTCGACGATGGTCCCGGTCTGAGCGGCGAGGCGCGCGCGGCCTTGTTCGAGCCGTTCTACACCTCGCGGGCGCAGGGCACCGGACTGGGCCTGTTCCTGGCGCGCGAGTTTTGCGAGTCCAACGGCGCGACGCTCGCCCACGCCGAGTACCGCGCCGTGGGTCAGGCGCAGCGCGAGGGCTTCGTGCTGCGCTTCGGCCTCGGCCGGCCGCTGGAAGCGGATAGCATTCCGACTCAATGAACGATCTCGCCCGCTCCTCCCACGCTGCCGGCTCCGCGCGCCGCGCGCCGGCCGTGCTCGTGATCGACGACGAGGCCGACCTGCGCGAACTGCTCTCGCTCGCCCTGGTGCGCCTGGGTCTGGACGTGGACACCGCGGCCACCGTGGCCGAGGCGCGCGGCCGGCTGGCCACGGGCCAGTACGCGCTGGCCTTCACCGACATGCGCCTGCCCGACGGCCACGGCCTGGATCTGGTGCGCGAGGCCGCCGCCGCTGGCGTGCCGGTGGCCGTGATCACCGCCTTCGGCAGCGCCGACAACGCCGTGGCCGCGCTCAAGGCCGGGGCCTTTGACTACCTGACCAAGCCGGTCGACCTGGAGCAGTTGCGCGCCCTGGTGCGGTCGGTGGTGCGGCCGGAGCCGGGCGCGCGGGGCGAGGCCGCGGGCGCGAACAGCGCCGGCGCATCGGCACTGGCGCGCCTGATCGGTGAGTCCCCGGCGATGCAGCAGGTGCGCAGCATGATCCCGCGGCTGGCACGCAGCATGGCGCCGGTGGCGATCTTCGGCGAGTCGGGCACCGGCAAGGAGCTGGGCGCGCGCGCGATCCACGACGCCTCGCCGCGCGCCGCGGCGCCCTTCGTGGCGGTGAACTGCGGCGCGATTCCCGAGACACTGATGGAGGCCGAGTTCTTCGGCTACCGCAAGGGCGCGTTCACCGGGGCCGATCGCGATCGCGAAGGCTTCTTCCAGGCCGCGGAGGGCGGAACACTTTTCCTGGACGAAGTGGGCGAGTTGCCGCTGGCGATGCAGGTCAAGCTCTTGCGCGCGATCCAGGAACGGCGCGTGCGTCGCGTGGGTGCCACCCAGGAGGAGGCGGTGGACGTGCGCTTGATCAGCGCCACCCACCAGGATCTGCCGCGCCTGGTGGCCGAGGGACGCTTCCGTCAGGATCTGTTTTACCGCCTCAACGTGATCGAGCTGCGCATGCCCGCGCTGCGCGAGCGCCGCGAAGACGTGCCGCAACTGGCCGAGACCATCCTTGCGCGGGTTGCCGAGCGCGTCGGTCTGCCCTCGGCCCGGTTGTCGCCGGCGGCCGCCGTCCGCCTCGCTGCTCATGTCTTCCCGGGCAACGTGCGCGAGCTCGAGAACCTGCTCGAGCGTGCCGTGGCCCTGTCGGGCGACGATGTGCTGATGGCCGACGACCTGATGCTGCCAGGCGGCGAGGTCGACCTGCCGCTCGACCCGGAGCTGCCCGAGGCTGCCGCCACGCCGCTCGATGTGCCCGGCGCCCCCCTGGCACCGGCCTTCGAGATGGTCGAGGGCGTGCCCAGTTCGCTCGAGGCCTATCTGGACGCCAAGGAGCGCGAGGCCGTGCTCGCGGCGCTGGCCCGCACGCGGCAGAACCGCACCGCCGCCGCGCAACTGCTGGGCATCACCTTCCGCCAGTTGCGCTACCGCATGCAGCGCCTGGGCTTGAAGTGAGTGGCTGGCGCCGGCTGAGTGGGCACGAGTTTCACGCCACGGTGGCCGCCACGCGAGGTGTCGCCCTGGTGATGCTCGGCTCCTCTGACTGCGGCGTCTGCCGGGCTGCCCACGCGCGCGCCCCGGACTTGAGCGCAGGCCTGGTGGACGTGTTCTTCGAGCTCGACGCCGGCGAGGCCGGCGCAGTCACACGCGAGTACGGCACGTTCCACCTGCCCGATTTCTTCTTGTTTCGCGATGGCGTGTTCCACGCCCGGTACTCCGCGCCGCTCGAGGCCCAGGCCTGGCGCGCGGCGCTCGCCGCAGCGCTGGCCGCACCGGCGCAGGAGGAACCGTGAGCCCGTTCGGTCCGGTGGACGCGGCGGGCTGGCTGGTGGGTGCGCAGCGCCGGCCCAGCCCGCACTGCGACGCGCGCCCGGAAGGGGTCGAGCCCGAACTCGCCATCCTGCACAACATCAGCCTGCCGCCCGGCGAGTTCGGCGGCGGCCACGTGGCCGAACTCTTTCTGGGGCGGCTTGATCCGGGCGCCCACCCCTACTTCGCCACGCTCGAGGGACTGCGCGTGTCGGCGCACTTCCTGATCGAGCGCGACGGCCGCGTCACGCAGTTCGTGCCCTGCGCACTGCGCGCGTGGCACGCGGGGGTCTCGAACTTCCGCGGCCGGGCGCGCTGCAACGACTGGTCGATCGGCATCGAGCTCGAGGGCACCGACTTCACGCCCTTCGAGCCCGCGCAGTACGCCGCGCTTGGCGCCCTGCTCGAGAGGCTCGCTGCGCGCTACCCCCTGCGCCACGTGGCCGGCCACAGCGACGTGGCTGCGGGCCGCAAGACCGACCCGGGCCCGGAGTTCGACTGGCGCCTGCTGCGGTCCGTGCTCGCGGCGCGCGGCGCCGCGCTCGAGCTCCCCGCCTGACCCCCCCGAGGCCGCCGCGGCGGCCGGCCGTGCGTTGCGTCTGCGCCATCGGTGCGCCGCCGCATCGAAACCCCATTGCATTCGCCGGCAGAATGCTCCTAAGATGCCCGTACACCATGGGTTGTTACTTCAGCCCGTGTGTACACAATATATTGTGGTCCTCGTGCCTCTGGGCGCGCTCCGCAAACGCCCTGATGGCGGCGCAAGGCGCGCCGCACGCGGTGTCGGCAGCCCCGCATATGGGGGTCGAAGGATCGGACTTCTCAACAGCTTGTGTCCCGCGGGCGGCAACCGACCCCGGGGCAGCCGGAACCAGGAGCAGCACAAATGAATCTTCAGCAGGATCAGGCCGCGGCCGCGCCGGCCTTCGGCGTGGCGGCGTTGGCGAGCGGGGCGGTCGCCGCAGGCGAGTCGCCCGGCGCGGCGGCCTACGCGGACTACAAGCTCATCCGCCGCAACGGCTCGGTGGTGATGTTCGAGCCGGCCAAGATCGCGGTGGCCGTGACCAAGGCCTTCATCGCGGTGCGCGGCGGGCAGGGCGCGGCATCGGCTGCGATCCGCGAGCAGGTGGAGCGACTGACGGCCGCGGTCGTGACGGCCCTGATGCGCCGCCAGCCGGCGGGCGGCACCTTCCACATCGAGGACGTGCAGGACCAGGTGGAGCTGAGCCTGATGCGCGACGGGGCGCACGACGTGGCGCGCGGCTACGTCCTGTACCGGGAAAAGCGCGCCCAGGAGCGCGCCACGCGTGCCCAGGAGGCACGCCCGGCAACGCCGCAGTTGTCGATGCTCGACGCGGGGCAGCGCGTGCCGCTGGACCTGGGGCGCATCCGGGCGCTGATCGCGGCGGCATGCACCGGCCTCGAGGAACACGCGCGGGCCGATGACATCCTCGCCGAGACGGTCAAGAACCTCTACGACGGCGTGCCGCTCGAGGAAGTGTGGAAGTCGGCGATCCTCGCCGCCCGCGCGATGATCGAGAAGGATCCCGCCTACACCTACGTGACCGCGCGACTGCTGCTGCACACGGTGCGCACCGAGGTCCTCGGCGAGGAGGTGGATCAGGCGCAGATGGCCGAGCGCTACCCCGAGGCCTTCCCGCGCCTGATCAAGCACGGCATCGAGGCGGGGCTGCTCGACGAGAAGCTCGCGCTCTACGACCTGCGCCGCCTGGGCCAGGCGCTCAAGCCGGAGCGCGACCTGCAGTTCGACTACCTGGGCCTGCAGACCCTCTACGACCGCTACTTCCTGCACCACGAGGGCCGCCGCTTCGAGTTGCCCCAGACCTTCTTCATGCGCGTGGCCATGGGCCTGGCGCTCAACGAGATCGACCGCGAGGCGCGCGCCGTAGAGTTCTACGAGGTGCTCTCGAGCTTCGACTTCATGAGCTCGACGCCCACCCTGTTCAACAGCGGCACCCGGCACTCCCAGCTCTCGTCGTGCTACCTGTCGACGGTCAGCGACGACCTCGACGGCATCTACGAGGCCATCAAGGAAAACGCCCTGCTCGCCAAGTACGCCGGCGGCCTGGGCAACGACTGGACGCCGGTGCGCGCGCTGGGCAGCCACATCAAGGGCACCAACGGCAAGAGCCAGGGCGTGGTGCCGTTCCTCAAGGTGGTCAACGACACGGCGGTGGCGGTCAACCAGGGCGGCAAGCGCAAGGGCGCGGTGTGCTGCTACCTCGAGACCTGGCACCTCGACGTCGAGGAGTTCCTGGAGCTGCGCAAGAACACGGGTGACGACCGCCGCCGCACCCACGACATGAACACCGCCAACTGGATTCCCGACCTGTTCATGAAGCGGGTGATGGAAGGCGCCGACTGGACGCTGTTTTCGCCCTCGGACTGCCCCGACCTGCACGACGCCACCGGCGCCGCGTTCGAGGCGGCCTACACGCGCTACGAGGACAAGGCCGCGCGCGGCGAGCTCAAGCTGTACAAGAAGATTCCCGCGCTGCAGCTGTGGCGCAAGATGCTGTCGATGCTGTTCGAGACCGGGCATCCCTGGATCACCTTCAAGGACGCCTGCAACCTGCGCTCGCCCCAGCAGCACGTGGGCACGGTGCACAGCTCCAACCTGTGCACCGAGATCACGCTCAACACCGGCCCCGCCGAGATCGCCGTGTGCAACCTGGGCTCGGTCAACCTGCCGGCGCACATGGTCGACGACGGCGCGGGCGGCAAGCGGCTCGATCACGACAAGCTCGCGCGCACCGTCCGCACGGCGATGCGCATGCTCGACAACGTGATCGACATCAACTACTACGCCGTGCCCAAGGCGCGCAACTCCAACGTGCGCCACCGCCCGGTGGGCCTGGGCATCATGGGCTTCCAGGACTGCCTGCACCTGATGCGCGTGCCCTACGCCAGCGAGGCGGCGGTCGAGTTCGCCGATCGCAGCATGGAGGCGGTCTGCTACCACGCCTACTGGGCCTCGACCGACCTGGCCGCCGAACGCGGCCGCTACTCCAGCTTCCCGGGGTCGCTGTGGGACCGCGGCATCCTGCCCCAGGACTCGCTCGACCTGCTCGCCCAGGCGCGCGGCGGCTACGTCGAGGTCGACCGCTCGGCCACGCTCGACTGGGACGCGCTGCGCGGCCGCATCCGGCAGCACGGCATGCGCAATTCCAACTGCGTGGCGATCGCGCCCACGGCCACGATCTCGAACATCATCGGCGTGGACGCCTGCATCGAGCCCACCTTCCAGAACCTGTACGTGAAGTCGAACCTGTCGGGCGAGTTCACGGTGGTCAACCAGTATCTGGTGCGCGACCTCAAGAAGCTGGGGCTGTGGGACGAGGTGATGGTCGCCGACCTGAAGTACTTCGACGGCTCGCTCGCCCGCATCGACCGTGTGCCCGCCGAGCTGCGCGCGCTCTACGCCACCGCCTTCGAGGTCGACCCGGCCTGGCTGATCGAGGCTGCTGCCCGCCGCCAGAAGTGGATCGACCAGGCGCAGAGCCTCAACATCTACATGGCCGGCGCGAGCGGCAAGAAGCTCGACGAGACCTACAAGCTCGCCTGGCTGCGCGGCCTCAAGACCACCTACTACCTGCGCACCATCGGCGCCACCCACGCCGAGAAGTCCACCACCACCCGCACCGGCCAGTTGAACGCCGTGCCCACCGGCGCGTCCTCGGCAGCCGCCTCGATGCCCGAGCCCGAGGGCAAGGCTTGCATGCTGCGCCCGGGTGACCCCGGTTTTTCCGACTGCGAAGCCTGCCAGTAGGCGCTGCGCACCCCGAACCGAACGAACACAGGAAACTCATCGCAATGCTGTCCTGGGACGAAACCCCCGCCGCGCCGCGGCTCGCAAGCCGCCCGCCCGAAGCCGTGCCCACCGCCCCGGCCAAGCCGGCGGCCGCAGCACAGGCGCCGGCGCGCATCTCGCTGGCTGCCGCCGACACGCGCCGCGTCAACGTGGCCGACAAGCGCATCATCAACGGCGCAACCGACGTGAACCAGCTGGTGCCCTTCAAGTACAAGTGGGCCTGGGAGAAGTACCTCGCCACCTGCGCCAACCACTGGATGCCGCAGGAGATCAACATGACGCGCGACATCGCGTTGTGGAAAGACCCGAATGGACTGAGCGAAGACGAGCGCCGCATCGTCAAGCGCAACCTCGGCTTCTTCGTCACCGCCGATTCGCTGGCCGCCAACAACATCGTGCTGGGCACCTACCGCCACATCACGGCGCCCGAGTGCCGCCAGTTCCTGCTGCGCCAGGCGTTCGAGGAGGCGATCCACACCCACGCCTACCAGTACATCACCGAGAGCCTGGGCCTGGACGAGGGCGAGATCTTCAACGCCTACCACGAGGTGGCGTCGATCCGGGCCAAGGACGAGTTCCTCATCCCGTTCATCGACACCCTGACCGACCCGAACTTCGCCACCGGGACGACCGAGAGCGACCAGGCGCTGCTCAAGAGCCTGATCGTGTTCGCCTGCCTGATGGAGGGCCTGTTCTTCTACGTGGGCTTCACGCAGATCCTGGCGCTGGGCCGGCAGAACAAGATGACCGGCGCGGCCG
>ERZ795055.128-NODE-128-length-93522-cov-5.813635_pt1 | contig 93522 bp, 80 predicted proteins | sample MGYA00375139_ERZ795055 | MGnify/ENA primary metagenome ERZ795055 (study PRJEB30184, sample SAMN05720283) | anaerobic digester metagenome | isolation source: active sludge of municipal wastewater-treating anaerobic digesters | place: USA | collected 2015-01-23 ... | reverse complement strand
AACCCGATTTTCTCAGTACCGGATACCATAACATCGCCTTGCAGGTTACTGATACCAACGGTTGCCAGAATTCTGACACCCTTGAGGTTCTTGCTGAACCATGCACCGGGATTGCGGAATCAGAAGAATCACCGGATATCGCGCTTTGGCCTAACCCCTCCCCTTCCGGAGTATTCTACCTCAGCATACCCGATCAGCTCACCAGGGCACAATTAAGAATTTTTAACAGTAGTGGTCAATTGATTGAAAACAAGCAATATAGCACCCTTTTGCCCGGTGTATTCACTGTAATCCTTCCTGTATCCAACAAGGGTGTTTATCATCTTAATCTTTTGCATGACAAGGGCTTAGAATCATTCAGGCTGGTCATTCCCTGATTTGCCTGCCAAACGCGCACATACTCCAGGTTCAGCGGAAACCGTTATCTTTGCGACGTCAATCTAAAACGGTATAGCTACAAATGTTCAAGAAGAACCTGATCAAGCTGATTATCATTATCATGATAGGATTCACCACGATCCTGTTCTTCTCATCCGTATCAGCCCAGACCCGGACCCCTCAGTCCAAAACGGTTGCAGAGCAACAGGACGTTTCTGATGAGGGTTTTGAAAACGATTCCATTTTTACGGCACACTGGCATCAGAACCAGATTCCTTTCGGGCTGCGCGACAGTCTGAAATCGATCATCACTGACACCTGCTTTGCAGAGGCTGTGTTACTTACCGGAAAAAAGGCAGGGAAATTTGCTGTTCCCTTTCAGAATAAAGTAACCTCGAAATTCGGCCCACGCAGATACCGTTATCATTATGGTACAGACATCAATCTTAACACCGGCGACACGGTTGTGGCAACCTTCGACGGAAAAGTCCGGATTGCAGCCTACCATTATGGTTACGGACATACGGTTGTTTTGAGGCATCTCAATGGGCTCGAAACCGTTTATGGCCATTTCTCAAAAATCCTGGTCGACACCAACCAGATGGTTAAAGCCGGACAGCCCATCGGGCTTGGCGGTAATACAGGCAGATCCTACGGAAGCCATCTCCATTTCGAAGTGCGGTATATGGGAATCCCGTTCAACCCTGAAACGGTTATGAACATTGAAGAGGGAAGGCTCCTGAATGACACCCTGATGCTCACCGCGTCCCATTTTAATTATATGGGAGGGAAATCCTCAAAAAGCCAAAGCGGCACGAAGGCTCCTGCAACCCTTGCCAAATATCATAAGGTTAAAAGCGGCGAATGCCTCTCTACCATTGCCCAGAAAAACCGTACTTCCGTCACCAAAATCTGCCAGCTTAATAACATTTCACGCACTACCACATTGCAGATCGGAAGGACCTTGAGGGTAAGGTAATTACTACTTATTCAGAATATCCCTTAATTCATCAACCAGGTTTTGGGCCTTTACGGGGCTCAATCGAAATTCCTCTATAACATTCAGTTGTTCAAATAATTGACTGCAGGTCACGATCCCCTTTTCGACCAAAACAGATTTTTGTTTTGACGAGAGATGCTCAAGGAGGGTAATGGGATATACCTGATCCCTTTCGATGATTTCCTTCAGTCCATAGCCAGCCGGATAATCCCACCCCAGAAGCATTAATCCGCTGCATTTGCCAAAATCAACAGAGTCATCCGAAAAGCGGGTATTGGTTGCAATGCCTCCTGTAAATTTAACTCCGGCATTTTCAGGCAATTCCTTCCTTAACCGGATGATATCATCCATTCTCGATCGCACATAAAGGGGAACCTGCACCGACACATACTTACCCTGATCAACACCATATTTGCATTCAATGAAGATTTGTTCAGCAGCATTTACGGCAATCACATCCACCTCGTGAGATATGCAATGTCCCTGAATAATTTTGCCTACCTCAACCCTGTAACCTCTTTTTTTGAAAATCTCGCCTATGAAATGCTCAAATGGAAATCCTGTTTGCCCAAAATCAAAAAGTGATCGCTTTAGCCGGTAATGCATTGCATGCCTGCGGTTTTTCCTGCGCAGCATCCTGAAAGCCATTGTATAGATTAGTTTCGTTTTCATCCCGTCGAATAAATCCCGCTCAACTTCTCCCAGGATACTTTCTGCCAAAATCCGGTCAGCTCCAGCCTGCTGCAGTGATCGCAGCAACTTCTCTGCATCAAAATACTCGGTTTCCCCTGAAGCCTTCCTGATAACAATGTTTTTGCCTTTGTTTTTCATCTCTGTTGGATTTGATTGACTGGTTTTGTTATGATGACATTCATCAAAATTACGCTTATAATGCATGACCCAGACTAATTTCATGGAATTACAGGTTAAATCCACCTGAGGTTATACGTATTTATAAAGTTCCCGTAATAATTTAAGCTAGTTTTACTTTATTTCACTGAGAAAGAATGAGATAATACACTGAGATTCACTGAGGTTTTCTCAGTGGTTCTCAGTGTTTTCTCAGTGTAACTCAGTGTAAAAATGAAGGATTGATGGATTAATCTGCATTATTCTTTTTCCTTCGTACCGGAGGCTTTTCCTTTTTATCTGGGTCAGGCTTTTCACTACTTTTACCGCTTAAATATCTCTGAAATGAAAAAAATCCAGTTTCTGATTGCTTTAGTTGCCATGCAGTTATCGGTTTTTGGTATTGATACCTTAAAGGTTCAGTCGAAGATTACCGATGTTACTGTATTTTTCAGCGGGGCTCAGGTCACCCGGATGATTGATCTGGACGCTACTAAAGGGAAGCACCTGTTGATTGCCGACCAGCTGCCCATGGAGTTAAACCCGCAAAGCCTGCAGGTAGATGGGATAGATTTCTGCAAGATCCTGTCGGTGAAGCACCAGGTGATTTTTCCTGCCGATGCAAAGAAAGGGAAGGAAGAGGCAGCACTTCAGGATGAAATTGAACTTCAGGAGCAGAAGATACTGGAGATAAAAAACCGGTATGCAGTGTACGATCTGGAGGAAAACCTACTGATGGGTAACAGCAAGTTTGGGACAAAGGACGAAGGAACCACCGTGGCTGAGATCAGGGAAGCCGCAGACTTTTACCGCCTTCGCCTGAACGAGATCCGGCAGGGAAAGCTGAACCTATCAAGGGAAACAGACCAAATCAACAAGAAGATTCAGGAGCTGTATGGCAGGCTGAACGAGCTCACGGCAGCCAAAACCAAACCTTACAGCCAGGTGATTATTTCTGTAGAGTGCGAAAAAGTGGTAAAAGGGAGTTTCAGGATCCGTTATTATGTGCCTTCGGCAGGTTGGGCTCCTTACTATGATTTTCGTGTGGATGAAATCACAAAGCCCCTGAGTATCGTCTACAATGCCAACGTATATCAATCTACGGGTGAAAGCTGGAACCAGGTGAACCTTACCCTGTCGAGCCATAATCCTTCGCTGAGTGGCGATAAACCTGAGCTTTCACCCTGGTATCTGGGAAGGAGCATCCCAGTTCAGCAGCTTACCAATCCCAATGGGATCGGATCACTGAAGGGCCGTGTGCTCGATGAGGAGACAGGTGAGGCCATTCCTTTTGCCAATGTTATCGTTGAAAGGAACAACCAGCTCATTACAGGTACCGTCAGCGATATGGATGGACAATTCATGATCAAGCCTCTCGCAGTCGGTACGTACAATGTCAAGGTCACCTACATCGGTTACCAGACTGTTCTTGTGACAGGTGTGAGTGTGAGAGCCGATCAGATCACTTTTTTACAGGATTTTAAACTGAAGGCCAATAATTTGCAGCTGCAGGAAGTGGTGATAAACAACTATGCTGCACCGTTGATGGATAAAAGCAACATGACCATCACGAGCCAGGAAATCATGAAGATGCCTGCAGCCAGCGGTGTTTATGCTTATTCTGCCGTACCTGATGGTCTGGATCTATCCTCCGGTGATTTCTGGGCCAGGAGCAGTCAGGCTAAGAGCCATTCGAAGGCAGAAGATAAGGAGGAGGGTGTGGTGATTTCAAACTACATCTCCAACTCACTAAAAACCAACATCACCAACATGGAATACCGGATTGACATCCCGTACACCATCCCTTCCAATGGTGAAGATTACAGCATCAGAATCAAGGAGGTGAGCGTTCCGGTAAGGTATGTGTACCATTGTATCCCCAAAATCGACCCTGCGGTATTTCTGAGTGCTGAGATTGTAGACTGGAATCAACTGAATCTCCTGTCCGGAAAAACAAACATCTATTTCCAGGGTACTTTCACCAGCCAATCGTACATCGATGCCGAAAAAGCCTCCGACACACTCACCATTTCCCTTGGGCGGGATCACAATGTTCTGGTAACCCGCGACGGCAGCAAGGAGTTGATGGATAAAAAAATCATCGGCAGCAATATCCGGGAGACCATCGGATGGGATATTTCGCTGAAAAACAACCGGAACACGGTGATCAATATCATTGTGGAAGACCAGTTCCCGGTTTCGGAGAAGAAGTCGATAGAGGTTGAAAAGATTGATTACTCCGGGGCTGTACTCGACGAAAAGACCGGAAAACTCACCTGGACCCTGGTGCTTGAACCCGGAGCCAAACGGGTGATATCGTACAAATATGCGGTAAAATACCCCAGGTTGGTGAACCTGATGCTGGAATAGAGAAGACCCCGGTTTTGGATTGATTTCCTGAAATTAAGATCAAGCCTATGGACAGGATCTATATTTTTATAGCCTTAAGCATCCCCATAATAATCGTCTCACGGCGAGCTCTTCTGAAGGTAAAGAGCCATGGTTTTTACAGATTCTTCGCCTGGGAGAGCATCGGTTGGCTCTTAGCATCCAACTATTCCTATTGGTTTTTTCGTCCTTTCTCCATACCTCAGATTTTCTCCTGGATATTGCTGATTATCTCGGTTTACCTTGTGATTTTCGGGGTGATCCTCCTGAAAAAAGCAGGAAAGCCGGAGAAAAGCAGGAGCGAAGATGCGCTTTTTACGTTCGAACAAACCACGAAGCTGATAGACACAGGGATTTATCAATACATCCGACATCCGCTGTTATGCATCCCTGCTTTTTTTAACATGGGGAATTTTCTTAAAGCAAATGACCATTGAATTACTTCTGGTGTCCCTGCTGTCATCGGTATTTTTATATCTGACCGCCAGAGCTGACGAAAAGGAGTGCGTTGTTTTCTTTGGAAAACCATACACTGAATACATGAAAAGGAGCAAGATGTTTCTTCCTTACCTGTTTTGACAACTCCGGTCATCTGGTTAACAACGGTGCAAAGCTATTCGCAGAGTTTCGGGTACTCGAGAGTGGCCCTGGGATGCCCCAGCTCTTTGGCTGCGAGCAGATCCTGGCAGGCACCATCGCGGTCATTCCTTTCTGAACGGATCATCCCCCTGTGGTAGTGGGCATCTCCTGTGGGCCGCAGGCTGATAGACTTGTCGAAATCTGCCAGCGCCAGGTCGTACCGTTTCTGTTCAAAGTATATGATGCCGCGTTGTTCGTAGGTTTTATAGTATTCCGGTTCCAGCTCAATGGCACGGTTGAAGTCGCGGAAGGCAGAGCCCTCGCGCCCCATCCTGAAATTGGCGATTCCTTTGTTCAGAAATGCCCTGGCGTTCTTTTTATCATACACAATGCACCGTGCAAAGTCGTCCTCAGCCTCTTTGTATTTCCGGAGTCTCAGATAGCTGATGCCGCGGTTCAGATGGATCTCCGGGTCCCGTGTCCTGTACTTGACGATAAGTGGGGTATAGTACTCAACCGCTTTTTCGAAACGATAGAGTTCAAAGGCCAGGTTGCCGGCATGCGTATATATCTCCTCGGAATTCACTCCCAGCCCGATTGCTTTCTCGTAATCGGTCATGGCGTTCCGGAGTTTACCGGCCCCCTCCAGCCCCAGTCCTTTGTAAAACCAGGCCATGGCAATTCCGGTGTCGAGCTTTAACGCCGATTCCTGATCCTCAATATTCGCCTGGTAGTTTTTCATTTTCTGATGAATCCGACCCCGGTTGTGCCAGGCCATTTTATCCTTCTCGTTGATTTGCAGGGATTTGGTATAATCATCTACCGCTCCCTGATAGTCAAGCTCAACCTCTTTCAGGGCAGCCCGCTCCACATAGGCTTCGAAAAACTGCGGATATGCCTTGATGGCTGCATCGAAATCCTCCATCGCTTTCTTCAGTTCGGCAGTCTCCACATAATACTTCCCACGGAACAGCAATGCGGGGGCGTAATCCTTCTTTCGCTGGATGGCCCGGTTATAGTCGGCCAGCGCCTCCTGCTTTTTCCCCAGCTCGTATTGGCAGCGGCCCCGCAGGTAATAGGCCTCGAAATACTGGTCGTTCCGCTCTATCACTTTGGTGAAATCAACCATTGCATCCTTGTAGTAACCGGTCTTGAACTTCTCAAGCCCGGCATCGAACAGTTTGCTGGTGTTCTGGGCCCAAAGCCGGGGTATTCCCAAAATCAATATGGCTAAAGTCAATAATAAAGTTTTCTTAAGCATATCATTTAAATATGACGTACAAATTATAGTTTAGCAGCTTCCGATTTACTTTTCTTTTGCCTTCTACCCGAACTTGTGCAAAATTTGCACAAGTTGACGCTCTATCTAATTCGCCACTGGAATAAATGTTCTTTATGTGTTTAAGTATTGAAGTCCTATCTGTCTGAAATAAATCGGATAGTTGATATTGATTAAGCCAGACGGTTTGAGCCTCAAATCTCACCTCGACAGATGGCTCATCTTCACCTGTAAAGTAAATTTCAATATTATACTCCGATTGCCCGGTCATACTGCTTGAGGCTCCTTAAATTTGTTATCTTTCTGAAAGGAAAATACATTATTACATAACACAAAGATATCACTATTCATGATGCACTTTCAGAATCCGATCCACCTGCCGGTGCACCATCTCCTGAAAATCTTTGTAGGATGCAGGACGGCGCCGGTTCAGGTACATCACAAGCATACCGGTAACAGTGTGGCGCAGAGATTCAGCAATCAGGGCTGCCTGTTCCACGGTAAGTGTTCCTGATTCCAGGCATTCATCCCATGCAGGTTTGCAAACGTTTTCCAGCGACCGCTCAATCGTGATGAGGGTGCCTTCGCGGTTGCCGAGGTCGTATGCCCTGGCCGTGAAGAAAAGCTCGAAGATACCGGGGTATTCGGTAAAAAACCGGATGTAGGCCATTACCCGGGCTTTGACCCTTTCATGGCAGCCTCCCTTTACCATTTTCACCTGCTCCTCCACATCCAGCCTGCACTCTTCCTGAAAATCCTGCACACAGAGAAAGATCAGTTCATTCAGGTCCCTGAAATAGTTGTACATGGTGGCAAATGAATACCCTGCATGATCTGCCACTGCCCTCACGCTCACACTGCGTATCCCCTCCCCTTTGATGAGGTTCTTTGTGGCCTCGATGAAATAGCCCCGCATACGCTGTTCCTGTAGTTCTTTGTTTTTCATGATTTATAAATTTAGCGCTGCAAAGATAATGAACAATGTTAATATATTGCAATGCTGATACATTTTTTTATCAGAACGCGGATGACGCTGATTACTATGATCTTTTATGATATCTTTTTAGGATTGATTGTCAGCGGTTTGCCAACATTACTGAAAGCCATTTTCCTTTGATAGCAATCACATGTATGTGAACATTTTATTCACCAGGTTTCCTGATAAGGATGGTAACCGGTTCAAATCTTGTCCAGCATTCGCTTCCGGGACCACTTCCACGAATATCAAAGAATATCAGGGAATAACCTGGTTCCTCGTTATCAATGAACTTTATCAGATCCGGGGAGAATCTATTTCCGGACACATTGTATTCGCTGTATATCAGCGAATCATTCCTATAAGCTTCTACAGAAAATGTATCCACACGAAAATAGATATCTGTAATAAAAAAATCCTCAAAGAAGAGTTCGAGTTTTGGTCTCTCAAGCAGCTTGTCTTTCCATGTCGCCCCACCCTTCTTCCAAGAAACAGCCAAAACCGGCTGTGTGGCATTTTTAACTCTATACGATGTGGTATCAATCCATTTGATCCCTTTACGGGTTTTTAATCCTACAAAAATCTGTACGCTCATTAGAGAACAACTATCGGTAAAATAAAAATATTCTCCGGGTTTCATGCCAGGCCTTAGAGTTCCAACATTAGCTTTAGCAACAATGTTCTTTATCTGTTGATTTTCCACTACTATCTTCACGGGATTTTCAATCAGAGTAAAAATTACACTCGAGTTATCAGGCCTTATTGCCACTTCCTGGGCAGCTATCATTTTCTGGAGCATCAGACAAAAGATGACGCAAAGTGTAAGAATTAATTTCATGCCTTGGTTGATCTTTAGAATCTAATTGAGCTATAAAATCATAAAACGTATTGTGTCCGGGTATTTACATTGGGGACGTGGAACGCATAGTATAAAGTCGGAGAAAACGTAAACATCACCTGATTGTGAGGTTTCGAGACACCGGATTAATTCATTTGGAAATTTGTTCCCTTCTATGGATGTGAGGCTGAAGTGGGTTGTGTCGTTTCGCAATACCTTCACAGACCAGAATTTTATGCACTGGTTTGTGTCAGGAAGGTACAACATATCACTATAGGTGAGTTGCAGCCATGGATCTTGCAATAAAACTTCCTTGTGAAGCATTCCGCTCCAATGATCCGCAATCGTAATCTTAGGACAGGGAATATTTCTTTGCCTGAACTGATGGGTTGTAAGCCATTTGATCGTATCACCTGACGGGATACCCACTTTTATATGGACTTCCTTAGCCGAACTTGTATCTCTGAAGATAAAATGGCAATCGGACTTTCTTTCAAGATTTCCACTACTGGCTGAAACAACGATCTTGCTGCAAGGATAACGCTCAATTGCCATGCTGATTGGGTTTTCCACACCTCTGTACAAGACACAAGAACTTGGTAAAGAAACCACCACCTCCTGACCGGATGTTGCAATTGAAATCAGGAACATTACTCCAGTTATTGAGAATAAGATCAGTTTCTTCATTTGATGTTGCCGAATTTATAACAACGTTAAACAAGAAGAACAAATCGGGGCATGGGCGTATTTTCCATTGCTCTGCAATTTCGCCTATATAATCATCAAAAATAGAATATTATCCGGAAGAACACAATCAATATCAATTATGCCATACACGTCAACCATTAAGATGCTCTTTCGCCAGCGCCTTCAGATAGCTTTTTACTTATAATGATTCCGACAGATAACAGGGTGAAATTCAACAAACATCCTTTATCATAACCGAACTTTCTCCTATAAAGCAGGAATTGACCATCAGCCTCTTCATCAGCAATGGCTTATCTGCCATGTAAGGGAATTGAATTACGAGAAAACGGGATTGAAGGCCAACGGCCAAAGGCCAATAGCTGTTATTTCATCGCCTCCTGAAAGAACCGGTTCACCCCTCTCCCGGCAAGGTAATACGCCATCAGGATATCAGGAAGATGCGGGTTCGTGATGGTTTCTGCCGGAAGGGTGGCGCCATAGTAATACTGCTTGTTGGCAATGAGCGGTTCCTTGTGCAGAATGGCCTGAAATTCCGGAACCAGCCGTTTGCGCTGCTCCCCCTGGATCGTTCCGAATTTCTCCATGAAATCCGGATGGCGGTATGCCTGGGCTAATGCGTCAAGATTGCCGGCCATGTATTGCCGGATTTTCAGAAGCATTGGATTGTCAACCATATACACCCCTCCATAAATCTGGATGTTTTCGGGTGAAAGCTGAAAGAAGAAGCCCGGATACCCGAGGTTTCTCTTGCCAAATTCCGAAATGTTGGCGCACATGTGGAGTTTGTAAGGGGTCTTGTCCTTCGAGAACCGGATGTCGTTGTTGATCCGCATGATGGCATCGCCGGGTTTGATCTGCACCTCCGGTTCATGTTGCTGAATCCTTTTAATCATTTCGGCTACAAACTTCGTAAAGGGCTCTTTTACCTCTTTTTCGTAGGTTTTCCGATGCTCGTTGAACCAGGCAGTGTTGTTGTTGGCAGCCAGGTCGATAAAGAACTGGAGGTAGGTTTTTGAGAACATGGTTTAGATGTTTAGTTGTTTAGTCGTTTAGTCGTTTAGTCGTTTGGGTGTTTGAGCGTTTGAGTGTTTAAGTGCTTAGTCGTTAATGATCAGCTTCCTGGTGATGATCTGATCGTTATAGTTGATTTGCAGTATGTAAGCTCCCTGGCTTAGCAGTGGTAATTTGAGCTGAAAAACCGGGTTTTGCTCTTCTGTTAAAAGGGTTTGGGAGAACGCCTTCCTGGACTGCATATCTCTGAGGTTGATAAGAACTTTTCCTGACAGGTTTGTATTGAAGCTGATCCATAGTTGATCACCGGTCGGGTTGGGCCATATTTCTGCTGTAATCAAAGTATTCTCATGCCATTTCGGGTCATTGATCCCAATGGGCGGGGTGGCACAGAATACAGCATTGAGGGTGTCGAGCAGGGGTGTTCCGGCAAGCACTCCTGATCCGGGTGCCGTTTCCAGGTAGTCGCCGGTTGCTTCCCATATGATGACACCTCCTGCCATTTTATCCACAACATACTGTGCTTTCCTGGCAACAGATGCAGGATTGTCGTACGAAACAAAAGTGCCGGCGGCCTGGGTGGCCGCCTTTCCGAAAAGATAAGGCACCTGTGCCTGCCCATCCCAGAAGGTATCGAACAGATGAAGGTTTTTCAGTATGTTGTAATAAAGAGGGGTTCCGTCATCGTCACCGAAAATCTGGGTATTTGCCGTACAATTGGTTGCGGCATGCAGCGCAGTGCCGTTCATTTGAGATCTGCCATAAAATGCAACTCCAAGGTTTACTTTCTGCGGAGGCACACCGTATTTGCCCGTAATCATCGTAAAGGTAGAATCGAGGTTGAAGGCCGGATCTCCCTGTGCCGGTGCAAACAGTGGTGAATTGTGGTTGGCAAGGCAGTCCCAGGAACCGAAATAGTCGTAGGTCATCAGGTTGATGTGATCGAGAAGGGGCACCACAGCGTTCCAATCGATATTGGCAGCATTTACCGGGGAAGCACCAAAACAGGAGGTAAGCATCAGGGGTTTGCCCAGCTTGATCTCCAGGGCATCGAGTGAGTCGCGCACCTGTTGCAGCAACAGGGTAAAATTGGCTTTGTCGGCCGGTGTGCCACCGTTGGGGGCATACCCCGGATACTCCCAGTCAAGGTCGATCCCGTCGAATCCGAAGGAGTCGATCAGACGGTTGCATTCAGAGGCAAATATTGCCCTATTGGTGGCACTGGCAGCGATGGCAGGGAAATTAGCAGAAAGAGTCCACCCGCCAATGGATGCCAATACTTTCACGCCGGCATTATGCGCCCTGTCGATGATGGAGGTATTGGGATAATAGGTAGGTGGCGTGGTACTCCAGTTGATCTGCCCCAGCAGCAGGTTTTCATCAGCCCAGGCATCAGTGAAAGTAACGAGTCCTGAAGCTTCAGGCTTGAAAAAGGAATAATTAATAATGGTGTAGTCCTGATATTTCAGTGAAAAAGGATCTACCAGTTTGGCGCGGTCGTACCATTGCCAGTTGGGATAATAGGCGATCACTGTGCGGCATGGCTGTGCTTCAACGGTTGAAAGGAATGCGCAAAACATGCAAATCGGGAGGAAGAAGAATATTGATTTTCGCATGATTCATACTTTGACAATGGAGGGTAAAGATAGAATTTCAAATATAATCATCACCGGAAAAGAAAGAAGTATTATTCCGTTCTTTGCAGGAACAAAACATTCTTTATGGAACTTTTCCTTACCCGGCCTCTGGTGGTGTTTGATCTGGAAACCACCGGCGTCCATGTTGGCTCCGACCGCATCATCCAGATTTGCCTGCTGAAAGTGATGCCTGACCATTCTGAGGTGGTAAAAAACCACCTGATCAACCCTGAAATCCCGATTCCTGCTGAAGCTACCATGGTGCACGGGATTCGTGATGAAGATGTTGCAGACAAACCTATATTTGGACAGCTGGCCGGTGAAATTGCAGCGTTCATTGGAAACAGCGACCTTGCCGGATACAATTCTAACAAGTTCGATGTTCCGTTGCTTGTGGAAGAGTTTCACAGGGTTGGTCATGATTTTGACCTAAAGCACAGACATCTGATCGATGTACAGAACATCTTTCACAAAATGGAACAACGAACCCTGAAAGCAGCCTACAGGTTTTATTGCGGACAGGAGCTGATCAATGCCCATGATGCTGAAGCGGATACACGTGCTACGCTGGAGGTACTTAAAGCACAGGTGGAGAGGTACCATAACGCCGAATTTACAGACCCGGCAGGGAATGTAAGCACCCCTGTAGTGAACCGTGTGGATGCTCTTGCGAAATTCTCCGTCATGCAGCCCAAGGCAGATCTGGTAGGCCACATCGGACTTGATGCCCAGGGACGGGAAGTATTCAACTTCGGAAAACACAAGGGGAAACCGGTTGAACAGGTTTTTTCAAAGGATGAGCCCACCTATTACGATTGGATGATGAAAGGGGATTTCCCCTGGAGCACCAAGCAGGTGATCACCGCCATTAAACTCAGGGGATTCAACAAATAGCAAAAAACCGCCAGGGGCATGAAAATCATCTGTATAGGTCAGAATTACAGGGAACACAACCGGGAAATGCAATCGGCGGAACCGACTGAACCGGTGTTTTTCCTCAAGCCCGACACCAGCATCCTGATCCGGAACCGCCCTTTTTACTACCCCGGTTTTACTGAAGAGCTGCATTACGAAGCAGAGATTGTGGTGAAGATCAATAAGGTAGGCCGACATATCCAACCTAAATTTGCCCATACCTATTACCATGAGGTTGCTTTCGGACTTGACCTCACTGCCCGGGACCTGCAACGCCGCTGTAAAGCAAACGGTCACCCATGGGAGATCAGCAAGGGATTTGAGGGCTCCGCCCCCATCAGCCGGTTCATAAGCCTGCAGGAATCGGGATTTGAAATTCAGAATATTCCTTTCAGTCTTGCAAAAAATGGCGTTGTGGTCCAGGAGGGGAATACTTCTGACATGATCTTCGCTGTGAATGAGATTATCGCCTATGTATCAACGTATTTTACTCTGAAAACCGGTGATATGATTTTTACCGGTACGCCCTCAGGTGTGGGCCCGCTGGCCATCGGCGACCAGCTTGAGGGATTTATCGGGCAGCAGAAGATGCTGTCGATGGAGATCCGGTAGGATCAAGGATTAAAGATCAAAGTTCAAAGGGATTTAGTTCGTTGATCTTTGATCATTGAACTTTATTCAGCAACCTGAATCAGGAATTATCCTAGAAAAGCACCTCCATCAGGTCATCCGGGGTAGCTTTAACAAAATAGTCATCAATTTTAACATTTTTCACGAGTTCTCTGATCTGTTCCTGATCATGTTTCCTGCCCGTGAGCATTTGTTCAAATTCGGATACATCGGATTTATTGAAAAAGTCGCCACTGAACTTCACAGCGGCGATAATCCCTTTATCCACCTGCATGGCTACTTCAATGAACCCCCCTTCGGTTTTATGGAAATGGCTGAAGTTATATACCGGTGAATAACCGAAGTTCCATTCCCAGGTATCGTATTTTTCCTTCTTCAGATTCTCAATGGCTTCGATATCCTGTGGCGTGTAAGCATAAGCAATGGCATCAGGATACATTTCACGAATATGATCCATCACCCGTTGGGCAAATTCCATCACATCCATCGGCTCCTTCAGGTGTTCGCTGATATTGGTCACACGGCTTCTTACCGACTTCACCCCCTTGTCATCGAATTTCTCCGGCCTGGCATTGAGTGCTGCTGTGAGGTTTTGCATCACAGCAGAAAACAGCAGCGTACCATGGTGCAGGACACGGTTTCTGTACACATGCTCAGCATTGCCACTGAACTTCTTCCCATCAATGGTAAGATCGTTGCGACCTTCGAATTTTGCGGGAATACCCAGCTTCTGCATCACCTCCAGGATCGGAAGGGTGTATTTGTGAAAATCGATGAGCTTCTCCCCTTCCCCGTTCATGATAAAAGTGAAGTTGATATTCCCAAGGTCGTGAAATACAGCCCCCCCACCCGACAACCGGCGTATCACCTTGATATGCTTCTCTTTTACATAATCAAGGTTAATTTCTGCCAGGGTGTTCTGGTGCTTCCCCACAATGATTGCGTTGTCGTTGCGCCACAACATAAACACTTCGTCAGTGAAGTTTTTCAGCACATACTCTTCTGCAGCAAGGTTAAAGGCCGGATCGGTGTGATAATCAAAAATGCACAGCATAGGTAGTTATTTGTAAAATGTCTGCAAATATGAACAAAAATAAGGAACCCACTGTTTACTGAGGCAATTGTTTAACTAACACCCATAAACATGAAACAGGTAACATCAGGAATCGTACTGCTTGCCATGGCATTCGTTATGGCATCCTGCGGAAACGGCATTAAAGGCGATAAGGTTGAAAGCGGAGAAGCTCAGGCTGAGCAGATTATTAAAGGAGAAAAAACTTTAAAGGCTGATTTGACAGCCAGCAACATTGCTTGGACCGGCAGCAAACCTACCGGAAAACACAACGGAACCATCATGCTGAAAGAGGGTAATCTGGAACTGAGCGAAGGAAATCTCGTCGGTGGGTCATTTACAATTGACATTTCCAGCATTAAGGTACTGGATCTCACTGATGCCAAAATGAACGGCGACCTCAGGGGTCATCTCCTCAGTGCAGATTTTTTTCATGTTGACAGCTTTCCCACATCCACGTTTGTCATTACCGGGGTGGAAGCGTTGAATGAAGCCGGTGCCACACATCGCATTACAGGTAACCTCACGATGAAAGGGATTTCACGCAGCATCAGTTTTCCTGCCAGCGTGAAGATTGAAGAGCAGAAACTTACCGCAACCAGCAGTGCTTTCGTGATCAACCGTGCTGAATGGAATATACGCTACGGTTCCAGGTCGTTTTTCAAGAACCTGAAGGACAATTTTATCAACGACGAGATTGGCCTTAAAATCAATCTTACTGCAACCCTCTGATTCAAAACACCCGCTCCCCTCTGATCCAGGTTTCGGTAACCCTGGTCAGGGGGATTTTTTCAACAGGAACGGTCATAATATCCTGATCAAGGATCACAAAATCGGCAGCTTTCCCTATGGCAAGGCTGCCTTTTTCATTTTCCTCGAAGCAGGCCTTTGCGGCCCACAGGGTCATGGCGAGGAGGGCTTCGCGCCGCGACAGGGCATTTTCGGGTTGCCAGCCACCCGGGGGATTACCCTGAAGATCGGTACGGGTGACTGCAGCATAGAATCCAAGCAACGGGTTGATCTGCTCCACCGGAAAATCGCTGCCATTGCACAGCCATCCATTGGTTTGCAGCAAATCCTTATATGCATAGGCAGATTTCACCCTGTCGGTCCCCAGCCTGTCAGCAGCCCATCCCATATCGGAGGTACAATGGGTGGTATTCACGGAAGGGATGATACTGAAATCCCTGAAAACAGTTATATCTGCCGGATGAACCACCTGTGCATGCTCGATGCGCCAGCGATGGTCATTTTTTCCTTTGAGGACACCTGCATAAGTATTCAGCACCAGTCTGATGGCTGAATCACCGATGGCGTGGGTATTCACCTGGTACCCGTAACGCAGGGCATCTGCACAGTGCATGGCAAAGGTATCGGGGCTCAGGGTAAGGATTCCGGTATATCCCGATTTATCGGCATAGGGTTCAAGGAGCAGTGCACCCCGGGATCCAAGGGCCCCGTCGGCATAGAATTTCACAGACCTGATGTGCAGCCTGTCGGAGCGGTAAACTCCTTTGGTTACAAAGGCTTCCAGATTTTCCTCCGACCAGTCGAGCATGGGATAGACCTGCATTTTCAGCGTTCCCGCTTTCTCCAGTTTCTGCAGTAATTGCACCTCACTGTATTTTAAACCGGCATCAGCCAATGTGGTAAGGCCCACGGCAAAGCAATTCTTTTGTCCCTGAATAATCCCATGAACCAGCTCCTCTTCTCCTGCCTCCCCTTCAGTCATCTCCTTCAGAAATAAATCCTTAAGGACATCAGCAGCTTTATCTACCAGAATGCCGGTGGGTTTACCGTTGTGCAGCTGCACTTCTCCGCCCGGAATTTTGCTCTTCTCATTCAGTCCGGCTGCCTGCAGGGCTTTATCGTTTACCAGAACGGCATGGCCGTCGATCCGGATCAGGATCACCGGCCGGTCAGAAAACCGTTTATTCAGCTCTGTATTATCCGGAAACTCCTTTACTGGCCACAGGTTCTGATCCCATCCCCTCCCGGCAAGCCAACCTTCAGGCCTGCGCGCGGCAAACTCCTCCATCCGCTGCAGAACGGCTTCAAAGGATGAAGCACCCGACAGGTCGGCCCGGGTAGCGAGGCCGGCTCCATAATGATAAAAGTGGCAGTGGGGATCGTAAAAACCCGGAAAAACGGCTTTACCCCCGGCATCAACCACATGAGCTGCTTCGTACCTGTCTTTCAGCGCATCATAGTCCCCGATATCAAGGATCTTTCCGTCTTTGACCACCATGCATCCTGCGGTTGAGAAACTGCTATCGGCCGTGTAGATCGTGGCGTTAATCACCATAAGATCAGCCGCCTCTTTTCCGGTACGGCACCCAAAACCCAGAATTGCCATTCCTGCCATAAAAATCAATTTTCGCATTGCTTTTCTTATTCTGAAGGCAAAAATACCACAATCGCCGCGTTTCTGAAAAGAAACACGGAAAAGTGTACCTTTGGCCGGCATTTCAAAAACCCATGAAAGACCTTACCCAGGGGAACGAACTCCGGCTGATTACCTCTTTTGCCCTTCCGATGCTGCTCGGAAATCTGTTTCAGCAGATGTATAGTTTCACCGACAGTGCCATAGTGGGTAAGTTTGTGGGCAATGAAGCACTGGCGGCCGTTGGTGCCAGCTTCCCACTGATTTTCGTATTGATCGCTTTGGCCGTGGGTGTGGCCAACGGCATCAATATCATCATATCGCAATACTTCGGGGCAAAGGATTATGCCAAAATTAAAGCCTCCATCGACACGCTGTACCTGTTCTGCGCTATTGCAGGTGTTGTGCTCACCATTACCGGTTTTGTGATAAGTGAACCGATTTTCAGGCTTATCAACACCCCTGAGGCAGTAATGCCCCAGGCTGTCAGCTACTTCAGGATTTATGCAGCAGGTTTTGTACTGATGTTTGGATATTACGCTACAGCCGGTATTTTGCGCGGACTGGGAGACAGCAGGACCCCTCTGTACTTCCTCATCCTTTCCACCATCATCAACATAGGGCTTGACCTGCTTTTCATCCTGGTTTTCGGGTGGGGCATACAAGGGGCTGCCATTGCCACCGTCATTTCACAGGGGGTGGCATTTATCATGGGGGCATGGTACCTTCGGCGGAAAGGTTCAATCATCAACCTGCATTACAGGAGTTTTGTCTTCGACCGGCAAATCTTCCGGCAGGCGATCAGGGTCGGACTCCCATCGGGCATGCAGCAAACTTTTGTGGCCCTGGGGGGTATTCTCCTGTACTGGATTGTAAACGATTTCGGCACCGCCACCATGGCAGGATACAGCGCAGCCATGCGTATCGACTCGCTCGCTTCCCTTCCTGCCATGCAGCTTGCGGCAGCACTTTCCACTTTTGTAGGTCAGAATATAGGTGCCAACCGGATGGATCGCGTACGGAGGGGTTTTATCAACACCTGGTGGATGTCGACAGGGTTTTCGATTGTGGTAACCCTCGTGGTTGTGTTATTTCGCACCCCCCTGATGTCGCTGTTTACCAATGATCCGGCAGTGATCGAAAGCGGCAACCGCTATCTGGTCATTGTGTGTGCTTTCTATATTATTTTCAGCAGCATGTTCATTACCAACGGAGTACTGCGGGGAGCAGGCGCCACCATTATTCCGATGTTCATCACCCTGATTTCCATCTGGATTCTCAGAATCCCGGTAAGCTACCTCATGTCGCGCGACTGGACCGGGCTTGGTGAGATGGGCATCTGGTGGGGCATCCCGGTGGCATGGGCATTTGGTGCCATAGCTTCGTATGCCTATTACCTCTCCGGAAAATGGAAGAAGTATGCCGTGGTGAGGCATGAAGAAGTGGAGGAGATGTTGTAAGGAAGGGGACAGGGGACAGGGGACAGGGGACAGGAAACAGTAGTTATCAGTTAGGAGTTAGGAGTTACTCTTGTTTGGTTTTAAATCCGTAGGGTTGAGGTTATTATAGATGAGGTTTTAGGGGTGATTTCTGGCTGGGTGGCAATATTCTGGTTTTAAAAGAAGAGAGGGTGTCCAGACAGAACCGGGACACCCTCCTGAATTTTAAAACCACCGTAAATAATCAGGCAGTTCTCAAAGATGGGATCTTCCGGCCTGCCAGGGCATAGCTTCCGAAGAGCACTCCGGTATAGAACAGGTCACCCAGCAGGGTATTGATGAATGGTGATACCCCCATGGCGCCATCGTTAAAGAAGGCAAGTCCGTTGAGGTATGCCATCATGAGTCCGGCGGCATCCTTGGTATACATAGGCATGGTTAACCAGGCCCCGAAGTTCGTAATCAGGAAGAAGATTACGGAGGCAGCCACAGCTGTCGTTCCAACCCCCAGCGCAGAGGTCCGGTTCCTGAGGCTCATACCGAGGAGAACGGTGATGCCGAAAGCAGCATAAACCGGAATCATAGTGCTGTGAAGCCCCAGGATGAGGTCGGTAAGAAACAATGCAGCCAGTGGAATCACAAAAGCGATGAGTTTATTCCGGAACCTCGCACCTCCGAAGAGCGCAATGGCAGCGACGGCAGTAAAATTTGGCCAGTGGGGAATCAGGCGGGAGAAGGCAGCAGCAAGGATCAGCGCTGCCACTACAAAAAATGCAGGTTTAACTTTTTGCATAGCAGTTTTCTTATCGTATTGATGAATATTATTAAGATTCAGGTTATTTCGAGAGTTTGTCCTTGTCGCTTGGCGGTGCCTGCGGGGGCTTGGCAATGGAGTCTCTCATCTCTGTATCAGCCTTAATGTTCTGCATCCTGTAATAATCCATAATTCCCAGGTTGCCGGTCCTGAAAGCCTCAGCCATGGCTTTGGGAATTTCAGCTTCAGCTTCAATTACTTTGGCACGTGCCTCCTGGGCCCGGGCTTTCATCTCCTGTTCTACAGCCACAGCCATAGCCCTGCGCTCTTCAGCTTTTGCCTGGGCAATGTTTTTGTCTGCATTGGCCTGATCCATCTGTAATACGGCACCGATGTTCTTTCCCACATCGATATCAGCAATGTCAATTGAAAGGATTTCGAATGCCGTACCCGAGTCGAGGCCTTTGCCCAGCACAACTTTTGAGATCGAATCGGGGTTTTCGAGCACCGATTTATGAGATTCTGCTGAACCGATAGAGGATACGACCCCTTCGCCGATACGGGCAAGGATCGTTTCTTCCCCGGCACCACCCACCAGCTGGCGGATGTTGGCCCTCACCGTTACACGGGCTTTGGCAATCAACTGGATACCATCCTTGGCAACGGCTGCTACCGGAGGGGTGTTGATCACCTTCGGGTTTACCGACATCTGAACAGCCTCGAAAACTTCACGCCCTGCCAGGTCAATGGCGGTGGCCGTATTGAAATCAAGCCTGATATTGGCTTTGTCGGCTGAAATAAGGGCACTGATCACGCTTTTGACCCGTCCACCTGCCAGATAGTGGGCTTCCAGTTCATCCCGGCTGATTTTCAGACCAGCCTTTGTGGCCATAATCATCGAGCCAACGATAAGTGAAGGGGGTACCTTACGCCAGCGCATGAACACAAGCTGGAAAAGGTTGATACGAACCCCTGAAAGAAGGGCGGTAAACCACAACCCTACCGGGATAAAATAAAGGATAATCCACAAGCCTATCAATGAGGCAACGCCAATCAGAATGTACACAACGGGTCCTTCCATAATTTCTGCTTTATTGGGTTAATTTGTTTTCGTTTACTTCACAACTCTTTCACATAGATCTCATTCCCATCAATCCGGGTGACTTCAATCTCCTTGTCAGGATCGATATAGGCACCTCCCGATTTTACCTCATAGTATTTATGTCCGATGCGAACTTTACCCATGGGTGAAATGCGGCCAATGGTGATCCCCCTGTCCCCGGCCTTCAGCTCTTCAGGCTCCAGGATATTGACTTTACCGGGCAATTCGGTGTTCAGACTGATCTTCTTCCATGTTTTCGAACGAAGGGCAAACCAGATCACCAGAAGCGACACAAAAAAGGTGACCACAATGGTGAGGATTCCCGCCTTAACCCCATGATCGGCAAATACACGGTAAAAGCTGTATACCATCATCCCGAATCCGAAAAAGCCTACCACTCCTACCCCCGGGATCACCATGACTTCCAGTACAAGAAGCAGCAATCCGCCCAGTATCAATCCTATAATCAGCAACCAATCCATAATCTGTCAGATCAATATTTCCATTGAACAGAGATCCTGTTTTTACAGGAGAAATCAGAATTCTCCTTCCTCACAAAAATAGAAATAAAAACGATAAAAGCGTATTTTTGCGGTAACATAATCAAAAAACTATCCGCTATGAAAAGAACCTTTACTCTGCTTGCCGCCATGCTCCTTATGGCATCCGTCTATGCCCAGACACTTGTCTCCACCCAGCCCGAGAACAAAAAAGCTGTTCTTGAAGAGTTTACAGGAACCGGCTGCCCGAATTGTCCTGCCGGTCATACCGAAGCTGCTGCCATTCTTGCTGCCAACCCGGGGAAAGTGATCGTAATTGCCTACCACCCTTCCAACTCAAGCTATACCGCAAGTGATCCGATGGCAAGCAGCTATGCGGCTGCTTTCTATACAGTGCCATTTATCTCATCCGGCAACCGTTTTATGCCCAGTGCCATCATCAACCGCAGGGCTTGGAACGCAGGCGACCGGATTCAGGACCGTAACCAATGGTCGACCTGTGTTAATACGATTCTGGGTGAAGCTTCACCGCTGAATGTGGGGGTAACCTCAAACTACGACGAAGGCACCAAATCACTCACCATCACTGCAGAAGCCTATTTCACAGGTACTGTTACGGAAAACCTTACCGTATATTGCATGCTGATTGAAGACGGAATAGTTGCCACCCAATCGGGGGGCACCAGCCCTTATACCCATAACCACGTCTTCCGGAAAGCCATGGTAGCCCAGTGGGGCGATCCCGTGGCAACTCCCACTACCTCCGGAGAGCTGAAATCTTTCACCTTTACCTATGATAACAGCACCACCAACTATGTGATGGGGAATTGCGAAGTGGTGGTGATGATCAGAAATGCTGCCAATGAAGAGATCATCTCAGGAAACATTGCCCCTGTGGGTGAATCCTCTCCGATAGGGATCAATGAAGATCCGCATGCTTCAGCACAATATCAGCTTTACCCGAACCCTGTTACAGAGGCCTCGGTACTCTCTGTGGTTCTTCAGAAATCACAACCATTGACGGTAAAGGTGTTTGATCTGACCGGACAAATGGTGGCTGAAGTAAATCACGGAACACTGGCTGCCGGAACGCATCAGATTGCCGTTGAGCCCATTGCAACCTTACCTGCCGGAATTTACGTGCTTTCGGTGGAAGGAAGTGAAACTCCCTGGGTACAAAAGATCGTGATTACCCGGTAGGCTTTTCAGGTTTTTTAAGGACCATCCGTGATTCCTCTCCCCGGAAGAGCCTTACAATGTTCTTCTGATGGGTTACAGGGATGAATACCGCTATCACCATCGAAAAGAGGATGAGCGAAGGTGTTTCTACATGAAACAGGAAGATCACCACGACCGGAAAGGTGATGGCAGCGATGATGGAGCTTAGGGATACTATCCTGGTGATGGCAAAGATGATGGCGAACAGCAGCAGCACCAGTCCGAATGCCCCGGGAAACAGCGCTATGATCACCCCGAAAAGGGTAGCTACCCCTTTTCCGCCCCTGAACCCTGCATACACGGGGAACAGATGCCCCAGTACGGCAGAAATGCCCATCGAGAGCTGAAAGTTCACATATGCATCACTGCCCGGCACAAAGAATCCCGACAACGGAGCCAGGATCACCACGATCCACCCTTTGAACGCGTCAAAAACCAACACGGGAATTCCTGTCTTCAAGCCCAGCACCCTGATGGTGTTTGTGGCGCCGGCATTCCCCGATCCGTGATCCCGTACATCCACTCCATGAAACAGCCTTCCCACCCAGACAGAGGTAGGGATAGATCCAACCATATAGGCGCCCCACAACCACAGTATCACTTTCCAGAAAAGCATCATGGCAATTTGATGGTTTTATTCTCCTTCTTCTCCTTCCAGGTTCTGGAACCGCTTTTCAAAACTCTTTTTCTTTCTTGGCGTGGACAGGGTGTACAGGAACATTTCGCGCGATGATTCATCCTGGATTTTTCGTTTATCAGGCTTTGTATCCCTGATGACCTTGTTGAACTCTTCATTGCCCGACAAGGCCATCATCCTGCCTCTGCTGTAATCGAAAAGATACCACTTGTCATCGCTGATATTCAACAGGATCGTGAAAATATCACCGCTCTTTTCACGGCTGATCTCAATTTTCCCGTCCACATACCTGTTGATCTGATTCTCCTTAACATTTCCGATGCCGATGGGACCCTGATAGATAAAGCTTTTGGTTATGGCATTGTATTCCAGTTGGATATCTGCAAAAACAATGGTTTTATTCAGCTCTTCCGGGATTTTTCGCATGGTGCCATAGAGGGTGATTTCACCCTCGAGGTCCTCGGCTTTCTTTGATCCCACCCAATGGTTCAGGGCGTACAGGTAGGCATCGTTGTTCAGGCTTACCCCCAACCCTCCGGCACTTTCGAGGTCTTTCACAAACACTTTCAGGGCCGGATCAGAGAAGAAGAAATCAAGAGCCATGACAAGCTCCATAGTAAGTGAGTCTGTACGGTAACTGTAATCGGCTTTCCCCAGGGTTTCCATTTTCAGCAGTCCTAATCCCTCCCCGATAGCCAGCTTCCCTTCACCATGTACCAGACATTCAGTCGTATTGAGGCTTACGTAATTTCCCCCTTCCGTAATATCAAGCAGTTTCTTAGGATTGGAAACCCTGTATTCCGATGATGCTTCATCGAACAACAGCATCCCATCCGCATAGATTACCGGTTTATCCGCAGCACGATGCTTGAGGTCGAAGAATGAAGCGTACACCTGGGAAGTATCGCGCGATACCAGGATTCCGATACCCAGTTCCCTGTATCCTGTATTTACCGGTTTGGAGGAGACAGGGATCTGCACATTCATAGGGTCGATATCGGCAGTGAAACGGAGCCACTCACGCTGCACGGTGTCGCAGAGGTGGATTAGACGGGTGCCCCCTGTAAAGGCAAGAAACTGTGCAGAGGATCGCATCACCACATCCCCAAAAAAGTCGAACCGCGGGCTAAGGGAGAATTTGTCTTCGGGAACCAGCTTCCCTTCACCGGTCGAATGACCGCTTTTATCCGCATAGAGCCGCTGGAACGGGATTTTCTGCTTTGCGTCCGTCATATCCACATAATCATAAAACCCTGATCCATCATACTGATTGCGTCCGCTGATCCGTGCTGTTACCTCATAGAACCGATGGTATTTGGTTTGAAGATTGGTGAGCAGACGTGCATTTCTGAGGGTATCCATTTCTGCTTTCCTGAAGATTACCACCCTCTCTTTATCGGGGAAGATGGCTGCGTCGGCGACTTTGATATACTTAACCCCCTGGGCATCAATAACATTCTTCTTTCGGTCATATAACGCATCAATGGCAAAAAACTTCAGGCTGTCCTGGAAGGGGCTGGTGGAAATAAACTCACTGCCTGCCATTTGCCGGTCCACCAGCTCCTCCATGGTAAGTCCGGCCAGTTCACCTGCATTTGCCGAAGAGGTGTTTTGCAGCTTGATGGTCTCTGCATTCATGTGCCATTCGAACTTATCGATGGAAGCCATATACTGGTTAATCAGGAAATTAACCATCGATGCACCGCCGTTGGACGTGAATTCCCCTATCTCTTTGTCGAAATCGATCCTGGCTTTGTAATCCCGGGTCATGAGTTCATATCCGTCAGTTGGGAGAATCCCAACCACCTCATCTGCAAAGGTGGCTTTAAGCCTGAAATCGGCATGTTCCGAATCGATGGTTCTCTGCCCGAAGGCAAAGAGCCTGGAGTCGATCTCTGCATCGCGGATTGCCACTACGCCATTGCCGGTACATCCCGAAGGGGTCAGCACCAGGTTGCCGTGCAAAAGAGCCCGCTGGCTGTACATCTCCATCGGATTGTCTTTCAGCCTGCGGTATTTGTCGCGGTGGTTGACCTCCATCCTGTCGCCATACGGCATCCAGCGCATGATCACATCCGATGCCTTTACGTCGGGATACTGCACCAGGCCTCCCTTTTCGGCCACAGTGAACTGTTTCAGCACTGCAGAGGCACTGTCGGGAGTAAACAGGTAGTTTTCAGACACCCCCCTCGATGTCAGATATCCCAGTTCACCGATTCCGTAAAACCCTTTGTTGCTTAAATCCAGCGTCCGGTAATAGGTGCCTTTGCCCTGATAAGCAGGTAATCCTGCTGCCGGCACCTCATGGACAAACCCGAGTGAATAATCCGGGCGCACCTGGAGGGGAGGATTGATATCGGGAAAGATCCCTGCAGATACCAGGGTGCCTGACAAAGCAAAACCATCCGTAGAGAAATCATCCAGACTGTCCACTTCAAAAGGCTCAATGCGGTAAAAGAATTTTTCGCGCAGATAGGTGCCATTATGAATATCCTTATTGTCATAATAGGCATAACCCTCAGTAGTACAAGTAAATACAGGATACCGCGGATATTCCTTTCTGCCCGATTTGTTATCCGGTTTATCCAATGCGATTTTACCGCTCAGGTCTGTCAGTTCAGTTTTTACCGGCACTTTGGTCCGTTCTCCCCTGGAATCCAGATCATTAGGGTCGAAGGAATTGACATAAAACACAAGGCTGCGGATATCGGGCGCATCAATGGAAAAATCCCTGTAGTTGAAACTGGCATCCTTCACCTTAAAGCGAAAAAGGCCGATCCGCATATTCCCGCTGAAAAGGAACGAACGGTCTTCCTGCATCACCACATGTCCGTGATCGGGTTCGATGAACACATTCTGGGAATCGGAAAGCTGGATCACATCCTGCAGGCCATAGATATCCAGGTTCAGGGTATTCAGGTCAATTTCGGCATTTGGCGTACCGGCAACCGTGGCTGAATAAAACTGGATCACATCGTAATCCACCAGCCCCCCAAAGGCCATCAGGGTATTTGCCACCCTGGGCAGGAGGGTAATCTCCCCTTTCGCAATATTATAGTCGATATAGCCCTGATTGGCAAGGGAGATCATCTGCACCATCACCTGCTCGGGATCCATCCTCATCCATCTGGCATAATCGGTCATCAGGAAGGTTTTGCTCGCGTTCTGCTGCGAATACTGCCGAAGCTGGAAAAGAGGATTCTGTACATCGATCCCCCGCATCTCATCAAAACGCTTCTTGCTGTAATAATCCCTTGATTCAAAATAGGCCTGGCTGGCACCACTGAGTCCGGCCTCGGTACGAAACTGCAGTTTCCCTTCATCCACATTCCAGTGCAGTTCTTCAGCCGCAATATCAACCCCATGATAGGTATTGAAAAAACGTGACTGACCGGTTCCTGACTCCACGGTGTACATCGAAAGCCTCCGGTCCAGATCGCGGTATTCGACCTCAAGTCCCGGATGAAAAAGCGAGTCATCATCAAGCAGGATCACTACCCTGGCCTGGCCTGAAGAAAACCGGTCAGGTCTTATGGTAAACGAAGGAGCCGTTACACGAACTGCAAGATTTCCCTTGTACTTAAAGGTGAATGAAGCCGGTTTGTCCAGATCACCCGTTCCCAGGAAGCGGGCGCCATGGAAGGCATACCCCCCTTCGAAGTCAACCCCTTTGTAATAATCCTGTACAACATACCATTTATTGTAGCTTTCGAAGCGGGGATAGGAAGCCGAAAGGGTATCCTTGAAAAATTGCACATTCTCGGACAACCGCCCCAGCTGGGGCTCCGGAAAGTAGCGCTTGTGGTAGAAAAGGACGGAATCTGCGCTGAATTTGCTGAACTGTGTTCTCACCTGATAACCGGCGAGGGTGGCATTTACCTCATCCTCCGGTATTCCAACCCGCTCCCAGGTAAGGATCCCTCCATGCCCTGTCCACTTTTGGTCCATAGGGTCATATTTCCCTTCGGTTCCCCTGATGACTGAACTGTCGTTAAAGGCATAACAGATAAGATCAGTAGCCCTGAAGGCCACCTTCATCCGTCCTTCTTCTGTGATAAACACATAATCGGAGCCTGAAGCCTGCCATTTCACCAGATTGGACTCATACAACATATTCCGGCTGAGAAGGCCATCGGTGAAAGCTACAAAATCCCTGAAATCCTTTTGTTTTTTGTCGATGATGTAATTCAGCCCCTGATTCCAGGCCTGAAAGCTTTGCTCCGGCTGTCCCGACTGTGCCATCGCCATCAGTACCGGAAGAAGCTCTATGAAATGGGGACGGGCCTGCATCTTCTTCTTTCCCATAAGATTGCAGGTTTTTATCACCATCATCTGCTGATCCAGGGTGAATGCAAAATTCCATTCCCGATCATACAACTGCATCAGGGTATCCACATCGGCTTTCAGCTGCTTGTCCTTTCCCGCATCCGCCAGCAGAAACGCCCGCATTTCATCCACAAAGGCAGCAGGGTTATCGCTGAACTTCACCTGTGCAACCATCCGGTCCGGCTGCATCAGAATAAAACAGAACAACAACCCGATACCCAGAGATGCTGAAGGTCCTAAACGATTCCAGAAATGCTGCATCATAAATGGGTTTTATAGCGTACAGACGACCATTGCCCCATGGTTGCACCGGCAACTTTCATCAACCCATGCTTTTGAGCAACCTGGTCCAGGATCTTTTCATCAACAGTAAAAAACCCGCTGATCAGCAGTTCTCCCTGCGGCTTTAGCTTTCCTGCATATACCGGAATATCCTCCTCAAGCACATTTCTGTTGATGTTGGCAAGGATCATATCAAAGGTTGCCGGCAATTCAGCCAACGCAGATACATCGCCGTGTATTGTTTTGATGGTAACATCGTTACGGGCGGCATTCTCGGTGGTATTTTCACATGCCCAGATATAATTGTCGATGGCAGTTACCGGAGATGCTCCATTAAGGGCCGCCAGAATGGCAAGCACTCCTGTGCCGCATCCCATGTCCAGCAAGGCTTTGCCGGAGACATCCAAAGAAAGCAGCCATCCGATCATCAGACGGGTGGTTTCGTGATGGGCCGTACCAAATGACATCTTAGGCTCAATTACGATGTCGAATTCGTAACGTTTGTCAGCTGTATGGAAAGGAGCACGGATCAGGCAGCGGTCCAGGATCACCACAGGTTCATAGTTTTTCTCCCACTCTTCGTTCCAGTTAACCGGAGCCACGGGTCCGTGTTGCCAGCTCATGGTGCATCTGCAGCTGTACACAGAAAGCACTTCCTCTACCGCGCCGGCATTGAAAAGGCCCGCAGGGCACCATGCTTTAATCCCTTCCGGGGTATGTTCAAAACTCTCGAAGCCGGTCTCAGCCAGCTCCGCGGTAAGGATTTCCCTCCAGGGATCGACAGGCTGCAGGGAAAACACGGCTTCGATGTATTCCATAACTCACACGGATTTTACAATAGCAAGAAAATCAGCAGCTTTAAGGGAAGCGCCCCCAATAAGTCCCCCATCCACGTCAGGTTGCGAGAACAGTTCAGCCGCATTGTCGGGCTTGCAGCTTCCACCATACAGAATGGTAAGATTGTCAGCAACGGCCTGATGGTACCTTTCTGCAAAACATCGGCGGATAAACGCATGCATCTCTTCAGCCTGATCCGGTGTGGCGGTATGGCCGGTACCAATGGCCCAAACCGGTTCGTAAGCAATCACGATCCTGGCAACGGCTTCTTCTTCCAGATGAAAAACCCCTGATTTAAGCTGCTGCAGCACCACTTCGAAATGGGCGTTGGCAAGCCGCTGTGCAAGCACCTCACCGATGCAGTATATGGGTATTAATCCTGCCTCCAGGCTTAAAACCAGCTTGCGGGAGAGCACTGCATCATCTTCCCCGAACAAAGTCCTGCGCTCTGAGTGGCCAATGATTACATAACCTGCGCCAGCAGAGGCGATCATCTGTGCCGACACCTCGCCCGTGAAGGCTCCCGAGATTTCTGCAGCCGCGTTCTGGGCAGCAGTATATACACCGGTAACACCAGCAGTTATACCGGCAACAGCATTCAGCAAATGATAAGGCGGAGCCAGAACAACCTTCGGGATTTCCCCGGAACGGGTGCGGATTCCGGCTGCCATGGAAGAACATATCTCTTCGGCCAGATCAATCCCTTCATGATACAACTTGTGCAATTTCCAGTTTCCGGCAACAATCTTCGTTCTTGTCATATGTGAAATGTTTTCGTTCTCTGACATTTTACTGCTTTTGCAGTGAAGCAAATCCCTCTGGTCAGGGTGTAGATACAGGTGCAAATGAGTTCACGGGACCACAGATTTCCAGGGTTTTAAGCTCAGGGAAATCGTGATAATGCCATTTCCCGAGCACATAACCGTTCTTCAGCAGCAGCAGCCCTGGGTTAGCCCTTACCACCGTCTTGATCTTGATCACATCAGCACTGTAATGCTCCATTGGTGTACCCGCATCCTTCAGGAATTTTTCCACAGGTTCATAGGCAGACCCCGAGACTGCCACCATACGGATACCCCTTTGTGATGCCTCTTCCTGCAATGCAGCGATTTTTGCAAATGCCTCTTTGTCAGTATTTTCAATATCCTGAATGAACAGGACCAGGATAAAATCCTTATATCCGATGATTTCTGCAGAATAGTCATGACCATCAGTACCAAACATCTCAAACGAGGCGGCCGCAGGTTTGAATTCCTGGAGGATTTTTTTCTCCTGCCTGAGGAATTTCAGTTTTGGGAACAGAATACTGTCACGGTAAGGTAAGGTTTTGGGGGTGTACGACAATTCTTCACCGGTTTCCGTATGCTGATAGATCAGGTTAACCTCAGCGATTTCAGGGGTCGGCAGCATATTCTCAGAGAGGTTGGCGCCTACGTTAAAGGGCCTGAAATCAAGCTTTGGTTCATGGTTATAGCCTGTGTGCATCACATAGAAAATGATCAGGACACCCAGGATGGCAATGGCAATTTGTTTCCATCCTGCCATGGCATTGCGGAAGGCCCGCCGGGTAGCAAAAAGCACCACCACAAATATCAGCAGTACAACGTTTTTGAGGAAAGTCTGCATGTTGGTCATCACCACAAAATCCCCGAAACATCCGCAATCTGTAACTTTATCAGTGATCGCCAGCCACAGGGTAAGAGGTGTAAACAGCAGCATGAATCCCAGCACAAACCAGGCAGTCACCCTGGTGCGGATATTAAACAGCAACATCCAGCCAATGATAAATTCCGCAGCGATAAGGATAACCGCCAATGCCACCGACATGTCCAGCATCCACGGAATGTTCAGCGCGATAAAATAATCCTCGAACTTGTAGGCGGTACCCATAGGATCGACCCCCTTGACGAAGCCCGAAAAAATAAAAACAAGTCCTGTTAAAACCCTGCTGAAATTGCGGATAATAGACTTCATGACTGATTTGTTGTTTTTGATTGGTATTGGTCAGATTGATTTTTACTTCCGGTTCTGTATGGATCAACAGCCCCTCTCCGATGGTTTATGGAGCAGGTTCCGTGAGTTTAATCAATGCAAAAACTGCATAATTGATGATATCAAAATAGTTGGCATCTACCCCTTCAGAAACCAGCGTTTTGCCCTGATTATCCTCTATCTGCTTGATCCTTAATAATTTCATCAGAATGATATCGGTATAGGAGCTCACCCGCATATCCCGCCATGCTTCACCATAATCGGTGTTTTTAAGGATCATAAGTTCGAGAGCCTGATCAAACCGGTTTTCATACATCTCCAGTATTTCATCCGGATTCTGGGCAGTGTCATTGGTGTCAGCTCCCATTGAGAGCTGAATCAGGGCCATCAGTGAATAGTTGATGATTCCGGTAAATTCAGGGATGATCCCTTCATCTACGGCCATGGCACCATTCTCCTCGATGCTCCGGATCCGCTGTGCCTTGATGAAGATCTGATCGGTGAGGGAGGGAAGGCGCAACACCCTCCATGCTGTTCCGTAATCGCGCATTTTATCGGCAAACACCTTCCGGCAATGACTTTGCACCTTCCTGTATTGCGCTGTGGTATGTTTCATAGGCATAAGCTCAGCTCAGCATTGATAAAAACCGTAGGTTTGCACTATCCAACCTGCATTTGCAGGATCGGAGGACAAGACCTGATTTCGGAGGCTAAAAATAAGCAAAATTGCAACACGCAACCATAAATTGCCGGGGCCGGCTTCTCAGTTTTGAACATCCGCGGGTGATGGGGATTCTGAACCTTACCCCCGATTCATTTTATGATGGGGGAAAACTCAGAAAGATTGCTGATGTGTTGTTTAAAGCTGATGAAATGTACCGTGCAGGTGCAGATATACTGGACCTGGGGGCTGTCTCCACACGACCGGGCGCAGAGCCTGTTTCCCCGGAAGTGGAGAAACAGAGGCTTATCCCGGCAGTGGAAGCCATCATGAAAAGGTTTCCTGAAGCAATCCTCTCCATCGATACCTTTCGCAGCAAAATAGCCCGCGATGCCATAGCAGCCGGAGCCTCCATGATCAACGACATTTCAGGGGGAACCCTCGATCCGGATATGTACGCCACCATTACGGAGTTGCAGGTTCCCTATGTGGTGATGCACATGCAGGGCACACCCGCCACTATGCAGCAGAATCCATCGTACGGAAATGTCACCAAAGAGGTTATCCGGTGGATTGCCGACAGATTATCGACCCTCAGACAGGCAGGTGTAAACGACCTGATCGCAGATCCCGGCTTTGGTTTCGGCAAAACCACAGAACATAATTACACGCTCCTGAACGAACTTGACTATTTCCAAATCCTTGGCGTACCTTTGCTGATCGGATTATCACGTAAATCCATGATCTATAAGCCACTCCAGATCAAGCCCGAAGAAAGCCTTGCAGGCACCATTGCGCTTCACTACCATGCCCTGATGCATGGGGCTGATATCCTGAGGGTGCACGACGTAAAGGAAGCGGTGGAAACGATACGGGTGTTTGAGCTGGCCGGTGGCCTTAACCGCAGGAATCCCCTGCTGCATATCTGATGTGTTATGAGCATGAACTCTATATCACTGCTGTTTTTCATCAAGCCAGGATTTTTCGACCTGATCGACATTTTTCTCGTCGCGTTGCTGCTGTTCATGATCTACCGGCTGATCCGGAAGACCGTGGCCATGAACATCTTCCTGGGAATCATCGCCATCTATATCATCTGGAAAGTGGTCACCTTCCTACAGATGGAGCTTCTGAGCGAGATCCTGGGGCAGTTTATCAGCGTGGGGGTGATTGCCCTGCTGATCGTTTTCCAGCAGGAACTCAGGAAGTTCCTGTTGTTGCTGGGCACGCCCAAATTTCTGCCGGAACCGATCTCGAAGCTGTTCCGAAGCCGGATGAACAACCTTGAACACGCCCAGCAAAGGATGGAAATCATCGCCAGGGCAGCAGAAAAAATGGCGGTTACCCACACCGGCGCCCTGATGGTGCTGGCCAGAGACAACAAGCTTCCCGATTTTGTAAATACCGGAACTGAGCTCAACGCCAAACTTTCCGACAACCTGCTCAGAACCATATTCTTCAAGAACAGTCCGCTGCACGATGGAGCCACCATCATCGACGGTGACCGGGTGCGTGCCGCCGGTTGCATCCTGCCGGTATCAGGAAACAAGGAAATACCTGCCCATCTGGGACTCCGGCACAGGGCCGGCATCGGTATCTCGGAACAGTCGGATGCCATCGTGATCATCGTATCAGAAGAAACCGGACAGATCTCCTACTCCATCAGGGGGAAACTGAGGCCCAACGTACGACCTGCCGACCTGAAAAGGGTGCTTCCCAAGGAGCTGATCAAATAGCCAGACTTACTGCGCAGCGTTCACCAGTGTATCGCTGCCGGTATTGGCCTTCCGCAACATGTATTCAAACTGCTGCCGTTCATCCATACCCAGGGTCTCCAGCCCGAAACGGGCTCCTTCGGTGTAATCGCTTTCAGGATACTTTTCCAGCACAAGTGTGAAGTACTTCCTGGCCTGTGCCGTATCCCGGAGGTTGTCGTTAAAGATGCTTCCCAACCTCACACCGATATAGGGTATGGTACCTGCATCGGGGTGCATATCCATGATTTCCAGAAAAATCTCTGTACTGAGCTTGTGTTTCCCCATGGTCCAGGCAATCTCGGCAGCTTCAGTATGGAACTTCAAAGCAGCAGTGTCATCGGGAAACTTTTTCCCAAAGGCACGGAACGCCTCGATGGCCTTCTCTGCAATTTCATGGCTCGTGTACACGCTGTTCTTGTCGTACAACTCCTTTCGGAGTTCAGTCACTTTTGCCCGTTCCTTTTCAACATTGCCGGCACAGCCAGCCAGAATAACTGCGGCCATTACCGCAATCAACATCCACCTGTTTGTTTTCATAGTAGGATTCCCAATCTTTAAATAACTTGATTCATCGTATTGTTTATCATCTTTTTACAGAAGCATACTTCATTTTATAACCCGGAGTGATTCGTCCCTGTACGATATCCCCCAGCCTTTTCCGCAGCACCATCCGGCGCAGATTGCTCACATGATCCACAAACATGATCCCTTCAAGATGATCGTATTCATGCTGGATGATCCGTGCCAGCATCCCGTCGTAAACCTTGTCGAAGTGCTCAAATTGCTCGTTCTGATAACGAATCCTCACCACAGGAGGGCGCTCGACATCTTCGTGTATATCGGGAATGCTCAGACACCCCTCTTCAAATGTCCACGGCTCACCGGTCTCTTCGATGATCTCCGGATTTATAAAAACGCCCCGCAAAGGATATTGCTTATCGATTTCATCGGCATAAGGGGCGGCATCTATAACAAACAGCCGGATATTGAGTCCGATCTGCGGTGCAGCCAATCCAACCCCGTTGGAGGCTTTCATCGTCTCGAACATATTCTGAATAAGTTCCGGTAGCCCCGGGTATTCGGGTGTTATCTCCTCTGAAACCTTTCTAAGCAAGGGGTGTCCGTATCCGTAAACTGGCAGTACCATTGGGTTATTTTATAAATGTGGAAATGTCAAAATATGTAAATGTGAAAATGTGTAAATTTTCATTTTAATTACTGATGGCAGATTCTAAGTAGCTTTGAAGCAGGATGGTAGCGCTGATTTTATCTACCAGTGCCTTGTCATGCCGGGTCTTGCGGTTAACCCCTGACTGGAGTATTGCTGATTTGGCCATCACAGAGGTGAACCGTTCATCCCATGTAATAACCTCTATCTCCGGAAAAAGTTTTTTACACCGGTTATAAAATGGTTTAACATAACGCATCGATTCCGACTCCGCCCCTGTCGACTGCAATGGCCATCCTATGAGGATCTTACTTACCTCGTTGGTTTGGATATAGGCAGTAAGGAAGTCCCATATATGGTGAACGGGCACCGTATCCAGAGCTCCTGCAATCATCTGCAGGGGGTCTGTAACTGCCAGCCCGATTCTCTTCTGTCCGATATCCAATGCCAGGATTCTGCCCATATCAGACGCAAAGGTACATCAATTCGGTGAAACCGGAAATTCAGGCAGTAGTTTGTTTCTTCGGCCTGATCAGGGCAAACAGCATTCCAAAGGTTAGCAACCCGTTGATAATGAGGATTTCAAACCCAACCTGGTATCCGGGTACCAGCCAGGTTTCAAGGAGCCACTTGATGCCGTATGAAAGCACCGGTGAGGCCACCGCAATGAAAGGTACGGCATGGTCGCGGATGGCGTGCCGGGTGAGGAGCCCGAAAGCATAGAGGCCAAGCAAAGGCCCGTAGGTATATCCTGCAATGTCAAACAACTTCTCAATGACAGCCGTATTATTTACCGCACCGAAAATCACCACAGTAATTACCATCAGAATGGTTACGCCGATATGCACCAAACGCCTTATGTTTCTTTTCTGTTTTTCTTCGAGGTCTGTTCGTTGCTGAATACCGATCAGGTCAATATTCACCGAGGTGGTGAGTGCGGTCAGTGAACCATCGGCACTGGAATAAGCTGCAGCAATCAGACCGATGAAGAAGGTCAGCCCTGCCATTGGCCCGAGATGTTGAAGGGCAATGGTCGGGAACAGGTTGTCCGACTTCTCTGGCAGTGCAATCCCGTTTTTTGCAGCATACAGGTACAATGAAGCACCCAGGAGCAGGAACAGGAAATTCACCGGAATCAGGATGGCGCTCATCCAGTACATGTTTTTCCGGCTTTCGGCATAAGTCCGGCAGCTCAGGTTCTTCTGCATCATATCCTGGTCAAGCCCGGTCATGACAATGGTGATGAACATCCCGCTGAAGAAGAGTTTCAGAAAATAATTACGGTCCTTCCATTCGGTCAGGAAAAACATCTTTGTGTAATCGCTGCTGAAAACATCCCCCATCAGCTCTGTCACACCACGATCCCAGCTTTTTGACAGAAGCACAATTGAAATCACCAGGGCTGCCAGCATGAAGGTGGTCTGGAGGGTATCTGTCCATACAATCGTTTTGATACCACCCCGGTACGAGTATAGCCATATAAGAACAATAAAAAGGATTACCACCAGGGGGAATGGAACCCCCCAGCCTTTGAAAACAAACCAGTACAGCACATTCACCACAATAAACACCCTGAAGGAGGAACCAATAAGACGGGAAAGGATAAAAAAGACAGCACCGGTTTTATAGGAGGCTTTGCCAAACCTGTGTTCGAGGTAGGTATAGATTGATGTAAGCTTCATTCGGTAGTAAACAGGCAGCAGGACATTGGCAATGATGAAGTACCCGACAAGGTATCCCAATACCACGACCATGTATGAAAAGGAGGTCTTTCCCACATATCCGGGAATGGAGATAAAGGTCACACCGGAAAGGGAAGTCCCGATCATTCCGTAGGCTACCAGGTACCATTTCGATTTTCGGTTGCCAATGTAGAAAGCTTCTTCATCAGGTTTGCGGGCAGTGATATATCCTACCACAAACAACATAAAGGTATACAGGAAAAAGATGATTAATATTAAACCTGGGGTCATGCAGCCGGGAATTGACGGAATGGTTATTTTTGCGCAAAATTACCTTTTTTCAGATACCTTTCTCTGTTGCCCATGATCAGGATACCATCGATGTTGCTGGAACAGGCCGTTGAGGAGCTCTCCAGGCTTCCGGGCATAGGGCGGAGAACCGCTCTGCGGTTATCGCTCTGGATGCTGAAACAGGAGCCTGAAAACATCAAACGGCTGGGTGAAACACTCATCAGGCTCAGTTCCGAAGCTGTTTACTGCTCGCAATGTTTCAACATCTCCGATGATCTGGTGTGCAGTATCTGTGCAGACCCTGGGCGCGATCATTCAGTACTCTGCGTGGTGCAGGACGTGAGGGATGTCATGGCCATTGAGCAAACCGGGCAATACCGCGGATTATACCATGTGCTCGGAGGGATTATTTCACCTCTGGAAGGTATTGCACCCGGCGACCTGCATATCGAAGAGCTGCTGGACCGTTTACAGAATAATTCTGTGAATGAGGTAATTATGGCACTCAACAGCAGTGTTGAAGGGGATACCACTACCTTTTATATCTTCCGCCGCATCGACAGGCCGGGGCTTAACATCACCACAATCGCCCGGGGCATTGCCGTTGGTGATGAACTGGAGTACACCGATGAAATAACCCTCGGGAGATCTATTCTCAACCGGATTCCTTACGGGAAATGACAGGAACAGCTCATTCACAGTCAGTGCCGGATATCCCCTTCCGGAACCAGGTATCGGAGTTTATTCACCCCGCTGAAGGATCTTCAGCGCATACCGCAATTCGGGATCAATCCCATCTATCCTGTCCTTCAGGGTGGGAATGATCCGGATATCAGGCATCACACCTCGTCCTTCCTCACCCCCTTTTTCAATGGGTTGAAGGTACCCGATTCCATATCGCAGGTAAAAACCTGAATTGGGTAATTTTACGGTACCCAACCGTAATGCGACGGTACCTTCGGAGGCGCCGCCTGTCTCCTCCCCAATGAGCAGGTAATCGCGGCCATACTTGAGATTCGCTGCCAGAATGGAAGCTGCAGAATAGGTTCCACCATTCACCAGCACCGTTATACTCCCTTTGAACCTGTTCATGCTGGGCGTTTTAAGCCTGCTCTCAACCGCATTGAAGGAATAACCCTCATCGCTGCGTTTTCTGATGGGGCTGTACAGGGCAAACTGAAAGGGGAGCACCAGTGTGGAGAAAAAGTGTTGCACCCAATGGCTTCCGGGGGGATAAAATATCCTGAGCACAGAACCCACCACCGGGGGCTCAATCAGGTGAAATGCAGAATCCCACAGGTACGATTGCAGCTCACCGGTAAGCAATAGCACCCCCCCGAGATTGTTGCGGAGATCCAGAATAAGATGCTCCGTGTTCAGAGAATCCAGCACAGCAAAGCCCCTCCTGAAGAGAGCCGAATGTGACTGCATGAAATCGTCGACTGTGAGGATTGCCACCCGTTTCTCCTCATCCAGGAACTTCAGCCTGGCTCCGGAGGCATACAACCCGGATGAATCGGATTCCACCTCAGGATCAAAGGCTTTGCGAAATTCCTCCATGAGATCTCCGAGCCCTTCCTGACTGGATTTCTGGTAAGTTGCCAGAGTAAGAACATAAGCAGAGTCGAGGTAGCTTAGGTTCAGCGTAAGGGAATCGGTCTCACCACATTCCTCCCCGATGAATATGGGCAGGAGCATTCCGAACAGGCTTTGACGCAGGTTTCCGGTATACCCTTCCATCGGCACAGCTTCAATATACCGGGTTGAAAGATTCCTGATATCTTTTCCGTTTACCCTGTCGATCCGGGTCCCGGGCCTGATGCCACCGGTACCGGGTTCGTTGTTCACGATATACAGGGCACTGTCATAGAATTCATACCGGAACTTCGACATGATATGGCTCCTGAAAATCCGGCTGTCGGGCTTTCCGGGGTACAGCAGCATATGCCCGTGCCGGAGGGAATACACTAATTGGCTTGCCGTCAGGTAGAAATCTGCCGATGGTATCTCATCCGGCAAATTGTTCAACAGGCTGTCGAAGCGCCGTTCAAATGTATCACGGTGCACATATTTATATAGGAAGGGATGGTTTTTTTCCAGGGTCTTTTTTATGACCTGCAGGTCACGTGCCATCCCGGCACGGGTCAGGGTTTTACCGGCCATCCCCTTCTGCGCCTGCATCCCCGCAGGGCTGCAAACCATCATGGTGCCGATCAGCAAAATGCCTATCAGGTTTCTCATGCTGCAAAGGTCATATTTTTTGGTATAACACGCAGATGGGATTTTGGTTGTTGCGGATGTCAGCGCATACCTACCGCACGTTTCACCGCGCTGCTGCCGTACTTGTTCCGCATCTTGTCCATGGCCTGGTACAGGCTGATCATCTCGGGGGTGTCTTCGAAAAGGCTGAGTTGCTGGCTGCCCCCCACCATCTGGCTGAATTTCACCCCGATAAGCCGGATAAGCATACGGCGCTGGTAAAGGCGTTGAAAGAGTTCCTGTACCACGGGGATCAGCACATGGTCGAAGGAGGTGTAGGGCACCTTCTGCTGCAGGGTATGGGTGTCGAAGTTGGCGTAACGGATCTTTACGGTAACACACCCCACGAGTTTCTGCTGCTTGCGGAGCTTGTACGAGAGCTTTTCGGTCATTTTCACCAGCAGGTGGCGGAGCATAATGATATCTATGGTATCGGTATCAAAGGTATGTTCGGCACTCATCGACTTCTGCTCGCTGTAGGGCTTTACGGGGGTGTGGTCGATGCCGTTGGCCCGTTTCCACACCACCTCGCCGTTTTTCCCCAACACCTGGATCACCATCTCGCGGGGGATTTCGCTGAGGGTTCCGATGGTGGCAATGCCCATGGAGCGCAGCAGCGTAAAGGTCTTCTCCCCGATCATCGGCATGCGGCTGATGGGAAGGGGGTCCAGGAAGCCTTTCACCAGCGGCTGCGGCACCTCCCGCTCGCCGTTGGGCTTTGCCTCGCCGGTGGCAATCTTCGACACGGTTTTGTTCACCGAAAGCCCCATCGAGATCGGAAGGCCTGTTTCGCGTATGATCTTCTGCCGTAACTCACCGGCCCACTTCAGCGAACCAAAAAAACGGTCCATCCCAGTGATATCAAGGTAATGCTCATCAATCGAGGCCTTCTCATACACCGGCGCTTCCTCTGCGATAATGTCTGTAACCAGCCGCGAATAGTGGGAGTAAAGCCCCATATCGCCCCGGATGAATACCGCATCGCTGCACAGCATCCGCGCCATCTTCACCGGCATCGCCGAATGTACACCGAATTGCCGCGCCTCGTAGCTGCACCCCGCCACCACCCCGCGATCCGATAACCCGCCCACAACCACAGGCTTCCCGATAAGCCGGCTGTTGACCAGCCGCTCTACCGACACAAAGAAGGTGTCGAGGTCCATGTGGAGGATGGTTTTTCCCATAATGTTGAGTTGTTGAGTCGTTTAGTTGTTGAACTGTTGAGGTCATTCTAAACGACTAAACGATTAAACGACTAAACAAACAAAAGATCAATTTTTAATCATTTTTTTGTTGACAATTTAATCATTTGTATTATCTTTGTCAAGAAAAAAGTTGAGGAAGTTGAGGAAGTTGAGGAAGTTGAGATTTAGTTGCCTGAAATTCAATATTATAATAAGATATTATGGAGAAAAGACCGTTTTCATTTGAGAAGCTTCATGTTTGGGTTGACATTCGGAACATGATAAAGGAAATATATACGATAACATCTGCTTTCCCTGAGAACGAAAAGTATTGTCTTGTAAACCAGATGCGTCGGGCAGCCATATCCATAAGCTCAAATCTCGCTGAAGGAGCTGCAAGAACAAGTTTTAAAGATCAGGCACATTTCTATCAGCTCTCTTACTCCAGCCTCATGGAGTTGTTAAGTCAGCTGATAGTTTGTAATGACCTTGGTCTTATATCTGAAGATCAATACCTCGGTATAAAAAAACAAATTGATTTCATTTCTTTTAAATTGAATGCATTAAGAAAATCAACCCTTAAAATCCTCTCCTACTCCGGAAATTCAGAGAAATAAAAACTTCACCCTTGAATCCCTCAACCCCCTAAACCTCCTAAACTTCCTAAACCTCCTAAACTTCCTAAACTTCCTAAACATTATGTTCTTCAGCAATAACATCAAATTCCTGCGGAAGCGGCGCGGCCGCACCCAGGACGACGCAGCCTCGGCGCTTGGCATGAAGCGCCCAACCCTGAGCGGGTACGAAAACAATGTGGCGCAACCCAATATGGAAGCGCTGATAGCTTTCAGCCAGTACTTTGGCATTGCCATTGACACCCTGGTGAAAATCGACCTTCAGTCACTGCCCGAGAGCCAGCTTTCGCAGCTTGAACGGGGGTACGATGTGTTCATCACCGGCAGCAGGCTCAGGGTACTGGCCACCACGGTGAACAGCGAAAACATCGACAACATCGAGCTGGTACACGAAAAGGCCAGCGCCGGGTATGCCAGGGGATTCGCCGATCCTGAGTACATAAAGGTGCTCCCGGCATTTCAGCTGCCGTTCCTCCCGCGCGACCGGAAGTTCCGCACGTTTCAGATCTCGGGTGACTCTATGCTGCCCATTCCCCACGGGTCGTTCGTTACGTGCGAATACGTGCAGAACTGGAACACCATCCGCAGCGGAATGCCCTATATCATTGTTACCCTCGATGACGGCATCATGTTCAAGCTGGTGGAAAATATGATTCCTGCCGAAGGAAAACTCAGGATGATTTCGCTGAACGCACTCTATGAACCCTACACCATCGAAATAGGCCAGGTTCGGGAGGTGTGGCGGTTTGTAAACTACATCAGCTCTGAAATTCCCGAAGGGAATACCCTGAAGGATCCCGTTATGTCTACCCTCGAACAGATCAAACAGGATGTGAAGGGCATCCAGGCAAAGCTGAATCTCTGAGAAAAGTTGAGGTAGTTGAGGTAGTTGAGGTAGTTTAGATCTCAACCTCCTCAACTTCCTAAACCTCCTCAACTGTAAGCAACGAAGCCATGAAGTATGCAATTATCGACATAGAGACCACGGGGCTGAACCCGAAAAGGGACCGCATTACCGAAGTGGCGATTCTTGTTCATGACGGGGAAGAAGTGACCCGGGAGTTTATCAGCCTGGTGAATCCTGAGATGCGCATCCCCTACCGCATCAGGGAACTTACCGGAATCAGCGACTCAATGGTGGCGATGGCCCCGCGGTTCTGTGAGATCGCGAAAGAGATCGTGAAAGTCACCGAAGAGTGTGTGTTCGTGGCCCATAATGTGAATTTCGACTACGGATTTATCCGCGAAGAGTTCCTGCGCCTTGGATATACGTATGAGCGTAATTTGCTGTGCACCAAAAAGCTCAGCCGGAAACTGATGCCCGAAATCAAGGGGTTCAGTCTTGGAAACCTCTGTAAAATACTCGATATCAGGATCGAGCACCGTCACAGGGCTTTCGGAGATGCACGGGCTACTGTTAAGCTCTTTGAGCACTTGCTACAGCTGGAGCACCACCCCGAAAAACTTTCGGTGCGGGGGATCCGCTCCCACGTTCCCGAAGAAACCCTCCGGAAACTGCCTGAAAAGCCCGGAGTGTATTACCTGCGCAACGAAGAGGGCTCCATCATCTATATTGGCAAAAGCATCAGTATCCGCGACCGGGTACTTTCGCACCTCTCCAGCGAAGCGACCAGGAAGGCTTCCGAAATGCGCGACCAGGTGTACGATGTGGATTTTGAACTGTGTGGAAGTGAGCTCGTTGCATTATTGCTGGAATCGGAAGAGGTAAAAAAGCACACCCCACGGTTCAACCGGCAACTCAGGCGCACAACCCTTCAGTGGGGATTGTACAGCGATTGTGATAAAAGCGGTTACATCACACTTGAAATCAGGCGCAACAACAGCGAAGAGGCTCCCCTTACCTCCTTCACCTCCAAAAAAAGCGCATCAGAGTTTCTGGGCAACCTGGCCGACCGGTTCGACCTGTGCCGGAAACTCTGCTGCCTTTACAAAACGCGTGGGGCTTGCTTCCACCATCAGATCGGACAATGCAGAGGCGCATGCACAGGACTGGAGCCTGTGGAAGAATACAACCAGAGGGTGAAGGAGGCTATTGAACCCTATACGTTCCTGCACGACAGCTTCGTAGTGCTGGATCCGGGCCGGAACAACGATGAGAAATCGGTGGTAATGGTCGAAAACCGAAGGTATTGCGGCTTCGGCTATGTTCCTGTGAATGAAGCCATCCTCGATCCCAGACACCTCAGACAGTTTGTAAAACCCAAAACCGATCACCGCGATGCCCAGCAGATCATCAAATCCTATCTGAAACAAGGAAAGGGGGAAAGGGTGATCAGGATTAACAGGAGTTCAGAGGGGACAGGGGACAGGAGTTAGGAGTTAGGAGTTAGAAATTATGAGTTATGAGTTATGAGTTATGAGCTGAAAAGCAGCGGAAACATTTGTAGCTGCGAAGCAGCGGAAACATTGTTCCGGTAACCGAATTTCAGGTTCCTAAAAAAAGTTAAAACCGTGACAAAACAGCATCCGGTTTGTTTCTGATGATACAATCATATGACAAAAAAGCAGTTTTCCTCCCATGGCAAACCATTTGACAAATGCATGATTGGTCAACGCATGCGTTGACCCTTCCAGAATAAACGAATAAACAACGAAACACCATGTTCACCTACCTCATCATCTTCGGCGGTTTTATGTTACTGAGCTGGATTGTGGGAAATCAGCTCAAATCCAGGATCCGGAAATATTCAAAGATACCCACTGCATACGGGCTCACCGGCAAAGAGGTGGCTGAGAAAATGCTCCGGGAGTCAGGAGTTACGGATGTAGCCGTAATCTCAACAGAAGGGGAACTCACGGATCATTACAACCCTCTTAAGAAGACGGTCAACCTTAGCAGGAATGTTTACCAGGGAAACAGTATTGCTGCAGCCGCCATTGCCGCCCATGAATGTGGCCATGCGGTGCAGCATGCCAACGCATACGCACCCCTTAAATTCCGTTCAGCAATGGTTCCTGTGGTTTCCTTTGCATCACGCTGGGTGCAATGGGTGCTGCTTACAGGAATCCTGATGGTGGAGATGTTCCCGAACCTGCTGCTGGCTGGTATCGTTTTATTCGGGCTCACCACCCTGTTCAGCCTGATTACACTACCCGTGGAAATCAATGCCAGTCAGCGTGCACTTGCGTGGCTCAACAACAGTGGTATCACCACCTACGAGTCGCATCCCCAGGCACAGGATGCCCTGAAATGGGCTGCATATACCTATGTGATTGCTGCCCTGGCTTCGCTGGCTACTCTACTCTACTACATTATGATTTTTATGGGAGCGTCGAGAGATTAATGTGCTAATGTGGAAATGTGGAAATAAGGAATGCTGAGCGAAGAGCAGCCTATTGGAGTGTCAATGCCTGATTGACGATGACTGTTTTTGGGCAGGTTATACAAAGAGTTTTATCTTTGAGAAAAATTCTGCCATGAAAATGCTTCCACTGATTCCATTCCTCCTTTCCATGTTCCTTTCGGCCTGTGCATTGTTCTCTCATAAGAAAACCGATTATTCTGAGATTCCGAATAACCAAAACGATACTGCTGTATACCTAATAGTAGAGGTCCAGGCGCAATATCCCGGAGGTGAAGAGGCCTTGATGAAATATCTGGCCAAAAACGTGGTTTACCCTCAAAAGGCTATTGACGCAAATATTCAGGGAACTGTATTTGTGGAATTTGTGGTTGAGAAGGATGGCAGCATTTCAAATGTAAAAGCCCGAAAGGGGGCTCATCCATTGCTGGATAAAGAAGCAGAAAGGGTTGTAAAAGGGATGCCCAACTGGGAACCCGGATTTCAACGAGGCAGAATGGTAAGATCCATCTTTATTATTCCAATCCTGTTTCAGCTGACGAAGTAGCATGTAAAAGATGCTGATTCAACTTTGTAATGGGTTGAATATATGGCACTTTACTTGCATGCATGGTTTCACAAATAAGATAAATCATGTATAGACTTAATGTGATCTTTACCCTGGGGCTCCTCTTAATGCTCATGAATTCCAATGGGCAGGTAACACCTGATTCAATTCCAGCATCCCCGGTTGATTCTGCCTGGGAAGAAGTTTTCTGCGGACCTGAAACCTATGCCCAATTCCCTGGTGGTGATGAAGCAATGATGAAATTCCTGGAAAAAACGATGGTGTATCCCAAGGAGGCCGTTAGTTTAAAAATATCCGGTACCGTAATGGTTCAGTTTACAGTGGGAAAAGATGGAAGCATAATGGATGTACAGGTTATGAGAGGTGTTCATCCGCTGCTCGACACTGAGGCTGTCAGAGCCATTAAAATGATGCCGCGCTGGATCCCTGGTACAGTTAATTACAAACCTGCAAGTATGACATTTGTGATTCCGATTAAATTTATGCCTGCCCCCAAAAAAAAGAGTGGCATCCGGAAATGGTTGAATTATTTATTCAGCAGGGAAAAGTAAAACCTGGGCGATGGGGTATGTGGATGGGAAATATTCTGATTTAAAGATCTGGCACAGCATACATAATTGACTTGCCCTGTTAAACGGGGTTATACGTGCTTAAAACCATTGCTGCCATTGATTCTCATGTTTAGAGGTCCTTACCGGATTGAGCACTATCCCTCTTCAATTCTAAATCCTGACTTTCACCCTCCCCCTCCAGACATTTTTATCCATTGTCATGTCTTTCAGCTGCCTAATAGTGCATATATTTGATTTTCAATGAATCAATATTGGTTTTGGGTGTAAAGGTAACCACCCTGAGCTCACCCGGGATGATGTTGATAAAGTTGTCTGAGAAACTCCCTGTGGCTCCGTCAGCTTCGAGATACAAGCTGTACACAAAAGCATCAGCCCAAAAGGTGATTCGGAACTCTTCCTCTATCTTTTCAATCTTATACCTGATCTCCGGCTTTTCAAAAGGGATGTATTTGGGCTTGTCGGGCAGGGAAACCCGGGCAAATAGCCAATCCGGGTCTGCATCTGCTGTCATCACAATTCTGCATATCAGCTTGTTCTCTGCAAAAGCTTTTGCTACCTCCTGTGGAATGGTATCCTTTAACTTCCAATTTTCATTATACAGGAGGGGAAATTCCGGGTAGTAGATTGAATACATATCTTTTCCCTTATGGTCAATGATCCTGAGAAAAATGTTTGCTTCTTTCAATTGCGGGTTGTCGTTGATGACCGTCATTTCCACAATATTCCCGGTGACCGATACAGTGGCAATGGTTGGCGACAGAACCTCAGCGGCCTTGTAATGCATCGCTTTACGCTCGCCATAATAATCCACAGACGACCACGAAACCGCCGGCCAGCAGTCGTTAAGCTGCCAGTACAGCGAACCCATGCACCAGGGTTTGGCCTGGCGGTGGGCCAGGATTCCCATGGCAATCCCTTCAGCCTGAAGTAACTGGCTGTAATACACATAGCGCTTAAAACTTTCCGGCTCAGGGAACCACTCATTCATGTACTGTCCGATCAACGTATTGCCCCGCGGATGCTTCTGATGCACGAGCATTACCTCCGAATTGGGCGCCAGAGCTGTATCGGGGGTAAATCTTCGCACAGAACTGTAGGCAGGATAGCTCTGGAAACCAAACTCGCTCATAAAACGCGGGATCTTTTCCCGATACCGTTCAAACGGTTCAGCATCGTGCCATACGCCCCAGTAATGGGAGTCACCGCTGAACAGGTGCCTCGGATCTCCTCTCCCAAGCGAGGGGGACGAGGGCCAGTAAGGAATTCCGGGGGCATTTTGCTGTACAATCTCCGGCAGGGTCTCTTCGAAAATTTTCAGATAATCGTTCCATATCCTTGCTGAATCGGACTTTGAATAGCCTGATGGCCAGCCCCAACGGTGCCACCCTTCGCTGTTTTCGTTGTTGCCGCACCAAAGCACCACCGACGGATGGCTGCTGAGCCTTCCGACCTGCTGCGTGGCTTCTTGCCTTATATTATCAAGCATCACTGAATCAGCAGGGTACATCGCACAGGCAAACATAAAGTCCTGCCATACCATGATGCCCTTTTCATCGCACAGCCGGTAGAATGCTTCATCTTCGTAAATGCCGCCTCCCCAAACCCGCAACATATTCATATTTGCAAACGTAGCTTCATCCAGCAGTTTCCGGTAGCGCTCAGGGGTAACCCGCGTAGGGAAATGGTCGGCAGGTACCCAGTTGGCACCTCTGGCAAATACCTTGATTCCGTTGACTCTGAAGAAAAATGATGATCCGAAAAGGTCAGGCTCCTGTACCAGTTCCACCTCGCGGATACCGGTGGCTATGGTTCTATGGATCAGTGGTTCCGCACCTTCACCGTACACTTCACACAAAAACTCATAGAGATGAGGCTTCCCCATACCGGCAGGCCACCAGTACTGTATATCGGATCTGAAAAATAACGGTATGGTAATGTTGTGCCTGCCCGGGTCGAGCCTGATGCTTCCCTGGTTCACTTCAACATCAGGGTGCTGTACTGAAAGGCGGATCGCTGTGGTCTTTTGTACATCAAGAGTAAAGACGGCATCGAGGGTTTTGAGTCTGTGGTTTTCAAAAGTCTGCCGGAAATCCACCTTTTCCAATGCTACGGTTCCCTTACCCACCAGCTTCACCGGCTTCCAAATCCCCATCGAAGGGATCGAAGGGGCCCAGTCCCAGCCGTATTGCCACTGCCCTTTTCGTGTGAATACCCGGTTCCCGCCCGGCAATTCAAGTCCAAACGCTTTCTGCAACGAATCTTCAATGGGTTTCAAAGGCGGAAAAACCACCAGCAACTGATTCCCTTTGTTTTTCAGCAGTTGTCTTACACCGCTGCGCCATTCCCTGAACTGGTTGCTGGCGCTCAGAATCTTGCTTCCGTTCAGCCATACCTCAGCATAAGTATCCAGCCCTTCGAATACCAGCTCGGTTTCATACAGCCAAAGCAAGGTTAAAGGCACATCGAAGGTGAGGGAATATCGCCATTCCCGCTCTGCCACCCACGCCACCTCCTTTTCATTGTCGCCATAGTACGGGTCTTTGATCATACCTGCCTGCATCAGATCGGTATGGACATACCCGGGAACCGTAGCAGGGATCCATTTCCCTTTGGCCGTCTGAAGTTTCCAACCCTCATTCAGCACCATGATTTCCTGGCCAGATGACAGCTTGAATATCATTAACAAACAGATAATCAATAGCATATAACGTATCTGGTTTTTCATACAAGTCGGTTTTAAGTATTGAGAAGAGAGATGACTTTACCGATGATTTCCGTATCTGTGACTTTATGGACATAATCGCTGTGCAGCCCCGGGGCATTGAGGGCAGCACCACCTGAGGGTACCAGGTGATTGGGCAATGCACTGCGACCGGAAAGATGAAATGCATTGCATCCGGTTTTTATTCTGATTTCCTTTATATTATCCGGAGAAATACCACCTCCCGCCATGATTTGAATCCTGTTTCCGGCTGCGAGAACGAGGCTGTTCAGCAGCGAAGCTCCGTCCAATGCCGAGACAGCCCCACCTGAAGTGAGGATGGTATCTGCACCGAGCCGGATGATCTCTTCCAGGGCATTCAGCGGATCGCGACAAAAATCGAACGCGCGGTGGAAGGTCCATGGGAGGTTCCCGGCAGCTTCCAGCATCCGCCGCATCACGTCCATATCCACATCCCCCTCCGGGGTAAGGGCTCCCAAAACAAAGCCCTTCGCTCCCCTTTCACACATCATTCTGATATCAAGACACATAGCTTCTGTCTCATGAGGGGACCATGTGAAATCTCCCGGACGGGCACGCACCAATACCCTCACCGGAACGGCAGAGATCTTCATTGCCTCCATAAGCAACCCGATGGATGGGGTTACCCCCCCTTCAGCGAGCCCGGAGCAAAGCTCCACCCGATGGGCGCCCCCTTCCAGTGCGGCCCTTACCGATGGAAGATCGGCAGCACACACCTCCAGCAGATAACTGCTTTGGATCCTGTCCGGACACATGCCTCAGGCGTCTTTGTTGATCTCTTTCAGGATCTCCTGCACATCGGCTTCGGTGGCGGTAAGCTTCTCACGGCAGATTTTAATCAGCTCCGATGCCCTCTTTACCTTCGCAGCAAGCTGGTCTACATCCACCGCTTCCGATTCAATCTCCCGCACAATACGTTCAAGTTCCGCGAAGGCCTCCTGATAACGTGGTTTTGTTTCTTTGGTCATGGTTTATTTATGGAGTTATTTTTTTTATATCAGCATGTATAATTCCTTGAAAAAGTGTAATTTCCAATTCATCATCTAAAGTCACTTCAGTGGTGGTCCGGAGTGCTCTGCCTTCCTTGCGCACAATGGAATAGCCTCTTTCCAGCACATTCTTTGGGTCAAGGATCCGGAGGTGCTGCTCCAGGGCATCCAGCCGGATTCGTTTGGCCGACACCAGCGAGGTGATCCCTTTGGGTATTGAGCTCTCCAGCTGCCCTAGTATCCCTTCCATACGCCCGGTTTTCTGCATGGGCCCGAAAGTAGCCCGGGTGGCAAGCTGTCTGATCAGGGCCGATTGCTGCCGCGTGAACAAAAGGGTGCCCGTTACAAGCCGTGTCCCTGCTTCGCTGAGCCTGCGGTTCTCCTGGTCCAGAATCGCAGCAGGTACATTCACCACTGCTTCGGCCATTTCTTCTAGCTTTACCGAAAAATTGTGAAACTTCTGGATCAGCCCATACGCCAGATCTGTAGGGGTAATGCTGTTGGTATGGGATACCATCTCAACCACGGTTTCATTGGTAGAGTGGCCTATCCCGGAGATTACCGGCAATGGGAATGCCGCCACCCGTGAGGCAAGGTCGTAGTGGTCGAAACAGTTCAGCCCCACATCTCCCCCGCCCCCGCGGATGATCAGTACCACATCGAAATGGTGCCGGTGCTTTCTGATGAGTTCGAGCTGTTTTCCTATGGACTCCACCGCTTTATCGCCCTGCAGCAAGGCCGGAAAGAGGATATGGAAAAACCGGTATCCCCAGCTGTTGTCGTCGATGATACTCCGGAAATCTTGGTACCCTTTTGAGCTCTCTACGCTGATCACTGCCAGTCGTTTCGGGAGCAGGGGCATCGGTATATTCCGGTTCTGATCCCATAACCCCTCCTCTTTCAGCTTTTTAATGGTGTTCTGGCGCTCTTTCGCCATCTCCCCCATGGTAAATGCCGGATCGATATCGGCGATCTGCAGGGAGAGTCCGTACACCGGATGGTAATTCACCCTCGCATGACACAGGATGGTCATCCCTTCCGTAATTTCCTCTCCGGTGGCTTCCCGGAACTTTTTAATAATTTGCTGATAATCATTAGCCCAGATGGTAGCCCTCATCTCTGCAACCACCAGATTTTCCCGCTTTTCCACCAGCTGCGGGTAACAATGGCCACTCTGCCGGTAATAGTTCAGTTTGGCAATCTCAGCCTTCACCCAGTAATAGCGGTTCATCTTCAGCAGAATAGCCGACTGAATCTCTTTGGTGATGTCGAGAAGAGTGAGCATGTTAATTAGAAATTAGAAATTCTGGAGGGTTTGGAGTTGGGAGTTATAAGTTATAAGTTATAAGTTATGAGGGTGTTACTTCCCCTCTCCTTCAGGAGAGGGGGTTGGGGGGTGAGGTGGATCTGATTTGAGAGGGGGTTGGGGGTGAGGTGCTTTGTTGAAAGGGGTTGGGGGTGAGGTGCATTGAATGGATAAGGGTTGGGGGTTTTAGGGTGAGGAGTTATGGATTTTCTAGTTTCTGACGAACAGCCACTTTATGCTATGGTATAATCCGATACCGATATAGCCCAGAATGCCTGGTTTGACTTTCTCTTTGATATCAACTGTAATGAGGGAATAAACCAAATTGTGATCCAGGTTATTCAACTTTCCTTTTATAAGGTCGATTTCAGTATTTAGCCTTTCCAGTTCTTTTTCAACCAGCAAAGCAGCTTCAACATTCTCAGCTTTTGCCAAAAGCTCAAGGTATCGGGCTCTTGCTTTGGTGAGGTTCTCGAGGCGGATGGCATAGTCTGTATAATCATCTGTCACATCAATTCCCTGAACCCTTTTGTATTCAGTTTTTCCAAGCAGACAAATATCAGACAATGCTGAATTGAGGTTTTCTGCCTTTACCCTAATTCTTGTCATAGTTCTGCTGATTTGTTGGGTATACCCGCCATACTTTATGGCAATTTCATTTAAGTGGATATTGGTCGTATCCGGATCCTTAACCGTAATCGCAACATTTGCATTATATACTATCCGCCTTGGTGCCATCTCGTTACCTGACCCCTGGTTTCCTTTTGCAAATCCTGATTCCGACTGATTTTCCAGACTCCCGGTAACACTGCCGTATCTGTAATCACGGGACTCGGAGCGGTATGCCTGGTTGTATCGCGGGGCTGAGCATGAAACTGATGCAGTTGCTATGCCGGCCAATAATAAAAGTACATATCCTGTTGATTTCATATTCGTAGTTTAAGCTAAGTTGACAAGACAAAGATAGAGTTTTCAAGTCTGAAATAACTACCAGAGGTAAAGCCATTAGTCCCGGGTTTTTTATGATGAAATCACCATATTTTTACAAAAACAAACACCTTAAAAACATCAAACCGGCACTCAATGCTGTATCTTTGCTATGCTTTGTATTTATCAATAAAACTGACCAAAATGAAACTGAGATTTCTGAGTATTTTCGCTTGTATGGTTCTGATAACAATATCAGGATGCAAGAAAGAGGATGACCCTGTAACCGACTGGGCCATTGCGGCTGCAGACTGGGGAAAGCTTTCGATCACTTTTGTGGAAACCGGAGGACCCACAAACACCTGGGTTTTCAACAGCACTGGAGGCACAGGACAGGCCACACTTACTGGCACCGGTGATTTCGGATTCACCTATGTGAAAGATGGCGTAAACAAAACCACTCTGATCTTCGATGTAGGAGGCAGCGACAAGTACGAAATGACCTGGACCGAAGAGTTGAAGGGGACCATTGTAGAATCGTTCAATGGCACTCCGGGAAATAACGGATCGTTTACGATTGTGAAGCAGTAGAAGCGGGGAGTTAGGAGTTAGGAATTGTTAATGGTTAATGGTCAATTGAACTTTGATCATTGATCTTTGAACGGGTTTAGGAACCCCGCTTGCGGGGTGAAATTATTATAGCTGAGGAGGTTGGCGGTTCTTACTCCCCCTCTCCTTGAGGAGAGGGGGCTGGGGGGTGAGGTAAGGGACAGTGTGAGGAAGAGTGTGTGTATTGAGTAGAATGACTGGGGGTAAAAAATGCTGCACGATGCATAAAAAAATTTGGTGAGACAGAAAAGATTTGTATTTTTGCAGGCTAAAACGTCGAACGTTCTTACATTCCGGTCCGGTAGTTCAGTTGGTTAGAATACATGCCTGTCACGCATGGGGTCGCGGGTTCGAGTCCCGTCCGGACCGCTGGAGAGGGTGTCTCATCAGAGACACCCTCTTTTTTTTATGCCTCTTAAAATATTTGCTTTCAGCTTTTTAATTCATTATCTTTGATGTCTGATGTGGTTTACGTTCTTCGCTGTGATGGCAGTAGGGTAACCGACTGATACCGCCGGATCCCGGAAATTTAACCGTGGTTGGTTATACCTGCAGAGTTTCATTGTACTGGATGTTGGTAGTAATAAAAACATAGTGTAATGAAAAAGATCAGGATTTTTCTGGCCTCTTCGGCCGAACTCGATCAGGACAAACTGCAGGTTGAACTGTTTGTCAGCAGAAAAAACAAAGACTGGCATTCCAGGAGGATTTTCCTGGAACTCACAACCTGGAAGGATTTCATCAGCTCCATTACCCAGGAAAGGACCCAGAACGAATACAACCGGTATATCAGGAGCAGCGACATTTCGATCTTCCTGTTTCATACCAGGCTGGGCAGATATACCAAAGAGGAATTCGACGAAGCCCATCACGCATTCCTTGCCTCCGGTGGAAAGGTGAAAAAGCCCCGAATCTTCACCTATTTCAAAACCGATCCCACTGAATCGGCCGATATTGCGGGCTTCAGAGACTATATAGATAGCCTGGATCATTTCTACGACACATACGATTCTATGGATGAGCTGTTTGTGAAGTTAAACAGGCAGCTTGATAAACTGGAGAATGAAGGATTGGTCATCAAACCTGACCGGATTGACCTCCCGAGGATCCTGAAATATACTGTGTACTATTTTCTGCTTCCGGTTCTTGTGTTATCCGGTGCATGGCTGGCATTCTACTACTTTCAGCCTACTGATCTGACCGTAAAGATCACAGAAGAGGAGGCCATCCCCGGACTCCCCTTCCGGGAAGGAGTGGTCGCGCTTACCTATGGCGACAAGACAGACACCATGATGATATCCAGCGAGGTCATCTTCAAGCAGATTCCATCCAGATATAAAAGGGAAAAGGCAAATCTGAGGTTTACCGCCAGGGGGTACAGGCCGGTTGATACTATGGTGGCAGTGCGTGATCTTATTACGTTAAGCATTCGCAGAGACAATTCCCTTGGGGTGATTTTCGGTACGGTGAAGGATGGAGACCTCATGCCTGTTGAAGGGGTTACCATCAGCGTGAAAGAGATCCGGGCTGTCACAGATGCCATGGGGAAATTCAGGATTGAGATTCCGCTTGCCATGCAATCAGAGGAACAGCGACTTACGGCGATCAAGGATGGATTTGAACCCTGGGATTTTACCGGCATTCCATCTGAAACCGAAGAGTGGAAAGTTGTCCTCAATAAAATCAGGTAATTATGAAAAGTTTCGTAGTCGCAGGAATGGTGCTCATCACCAGCTCCCTGCATGGCCAGATTGCCGTATTGGGGGTGGTTACGGAGCAGAACAGCAACAACAAACCCCTGCCGGGGGTGCAGGTAAAAGTGCTTGGGAGCGCCCCTGACCAATCCGGACGGGATGGTGTTTTCCGGCTTGTTTTTACCACGAAGCAACCGGGCGACAGGGTGGTTGTGTCCGAGATATCAAAAAAAGGCTATGAAATCGTAAACAAGGAAATGGTTGATAACTGGGTGATTCAGAAGGAACCTGCCACCCGGTTTAAGATCGTGATGTGTCCGGAAGGTACGGTAGCCAGGAACACCATGAAGTATTACAACATCTCGCTGGATGGCCTTACCAAAGGGTACGATTCCAGAATCAGGGTTTTACAGCAGCAGAAAGAGAAATCGGAGATTGACGCAAAAACCTATGCCGAGCAAGCCAGATTGCTGTCGGAACAGTTTCAGAACCAGCAGAAACAACTGGAGGAACTGGCCGAAAAATTTGCCCGCGAAAACTTCGACGACTGCTCCGATATCCACCGAAAAGCCTTTGAAGCCTTCAGTGCCGGTCATATTCCCGATGCGATCAGGATATTGGAGAGTGTGAATTCTGCCGAGGAAATAAGGAAAGCATTGGAGCAGAAGGAAAAAGGCAGGAATGCAGAACTGGAAGGCAAACTGATGCAGCAGCAATCTGACAGCATCATCAGGCAGCATATCAGCAAGTTGCTCTTCCAGGCCGAACTGTACAAATCGGAATTCCGGTTTGCAGAGGCAGAAAAGATGTACGAAACAGCCATTTCCGCAGACAGTAACGATGTAAAACTCATTTTCACCTATGTAGCCTATCTGCTTGACCAGATGAAGATTGACGAAGCATACAGATGGGACAGCATCGGATTATCCAGGGCTGTAACACCCCGCGAAAAGGGATTCGGACTGCACCACATGGGATTCATCCTTAAATCCAGAAAGCAATTCGACGTGTCAGAACAGGCGTTAAAGGAAAGTATTGGCAATTATACCCAAGCTGATTCAGCCAATATAAAGCTCTATAAGGCTGGGCTTTCTTTGGCTATGGAAGGGCTGGCAGAATATTATTATGATGTGAATCAGTATCATCAGAGTATAACTCTACATCAGGAAGCCCTAAAGATCAGGAGAGAACAAGCCATTCCCGGTGATGAGCAACAACTTGCCAGGCTTGCCCAAGGGCTGGTGAATCTGGGCCTTGCACAACAAAGGGTTAACGATCATGTAGGCGCAAGGAACAGTTTCAGGGAGGCACTTGGGATTTTCAGGGAAATGGACAGGAAAAACCCGGGAACAGTGGATGGATTACTGGCCTGGGACCTGATGGGGCTTGCACAGGAAAGCGACAGCACCGAAGCGGATGCCTGTTTCCAGGAAGCACTTGGTTTGCTTCGCAATCTTACTGAAAAGAACTTCGATGCCAACGGGCATTTTCTGGCCAGACTTCTGACCGCTTATGCCAATTTCAAAAAGGATCACAAAGACTTCCAGACTGCAAAGGCTTACTACCTCGATGCCCTGAATATCGGAGAATCTTTAATGAAGACCAATCCATTGGTATACAGTGAAGTATATGCATCCACTTTGAGTAATCTTGCAAGTCTTGAGGATGACCTGAATGCGTTGGAGCAGGCGATGGAACACTATCAAATGGCACTCAAGGTATACAGGGAACTCGCCGGTTACGGCCCTGGGGCTTACAACCTTTCTCTTGCCCTTACCTTACATAATATGGCATTTCTTTTTCGTAAGATGAAGCAGTATGAAAAAGCCTCGGCATGTTATGAGGAATCTGCCCAATTTCTGAGAGAGGAAGTAAAAACGAATCCCGAAGAAGGGAATGGTGCGCTGGTAAGTTCACTGGTGAGTCATGCCAACATGTTGTATGAGGCAGGCGATACAGTCAGGGCAGCGCAATATAGTATTGAAAGTATGGCGCTGGTTGACAAGCTTGTGGCTGAATCCCCGGAGATGTACACCCATTTGGCCGGCATCAGTTACCATCGTTTCAGCTGGACGCAGGTAAAGAATCGCCAGTTTTGGTTGGCAGAATCTTTCTCACGCAGGGGACTTCAGACCGACAGTACACAGATCCTGATCAACACCAACCTTGCCCTTGCTTTGCTGTTTCAGGACCGCTATGATGAAGCGTTGCAAATCTATCTGAAATACAAAGACATGCCCGTTCCCGACAAACCCAATGAAACCATGCGGGATTCGTTTCTGCAGGATTTTATTGACCTTGAAAAAATGGGCATTACCCACCCCGATGTGGAGAAAATCAGGAAGGAATTAGCCAATTAGCCAATTTGTCAAATAGCCAATTAGCCAGTGTCAAAATGTGGAAATTATGAAGAGGATATCGAGTTTAGTCATTTTGATGATTCCGATGGTGGCTCTCGGGCAGGTGACGGTAAAGGGGATCGTTACGGAACAAAACAGTGGCAACAGGCCGCTGGCGGGGGTTCAGATCAAGGCCCTTGGAAGCACACCCGAGCAAACAGGAAAAGACGGCTTGTTTCAGCTGTCCTTTACCTCAAAAAAGCCCGGAGACCGAATCATCGTTTCGGAGATCTCCAGGGCAGGCTACGAGATCGTAAATAAGGATGTTGTGAACAACTGGGTGGTCCTGAACGATCCCAACGTACGAACCAGAATCGTGATGTGCCCCGAAGGGTTGACCGCACAGAACATTCTGAAGTATTACAATATTTCGTTTGATGCCCTCAACACAAGCTATACTGAACGGATCAGGCAACTGCAGCAAGAAAGGGATGAAGCAAGGATTGACGTAAAAACCTATGGGGAAAAAGTAAAACTACTATCTGAACAGTTTGAAAATCAGCAAAAACACATCGAAGAGCTGGCGGAAAAATTTGCGCGGGAGAATTTCGACGACTGTTCCGCCATTCACAGGCAGGCATTTGATGCATTCGAAAAAGGGGACATCGAAGGAGCAATCAGGATCCTTGAGAGCGTGAATTCCAACGAACAGATTGCCAGGGCCAGGGAGCAGCTGAAAAAGGGTGAAGCGCTTGAGAAAGAAGCGAAGGACATGCAAGCTCAATCCCTCGAAATCATCGATCAAAATATCAAAAAGCTTCTATTCCAGGTTGACCTTTATATCTCGGAATTCCGATTTGAAGATGCGATAAATGCCTTTGAAGATGCTGTTTATGCCGATACTACAAACTACGAAAACCAGATTGACCTTGCCATTTTTTTATTTGATCAGAACCAATATGATTTATCCATGAAATGGTCCAGGTCAGCACTGGCCAACGCAGGGACAAAGTATCAAAGGGCAAGGGCACTAATTGCTGTTGCTAATATTCAGTCAATTATGGATGATTATGCCGGGGCTGAAGAATATTTCAATGAAGCAACCAAAATTTTAACTGAATTGGCTGATGAAGATCCCGAGGGGTATAGCTATATCCTGGCAATAAGCCTCAATAATTTAGGAAATATGTATCATGTAGGTCAACAATTTGAAAAAGCCAGGGTCATTTTGGAGAAGGCCATGAAGATCCGTGAAAAGAACAGCAATACCCCTGTGGGCGAAACTCCCGTTGAACTATATATATACAATATGCTGGGCGTGGTTTGCATGGAATTAAACCAATTGGACACAGCAGAAGCTTGGATAAACAAAGGCATTTCAGACCTGCTCAAATCGCCTGATGTGGACACTGCGTTGATCAAATACTTACTGGCCAATTATCTTGATTGTCTTTCCCTGGTTCAGAATAAAAAGAATGAGCCAGCGAAAGCAATATCAACCTCAAAAGAATCATTGAAGATTATTGGTGAATTGGCGAAAATGAACCCTCAAAGGTACAACCATCGGCTATTCATTGTGCTAAATAACATTACCACCTTCTATTTACAAATGGGAGATTATGCCAATGCAGATAGGTACGCAACAGAAGCTGAGAATATTGTGAAGGAACTCATTAAAAAATACCCATTGGTTTATAAGAGTGACTTGGCTATGGTATAACAATTGAAAGGTGCAGTCCAGAGCGATTTGTCTAATGATGAAAAGGCAGAATTGATACAAAAGGAATCCGTTGAAATTTATAGGGAACTTGCCTCGATCAATCCATTGGCTTTCAATAGTGGTCTTGCCTACTCACTCAATAACCTTGCATATACCCAAAGAATTCTTAACAAGCCTGACCTTGCCGAGAGAAATTCCCAGGAGGCCATCCGGTTGCTGCTTTAACTGGAAATAAACAACCCACAAGCCTACAAATCGGAAATTGCGATGTGCATGGAGACTCTCGCCCAGTTCTATTTGGCAAAGGGTGAGTACCAGCAAGCGAGGGAATATTTTACCAGGAGCCTGAACAAATACTATGAAATTGACACCCTTAATCTTCCGTATTATATGCCAGATATCGCCGGCGTGCACAGAGAGCTGGTTTTTGTTTACAGGGAATTGAACCAGATGGATAGATCCATTGAGCATGAAGAAAAAATGGTTGGTTTGTACCGGGGCCTGGCAAAAGAAAACCCGCAGAAATTCCTTCCTCAATTCGCTGATGCGCTGAATAAATACTCATGGGCCCTTTATAAACATGATTTAACACGGGCCATATATTTTCAGGAGCAGGCCATACAGCTATATCAGCAATGCATGGACTCAAATTTCTCATATCTGCCATCCAATTTGGCAGTATCCTACGCACGAATGGCACGTTACCAGATCCTGAATCAAAAATTTGATGAAGCCGAAAAATATGCCAGGATGTGCATAAAAGTCGAAAATACAAAAATGAATCATAAAAACCTTGCGCACAGCGTTCTTTACAATGGCAAATTCCGGGAAGCAGAAAAGATATACGTGGAATTGAAAGACCAGTTCTGTGATTGTGCTGTCCCTACCCCATTCAAAACCTTGTTTTTAAATGATTTTGATGAATTCGAAGCGGCGGGGGTTACCCACCCGGACGTGAAAAAAATCAGAAAAGAATTAGCCAATTAGCCAATTAGCCAATGTGAAAATGTGCAAATGTGCAAATTATGAAAGAACAACTTTGGGTTCTCTTTTTACTGGTTCCGGCGATGGTGAGTGGGCAGGTGACGGTGAAGGGCATCGTCACCGAGCAGAACAGCGGCAACAGGCCCCTGGCCGGGGTGCAGATCAAAGCGCTGGGAAGCACCCCGGAGCTTACGGATCAGTCAGGGCAGTTCAGGCTGACCTTCGGCGCCAAGAAGCCAGGTGACCGGATTGTGGTCTCTGAGATCTCCAAAAAGGGGTACGAAATTGTAAACAAAGATGTTGTGAACAATTGGATGATCCCTTCGGCAGCGGATGCAAAAACCAAAATCGTGATGTGCCCTGAGGGGCTTATTGCGGCAAATACCCTGAAATACTACAATATTTCATTTGACGGGCTTGCCATGGGATACAATGAACAGATCAGGAAATGTCAGGAGGAGAAGGAAAAGGCACTCATTGATGCAAAGACCTACGGCGAAAAATTAAAACTACTATCCGAACAGTTTGAGAACCAGCAGAATGTTCTCGAAGAACTGGCAGAGAGATTTGCAAGGGAGAATTTCGATGATTGCTCGGAAGTACACAAAAAAGCCTTTGAAGCCTATCAGGCAGGGAATATCAATGAGGCTATCAGGATTTTGGAAACCGTTAATTCCACTGCAGAGATTGAAAAGGCCAAAAAGCAATATGCCGAAGCAGAAAAACTTAAATCAGAGCTGGAGCAGGTTCAGGCCTTTTCCGACAGCGTTATCAGACAAAACATCCGGAAGCTTCTGTTCCAGGCTGACCTGTATGCTTCGGAACTTCGGTTTGAGGACGCAAAAGCGGCCTATGAGGCAGCAGTGAATGCAGACACAACCGACTTTCAAAGCCTTTTTGATTTTGTAATTTTTCTTTTTGACCAGAAAGAATTCGATTCAGCCATGAAATGGTGCACCTCAGCGCTTGGCATTGCGAAAACCAGGTTTGAACGGGCACAGGCCCTGCGTTTCCTGGCCAATACGCAGGCATCGTTGCTGGATTACGAAAATGCCGAAAAGAATTTCAATCAAGCGATTGAACTACTGACTGGACTTGTGGATGAAAGTCCTGAGGAATATAGTTATATACTCTTGTTAGCCCTCCAGAACATCAGCGTCATGCACCTCGAAAACCAGCATTATGCCGATGCAAAGCAATACCTGACCAAAGCCTTGCAATTGACAGAAAAATACAACCAAACCCCTGAGGGTGAGCTGGCTATGAAGCCAACCCTCTGCGGGAATCTGGGATTTGTCTACCTTGCCTTAACCCAGCCGGACTCCGCAGAATTCTGGTTGACAAGTGCAATACAGGAATTATCGGTAACAAACGATACCGGATCCATATCCGGCAAAAATTCACTGGCAATGTTTCTGAATACACTGTCACAGGTGTACGATGCAAAGCGTGAGTTCGGAAAATCGCAATCGATGTTGCTTCAATCCCTGGCTATAAACCGGGATCTGGTCAGGATGAATCCGCAAAGATTCAATCCTGAAATTGTAATCGTGCTGAATAACCTTGCCATTGCCTATTTATCATCACAGGATTTCCTCAATGCCGACCTGTATGCAGCGGAAGCGGAAGGCATCCTGAAAGAGCTGGTGAAGGCCAATCCGGTCATTTATAGCCCGGCCTTGTCTTCCGTCCTCAATACAAGGGCTGCAGTGCAAAGCAGCCTGATGCACACTGAAAAGGCAGAAATGCTGCAGGCCGAATCCGTCAGCTGTATGCGGATTATGGCTTCGGTTAATCCTTTGGTAAACAGAGACAAACTTGCGGTATCACTGAACAATCTGTCCGTTACGCAAAAAGAGCTCGGCAAATATGATGAAGCTCTCCTGAATTCAACCGAAGCAGTTGATATTTTTCTTGACCTTGAAAAGGAATATCCTCAGGCATACAAGGCAAAAGCGGCAAGGTGCCTTGAGGTACTTGCAAGGTTGAATTATGTGATGCAGGATTTCCGCAAATCGGAAGAAAATTACAGACTGAGCATCCGGAAATTCAGCGAGTGCAGCCCGGAAATGCTGCAGTATTACCTGGCTGAACTGCCTGATTTGCACAAAGAATTAATCAGCCTTTATGTGCAATTGGATCAGGTTCCCAAAGCCGTTGCACAAACCAATGAATCTATAAACTTTTTCAGGCATTTGGCGGAGGGGAATCCTCAGGATTATTATGCTTACATGGCATATTTTATCTGCGAATTATCATGGCTTCAGTACAAATCAGATCTCGGACAGGCTATCAGCACTATGAACACAGCCATTGAAGCTTTCCATCGCTGTGCCGACTCAGGCTATGTCTATACGGTCAATCACCTTGCACTGTGTTACGGGCGGATGACCCGCTACCTGATCCTGAACAGGAACTTTGCCGAAGCCGAGAGATACGCTTTGCTGACTTCTGGAACAGATGATTCAGAAATGATGCGGAAAAATATTGCACACGCCCTTCTTTATAATGGCAAATATGAAGAAGCAGAAAAAATATACCTCGAATTAAAGGATAAAAAATGCGAATGCAATCCTCCAACACCCTTCAGAGTGCTGTTTTTAAAAGATCTGGATGAGTTCGAAGAAGCGGGTGTAACCCACCCCGATGTGGCAAAAATCAGGAAACAATTAGTCAATTAGCCAATTTGAAAATGTGTAAATGTGTAAATGTGTAAATTATGAAAGAACAACTTTGGGTTCTCTTTTTACTGGTTCCGGCGATGGTGAGCGGGCAGGTAACGGTGAAGGGCATTGTCACCGAGCAGAACAGCAACAACAAACCCCTGGCCGGGGTGCAGATCAAGGCTTTGGGGAGCGCACCCGAGCAATCGGACCAGGCAGGATTGTTCCGGCTGCTTTTCAATACCAAGAAGCCTGGCGACAGGATCGTGGTTTCGGAAATTTCCAAACCCGGCTACGAGATTGTAAATAAGGATGTTGTAAATAACTGGGTGATCCTGAACGATCCCAATGCACGAACAAGGATCGTTTTGTGCCCTGCGGGACAGGTGGCTCAAAATACGCTGAAGTATTACGACATTTCGCTTACAGGACTTACCGAGGGTTATAAAAGGAAGAACGAAGAGTTACAGGAGAAGCTAAAAAAGTCCGAAATAGACGCAAAATCCTATAGCGAGCAGGCAAAAACTTTAGCCGAGCAATACGAGAATCAACAGAAGAAGCTGGAGGAGCTGGCTGAAAAGTTCGCCCGTGAAAACTTCGACGAATGCTCAGAGGTTCATCGAAGGGCATTTGAATCGTTTACACTGGGTAAGATTGAGGAGGCTATCGTCATTCTCGAGTCGGTTAATTCAGAAGCTGAGATATTGAAGGCAAAACAGCAGCAGGCCAAAGCACGCTCGCTGATGGCCGAATCCGACAGCATCATCGCCCAGAACATCAAGAAACTGCTTTTTCAGGCTGACCTGTATGAATCCGAGTTTAGATTTGAAGATGCCAAAATGGCTTATAAAACTGCTATTGAAGGGGATACCACATTGTTTGAACCAACGTATGCCTTCGTCCGGTTCCTTGTAAAACAAAGGGAATTTAAGGAATGCAGCAAATGGCTGGATAAAGCGATCACCGTCGCTAAGACAGACGTTGAAAATGCCAGGGTTAAGTACATGCTGGCGCTGATCCTCCACTACCAGAATCAATTGGATAAAGCTGAGGTGACTTACGGAGAAAGTCTTGATCTATGGCGCACCCTCGCTGCTTCAAATCCTGATGGTTTTAACCTCGAACTTCAAAATACTCTGAACAGTATTGGGATTTTCTATTCTGATCAAAACCAATTGAAAAAATCAGAAGAATATGCCCTGGAGGCATTGAGTATCACAAGAGCCATGGCTGATGGCAACGGTGAATTACAAAGGAGGACGCTGGTAAACGGTTTAACCAATCTCGGGCTTTTAGAATATAGGATGAACCAGTTTGAAAAATCAGATTCGAGTTATCATGAAGCCTTGCAGATTTCAAGAGAGCTCGTTGCCTCTCATCCTGGTAAGTATGATTTTGAACTGGCATGGTCGCTTAGTGGAATGGCTTATGCTAAAGGAGCGAGCCACGAACCTGATTCAGCTGATCTTTATTATGATGAAGCGCTGATCATTCTCCGTAAATTATCAGCGTCCAATCCACAGCGCTACAATTCATATTTTGCTGTCCTGCTTAACAGTATTGCTAATCATAGAATGCATTACAGAAAAAACCAAAGCGCCGATTCACTCTTTCAGGAAGCGTATCACATAATTGAAGATCTGGTAAAAATAAACCCGTCGGTTTATAACCCGTTATATGCAAGTGCGTTCAATAATCTGGGTGTCATTTCCAATATCCAAAACAGGAATGATCAATCTGAGATTTATCTCGAAAAGGCGTTGATTGAATACAGGGCATTGGCTGCTGAAAACCCTAAAGCCTATTTAGTGTACGTTGGATGGGTACTTAATAATCTCGGAGATATCCAGAAAGACATGAAACAGTTTGATGAATCGGAAGCCAGTTTACAGGAAGCTATTGGCATTTTCAGGGAAATGGCCAAAACCGACAGTATTGAAGCAAAAAGATTCCTCAGTACAGGATTATTCAATTACGCTGACCTGTGTTTTCAACTTGGCAAAACCAAAGATTTTATATCAGTCAATGAAGAGGCTCTTCGCCTGTCAAGTGAGATGGCAAGGGCAAATCCCAGGCAAATGGGTCTCAGGACAGTATTGCGGTATGGCCATTACTCAAGGAAACTCATGAGCCTAAGGATGTTTGAAGAGGCGGAACAGGCTGCCCGCAAGGGTTATGAAACCGATACCTCCATGATCTGGATCAAAGTTCGGCTCGCAGAAGCAATGCTTTTCCAGGGGAAATACAGTGAGGCTAAGAATATATGCCTGGATATCAAGGATAAAGAATATCCGTTGGAAGAACTTGAAACCTGTAGAAATGCGATCCTGAAAGATCTGGATGATTTGGAAAAGGAAGGCATAACCCATAGGGATGTTAAAAAGATTCGAAAGGAATTAGCCAATTAGCCGATTTGTCAATTAGGCAATTTAAAATGCCGAGCGAAGCCAAGCGTAGCGAGTCCCGGGAGCGAAGCGATACGGGATGAAAACATGAAAATGTGAAAATGTGGAAATTATGAATCCGAATTTTACCCTTTTTATCATCATTGTTTTTATTCTGTTGCTCTTTGGGGTTTACATCAGGTTTTTCCTGCGACGCCATAATGGTTTTATGCAGTTTGTAAAAGTCATCATGCTGCCACTCACTGTGCTCGGAGGGTGGGTAGTGTATTTCACCGGGTACATGTTAGGGAGTGAGGCAGAACCGACGGTGCATTCGGTGGTAATGTACGGTTTGCAGGCGCTTTTCAGTGCGGGCCGCCTTTTTGTGCTGGGGAATGACCTGGTGGAGATTTCGGAACATGTGAAGGAGAATCCGAACTTCCTGCTCTGGTTCTCCCTGGTAGGCACAATGGCCGTTTTCCTCTCCATTTCGATATTGTTCAATGTCTTCGGAAAGCGGCTTATCACCAGGATCAGAATCTGGCTCAGGTTATCCAGGGAAAACCATGTGTTTTTTGGCGTAAATGAAGCATCGGTTACACTGGCCAGGGACCTTTTGCTGCGGGACCGCAACAGACTGGTGGTTTTTATCACGAAGCTTGACCGGAACGAGGACACCAATCTGTACCATGCCATGGAGGAGACCGGTGCCCTGGTAGTCGAAAACGAATCATTCCTCGAAAGCCTCACCCTCAAACAGGAAGAGAGCCTGATCCATATCAGGCACGGCCATGCCGGCCCGTTGATCCTGAACAAACTTAAACTGATCAGAAAAATCCACAAGTGTCCCTCCCACCTGTATTTCCTGTCGGATACCGAAGCCTGGAACATCAACATGGCCCGCACCATCCTTGATGAGATGAGCACGAAAGCATTGCACCATCCTGTGATATTTCACGTCAGCATCCACGGCTCCGACCTGGAGGAGCTCTTCTATCAGAGCCTTCCGGAACCTGCCCGTAATATTCATGTGCGGCTGCTGAACTATTCTGAGATCGCCACACGGCAGCTGATTGCCCGGCATAACCCTGTCGACTGGATCCTCAAAGACACACAAAAGGGGGTTGCGATGGAGGATTTCCGTGTAATGATCGTGGGGTTCGACCAGACCGGAAGTGCAGCTTTGCGAAAGCTGACCGAGTTCGGTCAGTTTCCCGGTTCCAGGTTCAAGGCTATCATCACCGACAAATGCATGGAAGTAAAGAAAGGGAGGTTTGCAAACAGCTTTCCCGGACTGGTTTCTCATTACGACATCAGCTTCCTGGAGACGGAGGCGGGCAGCAGCAACTTCTTCGATGTCATCAGGCAACAGATGGATCATCTGGATTACATCGTTATCGCCCTTGGAAATGATGCCCTGAACATGCAGACTGCGGTGGATATCCGGCAAATGGCGCTCAGGTCGCCGGGGGTACGGATGAAGATCCTTGCCCTGGTAAAGAGCAATGACCATTACCGGTACCAGACCGGTGATGATGACAGGGTGAGCATCCACGCGTTTGGCAGGACCAGTCACATCTTTACCGAGGACATTGTGGTGCGGGGGAAGCTGGAGGACATGGCGGTACAGATCCATGCGTATTACAATTCGCTGAAACCGGCTGAAAAGCACAGAACCTGGGATGAGCTGACCCGGATGGAACGGGCAGGCAACATCTCAGCCGCAGGGCACATCCGCGTTAAACTTGCGCTGGCAGGGCTGCAACCTCAGGATATTCTGCAGTTGGAAAACACGGACGCCTTTGAAGCCTTTTTAGGGAAAGAGCGGATGGAAAACCTGGCAAGGGGGGAGCACCTGCACTGGAATGCGATGCTGTTTTCCCACGGATGGGAGCGGTGGAATCTCAGTGAAATCCCTGCAGATGCAAGCTCCAACAAAGACAACCTTCGCCGGCTGCACGCCTGTCTGGTGGATTGGGATGAGCTCGCCGCCGTAGGAGAACGGTTCAATGAAAACTACTACCAGTACGACTACGAAAATATCCACAACATCTTCCCGCTGGTGAAGGAAGGGGTGTTTACCTGAGATGGTGGAGAGTTCCTTGAGCCCATCCAAACCAGATTCAGCAAAACACTTTTACCGCTCTTTGTGCATCACCTGGCTTGTTTGCAGTGTATTTTTGTATAATAAAGGATTCACTTCATTCACCCAAAATCAACCGACATGAAAAAGGTAACAATCCTGTTTTCGTTGCTACTGATGGCAGCAGCCGTTGCACTGATGTTTACGCAATGCGCCAAGGAAGGTCCCCGCGGCCCTGCCGGAGCCGATGGGATTGACGGACAGGATGGCACGGACGGCAACGCCAATGTGATCACCTATTTTTTCACCGACTCGGCGAAGATCGCCTGGAACACCAATTCCATCTATTTCTACTATGATGCGAATTTTTCCATCCCCGACAGCATCATGGAGTACGGGGTTATCCTGGTGTACACCAAGGTAAAGAATCCAACCGCATCCATGTGGTACCCGGTGCCGGGACTCGGTGAAAATGCCAACTACGTGACCAGGCTTTTCATCAGGAACGACTACCTGATGATCAGGGGCTATAATCCTGACGGGAGCCCCTGGAGCGGAGGAGCGCTGCCAGAACTGGCGGCCGTGAAGGTGATCCTGATCCCCTCCACCACCATCTTAAATATGAAGAAGGCGGGGGGACTGCCAGATTTCCGGGATTACAACACCACGGTGGAGACGCTGGGATTAGTTGGATGATTGATTCCAGATTCCAGATATCAGGTTTCTGATTTTTGATCAGCATGCTACTGTATTGGTCTGCCAGAACTTTACAGCCTGCCGGACGGCGGCTGTCGTGGAATCTTATGACCGCAAAGAATATCCCTGCCGGGAGACCACTGATGTCGGGGATGGTTTCCGGGATACGCACAGTGTGGGTAGCCACTATTTGGTAAGACTAAGTTAAAAAACGCAATAAAAAGACAGATTGTTGACAAAAATAATTGTTAGTTAGTACATCCTAACTATATTTGCGCTCACAAAAAACAGACAAAATGGATAAAGTTATTTCGATCATTTCCAAAATATCGCACACCTTAGGCGAAATGGAAGAGCTTGCCAAGGAACATTTTGGCTTTCAAGAACTTACATTAACACAGATGCACTACCTTGAAGTGATGAACTCGCTTCAAAATCCTAACATAACCGAGTTGGCTTCGGCACTGCAACTGACAAAACCAACGGTTACGGTGGCGTTGGAAAAGTTGATTGGGAAAGAGTATCTTATTAAGGTTCAATCGGATGCGGATCGTCGCACCTCGCATCTTCATTTAACGGAAAAGGGGCGAAGCATTAACAATATGCACGAATATGCCCACCGCTGTTTTGCCGAACTGATGAGTGAAAATCTGGATCCAGACGAGCTGCAACAATTGTTACTTCTTTTAGAAAAAATGATCGAAAAATGGTAAAAGCTTATTAATCAATAGTAATCATCTATAAATAAACGCATTGTGAATATTGAAAGCAGTAAATATACAGGATTGACCGACGAAGAAGTCTCTCGTAAACATCAGCAAGAGGGTTATAACGAGTTGCCATCGTCAAAATCGAATTCGATTTGGGGAATTGCATTGGGTATTTTGAAAGAGCCAATGTTCATTTTATTGGTTGCATGTGGCACATTGTATTTAGTGTTGGGCGACATTCAGGAGGGCATTATGTTGATGGGATTTGTGGTCGTCATCATGGGTATTGAGTTTTTTCAGGAACGCAAAACCGAGAAAGCGTTGGATGCCCTCAAAGACCTGGCAAGTCCACGTGCCGTAGTTGTTCGCAACGGCGAAGAGCAGCGGATTGCAGGCAGAGAAGTGGTTACTGACGATATCATCGTATTGCGTGAAGGCGACCGTGTGCCTGCCGATGCCACGGTACTTTCGTGCGTAAATTTGTCGGTGGACGAATCGTTGCTCACCGGCGAATCGGTGTCGGTGCTTAAAACAGAATTCACCGGTAGCGAGGAAGATACGCAACCAGGCGGAGACAACAGACCCTTTTTGTATTCCGGTTCCATGATTGTTCAAGGTACAGGAATTGCACGCGTTACGTCTATCGGCATTCATACGCAAATCGGCCATATCGGTCGTTCTCTTGAAGATGTGAAAGAAGAGCCGACAAAACTGAATCGCGAAATTGGTGGATTGGTTAAAAAACTAACGCTTTTTGGCCTTGTTTTGTGTGCGGTTGTGGTCGCTTTATATTACCTCACGCGTGGGGATTTGTTGCAAGGATTTTTAGCCGGCATCACGTTGGCAATGGCTATGTTGCCCGAAGAGTTTCCGGTGGTGTTGACCATTTTCCTGGCTTTGGGCGCATGGCGCATCTCCAAAAGGAATGTGCTTACACGCCGTCCGGCAGTCATCGAATCGTTGGGATCTGCCACCGTGCTTTGCACTGACAAGACAGGCACACTGACACAGAACAAGATGACGGTAACTTGTTTGTATAATGGGTCGTCCTTTTTTACACCTTCCAGGACCGAATCGCTGCCGGAAGATTTTCACGAAATCTTCGAATACGGAATCCTTTCCAGCCAAATATACCCGTTTGATCCGATGGAAAAAGCCATCACGAAGATGGGAACAGAGCAACTTTCCAACACCGAACATATCCATCACGATTGGAAAATGGTAAAGGAATATCCGCTGTCGAAAGAGTTGCTGGCGATGTCGCGCGTGTTCACCTGCAACGATTGTGATTGGCTGGTAGTGGCAGCCAAAGGTGCACCGGAAGCCATTTTTAACTTGTGTCATTTATCGGCCGAAGAGCAGGAACGGTTGGAAAAAGAAGTAGAAACGATGGCAAATGACGGGCTTCGCATATTGGGCGTAGCCAAAGGCCGCATTGAAACATTGGAAGTACCTGAAATTCAGCATGACTTTGAATTTGAATTTGTGGGGCTTATTGGTTTGGCAGACCCCATTCGCGAGAATGTACCATTGGCGGTTGAAGAGTGCAACAAAGCTGGCATCCGTGTGATTATGATTACGGGCGATTATCCCGTTACAGCAAAAAACATTGGCCGACAAATTGGATTGCACAATTGGACCGAGTGTATTACCGGACAGGAGCTGAATACGATGAGCGATGAGGAATTGAGCAAACAAATTCGTACGGTCAATATTTTCGCAAGGGTTGTTCCTGAACAGAAATTGAAGATTGTGAGTGCTTTAAAACAAAATGACGAGGTGGTTGCCATGACGGGAGACGGAGTGAACGATGCTCCCGCATTGAAATCGGCACACATTGGGATTGCCATGGGTGAAAAAGGTACCGATGTGGCGCGCGAAGCATCATCGTTGGTGTTGATAGATGACAATTTCGCCTCGATTGTGGGTGCCGTAAAAATGGGAAGACGCATCTGTGACAACCTGCAAAAGGCTTTGGCGTACATTTTTGCTATTCATGTTCCAATTGCCGGGCTTTCGCTCATTCCCGTATTTTTTGGTAACATGCCTCTGCTATTGTGGCCCGTGCATATTGTATTTTTGGAACTCATCATTGATCCTGCATGTTCCATCATTTTTGAAGCTGAAAAAGAGGAAAACAACATTATGAGCCGACCGCCCAAAAGTAGAAAAGAAGCCTTTTTTACGGGACGACAGATCTTTATCAGCTGTATGCAAGGTATCTCGATTTTAGTCATCGTGTTGGCCATTTATCTGACATGTTTGTACTATTGGCGAATACCTGTGGGAGAAGTGCGTGCATTGTCGTTCATTGCTTTAGTTGCCGGAAATATTGGAGTCATTTTCACCAATCGTTCATGGTCGAAAAATATTTTCCAAATTTTTGCAACGCCGAATAACGCTGTAAAATGGGTGGTTTCAAGTGCCTCTTTATTTTTGGTGTTGGCCAACATTATTCCGTTTTTACAAAATCTGTTTCAATTCGATCCAATCACTTTATGGCAAGGCGTTTTGAGTGCATTCCTCGGATTTTCGGGAATTCTTGGATTTGAATTGTACAAATGGAGAATGAGAAAGAACGATATTGCAGAATTGATAAAGGAATCGTTATAGGGATTTGTTTTTCAGGCAATAGTGCGATTTTCTACTCTTTTGTTGGGCAACATCCTAAAGAATCATACAACATTTACGTGTATGACCAACTTTGATGTCTGACATATAATAAAATGATTTATATTTGTGACACAAATCTCAACCCATGAAAACCTTTCTGATTGTTTGTGTTCTCATATGCACTTTGGGCCTGTCATGCACCCAATTTGACGTTACCCCAAAAATGTTGAACATACATAAAACATCTGTTTATATGACCGGTGAAGGCATTGTGAAAATCGCATTTAACGATTCGAACGGGGTTTACCATAATACTGCATACAGCACTCCGATCGAGTGGAGAGACACGCGGGAGGTGGAATACGGCGACACCATCCTTTATTACTTTACCGTTCACAGCAATGCCTTTTTGGGAACCATATCCATGTCGCAGGACGGAAGAGATAAATTTTCAAAGACCTATAGTCTCGGTATGGGACAAACCCTTGTGTTTTCCTATATTGTGCAGCCTATCTGACCTAAAGCCAACTGCGGGTTACCTGCTGACAGACTACGTTTTACAGAAACCGGCTCCGGGATCATCTGCCCGGTTTCAATCCATTGGTCGACGACTGATCAGAATATTCCACCGACACTAACATTCAGGGCAATAAGATTCATTCCGACATTTTCCTTATAAGAGGCAAATCTGAACTTTTGGTCAAGGATACTTTTCGAATAAAAATCCTCAAAGTCAAGGGTGAAAGGATTTCCCAAACAATATCCCAAATGCGTTGCGGCAGTTACCACAATATGATTTGCGATAATCCTCCGGTATCCAAACGATAACCCCAAGCCCAGATTCGTATTGGCTATCGTATACTGGTCATAGCCCGGAAAAGAATTTGGATCAATGCCGGCATTGGCGACCTTGCCATCAAAAAAATCAGTGGTTTTATTCCTGAAACCCAAGACGGAAATTCTGACAAACCTTCCCAACGGCATGATCCCTTCTCTGCGGTAAATATAAAAATCAAGGGAGTACGTAGTGGAACTTATGGTATAGTCGGGATAAACGAAATAATCATCATAAATGTCTATGGATGAAGCCGAATGACGTCGTTTGTAACCAACTCCCAATCCGAATTGCGGGCCCAACAAGGCTTCAAAATGCAATCCATCATTATGTCTCAATTCCAGATCAAAAACGTCCCAATTCACTTTTACATTGACGGAGGCTTCACCCGAAAGAATGAAGTGCTTCCCCATATATCCGGCATGCTGGGCGTACATTCCCCGCGACATTACCAGGATTACTGCCAGGATGATGATCTTTTTCATAGGATTTGTTTCGTGTTTCGATGATCTGTATTACAATCTCTCTTTTACTATATCATTATCTTTTGTTCTTTCAGAAAAACGCTTATGCTTAATCTTATGCATAATCTTGTAATTCAAATTATTAAGGTAATCATTGGAAGGAAAGCCTTCTATCACTCCTTCATGAAAGATGAGCGTTTCATTGGTTTCAAGATCAACAAAATAGCATATATGATAGAGGCGATTATTTACCACTACGGCACGATTGAACAGCACAGGACCTATGTACGGAAACACTCCGCATACAAGACCACTAATATAGGGGCTTATAGAAAATTTATAGTTTCTTTTGGCAACAAACCCCATGGCGAGCATATATCGTGTACCATGATCATTCACCAGATTATTATAATAAGCACTTTGCCATGGAATCCCATAGTAGTCTCCTATTTTGTTGGTTAAATCTGCATATTCCATCATCCAGGATTGCATAAGTGCCAATTCATTGAATTTTTTGGTGTCATCGGGTTTAATCCCCCGGGTATCTAAGATTTCCATCCCTAAAGAAGCTACCTCAGAAACTTTCTTCAGGGATTTCATATACTTCACTTCACCATCAACCGACTTCAGGACATCCAGCTCATCATTATAAATGCTAAAATAAATGGGGTTTAAGAGCATAAACATATCACAATCATCATGATTTAAATGTGTGGTATCAGAAGTAAAAATACTTGGCTTTGGATTTCCTGTAAACCAGGATTTGAAGTCAGGATGCAATGTTTCTGCACTAAGCACAGCAAAGTGCGATTTTACTTCAAGAGTGGAATTGACATTTGTTTTACCTCCAAAAATTGCAGTATATTTTTTATCATACCTGATCTTGTCGTACTTTGACAAGGCATTATACTCCTCCTCCGAAAGTTCCCTGAAATTTTCCGCAAGTTCACTTTTGACTGTATCAACGGGTGGCTTATAGATCATATCATAGGTGTAATCACAGGTTGTATTGCATTGTTCAATAGCAAGCGACAAAAGCTTGTTCATGTAGTCATCCTGTGGAAAATCCACATGATACTTCCATAAATATTTCACTGCTAAAGCCGCTAAAGTCTCCTTATTCACCTCCTTGAAGAATTTGGTAACGGATAAAAGATTTCCTTCAAGCTCTTTTTCATCTTCAATGACATTCCTTAGGGTTTGTTTTGATTTAAAAACAGATACACCATATAGAATATAAGCCATATTCTTCCTCAAAAACGGATCATCCGGGTATGTAAGCAATAAGAGATAGGAATTGTAAAAGGCTCTGTCATAGTTCATTTCACAGGTATAGATGTTACTCAGTTCAAATCTTGCCTGCTTTTGCAAAGCATAAAACTTTTCCTCCGATACCAGGAATTTTGAATGATTTGGATTTTCCATGCTGGTGATCAAATCAATCATCAACGTACGCCTGGTTTTAATGTTGGGATGTGTGGATCTGGAATCATCATAATCTTCCGGATTCGAAATCTGACGAACCGCAGAAAATCTGTAATTATCTTCCAGTGTGAAATATTGGTCATTGAACATGTCGAAATTGAATTTTATTTCATCAAAAGGCAAATTGGAATATAAAAACACATCAAAAACCGATATGGCCTCATTAAAATCATATTTAGTGTTTGCAAATCCAAGCAGAAAACCCAATGAATCAGCCATTGTCTCCTGCTCTCTTGAGTAGGCAAGAAATCTATCCATATTATCGGTACTCCATACCATGGAACGGGATTGCTTCTTTGTCAGCGAGTGTTGATATAGATTGAGCGAGTGTTTGTATTTATAGTGAATCAGTTCATGTGCAATGACATACGCCAGTTGGGCTTCATTCTCCAATTGCGCAATAAGCCCCAGGTTGATAAAAATGATGCCCTGATGGGTGGTGAATGCATTTACCGTTGTGGATTTCACAAGATAAAACCGCACTTGCTCCTTTATCTCAGGAAAACTATTAAGAACAAGAGCTCCAACACTATCTACATATTTATTCATGGCAGTGCCGAAAATAATTCCGCCACTTTTTAGCAAATGATCCAGATAGTAATTCGTGGAATTGTTAAACTTCTTAAACTGCTTGCGCGAAAGATTATCACGGTGGCTGTTGTACTTTACATTGGCACTGTCTATCTTATCAATGGTAAAAGTGAGAAACTCCGGTGGAATAGGGCCTTCACACTGCAGTGGTTTATATACATTCTGTCCGGGTAAATTCAGGGTGAAGCTGACACACGTTAGCAGGATCAGGAATATTTTCATCTGTGTTTATTTTAATGTAAAATTTGATATGCTATTAAAAACCCTGAATGAAAAATCAGCAAGAGTAAGCTCATGGATACAATTCGCCCCCCTTATCTGCTTAACAGGGCTCAAATATAATAAGGTTACAAATAGGTTTTATATCTAACCCAATAATTTTTAAAGAAAAGTTATAGCTGTGGCAGCTTGATGTGGTTAGTCTTTCACACAACGCACAGAGAATCCGGAATTCATACTGTAAGAATCTCTTCGAATACCACCGGAATTATAATAAAGTTCGCGATAAATGGCACTGTTAATCCCACTGGTTGATGTCCACCATACACCACTGGAGCCACAGCTTCTGAATTCCCCTTCAAAGGTTAGCCATATACCTCCCGGAAGCGCTTCAAAACCTTCGGAGTTGGTCGCATACGTATTGGGGCTGGACCAACGGGGATGAGCTAAAGGGGTGGACCTGGTGCTTTTCATTTTACCTCCTGCATTCAGGCTGCGAAAACCTGTAGAATTCACCTGTGAAACCTGAACACCATGATAAATCTCCAAAGCCTGCCACTCCAGATCGGTGGGCACATGCCACCCCAAAGGGCATAACCCATCGGCTTTAGTAACCGCATACCAGTCATACAATGCACCATAAGTATTTGTATAAGTGGCTGAATCGTTATTGTACCAGCACATGCCACCGGTGGTATCCCCAAACCACACAGGATTTACCGATAAATGAGGAATGAGTGTTCCGTTGCGGTAGTTACTGGTTTTCAGGTTCTCCTTCATCCAGCACTGTGTGCCAATCTGTACCGTATTATATACATTGCCGTTGAAGTCAACAACAACCGGCACACCGGGACATGTACTGCCTATGCCATTACCAACCATGATACAGTGCACAATGTTCAGGGTATCTGCGTTAAAAGGATCATTGACAATCAGGGTTACGTTAAAAATGCCGGCAGAGGTATACACATGCACAGGATTTTGCACTTCACTGCCAGCCCCATCACCAAAGAACCATTTCCAGGCAGTGAGATTGCCTGTGGAAAAATCCGTAAATTGAACGGTGTCATTCTTAGTGATCAAGGTATCGCTGACAGAGAAATTTGCGACGAGTGGCAAAAGCGGCTGGAAATTCTTAAAAGTGTAAAAAGACGATTGGTTCGGGTTATCAACAATAACATTGAATCCGGAAGCAGCAAATCCAACGTACCTCATGCTATCACCAGGAGCCCAGGGAAATGAAATCTCCCGGGTGCGGAATCTTGATGTCATCGGCTGCCATGCCGAATACGTGATCTGGCATTGGGATGAGCCCTGGTTCTGGTTGATCAGCTTATGAGCCAGCCGGACACCATCTGCCTCAGCAACCAGTACGTAGAACGTTTCATTCCCCGGGTGGACCATAAACAAATGATACCCTGCATGGAGTGGCTGATCAAATGCCTGATGTACTCTGCCCTGAATATCATAAAATAGCAATGTAAGTCGTGAATCCCTTGGTAACCAGATCCTTACAGCAGCAGATTGCGTGATCGGGTTCGGAAAAGGAGAAAAAAAGATCATCTGACTTCCTTCCTCCGTGCCCCATTCTGAAGCCCCAGTCCCACAATCCAGCATGAGCACAGTGTCGTTACCATACAGGGTGGTATCGGTTTCACGGGTTATATTTTGCACCCTGATGCTGTCAAGGGGTTGATGGATGCCGTTTATTTCAGCTGAAAATCTCAGGCTGATGGATGTCTGACCATCAAGACCTTCACATATTACCATCAAAAATAAGGGGAGAAGAAAAAGTGTTCTCATGATACGACTGCTTTCATTTCAACCTTTGACTCTAATTCAATAGGAAAGTTTGATCACTGCGCGAAATTCATTTTATATCTTTGATATACAATGCCTTAGGTGGTTTTGTTATATCACATCCGTTGCCACTGCCACCAATGAACAAATCGCACTGCTTTCTTGTTATTGAATTGCTACTAAAGCCATCTTAAATGAAAAAAATCAACATTGAACTCAAATGGGGCATCTTCTTCACCCTGATGATGATTGTATGGATGATTCTGGAAAAAGTCTCAGGACTCTACTCCACCCATATCGATAAACACGCGACATTCACCAACTTTGTGTCAATACCGGCGATTCTGATGTATGTGTTTGCCCTGCTTGAGAAGAGAAGAAAGGATTACAAAGGTTCCATGACCTACCTGCAGGGTTTTAAGACCGGCTTGTGGATGACGCTTGTGATAACCCTGCTCACACCCCTTACCCAGTACCTGACTGTTGTGGTGATCTCTCCTGAGTTCTTTCCGAATATGATCGCCTACACAGTAGAGAAAGGGATCTATACCCCAGAGGGAGCAGAAAAGTATTTCAGTCTTGGTAACTATATGATACAGAGCCTTTTATTTGCACCGGTGATGGGCATCGTTACCACAGCCATTGTTGCCATTTTCACCCGCAGGCGGTAACGGCGAAGAACTGATCAATCCCTCCCCTACCCGATTCAGCTATGGGGTGGCCGGCTATCCCGAAAAGCATGCGGAGGCTCCCAACTTCGAAACCGACCTCAGGTACCTGAAAGAGAAGACCGATGCCGGCGCCGGGTACATCATAACGCAGATGTTTTTCGGGTTCCTGTGCTACACTGCTTCACCATGAGCAAACCCGACAGCATCGCAGAGATTGCCCGACAGGTATTTTAACCTCATGGTTGTTGGTTTCTGTTGATTTGGTTGTAACTTGCGATGATTTTTCTGATCATTGGAATTAAGGCAAACACCCCTATGATTGACTTGATTAAACTATACGGCCAATCAATAAATGAGTCGGAAGAAATATTTGAATTCATTTATCACAAGGGAATAAGTGTACTTGTAAGCTACGAGAACAACCCGGGTTTGGACAAGCCAAAAATGATCAAAATTTTGTTAAATGAAGGGTACGCCATTGATACGGGTTGCTTCTCAACAGGTTTTCGACCTGAAAGTATTGTTGAGAAGGAAAAAACCCCCGAGCAACAATTTGCCGAATCACTCAACAAGGTTATCCTGGCATCACTTGATGGATTCGCACAAACGGATACCATCAGCTTTGGTCGTTATGGTTTTGGGTTCATCGACCATAATCGGTTTGTACTGGAAATTGCGAAAACAAATTCGGAAACAAGCGCTCAAAAATCAGTTGAAGACTTCTCTGAATTTCTAAATCGGTTAAAAATCAATTGCTGTGCATTAATGACTGAGCTACCAGATGCAGCTTCAGTTGTTTATGGCAATGAACAAAGTGATGCCAAAAGCCTGATCGTTATTTACACCGGATCTGGTATTGATACCAGAATCATGCAGGTTAAGATCACGGTAAAATATTTTCCCGGAGATACGGAAGGCTACTACGAAACCTATATGATGGTTTACCTTCAGGAATAATCATGATTTAAAACACTTCCGTATGAAAAGAATGACATAAAAATGAGCATGATGTCGGCCGGCATGATCCTTAGCATGAATTTCAGGCTGAAGAGCCTGTAAAAACTTATCAGACTGAAAATTCCAGGTGCCGGGAATTTCCCCTTTTTCTTTACCTTTACCCCTCAGGACGATTACACCCTGAAAGAAATGAATATGCAAAATACCTCACCGGCCATTACCCCTGAAAATGAAGCGCTGACCCGGCAACTTGAGCTGTTGAGGGAGGAGTTTACCGGGCTCTATGCCCGCCACAAGGATATGGTTGAGAATGAATCGGTGATCCTCACCTCAGTATACCTCCAGAAACTGGGGTATCTTCAGCTGGAGTTGCTGCAAAAACAAACCGAAGCAACCCGTCTCAGGATGAAGATGCAAATGATCCAGGCTGCCATCAACAGGGATGAAAAGCCTGAAATCGGAGCCATCGAAGCGATCCTCAACGATCGTTTGGAAAAGTATTATGCGGAAATTGCTGCCAGTGCCGCAGCCCTCGATGAATCGTCAAAAGTACTGCAGCATCTGATCTCCGAAGAAGACACCCTTAAGCTGAAGGAGGTTTTCAGGGTGCTTTGCAAAAGGCTTCATCCCGATCTCAACCCAAATCAACCGGCAGAGGACAGGGATCTGTTTGTCAAAGTAAAGGCAGCCTATGACCTGAATGCCCTGCATGAACTGCAAACGATCCTGTTATATCTCGATGATCTTGCCGGTGAAAAATTGTTGCTGGTATCCTTGTCCGATAAACAGGAGAGGATCCAACATCTGAAGGGTAATATTAAAGCACTGAAAGAAAAGATCTCATCACTTGAACAGAGCTTTCCTTTCAGCCAGAAGGAGCTGATCACCGATGAGGCATGGATTTCCGGCAGGCAAAAGGAAATTCGTTCGCAAATCATGGTTTTTGAAGAAAACATCGGAAAATATTCCAACATTATAAGTCTGTTGTGCAATGAATGAATCGGTTATACCGGTAACCCCGGGTTTACTGACCCTGCTGGGACAGGGTGACGGAGGCATTACCCCTTTCAGGCAGGAGATTTTTATTCTTGAAATTGTGGTGGCGGGGACAAGTTACTGCAAGGAGATTGGCTTGGTGGACGAATCCATTGTACCCGGCAAGGTTTTAACGATGAAACGTGAACCCAGTAACCGGTATGATGAGTTTGCCATTGCCGTGTACTGCGACCAGACCCACATCGGGTTTGTGCCCCGGAAGATGAATCTGGTATGTTCGAGGCTGATGGATGCCGGAAAGCTGTTTTTCTGCAGGGTTGTGGAGAAGGAGTGGAAGGAGCAATGGCTGAAGATCACCGCCAACATCTATATGGTGGAGTGAGTCTTCAGGAAATCCAGATGACCTGGTTTAGATACAAGGAAGCGTTTTGCCCCGTACATTATTACAATCCGGCCGACTGCGCCGCATTCCTTACCCGCTTCCGTTCATGTTCGTCGAGCATGATTTTCCGGAGCCTGATGGAAAGTGGTGTAACCTCAACATACTCATCATTGCCAATGTATTCCATTGCCTCTTCCAGCGAAAATTTAATAGCCGGCGCCAGCAGAATTTTATCGTCGGAGCCGCTGGCCCGCATGTTCGTGAGCTTTTTGGATTTGGTAACATTCACAATGATATCATCGGCCCGGTTGTTTTCGCCGATCACCTGCCCTGCATATACCTCCTCGATGGGTTCAATAAAGAACCGGCCCCGGTCCTGCAGTTTATCCAGTGCATAGGCAAAGGCAGTCCCCGATTCCAGTGCGATCAGAGATCCGTTCCTTCGTGACCCGATCTCCCCTTTCCAGGGCTCATAATGGTGGAAACGGTGCGCAATTACCGCTTCCCCTTCGGTGGCGGTAAGCAGTGCATTGGTGAGTCCGATGATGCCGCGCGAAGGAATTTTAAACTCCAGGATTACCCTGCCGGTTTTATGGATCATATTCTGAAAATCCCCTTTGCGGCGGCTTACATTTTCGATTACGCGGCCGGCAAAATCTTCGGGCACCTGCACGGTAAGCAGCTCAATGGGTTCGCATTTTTCGCCATCAATCTCCTTTATGATCACCTTGGGTTGGCCGATCTGAAACTCGTACCCTTCGCGGCGCATGGTCTCGATAAGGATGGAAAGGTGCAGGATGCCCCTTCCGAACACAAGCAGTTTTTCGGGCGACTCGGTCTCCTCAACCCGCAGGGCAAGGTTCTTTTCGGTCTCCCTGAAGAGCCGCTCACGCAGGTGCCTGGAGGTGACAAATTTGCCCTCCTTGCCGAAAAATGGCGAGGTATTGATGGTAAAGAGCATGCTCATGGTGGGCTCATCCACGGCAATGGGAGTGAGTGCCTCTGGATTCTCGGCATCGGCAATGGTGTCGCCGATGTCGAAACTCTCAATACCTAATAGTGCCACGATCTCTCCGGCAGAAACATCGGTCTTGATTTTTTCCTTTCCCAGCCCCTCAAACAGGTACAGCTCCCTGATCACCGATTTCATCACCGAACCATCCCGTTTCATCACCACCACCGGCATTCCGGCCCTGATGCTTCCCCGGTGTACCCGTCCCACGGCAATCCGGCCCAGATAGGATGAATAATCCAGGGAACTGATTTGCAACTGCAGAGGCCCTTCCAGGGCAACTGGCGGGGGAATCTTGTCGATAATCACATCCAGCAGGTAACTGATGTCCGGGGTTACATTTTCCCAGTGATCCGACATCCAACCCTGTTTGGAAGAGCCATATACCGTGGGAAAATTAAGCTGATCCTCAGTGGCTTCGAGGCTGAACATCAGCTCAAAGACCGCTTCATGCACACCGTAAGGATCGCAGTTGGGTTTGTCGACCTTGTTGATGACCACAATGGGTTTCAGATTAAGCTCCAGTGCCTTCTGAAGCACAAACCGGGTCTGGGGCATCGGCCCCTCGAAGGCATCCACCAACAGCAGCACCCCGTCGGCCATGTTCAGCACCCGTTCCACCTCGCCTCCGAAATCGGCGTGGCCAGGGGTATCTATGATATTGATTTTAATACCTTTGTATCGTACCGAAACGTTTTTTGCCAGAATGGTAATCCCCCGCTCCCGCTCCAGGTCGTTGGAGTCCAGGATCAGGTCGCCCATGTCCTGATTTTGCCTGAACAGCTTTACCTGATGTAAAATACGGTCGACCAGTGTGGTTTTTCCGTGGTCGACGTGTGCAATGATGGCAATATTGCGAATATCCGTCATCTCAAAGTCCTTCCTAAGTAAATTGGCCGCAAAGGTACTCTAATTTCCCGGGCCGGGTGTTTACAAATTGTTTACACCTTTTAGATTGGTGTTAACACGACCACCTATGCAGATAGGATACCTTTGCTGAAACTTAAACAATAACATTATGAAAAAAGCAGTAGCCATTGCCGTACTCCTGACCCTGAGCCTTGGCATGATGTCATTTACCCATTTGCCGCAGGCCAACAAAGGTCCGGTGATCACCTTTGAAACCCTGGTGTATGATTTTGGTAACATCAACTGGTCACAGGTAAGAAACGATGCCGGCAAATGTGAATTCAAGTTCACCAACACAGGCGATGAGCCATTGATCCTCACAGGCGTAAGGGCCGATTGTGGCTGTACCACCCCCAGCTACACCCAGGAACCCATCCTCCCGGGAGCTGCAGGAAAAATTACCGTCCAGTACGACAACAGCCGCGTAGGGTACTTCAACAAGGGAATTACGGTTACCACCAACTCAAATCCCAACACCCTGCGCCTTACGATCAAAGGCAATGTGGTGAAGGAACAGGGTGCTGCTCCGGTGAATCCGACCAACCCTACTGCCCCTACCGCAAAATAGTCCTTGGCAGGTTGTAAAAAAATTCCAAACTTTGTCCCGGCTTCGTGCCGGGATTTTTTTTATCAACCCAAAACCAAAACGTTATGCCATCCATATCCAGAAAAGGGCACCTGATGCCCGAATCACCCATCCGTAAACTTGTTCCTTATGCCGACAAGGCCAAAGCACGTGGAACAAAAGTGTACCACCTCAATATTGGCCAGCCCGACATCGAAACCCCGGCAGTGGCCCTGAATGCCATCCGGAATTTCGACATGAAGGTGATTGCATACAGCCATTCGGCAGGGATCCTCTCGTACCGTAAAAAACTGGCTGAATACTACAAAAGTGTTGGCATTGAAGTTTCTCCCGATGAAATTATCATCGGAGCCGGGGCTTCAGAGGCGATCCTGTTCACCATGCAGACCTGCCTCGATCCCGGCGACGAGATCATCATCCCGGAGCCTTTCTATGCAAACTACATTGGCTTTGCTGTGAATGCCGGCGTAGAGATCAACCCCATCAGCTCATCCATCGAAAGCGGCTTTGCCCTTCCCCCTATTGCCGACTTTGAGAAAGCGATCACCCCGCGCACCAAAGCCATCCTGATCTGCAACCCCAACAACCCCACAGGATACCTGTACAGCAAAGAGGAACTTGAGGTGCTGCGCGAACTGGTGCTGAAATACGACCTTTACCTGATTGCTGATGAAGTGTACCGTGAGTTTACCTACGACGGACTGAAGCACGAGAGCGTGATGCACCTGAAGGGGCTTGAGCAGCATATCATCATGATCGACTCCGTATCGAAGCGGTATTCGGCCTGCGGGGTAAGGGTAGGAAACCTGGTAACCAAAAACAAGGAGATCCTGGCCACTGCGCTGAAATTTGCCCAGGCACGGCTGAGTCCCCCAACCCTCGGGCAGGTGGCAGCCGAAGCCGCAGTTGACACCCCCCCCTCCTACTTCAAGATGGTCCTGGATGAGTACCTCCAGCGCAGAAACCTTGTGGTGGAAGAGATCAACAAGATTCCGGGTGCCTTCTGCCCGAACCCCAAAGGGGCATTTTATGTGGTGGCAAGGCTCCCCATCGATGATGCCGATAAATTCTGCCGCTGGCTTCTTGAAGATTTCTCTTTTGAAAACCAAACGGTTATGCTGGCTCCCGCTACAGGTTTCTATGCCACCAAAGGGAAGGGGCTGAATGAGGTAAGAATTTCCTATGTACTTAAGGTAGAAGACCTTGCAGGATCCATGAAAGTTCTCAGAGAGGCCCTGAGGGTCTATCCGGGCAGAACCCTCTGATCAGGTTCACGGAGAAGATGCTGAGCCGGGGCTGTATGCTCCGGCTTTTTTGTAATGCTCCTCCATCTCCCGCACCCTTCCCATATTCCTGTAAGTATCACCGATGTTGCGGTGGATGCGGTAGAAATTTTCCGAACGGATCTTCCGTGCAGCAAGATCAGCAGGGATCTCCTTTTCCTTCTGCTCCATCATCGTCAGTGCTTTTTCGAAGTAGCGCAATGCTGTGGCAAGGTCGCCCCGCATACCGTACACAATGGCCAGGTTCTCTACCATCCCGTAATTGGCAGTATCACCGGCGATCGCTTTCTCCAGGTGGAACCTCGACTTCTCCAAAAATTCTGCCCGGCGCCCGGGAGGTACAGCAGGATCAGAGGCCCGGAACCGACCCCACAGCTGCCCCAGCAGGTGGTGTACCCTGCTGTTGCCGGGATTGACGACCGCGAGTGAATCCAGCATCTTCTCCGCTGTAGTATAATCTCCGCGATAAAGCCTGGCTTCGGCATATCCGGTGGCATATTCGCTATCGCCGGGATACAGGCGCATCAGCTCCCCGTACACCACACCGGCAGTTTCGAAGTCTTTGTAAAGCAAGGCACGGGTTCCCAGGGTCCGGGCGTTGGTGAGGGCATCCTGGTAACCGGGGCTCATGCGGATGCAGGCAGCATACGACTCCCATGCCCCTTTGTAATCGTTGAGCAGCAACAGGGCATTGCCCAGCAGAACCCGGGCCTGCAGATACTGCGGATGGAGCTCAACCCCTTTGCGCAGGTAGGGAAGCGCCTGGTTCAGAAGCAGCTGCATCTGGCGGTCATCGGTGGCTTTCTGGGCACGATCCAGCAGCATCCCACCGGCAGAGGTGTTCACCTTGGCGCTGTTTTCCGATACCGTAACGTCGGTGGTAAAAAGGGTAAAATCGTCTTTCCAGGCTGTATTTCTCGAAATGGTCTTTATGCTGAAGCCCAGTACAACGATCAAGACCACCACCATCTGAAGTGTGGGCTTGCCGGAAGTTCTCCTGATCCACTGCTGCAGCAGCCAGGCCAGCACCAGCAGAATGCCGAGCAGGGCAATGAATACAAAGCGCTCGTTCATAAAGGTTCCGATGTTTACCAGCAGGTTCGACTGGCTGGAAAACAGGATTGCAAACAAAAGAAATCCTGTGGCAGGCAAGTCGGGTTTCCGGATTTTCTTCAGCGCATAGATGGCACCGCCCGCAAAGAACAGCACCGAAAGCAGAACCGCAGGATTTGCAAAGGTTTTGTAGGTGATGTGCCACGGGTAGTAATCGTGGGTGAGCGGATGGGGAAACAGCACCAAACCGATGTACCTGATCCAGGTATAGAGGATGGTGGCAAGGCGCTCTGAAAATGAAGCCTGCACAAACGGATCATTCAGGAGTTCCTGATTCACCACCGAGCCTTTGGGAATCCCGATGGCAGCAAAGCGGAGCGCCAGATATGCCAGCAGGCCAAATCCCAGATACAGTAAAACTTTTGTGTTATTCCGGGAAAAACGTTGTTCCCTGAACAGCAGCAGCAGCGGGATGGCTGCGAGAAAGGTGATGGCGTGCTCCTTCGACAGCAGTGACAGGAAGTACACCGGTATCAGCAAAAAGAGATAACTGCGTTTGTGCCATTGCAGATAGGCCAGGGAAAGCCACAGCGTAGTTGCAAACCCCAGCAGGGTTAGTATTTCATCCCTCCCTTTGATATTGGCAACTGCTTCCGTATGAAGGGGGTGCACTGTAAACAGCAGGGCAACCACAAAGGCGAAAGAAAACCCGGCAAGGTTGAATCTTTCAGAATTTAGCAGGAGTAGTAACGCTTTATACAGCACCAGGCAGGCAAGGGCATACAGCAAAATGTTGAACAGGTGGCCTGCCAGGGGCTTCTCCCCAAAGATCCCGTATTCCGCTGCAAACATCAGTTGCGACAAAGGGCGGTAACGACCACCCGGCAACAGATTTTTATCCTCCCCATGAAATCCAGTGAAGGCGTCGTTCATCAGAATATTTCCCATCCCCCGGAAGCCCTCTTTGGTGTAGGCATTCGAGGTGATCATCATCGTATCGTCAAGGGCATATTTATGCCCCAGAGTGTTGGCGTACAAAGCCAGCGCAAAAACCACGATGATCAGGGATTCTGCGAGTGTCCCCATTGGTTTCGCTTCCGGCAGGATTCCCGGCTTCCGGGGACGGGTTTCAGAGGATATTACAGGCCGGGATTTCCCTTTTGGATTCTGCTGTTTAGCCATAAGGACAGATTACAAATAAATGCAATAATACTCAGATTCTGCGAATGATTCCCATTTCAAAATAGTTTCGCACCGAACGGATGGATGATTCGAGATTCCTGAATTCATCCGTAAGACCCAGATAGAATCTGTAATGGGGTGCCAGATGCCAAACATCAGAGAGCCAAAAGTCATACGAAAAGTCGGCAGATACACCAAAGAAAAAATCTTTATTGAGTTGCAGTGCATCATCATCCAGCGACCATGTTCTTACTGGTGGGGTAGCATACATACTGAAGGCCCACTTCTCGCCTGTCGTGTGATCCCACACTCTGCCACTTAATTCACCTCCAATACTAACCCAGAACTTTTTTGCGATTTTGATATTGACCGGAAAGAATCCGAATCCAAGATTAATCTTATCAACGGCGGCATGATAACTGGTACCACCGCCCATTCCTCCATAGTATTCATCGATCCTTCCCTTAACATAATCAAGGCGCAGCGTAACTTTCACAGGCAGGCAATGCCACCACCTGATTGATCGCAGACTTAAAGCCATTTGATAGCCTGTATCCCATTTCAGGCCTGGAGGCAAATAACCATCCAGGAACGAATCTGCATCCAAATACCGGTTCAGGTTGATTCCGCCGGTAAATTCCAGTTTTTGCCCTAAGGATTCTGAAATGCACATCAGGCAAACGATACCCAGGAGCATCTTTTTCATACGATTATATAACAGAGACTTATGAGAGCATACAAATATACAAAACCAGAAACCAAATAGCAATGTCAATAAACTTTTTGCATAATTCCTCCGCCGGTTCCTCCTTGTAGTGTCGGGGAAAAGAAATAGCGGAGAAAGAACCATGTGAAGCTGCCATCATGTTATGGTTCATGTATAGAACAAGTTAGATTGTTGATCAGGATTAAGGATACAACAAATACTTCTCTCTTGTTTTTCCGAATTCAGACAGGCCCGGCTCCCAGCTCTGTCTGATTTCCGCCTCAGGAACACCTGCAATAATCTGCTTTTTAAGCACATCATTGCCGGCCAGCAGGTTAAAAGAGGACGTAAAGAACTTCTCCCCTCCCCCAACTTCCTGATACATACTGATCAGCCATGTGAGGGCAAGGGAATCGAGCACTGAGCTGCCGTCGGGGTTCTGGCCCGACAGCTTCCATCCGTAGCAGGTTTCTCCCTGCCATTTCGGGGACTCACTCTTGCCCGGGATCGCCCGCGGCACAAACATCGTGTCGCCACTTTTCACTTCAGGATGGCCAATCAGTCTGAACGGGAAATCGGTTCCCCTGCCTACGGAAGCCACAGTGCCTTCCAGCAGACAAACCGAAGGATACAGATATACGGCATCCATATCCTGCAGGTTTGGAGAAGGATTCACTGGAAGCTGATACACCGATTTGTGGGTGTATCCCTCCATCGCCACCCAGCGCAAATCGCACCGGATCCCTCCGGCCAGCCACCCTTCATCGTTGATCATCCGGGCATATTCTGCCATCGTCATCCCATGCACCAGAGCCACAGGATGCATCCCGATAAAGGATCTGTATGCTTCCTGCAGCACCGGCCCATCCACATAATGACCGTTGGGATTGGGACGATCAAGCACCAGCACCGGAATCTTCTGCTCAGCACAGGCTTCCATTACATAGTGCAGTGTGGAAATGTAGGTATAAAACCTTGCCCCGACATCCTGAAGGTCGAACATCATGATATCGATCCCCTTCAGATCTTCCGGTGAAGGCTTTTTGTTTTTGCCATAGAGTGAAATTACCGGAAGGCCGGACAGGGAATCATAGCCGGCAGAAATGGTTTTGCCCGCTTCGGCCTCCCCCCTGAAACCGTGTTCGGGACAAAAAATTTTCGCTATCTGGATACCGGAGCGAAGCAGGGTATCCACCAGATGCACCTGCCCGATCATCGTGGTCTGGTTGCCGGTTACCCCTACCCGTTTGCCCTGAAGCACTGGTAAGTACACCTCTGTCCGATAGGCTGCAGGTAACAGATTTTGGTCCGGTGCCGTGGCCCGGTGCATCTGCCTGCAGCCAGTGGCCGGCAAAACCGATAAAGAGGTCGTTAAGAAAAATGCAGTTGATATCAGGATTCTGATCATAGGTCATCATAGCTGAATGAACATGCAAAGATTATTACTTTTGCAGAAACCACAGCAACTTGAAAGCAGAACTCTTTGTTGCCCGAAGGCTATTTCAAAAAGGGAAGGGCACTTTCACCCGCCCAATCATCAATATCTCTGTAGGGAGCGTTGCCCTGAGCATTGCCGTACTGGTGCTGGCAGTGGCTGTGCTGAAAGGATTTCAGTACGAAATCAGGGAAAAGATCATCGGCTTTGGATCCCATGTGCAGATCACCTGGTACGACAACAACAGTTCCTATGAGCTGAAACCCCTCACCTATGATTCAGCTTTGATTCAAAGGATTTCTGCCATCCCGGGGGTGTCGCATGTGCAACCTTTCGGGCTGAAGGCGGGGATCATCAAAACCGATGACCAGATCGAAGGAATCGTCCTGAAAGGGGTCAATCCGGATTACAACTGGGATTTTTTCAGGGAAAAAATTATTGAAGGGAAGATACCGGTGCTGGACAAACAGGAACGGAGCCTGGAGATCCTGATCTCCAAACATATCGCTGCAAAACTCAATTTTGCCGTAGGGGATCAGGTGATCCTCTATTTTGTGCAGGATCCGCCACGCTACAGGAGTTTTACCGTTTCAGGCATCTATGAAACCGGTCTGGCAGAGTTTGATGAGATGTTCCTGTTCGGGGATATCAGGCAGATTGCGCGCCTCAACGACTGGGACAGCACACAGGTTAGTGGTTACGAGGTGTTGATCAACGATTTCAAACAGCTGGATGCCGTGGCTGCGCAGGTAAATGAAACCATTCCCGTCGACATGCTGGCCGAGAGCATCCGCGACCGGAATCCGCAGTTGTTCGGGTGGCTTGCCCTGATGGACCAGAACGTGCTCATTATCCTGGCCATAACCACCCTGGTGGCCCTGATCCATATGACCTCCATCCTGCTGATCATGGTGATTGAGCGAACCCAAATGATCGGGATCCTTAAAGCTATTGGTATGGACAACAGGTCGTTACGCAGCCTGTTTATCTACCACAGCGCCTTCCTGCTGGCAAAAGGGATTGTGATCGGAAATGCCATCGCTATTTCCATTGCCATGTTGCAGCAATATACAGGCTTCTTCAAGCTGGATCAGGAAAACTACTACCTCGATACCGTACCGGTGCGGCTGCTGACGGGAGACCTTCTCCTGGTGAATGCGGGGGTAATGTTGGTGGTTGTGCTGGTGATGCTGATTCCTGCCCTGGTGGTAAGGGGGATCACTCCAGTTCAGGCAATTCGGTATGACTAGCCGGATCGGGCAGAATTTCAACCAGTTCAACATCGAAGGTGAGGGTTTGACCTGCCAGTTCATGGTTGCCGTCCAGAAACACCTTGTCACCCCTGATATCCACAACCTTCAGCGCAAGTACTCCCACTTCCTCATTGGGCAGTTCTATGATCTGTCCGGTCTTAACTTCCAGTGATCCAAACACTTCCTTCCTGCTTACAGGAAAGATCAGGTCCTTGTCAACCTCCCCGTAAGCTAGATGGGGAGGTATCTCCACCCGTTTGGTTTCCCCGGGTTTCATCCCGAAAAGCGCCTCCTCCAGGCCCTGTATCAACACCTCACCCCCCAGCTGGAACTCAAGGGGCTCCCCTGATGTGGTCGATTCAAATATCGTATTATCAGGGCGATACCCTGTGTAGTGAATCCTTACCATATCCCACAACTGAGCTGCTTCCATGGTTGTTTTTTCTTTGATTAGCATGATTTTCCCGGGTGCACCGGAATTCCCTCTATCTTTGCAAAGATAAACGCAAATTTAAATTTCCCTTATCATGGCAACAGAAAAGATGGGTTTTAATTCCACAGTTATTCATGGCGGAGGGGCTTCCGACCCATTGGGAAGCGCTGTAACCCCTATATACCAGACCTCTACCTTTATATTCGAAAATGCCGACCACGGCGCAGCCTGTTTCTCAGGCGAAAGCGACGGATACATTTACACCCGGATAGGCAATCCCACCATCCGCGATCTCGAGAAGGTGATTGCCCAGCTTGAGGGGGGGTATGACGGGATCGCCACCGCATCCGGAATGGCCGCTGTTACCACCGTGTATGCAGCCCTCCTGTCACAGGGTGACCACATGGTGAGCCACAATGCCGTGTACGGACCGTCGCGGGGTGTGATGGATTCGGTTTTCAGCCGGTTTGGCATCCAGAGCACCTACGTGGATGCCACCGATATCAACCATGTAAAAGATGCCATCAGGCCGAATACAAAACTGATTTACCTCGAAACACCGGCCAATCCCACCATGGGCATCACCGACCTGGAAGCAGTGTGTAAACTGGCAAAAGCACACGGCATTAAGGTATGTGTCGACAACACCTTCTGCAGCCCATACCTGCAGAGGCCGCTGGAATACGGGGCCGATATCGTGCTGCACAGCATGACCAAATTTATCAACGGCCACGCCGATGTGGTGGCAGGGATGCTGGTAACCTCCGACAAGGAACTCTATCAGCAGCTCAGAACCGTTCTGGTGAATATGGGCGGCAATATGGATCCTCATCAGGCATACCTGGCACGCAGAGGGGTGAAAACCATGGGGATCCGCATCGACAGGGCCCAGGAATCGGCCTTGCGCATTGCAGAATGGCTCGAAAAACACCCGAAGGTGGAATGGATCCTCTATCCGGGATTACCTTCCCATCCTCAATATGAGCTGGGTAAAAAACAGATGAAGGGCCCTGGTTGTATGATTTCGTTTGGCCTGAAGGGCGGACTTGATGCCGGCAAAATCCTGATGAACAACGTGAAACTTGCCATTCTGGCAGTGTCGCTCGGTGGCATCGAAACCCTGATCCAGCACCCGGCATCCATGACCCATTCGAAACTCGGGCCGGCCAAAAGGGCCGAAGCGGGCATCAGCGACGGGCTGGTGAGGTTTTCGGTTGGCATCGAAGAATGCGAAGACATCATCCATGACCTGAGCCAGGCGCTCGATAAGATTCCCGGATAAAATTTCCTTTTGTAAAACTCTTATATTTGCACCCTTGTTTTGCCCGGGCAAGACTAAGATGAAATGCTGCAGAGGATGTTGTGCCGATGCCTGGCAACGATGACTTCCTGCTGAGTACCAGAAAAAGCCTGTGCTTTTTCAGGATTCTTTCAAGCCTGATCCGGCCTGCCGGCTCAGGGGTATTGTTTAACCCTTAACCTATCCGTCATGGAAAACGAAGAAAAAAAAGTTGATGAACACGAAGCATTGGAACAGGATGCCCTGAACCAGGAAGTTACATCAGAAGAGACTGAAGAGGTAACTTCGGAAGAATCAGAATCAGATGCATCCGCAGAAGTTGAAGAAGCAGAGTCAGCCCCCATCATTATAACCCCCCTGTTTGATGCAGAGGGGAATTTTTATGAGGATCCGGTGCGGATTGAAATACATCCCGAAGATAGTCCGGCCATAGCGGAAACCAATATTGAAACTGAAGAAGAAATACTCGAACCCCTAGCGGAAACCCCTTTGAAGGAATCAGCAGAGGCTATTCATGAGAAAATCGTTGCAGAAGCAGAAGTTGCCATTCCCGTAGAAGCAACAGAAGTGGTGGAGACCATTCCGGAACCGGAACCCATCGTTGCTGAAGAGGAGGTTATCGTTCCTGTGGAAGAGACGGAAGTGGTGGAGACCATTCCGGAACCGGAACCCATCGTTGCTGAAGAGGAGGTTATCGTTCCTGTGGAAGAGACGGAAGAGGTTGAATCCATTCCTGAACCGGAAGCTATCGTTGCTGAAGAGGAGGTTATCGTTCCCGTGGAAGCGACGGAAGAGGTTGAATCCATTCCGGAACCGGAAACCATCGTTGCTGAAGAGGAAGTTACCGTTCCCGTGGAGATAGCAGAAGAGGCAGAAACCCTTTCCGAACACGTGGAACCCGTTGTGGCTGAAGAGATCCCGGTGCCATTGCAGGAGCCGGAAACCATCACCGGGCTGCATGAGCCCGATCATATCGCGGCAGAAACGGAGGATGTGGAGGAGATCGAGGATCATCAGGATTACTCAGCCCTGAGCAGGGAAGAGATTGTGGTTGCCATGGAAGAGCTGATTGCGGATGAAAAGGCTGTTCAGTTCAGACAGAAAGCCGGCAAACTGAAAATTGCCTTCCGCGAGCTGATCAAGCATGAGAAGGATGCACTCCTTGCTGCATTCATAGCAGAAGGGGGCGAACGCGACCAGTTTGTGATGGAACCTGATGAACTTTCCCTGAGATTTGAGGCCGCACTGGCGGTATATCGCGATAAAAAGCAAAAGCAGATCGAGGAGCAGGAAGAGGTGAAGAAGCAGAATCTCCAGAAAAAGCTGGAGATGCTGGAACGCATCAAGGAGCTTATCAATTCTGAGGAACCGTTAAAAAAGACCTATGATGAATTCAGGGGCATCCAGGACCGCTGGCGGGAAATTGGCAACGTACCCAAGGGCGAGATCAGCAACCTTTGGCAGAGTTACCATTTCCTGGTAGAAAAATTCTTCGATAAGGTAAAGATCAACAATGAGCTCCGGGACCTCGACATGAAGAAGAACCTGGAGAAGAAGATAGAGCTGTGTGAAAAGGCTGAGGAGCTGCTGCTTGAAGTTTCGGTACTGAAGTCATTCAAGCTGTTACAGCGGTACCATCAGGAGTGGAAGGAGATCGGTGCGGTGCCCAACGACAAGAAGGATGAGTTGTGGGAGCGTTTCAGGGCAGCTACGGAAAAAATCAACGAACGGCGCAGGGAATATTACGAACAGCTCCATTCTGAACAGGAGAACAACTTCGCTGCCAAACGGGCACTGTGCGAAAAGATGGAAGAGGTGATGGCAACCCTTCCAGAGTCGATCAACGACTGGCAGAGCACCAACGATGAGGTGAATGAGCTGATGAAGATGTGGCGCAGCCTCGGACCTGCCCCCAGACAGCACAACGAAGAGATCTGGAAACGGTTCAAAGGGCTGGTGGATGAGTTTTTCAACCAGAAGAAAAACCACCTCACCTCAGTTAAGGATGAGCAGGTGAACAACTACAACCTGAAGCTCGACATCTGCCAGCAGGCTGAAGCACTGAAAGACAGTACCGACTGGAAAGAAACCACCGATGAACTGATCAGGCTGCAGCAGGAGTGGAAGAAGGTAGGACCGGTGCCACGCCGGCATGCCGATAAAATCTGGAAACGTTTCAGGGGTGCCTGCGACGAGTTCTTTACGAAAAAGCAGGCCCATTTCGCCTCACAGAAAGACAGCGAAGAGGAAAACCTGAAAATCAAGGAAGGATTGATCGAAAGGATCAGAACCCTTGAGATCGGGGCCAACAGGGAAGAAAATCTGAACACCATCAAGGAGATCCAGCGCGAGTTCATTGAAACCGGACACGTTCCCTTCAGGAAGAAGAATGAGATCCAGGCAGCCTTCCGTGAGGCCATCAACCAGAAGCTAGACCAGCTGAAGGTGAATTATGCCGAGATCAGCGGCGGGTATGGCCGGCCACGCCAGCAGAACTACAGAAACGACCGCGATTGGAACCAGCAGGCACAGGGCGGCAATAAAGAACGCATCTTCCTTCAGCAAAAGATCCAGAAGCTGAAGGCCGACGTAGCCCTCTGGGAAAACAACCTCGGGTTCCTTGCCAAATCGGCAGCTGCCGCCGTACTGCGGAGCGAATTCGACAAAAAAATCGAGCGCACCAAAGACGAAATCGCCCTCCTCGAAGCGAAACTCCGCACCATCGAATAGTCCCATACGGGCAACGCATGCGTTGCCCGTTCCGCATGGGGGCGACGCATGCGTCGCCCCTATCAGGCTACAACGCGCACATCAAATTCGATATCGGGGTGCAAATGTTTCTTTACTGCGCATAACGACGCGGTACTGACCAATGCATCATGATATTTTTCCGGAAATGATGCGGGTACCCTGATCTCGAGATTGATCTTCCCGATCATCCTTTTAAATTGGTCATATTCAATACTCTGGAACAGCCTGATGTCGTCGGCAGGCAGTTGCCGCTGGTCGCAGAACGATTTCACATAAATGCCAGCACAGGTGCCCAGTGAAGCGAGAAAAAGGGTAAAGGGCTCAGGGGCAGTACCTTCTCCCCCACCCTGGGGCGATTGGTCCGTTTTTACCGTAAAGCCGTTTACCAGGGCATTGACTTTCTTGTTACCGTCGAAATAGATTTCCATGTTTTAAAATTTTTGGACTTCTGAATGATTCGCATTCGTTAGCCTGTAATGAATATTTAAATTATCTAGTTATCTATATATATCAATATTCATGCTATTGACATTTTGGCAGTTCCTGGATGCAAAAATAATTTTTACGATATCAAGAGATGTGTCGTATCTTGCAGAGGAATTTCATTCTCACCGAAATACACTGGTCCTTGAGAAAGCCTATTCTGTTACTCTGGATCTTTGCGGCCTGCATCACCCGGGCGCAAAGTCCGGCTTTCAGATGGGCAACAGAGCTTCCGTTCGAAATTACCTGTCAGTGCACCGACCGTAAAGACAATGTGTACATCGCAGGCACTTTTTCCTGCCCCATTCAATTCGGGAACACCACCCTTACTCCGCAATCATACGATGTAATAGTGGCAAAATATGACAGTTCTGGTGTTTTTCAGTGGTACCGGCATTACGGGGGCCAGGGTGTTGACCAGAGCATTGATATTCAATGTGATCATAAAAACGAGATTGTAATCACCAACCTTTTCAACCTGAAGACTATCTATTATGGCGATACCATTCAGGCACCGAATCATGGTGTGGCAATGGTAAAACTTTCAGAGCACGGGGACCTGCGGTGGTATAAAATTCCCGCCTACAAAGACACCTCCTGCATTCATGGCTTTTTCTCCGCTGTCGATCGCGATGACAACATTTACCTTTCCGGCAACATTTCGTATGGTAATGCCTACTTTTCGGATACGGTTATCCATTGCCCGGGCAGCCTTATCGGATACGTTGCCAAATTCAGACCCGACGGGTCCCTTCTTTGGGTAAGAGCTGAAGATGGGGCATTTGGGCGTATTCACACGGATCATTCCGGCAATGTGCTTATATTAAGCGATTCCATATATAAGTATTCCAGCACACACCAACTCCTCTGGAGCAAAAAACACAATTTCGTCTTTTCAGATTTTCCTTATCACCAGCAGATCGCAACGGATTCCGCTGACAATTTTTATGTATTCACGGATTTTAAGCCAAAAACTATCGTTGGCAATGATACCATTGGCCTGGATGATTCCTGCCGGAATATCCTCATTAAATTCAGTCCGGCGGGGGTGCCGGTGCTGAAAAAGTCAGCGTACTTTTATTACAATCCCAAGCTAAACTCTTCCTCGCTTTATGGTAATGCCATCTACATAACCGGCGCATTCACTGGCAAGGCGTACTTTGGTCATGACAGCGTGGTCTCCATCTGTGAAGACTATCACACAAACTCATTTCTGGTGGCATATGATCTGGATGGCAGCCAGAAATTCGTCAAACCGATTCTGTGCAAAAAGGCGTTGGATGCCAAAATTGTAACCGCCGGTAAATCGGTATACCTGAGTGGCAGCTTCAGGGATACCGCCATGTTTGATCAGATAACCCTGGCACACCCTGCCCCCGGAGCCGAGCGGTACTTTCTCGCACGACTTGAAAATGAGGTAAATCCACCGTTCACCTATCCCCCTTCCCTGAACATATACCCCAATCCGGCAAAGGGTTTCATTACCATTGCCTTCAATGATTCCTTTGAAGATGCTTCGCTGGAGATATACAACCTGCAGGGCAAACGGATCTTCAGCAGAACACCTGCCCCAAACCCTATGGTTGTCGAACTCTCAGAACTGGCCAACGGACTGTATATCATTCAGTTAAAAAACAAAAACAACACCCTGGTCAGGAAGTTCATCAAGATTTGATCAGAGGCGTTCATACAGTGCAGGAAAAGTTGATGGATTACAGACCTACTGATCGTTTATTGTCCAGAAATTCATGATAGTGCTGGACTAATACACTGCATATCTTTCGTTTGGAAAAATGTCAGTGACGATTTCCTTTTTTTTACTTTCAATCATCTATACTTCAATGATCGGTTACTCATCATTTCAATATTACGAGTGGCAAACCTTGAAGTCACAAATTGTGACTTCAAGATTCACCGAGGCAACATCCGAATGGGGTGGTCGCAGAACACTGCCGTATGTATTCACGGAGCAAGGTGTTGCAATGTTATCATCCGTATTGAACAGTCCTCAGTCAATCCAAGTTAACATTAGTATTATGCGGGTCTTTGTTAAAATCAGACAATGGGCATGCAACTATGATGAGCTGGCACGACGAATAGAAGAGCTTCATGAGGCTCAGGGAGAACAAAGTCACCATATTGCGGTGATTATAAGATCATCGAAGAGCTTATCAGACCGAAAATAACTGAGCGAAAATCTATTGGATTCAAGACACGGGATAACAAATAATCTTCCATCCACTAATCAGAAAGAATTTTAACCTCTGTGCGGCGGTTCTGCTGCCGCCCTTCCGGAGTGTCATTGGAAGCCACGGGTTGCGTCTCGCCGTAACCCACGGCCACCACACGGTCTCTGGCAATCCCTTTGCCGGCAAGGTAATTTTTCACCGCATCAGCCCTCTGTTGTGAGAGCTTCAGGTTGGAAGCATCATCCCCCACATCATCC
>ERZ795055.121-NODE-121-length-96140-cov-23.486580_pt1 | contig 96140 bp, 90 predicted proteins | sample MGYA00375139_ERZ795055 | MGnify/ENA primary metagenome ERZ795055 (study PRJEB30184, sample SAMN05720283) | anaerobic digester metagenome | isolation source: active sludge of municipal wastewater-treating anaerobic digesters | place: USA | collected 2015-01-23 ... | reverse complement strand
ACAAGAAGAAAGTACCGAAGTCAACAACCAATTGAATTTATTCGACTAACGTTGGAACAGTAGTGACAAATTTATAATTATGAAAAGCAATTAATTACAATTGAAATCTTAAATTTTCGTCGAAGTTGACGATGTGAGGATAACCTTCAATAAGGAATGCCGTTCGAAAGGTTGCATAAACTGGATAAAATGAACACACTCTATTTCAGGAAGTTATCAAATGAATTGAAACTCACTGATGGTTTGATTCTGTGACCGGATAACTTAATTCACGCCTTACAATACACGAATCTCCCTTGACGAAATCGTCATCTTGACAGCAAGACCCCGCCGTGTTTTATTGATTGCGTAAAATTATGTGCTGGAGCAATCGATTCCAAGTTGGAGTCGCGATGGAGCGGGACTCCTAAATGTTTCGATTCAGGGTGCAACCCTGAACCAGCATCAACTTTTCGAGCACAACCGAATAATGGATTATTGATGATCACCATATTGCTTACCATTTTTGTCTCAGCTTTTGTCATCGCTCTGTCTGGTGCGATGATGCCCGGACCGCTTCTGACGGTTACGATCAGTGAAAGCTCGCGCCGCGGTTTTATCACGGGGCCGCTTCTGATTGCCGGTCACGCCATGCTGGAACTGGCGCTCGTCATTGCCCTGCTGCTGGGCCTGGCGCCTTTCTTTCAGATGCCTTCCGTCTTTGTCTTTACGGCGATTGCCGGAGGTTTGATTCTTTTCTGGATGGCCTTTAATATGTTTCACTCGCTGCCGACGATGAGCATTTCCTGGAAAGAAGACCAAACCAAACGAAATCATCCCATCATCAGCGGGATCATGATGAGCATCGCGAATCCGTACTGGATCATCTGGTGGGCGACAATCGGCCTGGGATATATTTTATATTCGTGGAAATTCGGGATCTGGGGAATTGTTTTCTTTTTTGCCGGTCATACGCTGGCGGATCTGGCCTGGTATTCGCTGATATCGGCCGCCGTCGCCGGAGGGCGTCACTTTCTGACCGACCGGCTTTACCGGGGACTGATTGCCGTCTGCGCGATCTTTCTGGTTGTGTTCGCCTGTTACTTTATTTACGCCGGAGTTGATAAACTGCGTTCCTTTATTTAAACCGCCGTCGCTGCCTGCGGGACCCCGTTCTACACTTCAATATCCTCTTCCCCGATAAACCTTGACACATCAGAAGCCTCTGAATATACTCCCGCCATCACACCTTAACCTCATGGAGAAGATAATGAGTCGGGATAAATTGACAACTTTGGGACGGAGAGATTTTATGAAATATACAACTCTGACTGCCGCGGCCCTCGCCATGCCTTCACTTCAGGGATGCGCGATACCGAAAAATAATGTTCCCCAACTGGATTACAAGACCTTCCTGATTAAAAACGCCCGTCTGGTGGATGTCGTCTCCGGCCAGATGATCGAGAATGCCTGGCTGATTGTCAAGGATGGAATAATCGTTGTGCAGGATAATTCCGAGGTTAAAATCAATCAGCAGGGTCTTGTCTTTGACCTGAAAGGAAAATATCTGATCCCCGGTCTGATTGACGCCCACTGTCATTCTACAGTGTCCGCTGCTTTTTCCTTCCAGATAATGGATGCTTTAAACCATGTCCGTCAGATAAAACAGAACTATGTATCGGCCGTTGAATCCGGAGTGACCACCATCAGGGATGCCGGTGCTATGCCCCCTGTTCTGCACAAGTTTATCCGCGATATTAAAAACGGCGACATGCCGGGCCCGCGGGTTCTGTACTGTAATTCCATCCTCAACGTCATGGGCTCTCATCCGGAAATCAAGCCGTCCGATGTTTCTATCTTAGCGCGTCCGCTTTCTTCCGTCATCGGGATGGTCATGAATAATTTTCAGACGACTGCGGAGATGGAGGAATCCCTCCGGGAAAACGCCAGAGGCGCCTCTTTTGTCAAACTGACTCTGGACAGTCAGACGCTCTTCTGCAAGAAAAACAAGGAAATCCCCGTTTACACCAAAGAGCAACTCGATAAAATTTTCGACTTCGCCGAAAAGAGCGGCCTGCCTGTTTCCGGCCATTCACAGTTTAAATCAGGATTTGACCGCGCGCTGGAGTATCCCTTTCATTCTATCGAACATATTACTACGGATACGATTCTTTCCGACGAGGACATCTTGAAAATGGCCAAAAGAAATCTTGCGATCGTGCCCACCATGACCGTTGGACAATCTTATCTGATGGAAGAAGCTTTTGACGAACTCCCCAAACAATATCGGACACCGGAGATCGCCGAGGAACTCCGGGTGAGAAAAGAATATTTTCAACAGGATGCCATACGGCATTGCGATCCGGTCATCCACAGGCGAAATCTCGAAGCGCTGAAACTCTATAAAACCATCGGCAAAGACAAACTCTGGGAGAATAAAAAATTTCTCGTGGAGCCTGAAGTATTCTTTAACATGATTTTAAACGGTTACGTCAATCTCAAGAAAATGAATCAGGCGGGTATTTTAATCGGCAGCGGCATCGACGCGGGAATGCCCTTCTGTTATTTCGGCGGCAACTACAGGGAGTATGAAATCATGAAGCGCGTCGGCTTCACAAATATGGAAATTCTGCGCTGCGCCACCATCAACAGCGCAAAGATTCTCAACATCGCCGATAAAGCAGGATCGCTGGAAAAAGGCAAATACGCGGACATGGTGGTGCTGGATAATAATCCCCTGGAAGACATCCGCGCGCTCAGAAGTCCGCGTATGGTCTTCAAACAGGGCGAACTGATGTTCTCCGCAGAAAATCCTCAGCAGAACGGCACCATTGTAAAGCCGTCCTAAAGAGTATACGGATTCCATAATCATATCGCCCAAATGATTTTTTTGAGCGGCCGTTGAAGGCATTTTGATATATAAATCTTGGCGAAGCTAGAGATCAGCAATGGCAAGTGTTTGAGCCGTAGGCGAGTTTTGCCATTGCCGAAAGCGAGCCTTAGATTTATTCAAAATGTTTTCCGGTAAGCGAAAAAGATCATTGGGCAATATTCCCATTACGATGGAACCCGCTGTTTAAATTTCACCACCCCTTCTTCCACATATCATCGTCGTCGTAGATTTTTTCATCTTCATTGGCTTCCTGCGCGTCCAGTTCGTAATCACGGCTTTGTATCTTGGCTTTTTGCGTGAAATATTCACGGTACCATTCATGAGCAGAGATCATCGACATAACTTCACTGGTACCGGTCCAGATGGAGGCAAGACGGACATCCCGATAAATGCGTTCAATCGGGAAAACATTTGTGTAGGCGATACCGCCCATCACCTGCATGGAATTATGGACAACCTTCTGGCAGGATTCAGTAATAAACTTTTTGCTCTGCGAAACCATCCGCCTGATTCGGGGCATATCCGCGCCATTATCCACGGCCTTTGCGGTGACATAGGCCATTGCACGTGCCGCATCAAGCAGCATCGCGGCCTCGGCAACCTGAAAACTCACCCCTTCAAACTGGGCGATGATCTGGCCGAAAGCTTTGCGCCTGGCCGTGTAATTTGTGGCAATTTCCAGCGCCGGTCGCGCTGCGCCGATGGTCATGGACGCCGTTCCCAATCGTTCCGGAATCATCATCGTATTGAAAACCGCGTAGGCTCCGTTTAATTTCCCCACGATATTTTCCTTGGGAACCTTAACATTGCGGAAAACAATACGCCCGGTGCCGCCGCCCCGGCAGCCCATCAGGCCATACAGATACTTGACTTCCACGCCTTCTGTCCGATCGACAATAAAACAGGTGATGGATTCCTGCGGTTTGGCTTCCGGACTCGTCTTAGCGTAAACCAGAAAATAATCGGCTCCTTCAGCACCGACAATAAATCGCTTCATGCCGTTGAGAAGATAATAATCGCCATGGTCTTCCGCTTTGGTGGTGGCTCCGAAAAAGTCGGATCCGCCGCGCGGTTCCGTCAGACATTCCGCAGCGAATATTTTACCCTGCAAAAGCGGCTTCACATACTTTTCTTTCTGTTCATCCGTGCCGTGCTGGATAATGGCATCGCAGACCAGTTCCGCGCCGACACCGAACACGCAGGCCAATTCATACCCCAGTGTTCCCACTTCCTCCATAATCATACAGGTGGTCGCCCAATCCATACCACGACCGCCCCATTGCTTCGGATAGCGGCAACCCATCAGATTGCGACGGGCGGCTTCCTGCAAAAATTCCTTCGGGAATTTAATTTTGTCCGTATCCATATCCAGAATCATCTGGCGCGGCATCCATTGGACAAACTCCCGCGCCTCATCCCGGATCTTCAACTGCTCTTTGGTCAACATATAATCGAACATAACTCTCTCCTTTCCTGTTATTCTTAAAATCTAAAATCCCGGCAGCCACTGCAATTTACCCTTCTTCAGGGCAATCGCCGCTTCGGGACAGAATTCGATACAGCAGTAGCAGCGGATACATTTCCTGTAATCGTAGTCAGGAACTTTTTTGTTCTGTCGCGCGTCAGCAATAGCCTGTGCCGGACAGACGGTTTTGCATTTATAACAGAGCGTGCATCGATCAGCCTCAGGCATCGGCTTTTCCAGAAAGAGGTTCTTTGCCGTCGGTCCAACCAGCCAGCCGCGCAGGATGTGCGATGAAAGACTGGACTTTGTCGGCTGATAATTTTTCACCCTTAAGGCTTCAATGGTTTGACCGATAACGGAAATATCTTCTGGAGCCGACGCGGCAAAATCTCTTTTAAAACCCAGTTCAATGGTGGGGCACTTTTTATAATCAAGACGGGCAACAGATGCCGCGACATAATCAACAGCCACCGGATCGTTTCCGATGATAATCGCGCCGATCTTTTTGGGCGTTCCGGATGCCCCGGGCCCCTCCCCTTCCATGCCGACGATGGCATCCATGATATGAATGATCTTTTTGGGCTTGTCAAAACAGTTGATCAGGGCGCCGTTTAAATCCAGCAGCCATTCCGAAAAGTTCACAGGATCCGGGATGCGCATGTGCATGCCTGCTTTTCGCAATCCGGGAATCGTGCCGAAAAGATTCTTCACCGCGCCTGAAATATAAGTAAATCCATGCGTTTTGAACTTCGGCAGGTTGATGATCATATCCAGGTCGAAAAACGCTTTTGATATTTCAATTTTTTTTATCAGCTTGGCCTGCGGATAATGAAGGTGGGCAACATCGTCCATCTTGCCCACTTCCATGCCCAGTTCTCTGACAACATCCGCGTAGCCTGTGCTTTTCAAGACTGCCGCGAACGAACCATAGCCATGGCACTCAGTCAGGACAGGCGTTCCACCGTGTTCGGTGACGATACGGGCGACGGCTTTGAAAAATGAATAGTGCGTGGTGACAGCCTTTTCCGGTTTGGCGGCTGTCAATAGATTGGGCTTCAAGCCTACCCTGGCGTTTTTAAACTGCGCAAAATCAAATCCAATCTTAGTCAGACCATTTATAATGGTCTGAGCCAGAAGATTTTCGTCATAATCATCACATTTGAGCAGCGCCACTTTGGTCATAAACGTCTCCGCGCTTGTTCAATAATACAGAAGAGACGTTTCGTAAAGAAGTTATATCTGCGCCGGTTCCCCGCCAAAAGCTCGGACGGGCTGAAGAGCAAAACAGATTATGCCACCGATATAACCTATCCGATGGCCAGGCGCCCCATTTCTCCGGTACGGATGCGGATGCACTCATCCAGCGGCATGACAAATATTTTACCGTCGCCAATGTTGCCGGTGCGCGCGCCTTTAATGATAGCCAGCACCGTGGGCTTAACATAGTCGTCATTGACGGCAATTTCAAAACGCACCCTTCCCATCAGGTCTCCCCCGGTCGGTTTCCCTTCATCATCCTCAACTTTGCCTGCCTGTGCCCCGCAGCCGATCACGTTGGATACCGTGATTTTGCCGACCTTAATATCAATTAAAGCGTCCCGGACATCTTTAAGCTTATCGGACTGAACAATGGCCACAACGATTTTCATAACAGTTCTCCTTCCTGTTGATCTACGCAGCAAGGATAATGCCAAAGAAAGATTCATAATGTAATTCTATATTTACAATATTTTGAATACACAAACCTAAAGAAAAGAAAACATAATTGTACGGATTTTGGGACCAAGTTACAAAAATGTCAGCCGTTTTCATTACTCCATCTTTCTTGTGAATGGGAAATCCGATTTTCCCCGACGATCGTTGTTCGCTGAATTCATCTCTCCGGAGAGTGACTAATAAGAATCTACCTCAAGTCGATTTTTTTATTTTTCCTGAAGCTTCAACATTGTAATGATAAAAGTGATGATTATTTTATAAGTAAGAGAAAAACGTATTGTCGGATTACGAAGCGTTTGGCAAGATTTTCAATCAATTCGGAGTAACGGTAAGAGGAAGGAGATTATGCCAGCCATCACTCATAAGACAAATCACTTCGTTTCTAATTCTTTTCATTTAATCATTATGCTATCGGCGTGGGGATTTGCACTTGTGATCACATCCTGCCTTTTCCTGTGGCTGGGCTACCTTCTGGATAAAATGCTGGGCACTGCACCGATATTCATGCTGGGATTTCTTGTCCTGTCCATCATCGGCTGCTTTATTGAAATCTATGAGGAATCATTAAAGTTAATTACACTCTCGAAGAACTAGTCCCGAAGAGACGGGATTAAGAAATTTTTCTGACTATTAAAAGAGGTTTGACAATTATAGCGAATGTATTTATAAGACTATTATAGTGTTATAATGAAATCTCGTTATATCAACCAACAGGAGACATCCTGTATATTCCTATGATCATTAAGATTTCTCCCTTCGGTCGAAATGACATGATGTAAACATATTTATATAACACTACACTAGCATCTTCGACAATTGAAAAAACAAGGAATCTTCTTATCCATGACTTGCAAGATTACTTCCATACAAAAACCAACCTATGCCCACTTCATCGTTGAGGGTGAAAACACTCTAGAAAATACTATGTATTATGTCCAGGAAATCTATCGTGAATGCACCACCAAGCATTATACACGGATTCTTATCGAAGAACACTTTAAAGGCAAACGATTAGGAACAATTGATATTTTTGATATCGTCTCAAGAACCAGTCAAGATTTATTTGGTTTTTTTAAAGATATCGCCTATGTCAGTGTCACGTCCACTAAACAATCCATGAAGTTTATCGAGAACGTTGCCATCAACCGCTCTCTGCCCGTTCATATTTTTGAAACAGTAAAAGAAGCCGAAGAATGGCTGACCAGTAAAGAAGAATGAGACAAGCTGAAGACGAGTCCAGTGAAGTCTAAACCGTGCTTCATTTTATAAATCACTATCAGCAAATCAACGGCTCGCCATTCCTCATTTTCATTTTTATAACCCCAAATCATCCGCAACGCCCTTCATGGCTTCGAGACCGAGAGCAATAAATTCATCCAGTTCGATTTCCCTGTCCATAAATTCCTCTTATTTTTTTTTATTTTTTAACCTCGACTTTAACAATCACGCCGTCGCAATGGTGGATTCTGGCGTAAGTTCCTTCCCCCAGGACGCCGCCGTGGGCAAGAGTATCCTTGTATCCGGGAGCCGCGTTAAAGTAATCAATCTCAAACGGATGACCGTCGACGTTAATTTTGTCGCCGGATGTGTGTCCCTGATAAGGCTGCCTGTGAGAAACGTGAACGATTCCTTCAACGACTTGCGCATTTTTCGCGTTTTTCAAAACAGCATAATTGATAACATCCAGATGCCCCGCACACCAAAAGAGTCCCGACAATATCATAATGCCGAAGATGCTTCTCGGGATGCGTGTGTCCAATTTCCGGATAATCCAATTATGAAATATGATCCCTGCGAGGCCGCCGATCATCAGAACGATGCTGCCAATAAGATGAGGAATGGCTTCCGCCCGCGCACCTCTTGACGTTAAATCAAATACGGTTGTCCATTCATTCATCGTCTGCCCCCTATGATCTAAATGTTATCAGCGATCTTTCAAATTAGTCTTTAGGAAATCACCCATTATCTTTACTAATTTTTCAAAGGGCTCGCCGCCATACGGTTCAAAATGATTCATAGGCATGCTGATATATGTCGCTTGCTTCATGCGATCTACCATTTTTTTCGGTCCGGTCGGCAGATAAAGCGAAGCCTTTAATTGTTCGCCCCGACTGGTGAATGTCTTATCGATTTCTGTAACTTGCAATTCATTACTGTTTGCCGCCATAAAGCCTCTCATATTATGTTTTAATTAACTGATTGACTCTGCCTGATCCATGAGCCCCTGAAGCATTCCTAATTAAAAATATGTCAGTACTATAAAATACTATTTGATCAATAAAAGTCTCGAAATCAGCGAGAGAATTTTACCGCGTCACTGTCGGCGTCCCGCCAGGCGGCAAAGGTTTCGCGGAATTCTTTTATTTTTTCATATTCTAATTTTGTTGTGTAAATGCAGGAAACATCCGCCTGCTGATGAATGATATTGCCCACAGGATCGACGATGGACGAATCGCCTCTATAAGCGCAGTGGTTGCCGTCTTTACCTACACGGTTAACGCCGATGACATAACACTGATTTTCCACAGCTCGCGCCGGAAGCAACAGTTTCCAGTGATGCGCTCGTCTGGCGGGCCAGTTGGCGGTATAGATGGCAACGTCATAAACATTGCCGATATTCCGGCTCCAGACGGGAAAGCGCAGATCGTAGCAGATGAAGGTTCGCAGTTTCCATCCATTGACCTCGACGGTGAGATGACTGTTTCCCGCCGAGAACACCTTGTGCTCGCCGGCCATTCTGAAGAGATGCTTCTTATCGTAGGTCAGAATTTCACCGTCCGGCTTAGCCCACACGAGCCGGTTAAAATATTTATTGTCTTCCTTAATCATCACACTTCCCATAATATGCGCCCGCTTTTGCTCTGCTTTGGCAATGAGCCATGCCACAGCTGAACCGTTCATCGACTCCGCGGCTTTTTCAACGTTCATGGTGAAGCCTGTCGTGAACATCTCCGGTAGAATGATGATATCCGTTTTTTCAGAAATACGGTCTATCTTCCCGTCGAACATTGCAAGATTGGCCGGAATGTCTTCCCAAATAAGCTCCGTCTGGATCAGTGTGATGGTTAAATCCTGCATAATTTCTCCGCCGCGGCCATCAAAGTTTCCTCCTTCTTGGCAAAGCAAAAACGTAAGACTTTATGGTCATCGCCTCCGATGTAAAAAACCGATGGGGGAATGGCCGCCACTTTATGTTCCAACGTCAGCCGTCTGGCAAAATCAATATCCTTCTCATCCGATATGGCGTCATAGGAAAGCATTTGAAAATAGGTTCCCCTGCAGGGCAGAGGCCTGAAGCGTGAGTTCTGAATCAGCGAGAGAAACATGTCCCGCTTTTTCTGATAAAAATCCGGAAGCGTAAGATACTTTTCTTTTTGCTCCATAAACTCCGCGTAGGCATACTGGGTTGGCGTGTGGGAAGCAAACGTCACGAACTGGTGCACTCTTTGAAATTCCACAGTCAGCTCTTTGGGGGCCAGACAATAGCCCAGTTTCCAGCCCGTGGTATGGTAAGTCTTTCCGAAAGAGCTGATGACAAAACTTCGCGCGGCCAGTTCCGGATATCTGATCATGCTCTCGTGACGCTGGCCGTCAAAGACGATATGCTCATACACTTCATCGGAAACAATGAGAATATCCGTGTCGGCAACGATGTCGATAAGCGCTTTCATGTCCTCCCGGCCAAGGATAGCGCCCGTGGGATTGTGCGGTGAATTCAGGATCAGCATCCTGGTTTTCGGGGTGAACTTATCCTTCACCTCATTCCAGTCGATATGATAATCCGGATACTTCAACTGCACATAGACCGGCACGCCTCCGGCAAGCTCAACATCCGGCGCGTAGGCATCATAAGCCGGTTCAAACAGGATGACCTCATCTCCGTCCTTCACCACACAGGCGATGGCGGAAAAGAGAGCCTCCGTAGCCCCGGATGTAACGGTGATTTCTGTGTCCGGATCATATGAAACGCCGTAAAGCTCTTTTGTTTTTTCGGCAATGCGCTGCCTTAAAGCAGGAACACCCTGCATGGGCGCATACTGGTTTTGCCCTAATGCCATGAATTTGGCAACCAGGCTACGCAGCTCCGCGGATACATCAAAATCAGGGAAACCCTGCGAAAGATTGATGGCGCCCGCGTCGCCGGCCAGCTTGGACATCACGGTAAAAATCGTCACGCCGACATTCGGCAGTTTGGACGTCAATTTAATCGTCGTATTCATATGATGTTGTTACCTAGCACATGTTAGTTTCCACTTCAATGCGCAAAGAGCTTCCTGCGCTTTTTCACACAACATTCTGATAATTGACAGAAAACATCATTTCATATAATTAATTTAGATATAAGTTTTTTACCCGGGGGAGATAACCCTGTTATTGAATCAGCAGACAATTTACAGGAGATAATCAAAGATGGAAGATTGTGTACGCATTGCCGCAAACAAGAAAAATTTCAATTACAAATTTATATTCAACAGCGGGGAGGAGGCCGAGTTTAATATCGACTTAGACAGATTCTCGCTGAATCTTATTCCAGCGGAAGATAAATTCCGTCCCAAATGGACAAAACTCAACTGCTGCAAATGCCCGAATTGCACACTGGATGAACAGCAGCACGAATATTGCCCCGTCGCCGTGAACCTGGTGGAAGTAATTGATTACTTCAGCATCTTCCAATCTTCCGAACCGGTAGAAACAATTGTCACAACGAACGAGAGAACCTATTCCAAAGAAGGAACTTTGCAGCAGGGCGTCAGCTCTCTGCTCGGCATTTATATGGTGACCAGCGGATGCCCTGTCATGGAAAAGTTAAAGCCGATGGTGCGCTTCCATCTTCCTTTTGCCACAATCGAAGAGACTCTCCATCGCGCCATTTCGATGCATCTGGTTTCCCAGTATTTTTTATACAGGCATGGCGGTCAGCCTGACTGGAATTTAAAAAAATTGACCCAGGTCTACGATAATGTAAAAATAGTGAATCAAAGTTTTTTAAAAAGACTGGGGACGATAGATACCAAAGACGCCAATCTTAACGCTATCGTTGTACTTGATTATTTTGCCAGCGGCGTCAACTTATCCATTGACGGCCAGGCGGTCGATGATTTGTGTTATCTGTTCGAAGGATACATTAAGTGAATCGCGCTGACAGAATGTCTGACTGAATACCCGGTATCTTGACGACTTATTTCAGTTTGTTGATTACGCTGGCCATGTATCCCGCTCCAAAACCATTGTCGATATTCACGACCGATACACCACCCGCGCAACTGTTCAGCATGGATAACAGCGCCGCCAATCCATGAAAGCTGGCTCCATAGCCGACAGACGTCGGCACGGCGATGACCGGCTTATCCACCAGGCCGGCAACCACGCTGGGCAGAGCTCCCTCCATGCCGGCAACCACAATGATCACACGGGCTCCCCGGATTACATTCATCTTATCCAGTAAACGGTGAACACCGGCCACTCCGACATCGACAATCCTTTCCACCCGATTGCCGAATATCTCGGCTGTGACCGCGGCTTCCTCAGCAACGGGTAGATCGGAAGTTCCGGCTGTTACAACGGCAATGTAATTTTTAGACTGACGCCTTTTTTTTCTGGTTAACGTAATGGTCCGCGCCAAAGGATTGTAATCCGCAGCAGGACAAATTTCCCGGACGGCGTCAAAAACATCCTCCCCGGCGCGCGTGGCCAGAATATTGCTTTTGCCGGCCATCATCGCCTGTATAATCGTTTTAATCTGCGCGATGGTTTTTCCCTGACAAAAGATAACTTCCGGATGGCCGACACGCAGCTCGCGATGCGTGTCCAGCTTGGCGCAGCCTAGATCAACGTAAGACAGATTCTTCAGCTCGTCGATGGCGGTTTCGATATCGATTTTCCCGTCACGAACTTTTCCCAAAAATACTTTCAAAGCGTTTTTGTTCATTTTTTATTCCTTTTAGCCAGACGAACACTTTCATAGATATCCTGAAGAGAGACGCCGTTTTCTTTGGCCAGCTTCCGGCAATCTTCATATTCCGGCTTGGATTTGATCATGCGGCTGTTAAGATAACCTTTTTTAACGGAAACGTCGCCATACCTGGTTTTCACTTTTTCAATTTCACGTTTCAACATCGTCTTGGATACATGATAGGAACGAAGGCCGAAGCTCGAAGAATTCAATAACAGAACATTTTCAATATTTTTCTGTTGGCCCGCCGAACAAAGAACGGAAATGGTCACCGCCGGACGCGATTTTTTCATGATGATCGGCGTGAAAAACACGTCCTGGGCTCCTGTGGCAAATAGTTGATCCATCATATAATCATAAAGTTCGGGATTCATATCATCAATGTTGCATTCGATGATCACCGCTTCGCCGATTTCAAGGTCATCCGCGTTTTCAATCCTGGCGGATATCTCCCCCAGAAACAAACGCAGCACATTGGGAACTGACGATTCTTTACTACCCAGACCATAGCCGATTTTCTGCGGAATGAAATCAATTTGATCCGTAAAGGATGACGCTGTGGAGGCGATAATCGCGGCGCCTGTCGGTGTTGTCGCTTCAAAAGGCACCAGACCGGTCTTCACGGGAATCCCCTGAAGAATTTCTGCTGTGGCCGGCGCCGGGACGGGCAGCGTGCCGTGGTTACAATGAATGATGCCGGACCCCACCTGCACAGGCGACGAGACAACTTTATCCACCCTTAGACCGTCCAGACAAATTGCCGCACCGACAATATCGACAATCGAATCAATCGCGCCTATCTCATGAAAGTGAACATTCTCAATTTTTTCCCCGTGGATTTTTGCTTCTGCCCGTGCCAGACAGGTAAAAATATTGGAGCTGATTTTTTTGACGTTTGCGGACAAACTGCTTTGCTTGATTAATCCGTCAATTTCGCGAAAAGTGCGATGATCATGACCGTGGCGGGAAGATTTTTTTTTGTCAGACGGAACAATAACATCGACTTTGGTGCCGGTAATGCCTCCACGCTGATCCTGATAAACTTTTAATTGATATGAACCGATGTTTAATTTGCTAAGTTCCCGCAATAAATATTTCTGATCCACACCCAGATCAAGCATGGCACCAAGATTCATATCGCCGCTGATGCCGGCAAAGCAGTCATAGTATAATATTTTCATCGACTGATCCCTTCGGAACTCTCATATTCGGGAGGTGTAAAATATATCATATCTGTTGTTTTAGGATATCACTTATTTCTGTAAACGTCCACCCCACAAGGGCCACCACCAGGAGAAAAGAAAATACTGCAACCGTCAATTCCGCTGACTTTCAATCGGGCGTGAAGGTGTTGACTTTGTCTTTGGAAACGACCGTGCCTCTGATGCCGCAAAAATCTTCCCTGGTCATGATTGAAAGCAGAGACGGGTCAGATGGTGTAAACGCTGCAAAACGTTTCCCGTTTTCTTCTTTGCCGATGACAACACCCTGGCTGGGCATATTATCCCGGTCATACATCACGGTATAGGTTTCTACCGTTGCGCGACCCGAAGGTGTCGGATCAATCTGAGGTTTGGGTCCTTGATCGACTGTTTTCTGGCAAAGACGTATATCGGTTGTAGCCGCCATATTGTTTTTCGGAGGCTTGGTGGAACACACAGCCGCCGAGTGCTTGGTCATATAAAAAGAATTTCCTGTAACAAGACCCACCTTGCCGGGATGCTGACGCAGAACCTCCACCATCTGTGCCATGGAGTGCATGACATAGTTGTTTCCCGGCCCACCGGAATACGGAAGTCCTCCGGTAACGGTCAGCGGCCGTTTATCGTTTTCGGCAATGCCCAGCATGTCGCGGGTCACCTGCACAGCAACAGGAAAGCAGCTGTAGAGATCGAAGAAGTCAATATCCCCGATGGTAACGCCGGCCTGATTCAGGGCTGTCCGACCCACGATTTCAATGGCCGGAGAAATACCGTAGGCCTCTCTTTCCAGGACATTCCAGTGATCACTGGCTTCGGCATAGCCGTGGACATACACCCATTTTGACGGATCAACTCCCATCATGCGGGCTTGTTTTTCGGAAGTAACGATGTGGGCGGCGGCCTGGTTTACAAAAAGCATGGCGTTCATCCTTTTGGTGTAAGGAAAAGCGATGTTGCGGTTGGTATCCGACACAGCAGTGATTTCCTTCGGTGTAAACGCTTCCTGAAACCAGGCCATTGGATTATTCGCCGCCACTTGAGAAAGGCGGTTCATCAACTTGCCGATTTTCCGTGTATGATCGGCGACCGTGCGGCCATACCGACGGCGAAGAGCGTTTTCAAACATTGGATAGACTGTAGCAGGAAGCGAAAGACCGTGAATATGTTCTGTTTCGCAGGCGCCGTCAAACGGTCCCAACGGGGTTAGTGGCGCAAGACCGGGTCGCCCCGATGACCTGTTCCAGCCATTAAAGGTTTTGGATTTTTTCGCCTGCTGCATCGTGTGTTGAGCTTCCGCCCCGGTCAGAATGACCAGACCGGCGCTGTTTTCAGCGATAGCCTTCAAGGCATGACGCAGCATGGCATGCGGCATGATGCCGCCAAATCCGGAAACCATGCATCGCGCATCAGAAAGATTCAGTTGATCAGCCACGCAACCCGGCGGGTTGATGATACCGTCATCGGTAAAAAGCGAAGTGGTGATCAGCAGATCAGCCTTTTCCAGAAAATGCCGTGATAAGCGACCATCTTCTGCCGCCATCTTTACGGCCTCGGCCATGAGGTCCACCGGCGATCCGCCCATCACGGAGGAAGCCTCCTTTTTTGTCACCTGCCCTGCCCCGATAATTACAGGAATGTTTTCAGAAGCCATTTTCAATACCGTTCACTTTCTTCTTTACTATAAAGTTTTTCTTTTCTTTCCGTACAATTCGCGCAGTTCTTCCTTGGCCTGTTCCAATATTGCTTTTTGCTCCACCGGCAATTTTGTCCCGGCCCGATTTATGTAATAGTTCAGCATGGACATGGCCGACTGAAAAGGTCCTGCTTTTCTTTGGGTGCTGCGTTCAGCGGATGCTTTGAGAGATTGGGCTATCCGGCGCGGATCGCCGAATGTGAATACTCCCGGTTCCAGATCGAGAGCATAGCTGGTCTCCCTTACCTTCTGCGTCCAACTCTTTTGCTGTTCCTTTCTCATGGATTACGTCAAATCTCTGATATAGGGTTTGAACAGCACATGAATCACGGACAACAACACAATACTGATGCTGACCGCGAAAAATACGTCCATGGATATGCCTGTTATGGCAACCCCCAGTGCGGTACCAGCCGCAGGCGGATGCTCCATATCGATGACCACCATTGTAAATATCGAAGCGCCGACGGCCAGAGAATAGACGATGATCGAAGACAGCAGAGATGAATGAGGAATCAGGGAAAACAGAAATCCAAAAAAAAGACCGACCACCTGACCGCCGATGACATTTCTCGGCTGGGCGGTGATGCTGTCCGGCATGGCAAAAATAATAAAAGTGGTTGCCCCGATTGATGCGATAATGACCGCATGCTGTAAACTCAAAAAATAAAGAACGATAAAAACAGCAAAGGTCGCCAGAATGCTTTGCAGCACATAATTTTTCCAGTGCTGACGAAACTCCCTGTCTATTTTCTTGAACGATTTTTTCATAATCCACCGAATCCTCAAATGCGTCTGTAACGCGATCTGCTAATGGTCACGTCTTACTTTATCGCAATCCTTAGACGGACATAAAACGCTGATTTTCATATCATTGTTTCCAACCGCCGTAAACACGAAACTCTTCCTTGACAATTTCCGGTAAAATACACTAATCAATTCCAGACCAATTGATAGGAGACGTTATGGTAAACATCATCAAGAAAGCGCTGGCAAAAGGCCAGAAAACGCTTTCCGAATACGAATCGCGGCTGGTGATCGAATCAGCCGGAGTTTTTGTGTCGGCGGCGGAACTTGTCCAAACCAGAGAAGAAGCGGTTCGGGCGGCAGAGACCATGGGTTTTCCTGTGGTAATGAAGGGCTGCTCCGCGGAACTGGCCCATAAAACGGAAGTAGGCATGGTGGCACTGAATATCAACAGCGCCCAAGACGTTGCGCGGGTTTTTGACGAACTCACGGGTAAAGCAAATAATCTCGACGGCGTGCTTGTGGAAAAAATGGTGCGGGGCAATCGGGAATTCGTCATCGGCCTTTCGCGTGATCCGCAGTTCGGACCGTGCGTGATGTTCGGCCTGGGAGGAATTTTCACCGAAGCGCTCAAAGATGTAACTTTCCGCGTCGCGCCATTGACCAGGGAAGACGCACTGGAAATGATCGACGAAATCAAAACGAAGAAGTTGCTGGACGAATTCAGGGGCAGTCCCGCAGTGGATAGAGACGCTCTGGCAAAGGCCCTGATTGGCGTGGGAGATTTAGGTGTCCAATACGATGACATTGCCGAGATCGATATTAATCCGCTGATTGTCTGCGGCGACAAGCCCGTTGCCGTCGATGCCCTGGTCGTGCTGAAGTAAAAAGTCATCGCGAAAACTGAAAAGGAAGAGTTTCATGCTGGATTATTTTTTTAACCCGAAAAGCGTCGCGATCATCGGCGCATCCAATAATGTCAATAAAGGCGGTTACCATATCATTAAGAATATCACCGCCGGGTTTAAGGGCCGGATTTATCCGGTCAACAAAAGCTATACCGAAATTCTCCAACTGCCCTGTTATCCTGACATTGCTTCGATTCCCGGAGACATCGATCTCGCCATTTACTTTATCCCGTCGAGAGAATTGCCGCATACGGTCAACGAATGCGCAAAGAAAGGTGTAAAAGGAATCATCATTGAATCCGGCGGTTTTAATGAAGCCGGAGAAGAAGGGCAAAAGATTCAGAAACGCGCTCTGGAAAACGCGGCCAAAGCTGGCATCCGATTATGGGGCCCCAACTGTATGGGTTTCATCGACGGCAACCGGAAGCACGTCTTTTCATTCATTCATTCGGCCGTCTGGCCGGATGTGCTCCGGGGGGGCAGCGTTGGATTGATTGTGCAAAGCGGGATGCTTTCCGCCGGATTTCTGCTGCACGCGCTTCAGGAAGGCGTCATGGGCGTAAGCAAAGTGTGTTCCATCGGCAACAAGTGCGATATCAACGAGAACGATCTGCTGGAATACATGATCCATGACAGGGAAACGGACGTTATCGCCTGTTATCTGGAATCGCTGGTTGACGGAAGAAAATTTATCAGCCTCGCCAGAAAAACAAGAAAGCCCATTATCGTTTTGATGGGAGGCCGCAGCGTGCACGGCGCGAAAGCCGCGCAAAGCCATACGGCCAGCCTTTCGGGAAATTATCCGATAGCCCATGCCGCGTTCCGGCAGGCGGGCATTATTGAAGTGTTCGATCCGGCGGAACTGACGGACATGGCCCGGGCTTTTTCCAAAAAGATGCCGTTTCATCCGCAGGCGGAAAAGGGAACGGCCATCCTCACCTTCTCCGGAGGCGCCGGAACCATTACGGTAGATCTGATGGACGATTGCGGACTGAAATTGGCAAAGCTGTCCGACGAAACGCTGGCTCACATTGCGCCGCTTTTTCCGGTGTGGAACAAGCCCGACCATCCGCTGGATCTTTGGATCGCCATCGAACAGCACGGTTTTGAAAAAGTATTTCAGCGTTCGTTGAACGCTGTATTTGAAGATCCAGCGGTGGATTCCATTATCTTCCACAGCTACGCCACGCCGCTGATCACGCAGGATTTCTTCAACGAGCTGAATGATCTTGTCAAAAAGCACGCCAAGCCCGTTGTTGTATGGATTGAAGGAAGAAAGGATTTCGCGGAATACCTGCGCGGCATTGCGGAAAACGCCGGCCTGCCCGCTTTTCGCGAGATGAACCGATGCGTCTCCGTGCTGAAAGGAATGAAGCAGCACTTCACCAAAAAGCCGGCCCGATAATCCGGCCGCAGGAGAAGAAGCCATCCGGCGTTGATACGCCCCGGAAGGCCGGTCCATTCATCTATCGCGAATTACTTTTCTTCATTAATTCCTGATATTCCTTGGTCACTTCATAAGCCGCGTAATCAAAAACAAGAATCGTGCGGTTGAGCGTATCGAGAGCTTCATGCTGCGCGATGCCGGAGCCGAAGATCATTTGAAATTCGGCATAGAACCAGATGTGTCGTCTCATTAATATCAGTGCGTAAATAGCCTCTTTCGCGGGAATCCCCATGGCAAAACATTCCAGAGCGTATTGCCGGAAATAATTCACATCGTCATCCGTCATTTTTTCACCGACGAACATGGTGCTGAATTTCAGATAGAACTCTGTGCACTGCGCAACGATTTCCTTTTCATTCAAACTCTTGTATCGCGGCGTTCTGACATTATTCCTGACGTCTTTGGCCCATCTCTCCGCGATTTTATCGGCGTGTTTTTCAGCCAGTTCCAGGTATTTAAAGGCGTAGGTTTTCTTGTTGGTCTTGCTTTTTCTGCCCTGGGCCTGTTTTTCCGCCAGATCCAGATATTTCAATATTTCCGTTTTCATCGCTTAACTCCTTTCCCGTCCGGACGGATGATCTATTTTTATTTCATCATGACCTCTGCCGATTCATGACGCTGCCTGATCAGTTTTTTGACGAAGATCTCTTCGCGCTCCATCTCCTCAATTCTGTCCGTGATATACTTCTTTGCTTCTTCATGTTGGGGAATGAATATTTTCTCCAGAGCGTTGACGCGCCGCTGCACCTTTTTGAGCTCCCGGCAGAGCATGATGATGGATTTCGCCATCGTCGCGTATTGAACAAGAACTTGCAGCGTCTTTCGCGATTGCACCCTGGTTTTGTCATAGAGGGCGGTGGTCTGCGGCGGGGTGGCGGCGGGATGAGGTTTCTTGATATGAAGCCTGATATCCTGCAGCTTCATGCCCATCAGCTTGCTGAAATCCATGTGCAGAAAATACCCTCTCATTTCGGAACAGCTTTTCAGTGTGATGGCCCCGCTGCCCATATCGACCGCGGCGTTCCGGTAGTCCTTGTAGAGTTGATTCAAGACGTCCAGAAATTCCGTCTCCATCTTCCGGATGACATCGATCCGGTGCACGATTTCAATGGCCAGAATTTCGCGCTTCTGATTGAGCAGGTCGTAGCCTTCGTAGGCGAGAGACAAGTCTTCCTTCAGCTTCCGAAGCGACGATTTAGTGGGCGGAAGTTCTATCCCGGGCATTACATGGCCTCCTTCTGCGGCAGATAGTATCTCTGGATATCCTCTCTCGCGATCCGATACAGTTCATCGCGGGGCAGCAGCGACAACATTTTCCAGCCGATTTCCAGCGTCTGCTCAATTGAGCGGTTTTCCAGGTAATCCTGACGCAAAAATACCTCCTCGAAAGCTGTGCCGAACTTCAGATAGATTTTATCCAGTCCGGACAGTTCTTCTTCTCCCACGATAGCCGCCAGAGACCTGATCCGCTTGACTTTCGCGTAGGAGGCAAAGAGCTGCGCGGCCACCTGACCGTGATCCTTGCGCGTCCGCCCCGCGCCGATTCCATCCTTCATTAGCCGGGAAAGAGAAGGCAGACCCGCAATCGGCGGATAAATTCCCTTGTTGAAAAGCTCCCGCTCCAGCACTATCTGGCCCTCCGTGATATAGCCCGTCAGGTCGGGAACCGGATGGGAAATATCGTCGCTGGGCATGGTGAGAATCGGCATCTGGGTAATGGATCCTCTGCCTCCCTTGAGACGGCCGGCGCGTTCGTAGATCGACGCCAAATCGCTGTAGAGATAGCCGGGATACCCTTTGCGGGAGGGGATTTCCCCGCGTGAACTGGAAAGCTCCCGGAGCGCTTCACAGTAATTGGTCATATCGGTCAGAATCACCAGCACGTGCATCCCTTCTTCGAAAGCCAGATATTCCGCCAGGGTCAGCGCCGTCTTGGGTGTGACCAGGCGTTCAATGGAGGGCGCGTCCGCCAGGCTCAGGAATATGGCGGAATGCGTCAGAACGCCGGACTCTTCCAGCGAATCGATGAAAAATCTGGCCACGTCGAATTTCACGCCCATCGCGGCAAAGATCACCGTGAACTCCTCTTCGGCGGTCAGGATTTTCGCCTGTCTGGCGATCTGGGCGGCAATGCGGTTGTGCGGCAGGCCGCTGCCGGAGAAGATCGGCAGCTTCTGACCGCGAATCAGCGTGTTCATCCCGTCGATCGCAGAGATTCCCGTTTGGATGAAATCCCTTGGATATTCTCGGCTCCAGGGATTGATCGGCAGGCCGTTCACGTTCATCATCCTGTCCGTGATCACCTGCGGGGCACCGTCAATGGGTCTGCCCAAACCGTCGAAAACTCTACCGAGCATATTGCGGTCCACGGGGATTTCCAGCGCTCTTCCCACAAACGTCACCCGGGTTCCCCTGACCGAAAGGCCGCTGGTTCCCTCGAAGACCTGAACGACGGCTCTTTGCTCGTCCACCTCCAGCGTCTGGCCGATGCGTATTTCATCGGACGTACCGCGGATTTCCACGATGTCGCCGTATCCGACGCCCCTGACCCCATCAACAAAAATCAGGGGACCGGAAATTCCGGCCAGGTTCGTATACTCGATTTCGGCAGACATTTTATCTCCCTCCGGACGACGGCTTCAAGGCGATCAATTCCTGTTCCATTTTATTTATATACTCATCGATGCGGTTAAACTCCTGGTTGGGAATTTCCGATTTCAGCCTGACGATTCCCGCGACCACCTCCAGCGCCGCGATATCCTTGACGGCCAGACCTGCCTGCACCAGTTCCAGTCCTTTTTTATAAAGAATCAGGAGCCCCTTCAGCAGTTTAAGCTGTTTTTCCGGACTGCAGAATTTATCCTCAGGATCGAAAGAGTTCTGCTGCAGAAAGGCATTCTTGATCATCTCCGCGCAGAAGAGCGTGTACTGTTCCGCGGGCGGCAGCGCATCGCTGCCGACCAGCTTCACCACCTGTTCGAGGCGATGATCTTCCAGCAAAATATTCATGACGTCGTTTCTGACAGTGAGCCATTCCTGATCGAGATTCTTCCACCAATCCTCGATTTCGGTGAGATATTCGGTATAGCTGTCGATCCAGCTGATGGACGGATAATGTCTGGCGTCAGCGAGCATCTTGTCCAGCGCCCAGAAACACCGCACGAATCTGGACGTGTGCTGCGTGACCGGTTCTGAAAAATCGCCGCCGGGAGGAGAAACCGCGCCGACAATGGTGATGTCGCCGTCCCGGCCCGAAAGGGTTTCCACAAGACCCGCCCGTTCATAGAATTCAGCCAGCCGGGTAGCCAGATAGGGCGGAAATCCCTCTTCCGCCGGCATGTCGCCCAGCCGGCTGGACAGTTCCCGCAGCGCTTCCGCCCATCGCGATGTCGAATCCGCCATGACCGCCACACTGTAGCCCATATCGCGGTAGTATTCCGCAATGGTGACGCCGGTATAAATGCTCACCTCGCGGGCGGGGACCGGCATATTAGATGTGTTGGCAATCATGACGGTGCGTTCGATCAGCGGCCGTCCGTTTCGTTCATCGATTAATTTCGGGAAATCCGTGAGAACATCCGTCATCTCGTTGCCCCTTTCTCCGCAGCCGATATAGACAATGATGTCCGCATTGCACCATTTGGCCAGAGCATGCTGGGTCATCGTTTTTCCCGTGCCGAAGCCGCCCGGAATGGCTGCCGTGCCTCCTCTGGCGATCGGAAAAAACGTATCGATGATTCTCTGTCCCGTAATCAGAGGCACCAACGGTTTCTTCCTGTTTCGGCTGGGGCGCGGCTTGCGCACCGGCCAGTACGCTGCAAGTTTTCCCGTGTATTTTCCCGCGCCGGTCTCTACCGTGTAGATATCATCTTTTATCGTATAATCTCCTCCGTGGACGATACCGGTCAGCCTGCCGTAAATGCCCGGTGGAACCAGCAGCCGGTGCATCACCAGCGGACTTTCCCGGATCTCTCCCAGGATCGTTCCCTCCCGGACATCCGTACCCGGTTGGACCAGCGGCTGAAATTCCCATTTCCGGTTCTCATCCAGCGGGGAGAGCTTGATTCCTTTCCTGATGTAGCTGCCGCACACTTCGGAAATGCCGACAAGCGGCCGTTGAATGCCGTCGTAAATATTCGCAATCAGTCCCGGCCCCAGAAGAACGGAAAGCGGCCTCGTGTAGGACATTACCTCATCGCCCGGCTTCAGACCCGTGTTGTCCTCATAGACCTGAATAATGGCAATGGCCCCGTTGAGTCGAATGACTTCGCCGATCAGCCGGTGCGGGCCCACTTCAGCAATGTCGAACATTTTTATACCCGTTAGCCCCACAGCCTGAACAATCGGTCCGTTCACGACAATCACTTTTCCTGTCAATATCTCGTCCATCCTGACGCCTCACGCATTCACTGCCGGCAGCTCATAGTCTTTACGATTTCCCGCATGTTCCCGCAGAATCTTTACAATGGTCTGCCGGATGAGTAGCGATTTTCTGAAATAGATTCTTTCGATGGTGTTGTTTAAAATGCGGCCTGCCGCCTCATCCACGATCAGAAAGCCTCCCCACGAAACACCGGGGTCTTCCCGAACCACAGCGCGCCTGTTTGTTCCTGCGGTTTCCAGCGCCTCAAGCATCTCCTGCCTGAACGGCAGATCCTCTTTGCTGATTCTTACTTCCATGTTCCCCGAAATCTTTTCCGCTTCACTTTTCAGCGTCTTGAGGAGAAAGGGTCTGTATTCAAAATGATCCCGCAGACTTCGCCTGACCTCATCAACCGTCCGGTTGATCAGTTGCTCCAGTTTCTGCAGCTGCATTTTTTTGCGATCAAGAGCCGCCCTGTTCTCCTGTCTGGAAATTTCCTGAAGAATACGCGCTTCAGTTTTCGCTTCAATCCGCTTCCGGAAATCGTCCATTTCCGCGGCGTAAGCGTCGTCCAGGCGTCCGATTTCCAGAACTGCTTTTTCTCGGATAGCGGCAATCGCCTGCGCGGCATTTTCCCGAATAGAAGTTTCCAGAGTTTCCTTCTCCATATCCAAGCCTTCAGCCCCTTACAGGGATATCCCCAGCGCTTCTGATACATAGCTCATCACTGACCGACCCAATCCCTTTGTGTCGTCAATGCCTGGAATTTCGATGACCACGGTCTCCGGCACATTGAGATTAATCTCGGTGATCCGCTCCTGCAGATTCAGCGCCAGATCACTCGTCAGCAATATGATGCCGGCATCCGCTTTGCCCACAATCTCATCAAGCGTGGCCTCCGCATGATCCGGAGGCGCGACAACCCCCTCGACGCCGGACAGGCGAAACGCGCTCACCGTATGCACATCTCCCATGATATAGATCTTTTTCATATTACAGCTTGTTTAAAATCATAATCGCGATAATCAGTCCGTAAATGGCAATCCCTTCCGCGAGTCCAATAAAGACCAGCGTCCTCCCCATGAGTTCCGGTTTCTCACTAACCGCGCCAATGGCCGCGGACCCTATCCGGGCGACCGCGTAGGCGCTTCCGATACAGGCCAGTCCAACAGCCAGCGCCGCCCCGACGTAGGCCAATCCCAACCCCTCCGCGCCGGACTTAGCCGGTTCTTCCCCGACTGCGTAAAGCACCGCCGGAAAGAAATACCCCAAAGCGCAGCACAGAATCGCGAAGACCAACGTGGTGAAAAGTTTACTTCTGCTCATGTTACACCTCCGATGTTTTTTCCTGAATGGTAAACGGAGAAAATACAATCCCGCCTCCCTTGAAAAACTTGCCAAAGAATTCGTAATATTCAAGACGCATGGATTGAATGCCGCAAATTAAACCTTCAAAGCCGATGATAAAAATGTTGCCGATGATAATGATAACCAGCGCGCCCGCTGATCTTAAATGGGGATCCGCCATCCCTGCCAATGTATACGTCACAATACTCAGACCTGCGTGCGAGAGCGCGAAGGCCCCCACCCGAATAAACGATAGGGTATTGGAAAACAGACTCAGCGCCAGTTCGACAATGTCCATAACGGTTTCGATCACATACTCCGCGATACTGTGGGGCCTGGCGCTATGAAAGAGCGCGGGGCCCAGCACGCCTCTGAGCGAAAAAATGATCAGGGGCAGAATGACGAAAACGCCGATCGCTCCCATCGAAGGATACTTTCCTGACATCTGATAATGGATGGCCCCCAGAACAATGGCTGCATAAATCACCAGGATGGCCAGTCCGCGTTTTTCCAGAAAGGCCTCGGTGTAATTTGTGTTGAGCATACTGTTGATGATGTTGACCAGCAGGCCCACAACAATGAAAATAGCGCCCATCAGGATGGTCACGGCAAATAATGTCATGATATGCGCCGTGGGATGAAACCAGAGCGGTTCAATTATATGCTCGCTGGAAAAAATACTGCCATAGAGCAGACCGCAGAGGGTCGCCGATAGGCCGCAGGCCACCAGAATACCGCCTGCCTGCTTCAGATTTTCCCGCATTTTCTTTTGTCCATACTTCTTCAGCATCCATCCGCATACGGCCAGGACGATGCCCTGCCCCAGATCGCCGAACATCAGACCAAACATCAGGACAAAAGTGATGGCCGCGAGCGGCGTGGGATCAATCTCGCTGTTGGACGGCATGCCCATGGTGGTCACCAGCAGTTCGAAAGGCTTGAACAATCTCCTGTTCAGCAAGCGTACCGGGGGATTGGCATCCCTGCGCTCGGACAAAATGAACCTGTTTCCGCATATTCTCCGGATGATGCCGTCAAGCTTTTCTATGTCTTTGATGTCCATCCAGCCGGTAATGAATACGGCTCTTTCGGAAAAGAATGACAGCCGCATCGCTTTGAGAATTTGATCGTAGGCGCGATAGGCGCTGTTTAACTGTCTGAGCCTCGGCCCATTTTCTTCTTTCAGGTTTTGAAGGTATTGATCTATCATTTCGCCGCGGCGCTTTAAATTCTCCACGCGCCTTTTCTGATGTTCCACAGAAACCGGTCCGCATGCGCCGGACTGATCGACGAATCCATAGTCTTTCAGATACTCAAGCATCGCGGGATAATCTGCGGGCAAGGCAATGCCGAGCACATAGTTGCCGGTTTTCGTCAGCATGAAGTTTCTGTCCATCGGAACATCCCAGCCGGAATTTTCCACTGTGCCGAAAACGATTTGAACAAACCGCACTTTACTGAAGACATCGGCACTGATCCCCATAGCGCTTAACACGTCGAGACATTCCAGGCTCCGGGAAGCGATATTGGCCCGGGCGATGGTCTTCTCCCGAAGCCGCAAAGCCCTCTCAACCTTCTTTTTTATCCCCGCGGCATATTCAGCATCCCGGCGCTTATCCGGAATCGACCATGGCGCTTCGGTCTCTTCAGGGGATAGCAGCAGGGCGCGCAGAGCGTAATCGGTATTCGCAACAATGTCTCTGGTCAGTTCTTCTTCATCCCGCAACCCGGAATCTGCCGAAGCGTCTTTCTCGTAAAAACCGGACAGATGGATAATGCCTGCCTGGCCCAGGGCAAGGTAAACCTCGGAGGAAAAAACTTTTTCCAGGGCGATGGTCATTTTACGGATATCCGATTTCACAAACATCTTAGTTTTGCTCCGCGCATATGATAGTATGAAGGACGGCTTCGGCGGACAAGCCGAATCTCCTTCCATCAAGAACGCGCATCATATTTTTTATCTGGCAAAACAGCAGCCACAGATAGGCCATGACCGTGAAAATAGAGTAAAAATCTCTATGAAACATGGATGAAAGCCACTGGTAATAATGTTGCTCGAGATGCCGCTCAATGTCCACAGGCGACGACTCCTCCGCGCCGCTTTTTCGCGATTTTTCAAGGTATTGTTTAAGACTCTCTTCCAGTAAACGAACATGGTTCTTCACAGAAACGCCCAAGACAGCGTGCAATTTTTCCACGGACAGCCTGATCGTCTCATCGCCGGCACGGCTGTATTCGCGAAGCCGGTGTGACCAAATCACCGTCAACATAGCCGCCCGCCTGAGCAGCACCTCCTGAAAATCTTTTCTGGACTCAACGGAGAGGGAGTCGACAGCGCTATAAAGATTTCTGAAATGACAGACATCCAGATTCATTTCCAGGCGGGGAGAAACGGAGGCATCACGAAGGGCCTCCGCCAGATACGTGTTTGCCACAAGCGATCGGATGTCGCCGATCGACAGATTCTGCCGCAGCATTTCTTTTTTTAGAATAGCGAAGGGGCCGATGTCATACCAGTGTTCTGCATGGAACAGACCTGCCACCCCGGCCAGAAGAAACCTCGCGTTCTGAATTTCGTATTGACGCAAATAGGCGAGAAAAATCGGAGCATATGGATCGTATGCTTCGGCAAGCATAAGAACCGGCTTGATCTGCTCGCGAAAGAGCACTTCTCCGGCTTCAATCCCGTCAGGAGTATCGGTTGATTTTAGCGCGTCAGGAGGCTCTCTGACCATTACGGCATAGTCCCGCGATGAAAGCAGACGCGATCTCAGTGCGCAAATCCGCGCGTGGAGATAATCCTGGTCGGCATAATTTCGCATCGTTTTTTAACCCGCGAGCAAAATGGAAATAATATTCTCTCTGATCCTCTCCTGCAAAACCGGATCCTTAAAAAGAATGTCATTTTCCTTCTCAGAAGCTTCAAATTCCGCCTTTATTTTTACTGCTGTCTCTTCAACAACCCTGGCCAGCCTCGTTTTCTCTCTGGACATAATCTGATCCTGTTCCCTTTTTTTTTCATCTTCAAAGAACTGCTTGTGCGCTTCAATTCTATTTTTTGACTCACGCTGAACGTTCTCGACATCAGCAGAACACTGCCGCTCAATTTCGACAATTCGGGTGATGACATCATCCATATCGGCCACCCCTGTTTTACTGAATGTTGAAGTTAATTTTGTACGGTTTGAAAACGCCTAATATTACGACATCCTGAAGGAACTTTTGTTTTTGCTTACCGGGCTAGACTGTTTCTCTTTTGATTATATTATAAGGATTACGCTGTTTTATGTCAATGGCCTATTGCCTGCCCCATGCGAACCGCTGTTTCGATGGGAGAATGAAGATGAACAATATTACAGAAGATGCATTTTTTTCTCGCGAAATATTCTTAAACAGGCATCAACAACATCCGGATCATAAAGCTTTCCCCTGTTTTGTTCGATTTCCTCCAGCGCCTTTTCAATGCCCAGTGACGCGCGATAAGGCCGATGGGAGGACATGGCTTCAACGACATCGGCGACGGCCAGAATGCGGGCCTCCAGCAGAATCTCATCGCCTTTGAGATTTCTGGGATAACCGGTGCCGTCCATTCTTTCATGATGCTGGTAAATGATTTCCGCCAGCGGCAGGTCATACTCCACATTTTTCAGCACCTCATATCCGCTGTGGGAATGTTCCTTGACCATCGAATATTCGATGCTGTTCAGTTTGGAAGGTTTGGTTAAGATTTCAGAAGGAATCGACAGCTTGCCGATATCGTGAATGGTGCCCGCCATGCGGATGCCATCAATCCTTTCGTACGATAATCCCAGTTCCGTGGCAATGGCTCTGGCAATATTGGCCGCGCGCGACTGATGACCGGCCGTGTAGGGATCTCTCATCTCGACCGCGGAAATCATCACCTGTATCGTGGTCCCGATCGCTTTCCTCAGAATCGCCATGGTTTCTTTCAGTCGCTCGTCCGACTTTTTCCTTTCGGTGATATCGCGAAGGTTAACAATGGCCGACTCAATCACATTGTCGCGGACCAGATTGCTGGCCAGCGCTTCAAATGTGTTCCAACTGCCGTCGGAATTGCGGAGGCGCACCTCGGCTCTTTGCACGGGCGCGCGAACGTCATGGAATAATATCTTGAAGGACTCGATCACCTTCGCCAAATCGTCGCGATGCAGACGTTCAAAAACATCCTGACCGACTCTGTTTTCAGGCGCGATGCCCAGAATACCCGCGGACGAATTTTCGTACGTAATCAGTCCCTTATCGTTGACCATCAGGATGATATCAGATGACTGTTCGGCCAGCGCACGAAACCTCTGCTCTTCTTTCCTTATTTTCTCTTCCATCATCCGGCGCTCTGTGATATCGCGGACGACACCCCGGAACCCTACCGCCTGATGGGAAGAATCCTTCAACAGCGACACCGACGCCTCAATGTATTTTCTGGTACCGTCTTTTCTGATAATCTGCCAATTGAATGCCCTGGAGGCCTCTCCGGTTTTGTAGACTTTATTGAAGGCCGCAAAGAGTTTTTCAGACTGTTCCTGATCCGTGTATTGACGGTTGTTCATCCCCATCATTTCTTCTCTGGAATAGCCTAGCATCCGACTCATGGAATCGTTGAAAAAAATAAAGTTGCCTTTCAGATCCACCTCATAATAGCCGTCTTCGATGCTTTGCAGCAGGGCGTGGAATTTCTCCTCCCCGTCCATCCTCGGTTTTTCAGCATCTTTATGGGAAGCGGTCTCTCCCGGCTTTTTTTGCATGTTCATCATCACTGGCGTCGATTTTTATAGCTTGATCCTACACTATTCGACAATCTTTGAAAAGTCTTAATAATGAAATTTATGATGCAATCATCTTAAAAAAGATTTAGAATACCGCAAATTTATTAACAGGATGGTTTGCTGATGGCCGATTTGTTTTTTGAATCCATTGAAGGAGTAAAAAAACCGTATATCGACTCCCTGCAACGCCTTTTAAAGCAGTTGCGCAGCCCGTTTGCCGAAGGCGACGATGTGGGAATCAAGCTGCACTGGGGGGAAAGGGGCAACAGGAGTTTTCTTCCGCCCGACTACGCCCGGGAAATAGCCGCCTGGCTGATGGACCGGGGAGCCAAACCGTTTGTTTTTGACACGACGGTGCTGTATTCCGGCGGGAGAAGAACGGCCCAGGATTCGCTGAATACGGCGGCCAGCCATGGTTATACCGCTGAATTTCTGGAATGCCCGGTCATCATCGCCGACGGCATGGACGGGAAAAATGTTGTTTCCATTCCCGCGGGCTACAAGCACTTTCCGACCGTCCAGGTATGCAATATCTTTGAGCAGGCCAAGGGATTTGTCATCTTTTCTCATGTCAAGGGACATATGGTGTCCCTGTTCGGCGGCGCCATCAAAAACCTCTCCATGGGCTTTGCCTCACGCGCCCAGAAACAGCGGATGCACTCCGACTATCATCCCGTACTGAACAAAAAAAAGTGCACGCGCTGCGGCTTATGCGTTGAAATCTGTTCGACGAAAGCGGCGACGATCAGCGAACCGGAATATCCGAAATACGATCTGAAGAAATGCATCGGCTGCGCCCAGTGCATCGCCATGTGTCCGGAAATGGCGCTGCAGATTTTCTGGAATTCGGACATGACTGTCTTTCAGGAAAAACTAGTAGAGACCGCTGCCGCCGTCTGGAAGAAAATTCAAAACAAGTCTGTGGTCATTAACGCGCTTTTGAATATCACGGAGGAATGCGATTGCCTGCCCGGCAAAAATCACATCATCGGCAGGGATTTGGGATTTATCAGCGGCTACCATCCTGTGGCGGTGGACGAGGAGTCTCTGAAAAAAACCGGAACCGACATCTTTGAAAAAGCCCACCCCGGCATCCCTTGGCAGCGGCAGTTCACCTATGCCAGAGAAATCGGGTTTTAAAAGGACATTATCAGATTCATTTAAGTTTTGCCTTTCGGCTTTTTTCGGCGCACGGCATGCAGAGCTGACGTCCGCCTCCGCGCTTCAGCATTTTGGTCGCCATCGTCATCTCGCCGCATACGGCACAGGGTAAGGATAGCGCCAGCGGGGCGTAGCGTGGTTCCACATAACGCACTTTTCGGGTCGTGAAGATCTCATGGAAAGGGCGGGACAGTAAATCATCAATTTTTAATCTTTTCAGTTTTTTTCGTTCGGCATCGGACGCGGTTCCGGCAGCCGCGGCCGCATCAAGCTTTTCAAATTCGCTTCTTGCTTTGCCTTTGTAATTATAGCCGGTTTTTCGGGAAAACCGGTAAGCCATCCGTTTTTTCCGGCTCAACACCGTAAAGGCATTCTTGCCATAATCTTTGATCATCAAATTGCCCTTCCCTGCTACCGTGCCCAGCAGGACCTGCAGGGCGTCGACAGCGCAGGAATCGTTTTCACAAACGGCCACGACTTCTTCATCAACAGAGCGCCGAAGGTTCATTAATTTTCTGGCTTCCCGGGCCACCCGGTAGCCGTAGATCAGACCGGGGCAGATATGCCCGTGAAACGCCACGCATCGGCTCAAATCTTCCGGCATTTTCCTCTTAATTTCTCCAACAGTCATGCCTCTTCTCCACGCTTTCACCTTACCCGCATTTTCTCCAGCATTTTGCGGGCGTGCGGGGCCATCTTATGAAAGGCCTGCAATTTTTCGCATGCGAAATCGTTACAGGCGGCACAGGTTTCTACCTTCCGCTCCATGCCGCAGGCTCTGATGCCACAGACTCGGCAATGGCCGATCAGCCGTCCGTTTGTCCGGAGACAACCGTCACAATAGGCATCCTGAGGTTTCATATCAATGCCGAACTGTTTTGACCATAGTTTTGCCACTTCTTCCCGGGCTTCATCATCGTCGGCCTGCGTCGCTTTGAAAACAGGACATTTTGAACAAATGATTCCGCAATAAGCTATCATCTCTTCCATTTTTTCCTCCCGATTAACGCATCCATTCCGATATTGATATTGATTCTTTTCATGTTCCCCGCACAGACATTACAAGGCAAATATTATATCACAGGATGCCGTCACCCGCGAAGCTGAAGTAGTTGCCGTCGCCGATGATGATGTGATCCAGCACTTTAATGTCCATAATTCTCCCGGCGGTGGCAAGCTCCTGAGTGAATTTTTTATCTTCGGGGCTGGGTGCGATATTGCCGCTGGGATGATTGTGAACGCAAATAATCGCAGCGGCAAATCTCTGCAGTGCGGTATGCATGATTTCCCGCACGATCGGTACGGCGTGATTCACGGTTCCGACCGCCGCGTCGGATATTTCAATGATTTTGTTCTGGCTGTTCAGGTAAATGACTTTAAAAACTTCTTTTTTCAAATCGCGCATCTGCGGCATTATGATGCCGACAACTTCTTCCGCCGACGATATCTTCTGCCTTTGAGGATTCATTTCATCCTCGCGAAAGCGGCGGCCGATTTCCAGGGCCGCCTGAATATGCGCCAGCTTCGCCGGCCCCAGTCCTTTAAATTCTTTCCAGTCGCGCGCATCCGTGTGACTCATGTTGCGGAAGGTGCCGAACTTGTCCATAATCCGGCGCGCCAGATCGATGGCGCTTTCGCCCTGCACACCCGTGCCCAGCAAAATGGCCAGCAGTTCTGAACTGCTGAGCGCGGCCGCTCCCTTCCTGAGAAGTTTTTCACGCGGACGATCATCCAGCGGCCAGCTTTTAATTCCTGATTTCTTGTCGTTGGCAATCATGTTCTTCTGCATATTATGGAATGACGGACTTCCAGCATATCCCATCATCGTTTGTTGATTATTCGTTTTTACCCTTGCGCAGCAACCTTTCCAACCGGTTTCTTGATAATTCCTTGAGGAAACTTTCCGTGATAAACTTCCGTTTGGCTATCCGGATGTGCTCCTTCACAATATCTTTATCGTGCGCTTCAAGATCGGTGTTGATGACCCACAAATTATATGTCTTTTTACAATCGATGCCCTGATCGGCCAGATAACTGAAAGGGAAGAAAAGAACCATGATGTTTGAGGTCTGATAAACTTTGCCGACCCTGCTCAATGTGTCATGAAGAATGGCCCATGGCAGTGTCTTATCAAGAATAATGACTTTGATGCTGTTGATCAGTTCCGACATGTTGATGCCCAGGTCCGAGGTATCCACGACCAGTGCCGCTTTCAGCAGCCCGTTTTGAACTACAGAGAATACCTGACTGTCCCGGTTCAATCCCGCTTTACGAAACATGGTCATAATATCATTCTGGCGATAAGGCTCGGACGGGCCGGACAACTCACCGTTGACCACAGTCCGGTATTCCAGCGCAAAGGCATCGAGCATCATGCCTCCGCCCAAACCACCGCAATGATCCCGCATAATCGTCAAATCATCGAGCGTGAAGGGCTCGATACTCCAATTAGCGGGAAGCGCGTTGACATGATCATCCAGACGTATGGACATATATCCGAACAGATCCATGGAGCACATGTCGCGGTTCTTGAGCGTGCGGTAAATCCCTCCAAAGTAATAATCGGAAAATTTATTTTCCGGCCTGTAATAACAGAAATTATAACGCATCGCCTTGGAAGACACGGGCAAACGATACAGACAATCGATGTAATTGACAAAATGATTGAGCGTTTTCAGGCCCGTGCGCACTCCCCGCAGGGGGCGAGCGGCTAAGTGATGAATAATCCATGATTTCTCATAGGCTTTCACCATGGATAGATGGCCGTAAATCTGTCCCTGATCCTGATACGTAATATGCGTGAAGATGTCTTTGCCTTCTTCATAGAGCTTCCGGTAGGTTTCTTTGAGCGCGGCGGTATAACAACTAATAATACCATATTTATCCGGATAAATAAAACCGGAATCAAAAAAAAGATCCCAGAGGGAATCCATATTGATTTTGCCGGCCATATTCACGTGCGGATCGGCAACCTTACTGACGGCATCAAAAAGAAGGCGCTGATCATGCAGGGACATATCCAGAATATAAAATCCATACTTGGCCAGGTCTTTTCTTTGTTTCCGTCGATAAACAACCTGAACTGTACATGTCAGATGGCTGAGCATTCCGGGCAGTTGGAGAGCCATCTGCGGAATGACCATGCCCGGAATGAGCAGGGATTCTTTGAACGGAACCGTCACCGAAAACCCGGACGCCGAGATATCGTCAACCTTGTGCTGGATGCTCTGACCGCAGAGCGGATGCGTGAAATTAATGACTGGTTGGGGCATGATTCTCACCCGCGGATTCGGGTATCGGCGTGTCTTGAGAACCGGCCTGTTATTATGAATCGGCTGCACGATAACGGACGAACCGTCTTTGTCGCTTCTTAACAACTGACATTCACCTATAAAATAAATCTGATTATTCCGGTTCAATTTTAATAACAGCGGATTGCCGGCATGGATATCTTCCGGAACGTCTACGCGGACTCTCAGATCCTGTGGATTGATATCCTCGAGGACTCCGGTGACATTGAGCTGTCCCTGTAATATTTCCGCCTCAATGCCGTGGCAGTTATATCGCACAGACTGACGTTTACTGTATGAGTGCGCCATTTTCGGCACGCTCAGCACCAGCGATTCAGCGCTTCCGGAAAGCCGAACAACGGGAAAGACGATCAAGGCTTTACGATTATCGATCACCACATTCAATGGTTTATGACAGTTTAAATCAAATGACCCCGGATCGGTAAATTTGACAGTGACCCGGTCATTATCATAAGGTCCCGGATTCCCCTGTAAAAAAACCTCTTCACCCGTTTCCATATTCTGAAAATGAACGAACAAATTTTCATCGTTAAAATGCAGATGATTGATCAGATTGATGAGAACTTTGTTGTTGATTTTGGGCTCCGTCGCCAGCGCCGAAGCCACGATACGCGGATCAATTTTTTTCAGATGGCGAGTATGCTGACGCGCCGTTTTACGGGACGCGTAGCTTTCGGACTGGGCTTGGGTCACTGTCTGAAACGCCAGCTTGAACGGTCGCAACAGAGTAGCGTAATGCGGCGGCGTTTTGGGAACTCTTGTCCCGTCAAAGGGTATGACATCGCTTTTGCTCTTGCCGAAAACATGCGCGTAATCATCTTCTATCTTCCGCGAATCTTTCAGCATCTTGATAAAACGCGACGGCGGCGTACGCTTGATTACATTTTGCTGCTCCTCATGTCTGAAATTCTGAAAAAACTTCATCATGACCCTCTCGGATGATCAATACCATGATCAATGGTTGTTTCCAGCAATACGTCTAGATATCTTTTCTTATCGTTTTTACATGTCCCTGAAGCGGCTTTCTTCCTTGGCACAGGATCAGGGGAGAATAGGTGAAGCGCCTCGGATCTCTGAAGAATATTTTAAAATCCTCAAGAAACTGCCTGCTGCCTCCCGGATAACCGATAAATATCTCTGGAGCTTTCACGACGCCGACCTCCAGTTTCTTCAGCCAGTTGAATTCATCGGCCGGTTGAAGTTCTCCGTAAATGAGATGATGGGGCATGATGTTCAGCTTGATGTCTTCAAATCCCAGGTCATATAAATGGGCGTATAATTTTCGTCCTGCGTAAAGATCAAAATTAAAGTTATCCTGAGCATACATCATGGCTTTCATAACAACCGCCTCCATAGCGGGCGGCATGGCCCAGTGACTGAGACAATTATGGTCGAGATCCAGCAGACAGAGGCGACCGCCCGGTTTAAGATTGGCGGCAATATTTTTTACAATTTCCAATGCGCCTTCCAGGTAATATTCCAGAAGAAATCGCACCCAGATAAAATCGAACTGACCCAAATCTTTCATGGGCAGGCGCACATCCCTTACATGGTAAGCAATGTTATACCCTTTCCCGTAAAAGGCACGGGCATAATGGATGCGGTTTTCAGAAATATCCACCCCTACAGCCAGCCCTCGGGGCTGCGCGAGATCATGCAGTAATGCCGTTGTTTTGCCGGGACCGCATCCGACATCCAGTATCCGCGCTCCCGGGCCCATGCCAAACCACATCGCCTGTTCCCTAACCGCATCCGGATCTGTCTTCATTTCCAGGCGTTTTTCCTCTTCAGCGTTTTCCATCAAATAAGTTTGTGCTTTGATCACCATTCCCTCCGGTTTGTCTTCTTTATACTTGAACGGCGAGATTGTTGGTCGCCGTATAATAATGAATAAAAGCTTCTACAATTTCTCTGCTGAAGTGTACGTCGCTTTCCTGACGCAGCATTTCAATCGCTTCCGGAACCGGTATGGGATCGCGATAGAGACGTTTGGATGTAATGGCGTCAAAAAAATCAGCGACGGCGATAATCCGCGACCCGATTGGAATTTCATCCCCCTTTAATCCGCGCGGATATCCGCTGCCGTCAAGCTTTTCATGATGCGCTTCCGCGATCTGTGGAATCTGGCGGTACTGACCGTGGAAATCAATCTTTTCGAGAATATGGCGGGTTTTCACGGAATGGGTTTTAATCACCTCGTATTCATGATCCGTCAAAGCCCCCTTCTTCTTCAGCAAGTCATCCGAAATGCCTATTTTCCCGTAATCATGCAGCGAAGCGGCCACCGCCACAACTTCCGTATAGTCAGACGGCATGTTCATTTCTCTGCAGATGCCGACGGCATATTCCGTCACCTTTTCAGAATGCCCGGCCGTGTAGGGATCCCGCGCGTCAATGCTTGCCGCCAGCGCTTTCAGGATGGATTTCAGTTGACGATTGCGCTGTTCGTGCAATTCGGCGTTGCGGATGCTGACCCCCAGAACGGAAGCAATACCCATCAGCAGCCGGAGATCGCTTTCAATAAGCGTTCTCTGTGTTTTAAAATTATCAACCGTCAGAATGCCGACTGATTTTTTATCAGAGAGAATCGGACAGCAGATAAAGGATTGAGAACCCATATCTTTGAGAAATTCCAGACTTCTCCTGGACAGTCGTTTGGTGATAATATTGACATTATTGATCAGATAAGGCTTCTGTTCCCGGAAGCAGGCGACAAATATGCCTCTGGATTCCGGTTTGGTCAGATCAAATTCCGTGACTTTGATAATGTTGAGCTGTCTGGGGTCGTACCCGAAACCGGCTTTAAAAACGAGGCGCGTTTTCTCCGCATTGGCAAACATAATCAAACATCGGTCATATCCAAGCCTCTTCTCCAGGATCTGGGTCACTTGTTTGAAAATTTCATCAGTGCTGATGTACTGATTGATGGTATTGCCGATCTCATGGACCATCAACGAGTTGTTATAATTGATTTCCATTTGCTGAATGAGGTCATCCCGCGATTGTTCAAGATTATTGATGCTGTTTTTCAATTCCCTTTTGGTCTGCATGTCACTCAAGTAATTGATGATCAGAACCGTGGCCAGCATCTCCGGGATGAAATATACATTCATGTCCATCGGATAAATAAACATCAGAATGATCGTCACAACGGCCAGTATCGCGGCAATAATGTTTCTGGTTCTCTTCAAAAGATAGGAAAGATTGTTTTCCCATTCAATGACGTAGCGACAGCATTCCCCGCCTTTAAAGATGCATTCGCTGTGATCGATCCGGGGCACAGTATTGTTGAAGCCCAGCGATATGGCTTCAAACTGTCCAATCCTGTTTTCACATTGGAATGGCTGCTCCTGAACTCCTTCTTTTGGCGTGACAACAATTTCAATCTTCTTGGAATTGATCTTTTTGGTCTCGTAGGTCGCCGAACGAGAAAACTGGCTTGCCAGTTTACCGGCCAGTGCATAGGCCTGGTAAGGGTTGATCATCCCCAGCACATACTGTCGCATCACACCGATGGATTCCGGCGAAGCCGAGTAACGACCGGCTTCACGCGAAATATTGGACGCACCGGTCATTTCGGAAAGTCTTTCATGAAAAAGATTGACCTGATCCTGGGTAAACCAGTGATTCTGATCCTCTACTTCATATTGCTCCATCTGTGCGTATTCAAGGAGTTTATTGATACTGACATGCTCATAGCACTTTTTGATGTACTTGATATAAGTATTGATAATACGGCTGTTGTATAGAGGTGTAGGATCCAAATAATCCACCTAATTAAATTTCAGGTTTTTTCGATCTCAATGCTTAAATTTATTGTGTAGATCTATACATGAATTTGCGGCATCTGTCAACGGGATACAGTAAACTAAAGCTATGCAGTCGTCCGAATTCAGGACAAATTTTTCATGACTTTTTCTTTTTATAATAAAAAAGGTTATGGCAATTTTTATAATGACATCGTCATCATTTTACATTATGATTGATCATAAATCGACAGCAGGACCCGAATGAAAAAACTTCTCTTAATAAATCCCGTTGGCATGAAAAGCGGCTTTCTCTTGAACAGAGCAACCACCTACCCTCCTTTGAATCTCGCCTATGTGGCGGCCTTAACGCCATCCGACTGGAACGTGAAGATCCTGGACGAAAATTTTGATGATTTCAGATTTGAGGAAGCGGATCTGGTGGGCATTACCGCTTTCACCAGCAATGTCAATCGCGCCTATGAAATCGCCGGAATATACAGAGAGAAGAAAATCAAAGTCATCCTGGGCGGCATCCATGCGTCTATGCTCCCCGATGAAGCACTGAAATTTGTGGATTCTGTTTTAATCGGTGAAGCGGAAAACATATGGGAAACCATCATTCATGATTTTGAAAACAACGCTCTTGCACCCCTTTACAGAGGCCCCGTTGTTGATTTAGCAGCACTTGATGTGATTCCGCGTCGCGACCTGCTGCACGCCAATTATTTCTGGCAGACCATTCAGACGTCGCGGGGATGCCCTTTGAATTGTAACTTTTGCTCCGTCTCCAGATATCTGGGCAGACAATACCGACAGAGAAAAGCGGAGGATGTATTAATAGAGCTTCAGGAAATGCAAGGCGCTTACGTAACTTTCCTGGATGATAATCTGATCGGTTACGGGCATCAGGCCTATGAGCGCGCCAAAGAACTTTTCCGGGGAATGATCGATCAGAAACTGAATAAAAAATGGTGTATGCAAACTTCCATCAACGCGGCGGATGATGAGGAAGTCATCAAGCTTGCGGCCGAGGCTGGCTGTATTTTCGTGTTCATCGGCTTTGAATCCATTGCCGGTGAAGCCCTGTCCAATTATAAGAAAGGCGTGAATATCAAAGCGGGCGTGGAGAATTATAAAAAAGTAGTGGACACTTTTCACAGATACGGCATTGCGGTTTTAGGCGCATTTATCATCGGCAGTGATTCTGAAACGACGGAGTACTATCAGAGATTTGCTGATTTCCTGATCAAATCCGATATTGATATTTTTCAGATTTCTTTGCTTACGCCCCTGCCCGGAACCGATTTCCTCGAACAGTTAAAAAACGAAGGCCGCCTCCTCTATACCAGCTACCCGGCTGACTGGGACAAATACAGATTCTCTTATATTGTCCACCAATTAAACGGACCTGCGCCGGGATTGATTTATACCGCTAACAACTTTATTAAAAACAGGCTCTATTCGTTTCCGGCATATCCATGGAGATTGGTCAAATCATTTTTCAAAATAAAAAAATTGGCAAACTGGATCGCGGTCTATAAAATCAATGAAGGCTATAGGAACGCGTGGAAAAATTCTCATTACTACGCCAAATATCCTTCACGCTTCTCGTAGGACGCATCCTGGAATAACATTCTCTTTAAAGCCTGATGAAAGCTTCTTCACTTGATCCCGCGCTTTGAGGAACGTCCGATTGCAGCGGTACGCTGATGCTTTTTCACCGGTATGCCGGGAAGCTTCTTTTTTGCCGCGGTCTTTTTTACTTTTTTTTCTTTGACCGGCTCCAGAGCAAGCCTTACCACATCTGTCATGTCCTTCACAAAATGAAACGAGATGTTCCTGCGCACATTGGCCGGAATATCCTCGATATCCTTGCGATTCCATTCCGGCAGTAAAATGGTTTTAATTCCTGCGCGATAGGCAGCCAGAACCTTTTCCTTGATGCCGCCAACCGGCAGCACCGCGCCGCGCAGAGTGATTTCACCGGTCATCGCCAGATATTTTTTGACTTTCCGGTTCGTGAGCAGCGAGGTCAGCGCCGTGAGCATGGTCACACCGGCCGACGGTCCGTCTTTGGGAATCGCTCCCGCCGGAACATGAATGTGAATATCCAGCTCGTCAAAGAACTCCGGTTTCACGCCCAGTTCCCGGGCATTGGTGCGGATGAAACTGAGCGCCGCGGCAGCCGACTCTTTCATCACATCGCCCAGTTGTCCGGTGAGGGTCAAACCTTTCTTCCCTTTCATCGCCGTAGCTTCGATAAAAAGCATATCACCGCCGACAGGCGTCCAGGCCAGACCAATCGCAATACCGGGTTTGGCGATACGCGCATCGATATCGGTCATCATGCGTACCGGCCCCAGATAAGCCGCAACATCCTTCTCAGACAATGTTTTTGATTTTAGCGAACCTTCGGCAATCTTGGCGGCAACGCCGCGGCAGGCGTTGGCAATCTCTCTCTCCAGATTACGAACGCCCGCTTCCCGGGTATAGCCGGTGATCATCTTATTGAGCGCTTTCGAAGTCAACTTGAATTGGGCTTCCGTCAAACCGTTTTCCTTTAATTGTCGGGGAATCAAATAGCGTTCGGCAATTTTGACTTTTTCTTCCTGGGTATAGCCGGTCAGTTCAATGACCTCCAGCCGGTCGAGCAGGGCCGGAGGGATGGTGTCCAGCATATTCGCCGTGGTGATAAACATCACATTGGAAAGATCAAACGCCACATCCAGGTAATGATCGGAAAATGTGTTATTCTGCTGCGGGTCCAGAACTTCCAGCAGCGCCGATGATGGATCCCCGCGAAAATCGCTGCCGACCTTGTCGATTTCATCCAGCATAAAAACCGGGTTGTTGGATTCCGCGCGCCTTAATCCCTGGATGATTCTTCCGGGCAAAGCGCCGATGTAGGTGCGGCGATGGCCGCGGATTTCCGCCTCATCCCGCACGCCGCCCAGCGAGATGCGCACAAATTTCCGTCCCAGGGCTCTGGCGATGGAATGCCCCAGAGAAGTCTTGCCGGTGCCGGGAGGTCCGACAAAGCAAAGAATCGGCCCTTTGGAATCGGGTTTCAGCTTGCGGACAGCCAGATACTCGATAATGCGTTTTTTGGGCTTGGCCAGGCCGTAATGATCTTCGTCCAGAACCTTGCGGGCTTTGGCAATATCCAGATTATCCGTCGTTGAGGTATGCCAGGGCAGCGCCGTGATCCAGTCCAGATACGTTGAAGACACGGTGTATTCCGCCGATGACGGATGCATCCGCGACAGGCGCTCCAGTTCTCTTAACGCTTCTTTTTTCGCTTCCTCCGGAAGATTTTTTTCTTCTATCTTTTTCCGGTATTCATCGGTTTCCACCGTATTCTCATCGGCCTCTCCCAGCTCCTGTCGGATGGCTTTCATCTGCTGGCGCAGATAATATTCGCGTTGATTTTTATCGATGTCGTCCTTAACCTTGGTCTGAATCTTGTTGCCCAGTTCCAGCACTTCCATCTGATGATTGACCATCAGCGTCAGTTCTTTGAGGCGCTTCTTGACATCGGCGATATCCAGGATTTTCTGTTTTTCTTCCACCGGTGTGTTAACGATGGAAGCGATGAGATCGGCCAGTGTTCCCGCTTCCGTGATGGATTTGGCCATCGGTCCGAACTCCGGCGGCAGAAATGGCGACAGTTTCAGGATTCTGTCAAACAACAACAGCAGATTGGACATCAGGGCCTCTGTCTCCAGATCTTTGGCATCCTTCTCTTCAATAATTTTGATGCGCGCCTGCTGATAGGGCTTGCCATCCACGATTTCTTCTATGGAAAAACGGCTGACGCCCTGCAAAAGCAGTTGTGTGTGATTATCCATTGTCTTAGCCATTTTCATAATGACGGCGCAGGTGCCGACAGAATACAGATCCTCCATCTTATAATGATTGGGAATCTCCGGTTCGTTTTTCGACATAATCAAGCCGACCAGACGATCGGACGTCATGGATTCATCCACCAGCACGGCCGCGGTTCCCGTCACTTCCAGGGGAATCATCGTTTTGGGAAAAACCAGAACATTGCGCAATGGAAGAATGGGAATTACTTCCGGGATATTAAAAGTACTTTTATTGTGTTGGGGGACGTTTTCCTCCGTCATTCTCGACCTCCGTCATATGATAAATAATCAATCCGCTATTTCGATGTATTAATGGCCACGCGATGCGTCTTCATCAGCGGCAATTTGCTCATCCGGATCATCAGGATGCCGTCCGCGTAGGAAGCGGCCGCGGATTGCGCTTCCACAGCAGCAGGCAGAATCACCTGTCTTTCAAAGTGACCGTGGGGAATCTCCGCCTGACAGTAGCGGGCATTCTCCAAAATCTGAATCACCTTGCGGACACCGGCGATTTTCACTTTTTTACGATCGACTTCAATATGCAGTTCCTCCTTGTTGAGCCCGGCCATGTCCGCCAGCACGATCACTTCATCCGCCGATTCATACACATCAATATTGGGACGCCAGATGCATTCGTAATTCCGGAAAGCCGGTCTCACCAGATGAAAGACTTCATCGACCACTTTCTGAAATTCATCTTCAAAACTGCTGCCAAATCTGATTTTTACGTAAGTCATTTCTGCCTCATCAAAGTTTCATACGTGTTCGAAATATAATCACTTCACAACGCCTTGTAAATACCTTCTGCCGAAATTTTAGAAGCACGATCTGCATCGCGCTTCGCTTACTTGCTATAGCGGGCGGCGATGCTGTCGACCGTGTCCCCGCTCGCCTCGCTGAAAGTCGTTATCAAATCCGTAATCTCCCCGTTCATCCGGCGGTTGTTTTTCATCTGCTCAATCTTCGTTTTATCCTCGATTACTTTTGCAATATACTTCATCAGGATATCCCGGGTTGCCCGGTGAATGGTCTCATAAGCACCGCCGGACGCGGCGATGTTTCTAAAGTTTTCATTCTCGGCCGCGATAATGGACTCCAGGGCGGGTTTATTTTCCACCGCCCTCAAAATATTATTGCCGAATATCTTTTTCACGACAAGCTCATCTGACGCGCGCCGGTTGATTTCCCGTTCTTCAATCGATCCTCTGGCCGCATCGCTGTATTTTTTTTCACCGACGATCTGCTTCAATTTTTTCAGCGTATCGTGCGGATACTTCTTCATGACCGCGTAAGCCAATTTTTTGGGAATGCTGCCGGAGGGATCCACCCTCAGTTTATAGATGAATTTTGTCCTATTTCTTCCGAGATATTCCATTTTGTATAAGCCGTTCATTTCAGTGACCCGTGTGCGGTTTTTCTCGACGGGAACATTCACTTCATGAGTGCAGAAAAATTTGATCACGGCGTTGCCGTTTTCATAATCGTAGAGGGTTTCATCCTTCAGGACGATATCCCGCTTTTCAATCAAAGGGGGATTTAAAATCAGATACAGGACAAACGTATTGCGGTCATATTTTTTTTTCATGACGGCTTCGGCACAGTCGGTAATCCAGCGGGGGTACACCGAGACATCCCGCAGAACTTCGCCGATGACTTCCATTCTGGCATCAATGGTCGTCACGGCCATAAATTCCTTGAGATCCGTTCCCGGCACGGTGCGCTCATACGATTTAATGCCGTCATGATCCTTTATTTTTATCCAGTGACCGCCGGCGGCAACGGCTCCCCCTGCGGGTACCAACAATAATAAAACGATAAACGCGACAATCAATCTCTTCATCCGGCCTCCTGATATGATGCTTAAGGTATGAAGTTATTCAAGAATAAAGCTGTGTTTATGAAAATTGACGTGTCGTGGTTATATAAAGAAGGATTGCGGGTGTCAATAAGATATTGGGGAACGATATCCGCTTTCTTAAGCTTCTTAATTTTCCATTGCGGCGGCAGGCCATCCAACCGCCGCAATGGGTTCATGGTATTGTCCGGTTAATTTTGATCATGCTTATGCCGGGATGTACTTGAAGGATACTCTCAGTTTTACCCGGTATTCCACGACTTTGCCTTTTTCAACTCTCATGTCCAGTTCCTTGACTTCGGCAACCCTCAGGTCTTTCAAACTCTTGGCGGATGTTTCCACAGCTTTTTTGGCTGCGTCGTCCCATGATTTTGAACTGGCTCCGATAATTTCAATCACTTTATAGACGCTCATAGACTTTCTCCTTTCCTGTTATGGGTTTAAAGAAATGAACATTAAACGCCGCTTTTTTGGCTGATCATTATAAAACTTAAAACCAAAAAAGGATCAAATCCAAACAACACAACGCCCTGAACATCTTTTTGTTGAACCAACAGACTCACGGGAAGAATATCCGACTCATCAAGCGCCAATCAATAGCTTATTTTCAGTTATTATAACTCTTTTTCCGGAAACGTCAACCCGGAAGGCATTAATCATTCAGTATTTACGGTGATTTATTTTATGGCGACTTTAGATTGAATTTATTTGTAAAATATCTTAGATTGAAGGTCAAACACGCAAGGATTAAACCGTTTCACAAGAACCGCGGGAATGAAATGTTTGCGCGACTATAAAACACAAGGAGTAATTTGTTATGCACACATGGACATTGGACAAGCCGGATAATCTTGTTGACTGGTGGGAACAAAGCGCGTCGAAATTCGCGGACAGGCGTCTTTTCGGCACAAAAAACAAAAACGGCGTTTACGAATGGATCACATATCGGGAAATCGATGTCCGAATTAAAAATCTGCGCGCCGGACTTGCTCAACTGGGAGTGGATAAAGATGACGCCGTCGGCATCATCGCCAATAATCGCTTTGAATGGCCTGTCTGCGCGTTTGCCACATGGGGAAGGCTGGCCCGTTTTGTTCCCATGTATGAAGCGGAGCTTGTAAAGATCTGGAAATACATTATCGCCGACAGCCAGACCAAAGTTCTTTTTGTTTCCAAACCGGAAATTTACGAAAAAATAAAGGACTTCCCCAAAGAAATTGGAACCCTCAAGCATATTTTTGTCATTGATGCCGAGGGAGAAAATTCCATGGCGGCACTCGAGAAGAAAGGAGCGGCCAAACCTGTTGCACCTCAGATCCCAACACCGGACGACATTGCCGAACTGATCTACACATCGGGCACGACCGGTAATCCGAAAGGCGTTCTTCTCTCGCATGGAAATTTCAGCAGTAACTCTCTGGCCGGCTGCAAAATGTATCCCGAGCTCTTTAAGAATGACGGGAAAGACGCCCTGACGCTCGCCATCCTCCCCTGGGCTCACTCCTATGGTCAAAGCGGCGAGCTTTTCGCGGTTATCCTGAAAGGCGGCGCCATGGGGCTGGTGGAAAGCCCCCAAACCATTGTTAATGACATCGTTGCCGTCAAACCCACCTGGCTTGTTGCTGTCCCCCGGGTTTTCAACCGGATCTACGATGGTTTGTGGACAAAAATGAATAAGGAAGGCGGACTGCCTAAAACGCTCTTTGTCATGGGCGTGAACGCGGCCAAGAGAAAACGTGAACTGGCTGCCGAAGGCAAAACCTGCCTGATGACGAATCTCAAATTTAAAATTGCGGATAAAATTGTCTTTCAGAAAATCCGAGAGCGCCTGGGCGGAAGATTACAGGGTTCCATGACCGCCAGCGCCGCCATGAATCCTGAAATCGCCAACTTCTTCTTTGATATCGGCATTCCTGTCTATGACTGCTACGGATTGACGGAAACCTCGCCTGCCGCCGCCATGAACGCTTCGTTTGACTACCGTCTGGGTAGCGTTGGCAAGGCCATTGAAAAAGTCAAGATTGTCATTGATCCATCCGTTGTCGAAGAAGGCGCAACTGATGGTGAAGTGATTATTTACGGTCCTAATGTCATGAAAGGTTATCACAACCGCCCCGAAGACACCAAAGCGATTATGACGCCGGACGGCGGATTGCGCACCGGAGACCGCGGCCGTCTGGATAAAGACGGTTTCCTGTTTATCACCGGCCGCATCAAGGAACAGTACAAACTGGAAAATGGAAAATTTGTATTTCCCGTCGCGTTGGAAGAAGAAATCTGCCTGATTCATTTTGTCCAGCAGGCTCTGATTTACGGTCTGAACCGCCCCTATAATGTTTGCCTGGTCGTCCCCGATTTCGAAGTTCTCCTGGAATACGCTAAAGAAAAAGGATTGCCGCAGGATATTAAAACGCTGGTGAAGCGGCAGGATATTATCGACATGTTCAGCGAGGAAATCACAAAACATCTAAAGGGCAAATTCGGCGGCTATGAAATCCCTAAAAAGTTTTTGCTGCTGGACGAACCGTTCAGCCTGGACAATGGAACGCTCACCCAGACCATGAAGCTGAAGCGAAACGTTGTGCTGAAAATGTTCAATGATCAGATTGAAGCTCTTTATAAATAATTTTTCATCCGAAATAAAGCAATAGACATGTCCAACGGGCACGCCTATTGCTTTTCATCCGGTCTTTTGCCGAACAGGATGCTGTCCACCGTGTTTTGTTTGGAGTAATGCCCGCCGGTGATCAGGTTCCACGAGTCTTCTTTCCCCAATAATTTTTCTCTTACTTTTGAAGCTGTCAGTCCCTGATCGCGCAGTTTCAGAACATCATCGCGCAGCTTTTCCATTCTGAAAATCTTTTTCAGCAAAGCCTCACGGCCGTTTTCGACCGCGCCCTTGAGATTGCAGAACACGACGTTAATGTCCAGGGCGGCCAGTTTTTTCAGCGTATCCAGAATCTGCAGATAATTTTCGTCCTGTCTGAGGTAGATAAAAGCTGTTCCGCAAAAAAGATCCCCGGTAAAGAGCCATTTTCTTTCCGGCTCATATAGACAGATATGATCATCGGTATGCCCCGGCGAATGAATGACCTCAAAGTGATAAGCTGCCGCGTCCAAAGAGGAACCGATCGCCGTCCCTTTGGATGGCTTGGGCCAATCCCAGACTACTCTCTGATAAAGGCGCAACTTATTCAGACGCGGATTATCGAGATAGGGCAGCGTCAACGCGTGCGCGTAAATCGGGATCCCGAACATCGCCTGAACTCCGGCATTGTTGCCGATGTGGTCCTCATGATGGTGTGTGTTGATAATTCTGGCGACGGCTCTGCCTTTTAAGGCGGATATAAATTCATGATCAGCCCGATTAGTGCCCGTATCAATCAGCGTATCACCCACCAGAAACGCGTAAACCGGATACAAAAGAAACCCCATGGGGGATCGTCCCATATAAAAAAGCTTTACTGAATATGCTTCTCTGACATTAATCATTTTCCACTTTTTCTGTCATTCGTATGAACTCGTTTTGATGTCGTAATCTCTCATCTAATCAACGGCAGATTCCCTGATTTTTTGCCGCCATATACCTGTTGCAGAATCCTAACTCACACGCTCTTTGTACATCACGGCACCCCAGTTCATTATTGCCGTTTTTTAAATAAACGAATCCACGATTGTTGTAGGCATACGCATAATCGGGCTTCAGACGAATGGCTTCATTGTAGTCTTCAATGGCCATTTGGTACTGCCCAAGCCCCACATAGGTATTGCCTCTGTTGTTGTAGGCTAATGCATAATCGGGCTGAATTAGGATCGCTTCACTATAATCATCAATGGCCTGCCGGTACTGGCCGATTTTTCCGTAAAGTGTTGCGCGCTTGTTGTAGGCATAGGCATAATCGGGCTTCAGGCGGATCGCCTCGCTATAATGATCAATCGCCTCTATCACTTTGCCTTCATTATCCAGAGACGTCGCCAGATTATTATGCATCATGATGAGAAGAGCGTTATTCCTGGTTACCTGAAAAGCATGATTGGAGAGAGATTCATTGTTTTTCCAGTAGCCGCACTGTTTCCACGTGATCATGGACAGTATTGCCAAAAAGACGATGGCCATCGGGAATAAAATCATTCGGCGTGAGTTTTCACGGGGAAACAAAACAGGAATACCCCAGGCCATCATCACGGAAACGCCGATAGACGGCAGATAAAGGTAGCGATCGGCCATCGGATCACCAATGGTCACGATTCCTATGACGGGTAGAATCGCTATCGCGTACCATAGCCAGCCGGTCAGGAGATACGGCAATCGCTTCATTGCATAAATAAACGCTGCCGTAATCAAAATAACCAGAAGCACCGCCCCTGAAACCTGCCAGACCGGAAGATGCTCGGGAAAAGTATAAATCAGCGCCATATCACGGGGCCAGAATATTTTTTCCAGATACGTCATAAAAGAAACAGGAGCATTCGCAATTCTTAAAGCCAACGGATGGACATCCGACTTGCCCCCCTGGGCGTAAAGGGTCACAACAGAAAATAAGGCGGAAAGGATAAATAAAGGTATCTTTTCCTTGAACTGCCACGATGGAATGATTCCCACAACTTTTGCTGCTGATGGACGATGGCTGTCGGCCTGAAGACGGTTCAGCGGCCAGTAATCCAGGATAATTATAACGAGCGGCAACGTCACAACAATGGGTTTGCTCATGAGACCACAGGCAAAGCATAAAAGAACCAGCAGATACCTTCTGAGAGCCGGCTTTTCCGTGTAATAAACGTAAAGGCATAAAGTCAGCATCCAGAAAAATGCGCTCAAAACATCTTTCCGTTCAGCAACCCAGGCCACCGATTCCACCCGCAGCGGGTGAAGAGCGAACAGAGCTGCGATAAAAGCACTTTTCCAGACGGCTCCGGTCATGCGGTTGAAAAGCCAGAACAGCAGAAGAGCGCTCAAAACATGCAGGAAAAGATTTGTCAGAAGATAACTGCCGGCATGAAGTCCGTGCACCTGATAATCGGCCATCAGTGAAAGCCAGGTCAGCGGATGCCAGAACTCAGCATACGTCGTACTGAAGGCCCAGATCATTCCTTTTAGGGTCAGACCGGACTGAATATGGGGATTTTGTGTTACATAAACGCCGTCGTCAAAATAGACGAATTCATGCCGATGGACCTGCCAGAAGATTGCCAGCGTAACCGCAACCAAAAAGAGATAAACAACGTATATCTTTATTCTGGGATGAAACTTTAATGTGGTCAACATTTATCACCTGAATCTTTCACATCAGAATAAAAAATCGAAAGAACCATCCGGGAGGCCTGTTGTATAAAGGGATACGCGAGTAACCTCAAAACAAACAGGAGGTTCACAGATGGTAAAAAGCAAAAGAAGAATAGCAGGAAAAGCCATGACAGTAAACAATTTAATGGAGACTGCAGCAAGATCAGAAAAATCACTGCTTGGATAAAAGTTGAAACCTGTGGCGAAGGCCATGCCGAGAATCATGAAGCGATTGAAAATGCAGGTCTGGCAACGATGCGGGATCCGTCATCGCCGCATTGTAATTCATTCTGCAAGCAGATAGCTCAGTCAGTAACAAACAACTAGATAAATTCATTACGCAAATCTCTATTTTTTTTTGTTGATTAATTTTAATGATTCTGTTTATGTTGCCGCATAACTTTACTTCCTGCAAAGCATAGGATTATCAATGTATTCTTAATAAAATACATCTTTGAGGAGAATATTATGGTTCATAAATTCAACAGACAATTTCTTTTCATACTGGAATTCATTTTTTTCATCTTGATTTTTACTTTCACCGCACAAGCGCAAGTGAGCCCAAAAGAAATGCTGGAAAAGGCCGACGAAGCCCGCGGCAGTTATGAAGGGGTTGAAGTTACTGTAACCATGGAGTCCAATGAATTGGGACGTAAGCAATATAGAGTTATGAAAGTGAGCGAAAAAGGTTATAATTGTTTTCTGGATACGCTGGCGCCGTCAAATGTGAAGGGTCAAAGAATACTGATGAGGGATCGCAATTTGTGGTATGCCAATCCGGGACTATCCAAACCTGTTCCGGTATCACCACGGCAGAAATTGATTGGTGTAGCAGTAAATGGTGATATTGTTTCAACGAACTATACCCGTGACTATAAGATCGTTAGTACCCAGGACAGTATCCTTAAAGGTGAGGACTGCACATTAATGAATCTGGAAGCGGTGGACAAACGAACCACTTATGATCGCATCAAATACTGGATATCGAAAGATCGTCTTGTGGGAGTCAAAGGTGAATTCTATACCGTTTCGGGTAAAATGTTTAAGTCAGCAACTTTTGAATATAATAACAAAATAACCGTAAATGGAAAGCCCCGGGATTTTATATCCAAAGCGATTATTACAAGTGCAATCATAAAAGATGATTTTACGATTATTGATTACAGCAAACCTGTGCAAAAAATAATCCCCGATGCTTTATTTAATGTGAATTTACTGACCAAGTAGGATGATATGAAGAAAAACTTATATAAAAATATTACTTCAATGGCCTGTATTGTCATGGCTCTTTTGTTCGCCATAGCAAATTCAACCGATGCGTCCGAAAGTCTTCAGGACGGAACGAATCGCAATCAACATATTATAGCCTCTAATATAACGCAGCAAGAAGAAACCTCTGGTTATGAAAGCTCTACACTTGCTGAAGAAATTTCCAAGGAATTATTTTCTGGCAAAGAAAATACCGAAATTGTCATGCCCGAAAATGAAAATAAAAAGTCTTGGCATAAATTGGAAAATTACTTTTCCGCCGATTTAAGAATTCTTGCTTACGGAGTCGCTCAGAATCCTGCTGAATCCAACCGGAATCCCAATAATGATTTTCTTGAAATTCCTCACTATGTCACCAATACGGAAATAAGGCCGGATTTCTATTTTAACAGTAATTATCTGGATCTCTCCGTCAAACCCCGATCAACGTTTCAATACAATATCTGGAAGGAAGGAATGCGTGACGGAGATACGGACTGGAATGATGACTGGTACGTCAACGAATGGATTGCCAGAGTCAAAGCATGGAATAAACTATTTTTATCTTATGGAAGGGAAAATCTGCAATGGGGACCTTCCTTCCTTTATTCTCCATCCAATCCTTTTTTCAGTGACAACGGTCGCAGTAATAACTATATGGAAGTTCAGGGAATGGATTTCGCCCGAATTTTGTTTGTACCTCATTTAAACTGGTCGATATCTCTGATCGTCAATACCGATGAAGGCCGCAATTCTCTTCCCAATTCGGAACCTTTTGAGAAAATCTACGCTCTAAAAGTCGACTACACGGGTATAAACGGTTACGCCTCTTTAATCTATTCGCGAAAGGATTCCAGTCAATCCAATAAAATCGGATTTTTTGGCGGCTGGACAGCCTCAGACGCATTGCTGCTTTACACGGAAAGCAGCGTACAAAATGGCAGCGATGCCTGGTATCCCGTCACGGATTCATCGCTTTTCGGAGCGTCTTTGCAGCAAGTCCATCAAGACGATGATGACGTCACACCGACCATTTTAGTGGGAGGTGCCTACACGTTCTTAAACAGCGGCACGTTGACCCTGGAGTATTTGTACAACGGTCCCGGTTATGACCGGGATGAAGCAAACCTTTCCTTTTCTACCCTGAAGAGAGCCGCTGACGCATACGACTCGTTAATGAAAAGCGCAGAATCAGATTCCGAAAAAGAAGAACTGGCTGACTCCTTACAGGAGTACCTGTCGTCTCAAAATACGGATCCCGGCTTGAGATTTTTGCGACGAAATTACGCCATGCTGCAATATTATCAGGTTAACATCAGAAACCGGTTAGCCATTACGTTGCGCTGGACGCAGAATATCGATGATGGTTCGGGACAGTTTTTCGGACTCTTTTCCTACCAACTCGGTGATCACTGGGATCTTTTTGGTTCAGGAATAATCAATGCAGGTAACAAAAATACAGAGTACGGCAGTATTCTGGATTATCAAGGAATGCTCGGTCTGAAATTGTCGCTTTAGCACCATAAATTTTTTTTTCAAGTTTAAAGAATTATTAATGGTTAACAAATCTATTTGCATTGTATCAACTTATCCACCGCAACGCTGTGGAATAGCTACCTATACAGCTGAATTGGCTCTTGCGATGGTAGATCATGGCGTTAAGTCTATTGTTCTCACTGAAAGTGGCGCTGCTGATGGAACAGTTAACAACATCACAAGCCTTCCAACATGGAATCGTTGTGAAGATTGGGTAAACAACATAGTATCAGCCATTCACAAAATGAATCTTCGTGTTGTCCATGTGCAGTATACACCTGACACTCTCGGCTGGGACAACCGCCTTCCTAGACTTCTGGATCGCCTGTCCCAAGATGGCGTCGGCACCGTCATTACACTGCATACCGTGCATACCCTTACCTCAGGTCTTATAGAAGGAAGATTTAGTGCACCTTCTCATCATCGTAAACTTGCCCAACATGCCCACGCCATAGTTGTTCATGGCAATGCAACACAAGCAAAAGAGCTTCTTCGCCAGGGTATTTCTGCCGAAAAAATCTTTGTCATTCCTCACGGCACAAAAGTATTCAATCCCCCGGGTCAATCGGAGAGTCGAGCGCGTTTAGGTCTATCGAACCGAGGACCGCTTTTACTCTACTTTGGATTCATTCATGCCTTAAAAAACCTTCATACAATTATACGTTCAATGAAGTTTTTATCAAAGCAGTTTCCGGGGATTTTTCTATTGGTGGCTGGTTCGATTCAGAACCGCGGCTGGTATAATCTTCTTTATCTTCGGCACTGCCGGCAAATGATTAAGAGACTGAAACTTGAGCGACATATCGGGCTGAGAGAAGAGTTTGTACCGGATGATTTGGTTCCTTCCCTTTACGGTGCCTCCGATCTTGTCCTTCTGCCCTATTCCCAGCACTACGGCTCAGCAAGTGGCGTTCTGCATAATGCGCTGGGCGCGGGCAAGTTGATGCTTTGTTCAAAAAGCCCGAAATTTGCTGAAATCACCGAACACATTTCTCCTGACCTGCAGGTCACCACCCATGACCCCAAGGCATGGGCAAATCGTATTGCGCATCTTTTGTTGCATCAAAACAGGCAAGAAACTCTCTTGAAACGCATCCGCGCATATGCCGAGGAAACCTCCTGGCCACGAATCGCAGCGCGACACTTAGAATTATATGAAAAACTTCAACCTGTAAAAATAAAAGCATAAATTATTTCTCACATCAATTATTGATATATTTAATAAAACATCATATCTTGATAAACAATATTGTGTTTAATATTTAAAACTGAAAATGAAATATTTTTTAATTATGAGGTAATGTTTTGTTCATGTATGATTTAATGAGATTTTAATATGCTGAAATTTATTTTCTTACATCTCCAAATACTTACTTTAGGATTTATTTTAATCGCAATCCAATCATGCAATAATTCATGCGCATCAACTGATTTTTATTGCAGAAAACAGTCAGATTGCCAAAAAGGCATGATTTGCTCTTCCGGATTGTGTAAAACAGCGGCCCTTGAAGCGTATTCTTATTCTAACGAAATATGAAGCATCTCAGGCCCTCCTCGATAGCTTAAACAAAAGAAGTTTAAACATTATCACGGCAGAGTCGGTGACAGGTGGAATGATCCTATCATCCCTTGTCGATGATCCTCGCCACGGATCTCACATTTATGGAGGTATCGTCAGTTATGATACTAAAGCCAAAAGAAAACTTCTTGGTGTGAAGGTCAAGGATGTCTATACAAAAGAATGTTCATTGGAAATGGCGATCGGGGCTCTCATGAACTCAGACGCCCTGGTCAGCGTTGCCGTCACAGGGAAGGCCGGCCCGGTATCAAGATTTGATTTAAATTCTCTCGGGATCGTTGATGTTGCGATCTCTGTCAGAACGGATAAGGCATCAGGAAACAGTGACATTCCCGCTGATTCATCCTTTCCAAAAACGTTTACTTCGATTTCCAGACGAATAAACACCTGCACAAAAGATGGACATCAACACACCCGTGATCTCTGCGAAAAATACAAAATTGAAGCGGCTAGAGGTTATGTTTCTTTGGAAATTCAACAACTCGTCCGCAAACTCATAAGACAGGATACTGTTATCAATGCTCTGCGTTTGACACAGAAGCATATTGAAAATAATAATTTTTATCGGCAGTGGGGCACAGTGGCATGCACCGGGCATTAGTCATATTGGACATTTTTTAATGTATCTTTCCGCAGTCACTGCTCTATGTCTGGAAAAGAAAAAAATACCGGATATCAGTGATATTTCTTTTATATTGGAATCGGCGAATCAGTGAATTTAAAAGATAATAAAAATAATCATGACATGCCCATAGACATGGTTTTACCTATATCAATGGTCAGGACACTGCACATTGGCAAAGAAGAAAACAATGGGAAAGGATGTATCACCACGATGAGATTCATCCCGAAGAGGCAGAAGGCAAAGATTTTGGTGTACTTTATAACAATGTCGACGAGATTACATTTATTGTTTATTTTATCATAAAATATCTGCCATGGGTACGTAAAATTTTTATCATAACCGATCAGCAGATACCACCGGTTGATCAGTTCTTTCTGAACAGTGGACACGTTTGCATTGTGGATCACAGAGATATCCTTGATGCAAAATATCTTCCCACATTCAACAGCGAGGTTGTTGAATCGTGCATTCATAATATTCAAGGTCTATCAGATATCTTTCTCTATAATAATGATGATTATATGCATTTCAGTTCTGTAAAGAAAAACGCACTTTTGAAAATTATGGATGGTAACCTTGTCTCGCTCAATCTCTATACATTCCCTTCGGCTGTCAAGATCACCGGTTATGTCATATTTAAGTTTCTTCCGGCACACTGGTCATTGTCCAGTACATATGCCAGAGGCATAGTGGATTCATTTTCTCTTTTGAGAAAGGCAAAACGGCATATTCTCTGGCATCACATCATCACGCCTAAACATATGACGATGGTTATCCGTAAATCAACAGCTCTTCGTATAGAACAGGAATTTGGAGACATGCTTCATCTTTTACGCATGCAGAAATTCAGAATGCGGCACACGTTCTCCTATAGCACAATACTTTACACCATGGAGAAGTATTGGCACCCTTATGATACAATTCACAATCATCTTCTGTTGGAACCCTCCGCTCGTTTTCAGTTTTTCGAATTCAAGACATTTGACCAATACCGAAGCGGCGACAAAGCGCTGGAAAGAGGTCGAATTGTCCATGGCAAATTTTGTCTGTCTGAATAATATTCGTGAATGCCAGTACAACAATTTTATAGAAACGATGAATCAAAAAGGATTGGGATATCCTATAACGATAAGGCCAAATGGGGTTGTCTGACCATCCATACAAGAGGTCAAGCCGTGTCTGGTTTCCTGATCTATTTCGTATTAAATTTCTTCTTCAACATGTGAAATGATTTTTTCGCCCATCATTCGGCGAAGCGTGTTTTTAAGTTTCATCAGTTGAATGAACAAATCATTTTCCGGAACGGTGTTCGGCGAATGCATGGGAGACTTGAAATAAAACGAGAGCCATTCCTGGATGCCGCTCATGTTTGCTCTCTGGGCCAGGTCTATAAATAATACGAGGTCCAGCACCACCGGTGCCGCCAGTATTGAGTCGCGACAGAGGAAGTTCATTTTCAATTCCATGGGATAACCCATCCAACCGAAAATATTGATATTGTCCCAGCTTTCTTTGTTGTCGCCTTTAGGCGGATAATAATGAATGCTTACTTTATGATAATAATCATCGTACAATTCAGGATATAAGTCCGGCTGCAAGATACTGTCAATAACGGAAAGTTTGCTCTCTTCTTTGGTCCTGAATGAACCGGGATCGTCTAAAACTTCGCCGTCTCTGTTGCCTAAAATATTGCTGGAGAACCAGCCGCTTAAACCAAGCATCCTGGCCTTCAGCATCGGTGCCAGCACCGTTTTCATCATGGTCTGGCCGGTCTTGAAATCTTTGCCGGCGATAGGCAGTTTATCATTTAATGCCAGTTGAGAAATGGCAGGAACATCAATTGTCAAATTGGGGGCTCCATTGATATATGGAATATTTTCAGATAGCGCCGCATAAGCATAGAGCATGCTCGGAGAAATACAATCGTCGTTTTCTTTCATTGCTTTTTCAAATGACTTAATAGTCCCATAGGCTTGATGATCCGATTTCAAGAAAATCTCTGTGCTGCCGCACCAAACCATGACCATTCTGTCCAATTTGTTTTTTGATTTGAATTCCCGGATGTCCTGACGGAGTTGCTGCATCAAATCATATTTATTTTCGCCTTTCTTTACGAATTTGCCCTTTAACCTTACAACGTATTTTTGGTTGAAGACTCCAGGCATTGGACGTAAATTTTCCAGTTCATCTCTGACCTGCATGACGTGGTCTTTCGATAAAACTTCATGATATAAAGCCGATTCGAAGCAGCTCTCATTGCGAATATCCCATCCGCCAAAAACAATGGAATCAAGACCTGCAAGGGGAACAAAATCTTTTATCCGGGGGAATTGGTTCTCAATGCGCTTGCCGATCCTGATTGTTGCCATTTGAGTCAAAGATCCAATGGGCTGTGAGAGGCCTTTGCGAATTGCCAGAGTGCCTGCAATAAATGTTGTGGCAACCGCTCCGTTGATGCCAGCGATCAAAATACCTAATTTGCCTTTCGGGTTCTTAATTTTAGTTTTCAATTTTACCCTTTCTCATAAATAGTCAGTTAATGTCTCGACGGATTTGATGATTAAATCAGCCTTTGGATAAGCACTTAAATCATCCTCTTTTTTACGGATCATAATTGTACCGAATCCAAGGTCCTTACTGGGAATGATGTCTTGAGGATAAGAGTCTCCGACGAAAACACAGTCTTCCGGCTGAACCCCCAGTCTTTTTGCGGCTAATAGGTATATTTGAGCGTCAGGCTTTCTGATATTTTCAGTCTTCGAATCAACGGTTGTGTCAAAATAATCAAATAACTGAAGTTCCTTTAGAACGATATTCAGGTTTCCATAAAAATTTGAAACAACAGCATTTTTATATGAGTGATTCAATCGATGAAGCACCTTTAATGACTTTTTTGCCCCTTTAAGAACTTCCGTATAGCAAAAGCCGGCTAATTGGTTTGCTACAATTTTTAACGGTGGCTTTACGCTGATGTTTCTACTATAAATAAATTTCAATTGCAAATCGGCTTTTAGCAGAATTAATGACCTGTAATTAACATCCAGAGCCGACGCCTTGTTAAGATTTTCTTCCGCGTCATAATAGGCATCTTCCAATGTTTTTTCGCCGATATCAAGGCCGATGGATCTGTAGCCTTCTTTCCACAAATCATACCAATGCACTCCGTCAATATCGAGCGTCCCTCCAAAATCAAAAATTAATGCTTTTGCTTTTTTCATGTTATTTCATTTTCAATGATAATATTCAGCTTTCGGCAGCCTGCTTCATGTCTGAGGATCAATTGTACCAGCATGATGTTCAGGAAAACAGCTTCGAAAAACAAAAGGATATATATGTTATTCAAGAAAACCGTCAGATAAATCATATAAAAACGAAAGTTCAACGTTAATCCATTACAATATTTTTGTAATGGCAGACTCATAGCTCGATATTCATGTTTGAGCTTTTCCGGAAGTTTACCTCCAAATTTTTCCACATAATATTTCTTAAACACTTGCAAATTTTTGGTTAATAATTCCTGTTCCATTGTGTAATGAACGTAAAACCATGTAAAAATTCTATTAAAGAATGAGATAGTACTTTTATTTTCATTGTATTCATTTTTAACATCCTCAAAATTTTCAAAATCACCTTTGTTGAACACAAAGAGCAAATGGGCATTACGATAATAATCGGCCATGGCCGATTGTATGGAATGGGATATCATCCCCATAACGAATAACGTATAGAAAAGCGGTGATCCCTGTGTATGAACAAACCGCAGGAATAAATGAAAATATATACTGACGAACCATAAATATCCGGCCACCCCATCCAATACACGTCCGATACGAGTGCAGGAATTGGTCATGCGGGCAAGTTGACCGTCGGCACTATCCATGATGCCGCTACTGACCAACAGAATGACGCCAATAATATTAATGTAAACGTTGTTGTAATAAAACAAGTGACCGGCAAGAATTCCGGAAAAAAAACTGAAAATCGTGATTTCGTTCGGCGTAATGCCTGCTCGTTGGGCAAACAACGCGAGCCTTAGCCCTAATGGTCGGAAGAAAATGATGTCAATTTTTTCTTCTGTATCCCGGGATTTTAGCGAAGCATTAAGAAGTTCTTTAAAGTTTTTATCGGAATGCATAAGTTAATTTTCACCATTGATACGATCAGCAATTAATCTTGCAATGGCTTTACTGGCAAGGTCTTTTATCGGTGCAAAGCTCGGCCAATCATTAAAATCAATAATATATATTTCACCTTTTTCTGTAATAATGGCATCGCCTCCATAAACATCCAGCTTCAGTAATTGTGCAATTTTACCGGCAATATGAATTAAATCTTGTTCCGAAAAACCGTATGGGGATACGCCATTTGTATAATACCAATGGAAGAAATCCGAATTATTTACGCCGTAGAATTTGATTTCCGATCCGGTTTTATGTTCCTGTAAGAGAACCTGCTTAATGTTTCGACGAGCAAACTCTTTGATAATGACTTCACATTCTTCCTTGTTGAAAACAGGTGTTACATCCTCTCGATGCAGTGAATGTTTGTCACTTTTTAACCAGACTTTTCTGGAATTTAACTGTTCATAACATTGCGTACGGAAGTTTTCATTGTCAATCAGAATGCTTTGAGGATAAGTTACCTTATGTTTATTCATTATTTTAGTCATATGTTTCCTATATGCATTATAAACGCCTTCCGGTGAATTGATGACTACAAAACCGCTTTTCTGCCATAGCGAAAGAATTTTTAAAGTAGATTCACTGCGGCCCATTGAAAAAACGTGTTTAAATTCTTTTTTACTGCGAACAAAGTTGTTCTCATATATTAATTGAACATTGAAATTTAACACTTTCAACTCAGCGGCCGTCATGCGCATGATTAAAGCATCGGTCTCTATATGGTTCGGAGAATATTTTTTGTCACGTAAAATCCCTAATATTTCTTTTTTCATCATTCTTCACTTTCAATCAGCAGACGAGCTTCTTCTATATCGCTTACGTGGTCAACATCGATCGTTTTTGAAAATTTAAAATATCCGATATGATAATTTTCGACAAGTAATTGCCGGAGAAAGTTACGAAGTTTTCTGGCGCCATTGTGGATGTGCTTGCTGATGACGGGCATGATATCGGAATTAAAGTAATAGAATCCGGAAGTGATATATTCAGCATTTGCCGGTTCATCCCGCAGGGAAGTGATTTTTCCCCCATCCAGACACACATATAGCGGTTTTTCATCGTTAACGTACGGCGTTATTGCCATGATGACGTCGCACTGTCTGCTCTCTTTACAAAATTCTAAGTATTTTTGAAATTCCGCATACGGGAAAACGGCATCAACTGTAAATAAATGAAACGGACGTTCATTCCTCAGTTGCAGTAATTCGTAAAAACTATGCATGGAGCTTGGTGTTGATTTACATACAATGGATATATCAAGTTTATCTTGTTGTTTGATGGAATGAAGATACTCCGACACAACGCCTGATTCTTCATTAACGATTATATTGAATCGGTCAAAACCGCTTTTTGACAAAACATCCAACAGTCTGTCCAGCATGATTTGATCGCCTATTTTCAACATCGGTTTCGGCGTTCTCTCCCCTTCCGCTACAAACCTGGCACCTTCCCCGGCAGCGATAATGTTAGCCAGCATTCAATCTCCTTTTTATATTGTAAATTGAACCGGCGCAAAAAAAACAACCCGTGTCCTCAGTCAGAATATTTTCCATCATTTCTTTTAACTCAATTTATTAAACCAATTTTTCTGCCTTCTTTTTCCAATACGATAAAAGCGTCCTCGATATCCTTTTGGCTGTGAGTGGCCATAACCGACATTCTTATCATGGCGTTAGAACCAAGATATTTTGTTTCCACCACCATTCGCAATTCTTCAACGGATGTGTCCTCAACGGAACCCGCTGTCCGAAAAGCGGCGCATTTTACCAATGCATCAATACGCCCCTTTCTTTGTAGAATGGCAGACAAATCGTTCAATGCTGATGAACAGATAAACGTAAAGTTCGTTAATAATCTCGAGAACCTCTGATCAGGAGGCTAGAAATCACTGCTTTTACTAGCATATGTTAAATCATAATTCATCTTTTTTTAACATTTCGAATCAAAATCTTGCCTTTTAAAATAAATAGCAAACTAGAGATTTAAACGATTCATTTCTATATTGCTTCATCACTTAATCTCTGGTAATTCAAAGAAAAAAATATGCTGTTTTTATAATGATTTTATTCGATGTCGCAATTAAAAAATGAAAATATTTTCACTATTGATGTTGAGGATTGGTTTCATATTTTAGGTCATCCGGCCGTCCCGACTATCGACCGGTGGGATGTTCTGGAATCCAGGATTGAAAGAAATCTCAACATTTTCTTAGAATTATTCAGAGAAACCGATGTTAAGGCAACATTTTTCTGGCTTGGTTGGGCTGCCGAAAGAAATAAAAAACTTGTGAAGTTGTGTATTCAGGAAGGTCATGAAGTTGCCAGTCATGGATATGCCCATCTCATGATTAGAGAATCTGAGAAAGAAGGCTTTAGACAAGACATTGTGCATTCAAAGCATTTGCTAGAAGATATAACAGGGTTACCAGTTCATGGATTCAGAGCTCCCGGTTTCAGTATAACCGAAAGAACACAATGGGCTTGGGATATGATTAAAGAAGCCGGTTTCAAATATGATTCCAGCATTTCACCAAAAAAACATGGCCATTGCGGTGTTCCCGGTTCAGCATTGGCCCCATACAAAATTCAGACCCAACACGGATCACTCATCGAATTTCCCATGTCGGTTGTAGAAATTCTCGGTAAAAGATTTTCTCTTTTCGGCGGGCAGGATTTACGATTAATACCACAGTGGCTGATTAAATTAGGTATTTGGCATCTTCACGCACACAACAGGCCATTGATACTTTACATCCATCCGAGAGAAATTGATCCAAATCAACCAAGGCTCCCTCTTGGTTTTATGCGAAGATTAACTTGCTATGGAAATCTCCTTGGAACTTTCAAAAAGATTGATTGGCTTTGCAGGCATTTCAAATTTATCACCATGGGAGAATATGTTCTGACAATTTAGTTTATTGGTGCTGAACATGAATTGTTTTTAAATTATGTCATGAAGGATAGCAATGAATAATATGAACGTTCCCGTGGACATGGTTTTTACTTATATCGATGGCCGAGATCCGTCACTGCTTCATAAACGAAAGCTGTCTGAAGCGCTTTATAATGAAGAGGATATTCATGCCGAACGGGCAGAAGGTAAAAATTTTGATATGCTTTATAATAATGTCGATGAGATTACATACAGTGTCCGTTCTGTAATAAAATATCTCCCATGGATTCGCAAAATTTTCATCATAACCGACCAGCAGATCCCGCCCGTTGACCAGTCCTTTTTGAACAATGGACGGATTTGTATTGTGGATCATAGAGATATACTGAATAAAAATTACCTTCCCACATTTAATAGCGAAGTGGTTGAATCATGCTTGCATAATATAAAAGATTTGTCAGAGATTTTTCTTTACAACAATGATGATTCTATGCATTTCAGTTCCGTACCTAAAACCGCTCTTTTCAGGATTATGGACGACAACCGCATCTCTCTCAATCTCTATACGTTCTCTTCGGTCGTCAAGTTCATTGGTCATGTGATATCTGAAACACTTCCCGCACGCTGGTCTATCTCCAGTACCTATGCGAGAGGTATTGCTGATTCTTTTTCTATTTTGCGAAAGTCAAAAGGGCATATTCTGTGGCATGACATTATCACACCCAAACATATGACAATGATTATTCGTAAATCAACAGCTCTACGCATCGAACAGGAGTTTGGAGACGTGCTTCATCTTTTACGTATGCAAAAATTCAGAATGCAAAATACGTTTTCCTACAGCACAATCCTTTACACCATGGAAAAGCACTGGCATCCCTATGATCAAATTCACAATCATCTCTTTTTTGATTCCTCAATTCGTTTCCAGTTTTTTGAATTCAAGAAGTTCACCAATACAAAAACATCGGCAAAGCGGTGGAAGGAAGTCGAAGATTCTCCTGCTAATTTTGCATGCCTCAACAACATTCGCGAATGCCAGTATGAAAGCTTCATAAAAGTCATGAAGAAAAAAGGCTTAGGCGATCCTGTAATCACAAGACCTAAAGGCTTTTCTAAATCTCAGCAAAAAAGGCAGAACCATGTCTGATTCACGCTTCATATTACGCGGTTCACTGCTGAACATGGGCGGAATGATAGCGCGAACTATTTTCTCTTTGTTGAATATATTACTACCCCGTGTTTTTTCACAGGCAACCTTCGGCATGTTTGTATCTCTTCAATCATTTGTTTATGCCACTTCAACTCTGGTCGGCCTTGGACTTAATCAGGGAATGCAATGGTGGATTCCTCGCTTGAAAGCGGAAAACAGATTTTCATCCGGTACCGTATGGAACGGTTTCCGGCTGGTCATGATCTCATCAACCGTCATCGTTTTGGTTGTCACATTATTATTCGCACTATTTCACAGCCTACTACCAAAAACATTACATGAAATTCCCGTCATCTTTTTTTGTATCTGCATGGCTGCCATTCCGGCAAATGTTGTCTTGTACTACTCATGCGGTTCTCTGATGGGAATCCGAAAACCGCAATACACGGCACTGTATGCACAGTTCCTTTCAATATCCCTGGTAACCGTTATTGCTCTCATCCTCTCTCTAACCCATCTTTCCTACGCCCTTGCCTGGAGCTTGTTGAGCGCCAACCTGCTTTGCGCAGGCATCGTGATCTATCATCTGCGACATCACATCCCTCCGGAGCCCATGCCTCGGTTAATGTCAATTGATAAAAAGCTTTTAGACTATTCTTTGCCGATTGCATTTTACAGCACGGTCATCAGCGCTCTTGAATGTATAGATCTCTGGCTGGTCTTTATGATACTCGGCGCCAAAAAGGCCGCCTTGTACGGTATCACGCTTATGCTTGCGGGAGGCGTTGTTCAGGTCAGCAGAAGCTATTCACGTCTTATTGTGCCCGTGGTAAGCGGTATGGACAGCAATACACTTAGAATCAAACTTAAAGACGTATTTTCCTATTCCGTCAACATGGTGTTAATGATTCAGTTTGCCATTGTCTTTACCATGTTTTTCTTTCCCAAAGAGCTTCTTTCCCTTGCAGGGACGCAATATTCGGTAGACACAATGCCCTTTCTTATTCTGGTTATCAGCTACCTGATAGTCGGCTACAGTGAACTTTCCGGGCAGGTTATCCTGGGGCTGGGAAAAAGCAGCATTCTTCTATGGATTGACTTGACGATTCTGGTCTTCGCGACAATCATGAATGCCCTCTTGATCCCCGAATTCGGTATGCGGGGAGCCGCGTTAAGTACCCTAACGGCATACAGCACAAGAGGCTTTATTTATGTAACCATTCAAACCCGTCTAGCAGGTCAGTGGTTATACAATTTCCGTGTTATGCTGAATGCTGTATGGATGGCAATCGTCTTTATCTGCATCGTCATCATACAGCCGCAGATAGCTTCCCTTTCTTTCTTCCAACGCATTCCTCTGTTTCTCACAGCCATGTCTTTGTATGCACTCTGGGTCTGGCGAAACAGAGAGCAAATGTCTCCGCGTTATTAATATTTTTCTCATCTATACATGCCCTAATGCATCAACAATACTTTTGCTGCCCGCTCGTTTGGCGGAAACGACAACGGACAGAGAAGAAAGTAAAATAAAACTAAAGAATAATAATAAATAGCAAAACAGAGATTTTAACGATTTATTTCTATATTGCTACTGTCCGGAATAGATTTATTTAGAATCCTTTAACATATGGATATCAAATCACCTATTTTGAAAACTTTCGGAATATCGAAATCTGCCTGCGTGCCCAGGAACAGAAACTATATTATATGGGCGTTCACGGCAAAGTGCCCCGATCAACGATTGCCGCTACGAACGAGCAGAGGAACTGGCAAATTTATGCCGATCTGGCTTATTCGCTAATCCATACGGCTGGCAAACTAAATAGCGACGAACCATTAGTTTTCGAACTGGAACAGACAGCCTATGCGTTCAACGCAACAAACATCGACTTGTGCCTGTCGATGTTTCCATGGGCCAACTTCCGCGAGAACAAGGGCATTTCAAACTGCATGCATTACTGGATTTGCGTTGCAGCATCCAGACCTTCATTCATAGCTCCGACGGCAATCGCCACGCAGTCAACACGCTCGATATCATTCCCTACGAGACAGGATCCTTTTACGTAATAGATCGCGGGTACCTGAACATTTCCAGATTGTACGCACTCTCACAATCATTGGCTTTCTTTCTCATCCGAGCGAAATTCGATCTTCAGTGTCGGAGAATCTACTCGCATCCGGTGGATCGGTCAACCAGTTTGATCAGCAACCAGACGATCATCATCACAGGCTTCGACCAGAGAAAGGACTATCCGGAAAAACTGCGTCGCATAAAATATCACGACACCGAAACCAATTTTCCTTTTTGTCTTTCTGGGCAACAAATTCAAGCTATAGACTTTATTAACTATTTATAAGAACAATTGCAAAACGGAAAACTCTATGTTAGCTGACCAATTCAATTTATTTGATAAATTAACCGAACACTAGTGATCCGAATTAACTATTTTTTATAAGATTAAAAGCCATTTTCATGAAAACAGATCAAACCTTTCCTTCGTGGCTCGTTTATGGAGTTCCGATCGTGCTTTGGATTTATGTTTACGTGGAACATGTCTATGGTTTTTTATCAAAAAATGGATATCGAGAATATGGCCTCATCGAAAATCTTACGGCGATTATTCTTTTTGTATCCATAGTTTATTTTATCTTCTGCTTAAAGAAAATGCACTCTTTCTGTGGAAAAGCCTGGATTCTAACGCTTATCCTTGGCGCAACATATTTCTTGGGTGAGGAAATAAGCTGGGGTCATCATATCTTTAACTATACAATTTCAGATCAATGGGCAAGCATTAACGATCAAAAAGAACCAACCTTACACAATCTTAAAGGGGTATGGGAAATATTTTTTGATAATATACCTCGGCAGCTTTTGTCGGCCGGTGTTTTAATCGGCGGACTGCTCGGATGGTGGAAAAATCGAAAAGCTGATTGGCCCCCCGAAAAAACATTGCGTCAACTGATTCCAGAAGGAAATACCTTGTTTATAACTGTAATCGCTTATCTGACCTATGCTCCTGAAAAGATTCTTGAACATGTGTTATCCAAAATGCCAAACTGGCTGGTAATAGGAAACGATGCTGGAGAGCTACAGGAATGCTTACTGGCATTTTTCATTATGTTATATGCTTATAATATTCGAGAAGAACTAAGTGTCCGGAAACGCCCCTCATCTCAAAACCCATAATCATTTCGGTTAATCATTTTCAAACATAAATATACAAAACCGAACACTACTGTCCAGAATAGAATTATTTAGAATTCTTTTAAATATGGATATAATTAATCTTCTTTTGTATCTCTATGGGTTTGTGTAGTCATCGTGATCTATCATCTGCTGCGTCACATCTCTCCAGAGTCCATGCCTCGGTTAATGTCGATTGATAAAAAACTTTTAGACTATTTGCCGATTGCATTTTACAGCATGGAGGTGTTCATGAGCAAAGAGAGTATAATGCAAAGGATTTTGACTGTTGGACGGTTTCATAACGGAGAAGACCCTGAATCCATCTGTGCATCATTACGTAAATCAAGATCATGGTTATACAAATGGATCTTGCGTCATGACGATCACGATGTATCGCGGAGCGAAAGCAAATCCTGTCGGCCCCACAGAGCCGCCAATATCACACCGAAGGCACCGCCTATCCATCTTTGCCGTTTTTAAGAGCCAACCAGACGCATCAAGCCGATCTGGTGGGGCCATGTTATCTGAAAGGCCCTGTGCGTTTCTACAGCCTCAATGTGATTGATACGGCCACGGTGCGTTGTGGCGTATATCCAGCTTCATCCAAAGCCAGTCAGCCTTTGATTGACGGATTCTGGGATATCTGGAAGCGTCTGGGCATGCCCAACAATCTCCAGGTCGATAACGCCCCGAGTTTCTTTGGCAGCCGGAAGCATCCCCGTGGCATGGGCTCTTTAATCCGACTCTGCCTGAATCATGACATCGAACCCTGGTTTATTCCCAAGGCTGAACCCTGGCGAAACGGAATGATTGAGCAGTTTAATGACCGCTACCAGAAAATGTTTCTGAAAAAGAAGAGCATGAAAACAGAAGAAGAGCTTTATGCCGGATCACTTGCCTTTGAACAGCGTCACAACAGCAAGTATCGTTTCAGCAGACTCAAGGGGAAAACGCCGCTGAAAACCTTATCTGAAATATGGGGGGTCACTACTATGTACAATTTTTACCATGCTTTACTTGTGAAAATTGAATCATCTCCTTCCAGAAAGTTATGTTTTTTTATTTAGCTGTCTTATGCTAGTATGCATCCGTTTTTCATGAACACAATATAATGATATTATTATAACTCTGGAAGATTTATCCTATAAAGAGGATGCAAATTTTAGTTTTTATAATTAAGGAAAAGCAATAGATGCATGTTTTTTTCCAAAAGAGCATTGGGGATTATGGATAACCTCTTCAAGCACACGGATGACTTCGTAAGTTTTGAAACATGAGTCAATAGCACAAAGGTAATATTAATGAGGAACCTGATCAATCGATCATTCACGAGTTTCATTAATTTACCAAAACTGATAGAAATAATTAAAACTGAAAAAGTAGCCCCTATGGGTTTATTTGTTGAGGATTAAAAATGGATGGTTTAAAAAAATTAATTGCACGTCAAGAAAAAAAAGAACAAATCGAGTCCTTCGTGAGGCGCTCTATCGGAACGATGGAACCTGCCCGACGCCCCGACAAAAACATCGCGGCCCATAAGTTTTTTCTGGCGCTGGTCCTCTTCAGTGCGGTTACCTTGTTGCTTGTCGCTCCTGTCTTGCATATCGACCTTAGCCTGCTGGTCTTGCTGATCATGTCGGTGAGCTGCCTGTTCATGCTGCTACGAACCGTGAATATACTACGGCTGGCTCGACGGCTCGTCGCGTCGATCAAACGATACATTCATGGAACCGCCGTCGCGCCATCACTGAAGTGGCATCACTTGATCGTTGTGCCGATTTATAAAGAGTCAATAGAAACAATCGCGAACACTATCGGTGCGCTGTCTCGTCACAGGGACGCTGCAAGCCATTACGTCGTTCTCTGTGCACACGAGACTGCCGACAAGGACCACGAGAAGAAGTTTCGACGGATTCATGAGATGTTTGCGCATAGGTTCAGCGACTTAGTGAAGTCTGTGCACGTTCTCGATCCAATGGAGTGCCCCGGAAAAGCGGCGAACGTCAATCACGCCGTGCGCTTCCATGCCGCCTCCCAGCCGTTCGAGGTGTATTCGTGGACCATGGTCACCGTCATCGATTGCGATACATTGGTCGAGGAACGTTACTTTTGGGAATTGGAACGCATGGCGTCAGCTGCCGATGACCCGCACTCCGTAATCTTTGCGGCTCCTACGTTCTTTGAGAATAATCGAAACGCGGTGCCTTGCTTGGTGCGCGCAATGGACGATCTGTGGTCCATGGCCGCCGCCGCGAACATATTCTCCAACAGCAAGTTGGGCTTCCCTATCTCCAATTACAGTCTTTCGCTCCAGATGCTGGAGGCGATGGACTATTGGGACGTAGATTACGATTCGGTCGGCGAGGACTTTCACACCTTTATCAAAGCTTCAATAAAACTGAAGAAGAACATTCGGCTGGTGCCCGTCGCGGTTCCAATGAACAACGAGAACGTCATTGGGCACGCCTACTTCAGTTCGGTTCTGGCGCGATACTCGCAAGCGTTACGGCATGCTTTGGGCATTTCCAGCACCGCGTATTTGTTCAAACACGTACTGACGTCTTCATTCAGCGTGAGAAAATGGTTGTTGTTTTTGCTCTGTCTGGAAAGTCATAGCTTTCCTCTTTTGTATTTTGCAACCGGCATTTACGTTTTTGAATGCGTATATATGGGCAACTTTTTTACTTATTTTCGTGATGAAAAACTGCTGTTGTTCGGCGGTCTGACGGCTGCCACCGTCGCTCTGTTGAACGTCTGTTTCGGCATCTACAAGGCCAATCAGTTTTTCATCCGACATCGCTGGTTTCGCAAACCATTCAATTTTGTGGAGGAAGTGCGTTCCGATATCAGCGACGTCGTCGTTCAGCCATTGTGCTTTATCGGGTATTTCTTCGTTCCCTTCGGATTTCGGGCGTATCAGCATCTCGTTTTTTGGACTAACAAGGGATTCTACAACAGGATCGAAGAAAGCGCTCGCAAATATTAGAGCGGTTGCCGATTTAGCATTCCTCGCATGGGCCACGTTTCACTTCGGTCGTGCTTAACGAGTCTTACTAAAAAGTGAATGCCTCCGCATTATTAAAATCTTTCTCATCTATACATGCCCTAATGCATCAACAATATTTTTTTTGCCCGCTCGTCTGGCGGAAACGACAGCAGACAGAGAAGAAAGTAAAATAAAACTAAAGAATAATACAGCCAGCATATCAGGCACCATATCAACGTACAGCGATACGGAACTTGATGAACCCGGTGGTGTATAGTACGTTTTATGATATCTGGTAATGGCCACAACGCAACTATGTAAAACGATACCTAAGATACTCCCGAATAATCCAAGAAAAGCGCCTTCCAAAGCAAATATCATCAATACCCCTTTGCGCTTTAAACCGAGAGCTCTGAGGGTGCCGATTTCGTTCGTTCTCTCTAAGATAACCATACTCATCGTATTGATTGTGGTCATCGCCACGATAATCAAAATAATTGAAAAAAGAAATATGAAAATCGCATCAAGATATGATTTTATCTTGGTATAAGCTACGGACAATTTATCCCATGTCTGTATTTCACAGTTTATGCCTGCGACGCTGAGCTTCCGCAGCAAATGTTTACGCATTTTTTCCGTTGCCTGTATGTCGTCAAGCAACACCACAATTCTTTCGGCGGATTGTGTATCCAGTAGAGATTGGGCATAATTAAAGTTAAAGCGCATATACTTATCATTATAAAAATCATTGCCGGTGTTGAATACCGCAGTCACTTTTACATCCAGCGCCTTCATCTGACCGTCCAGCGTTGTAGTCATGGCCACCCCGTCTTTACCCGGCGCTAAGTTCAACTGCTTTCCTAATCCGGATGAAATCTCGACTCCCAACGGAGTGTCTTCACTCAGTGGCTTACCCTGAACTTTCGCATAGTTGATCCATCTTTGATTTTTTATAATTTTATCGTCTTTAGGAACAACGCCCTCAGCAACAAAATATGTGGAAGTCGTGCCATTACTCACCAAACCGGACAGATATAATTGTGGTGTTGACAATATTACATTTTTTTCCTCGTTGACGAGTTTCATTATTTTTTGAGTTTCGTCATAGGAAAACATGTATTTTAACTTGTCCAACTTTGAGTTATTTTTCCATCCTTCTTTATTGATTCTTAAATGACCCAATCCCTCTCCGTGAACAGCAAAAAACCTCACTGCCCAGTATGTGTGATGAATATATCCATAATACAAACTGATCGATGCAAATCCTACAGCTATCGCTATGATTGTAGTAAAAGAACGGCGTCTGTTTCTAAAGATGTTACGCAACGCCAGCTTGATCCACTTCATCATTAACTTATCGTTCCATTCCCATTGTTTCTTTCAGGATATTCTTAACACTTGATGGTATTCTTAAATCTAAATTCTTACAGGAAGGCATCGAAGAATTATTTTTATAAATTAATTCATTCATTTAAGACTACATCTGATTGACTTTTCTGCCTGATCATGTATATCAAACCACCTTCAGTTTCAAGGAAAACTCTCGTATGAATATTCTGTTGTATCGGAGGTCTGCATGGGAAGAGAAGATGGACACCATCTTAGTGACATAAAAAGTTTTCATAAATTCTATACATTTGTAATGCCTACTCGCACCGCAGCCATTGTCTGGCACGAAGTGGTTGTTGATTTTTCCAACACGCTGGATTTCCTAAATAGAAAAAAACGGGAAGGACATGACATCACCATTTTTCAACTGGTCGTTTCCGCTCTGCTGAGAACCGCTTCTCAGTTTCCGGAGATAAATAGATTCATATACAATCACAAGTTCTATGCAAGACATGAATATTCAGCATCTTTTAATGTAAATAAAAACGATCAAATGATCATGTGTAAAATATTTTGTGAGCCCGAAGAGGATATATTGACCGTATCAAAAAAGGTTAAGGAAATTGTCGATGGCGCGCTTACCAAAGCCCCTGACACAAGTGATAAAATACTGGACGTGGTGATGAAGCTTCCCGACTTTCTGATATCCCTTATTGCCAAACTTTATCCGTGGTTAGTGGAGAAAGGGATTTTATCCTACGACTCATTTAAAGATAATCCCCTCTTTTCTTCGGCTGTCATTTCGGACATCGGATCATTTGGTTTGAATTCTCTTTATCATCACCTCTATGACTGGGGCAATACGTCCGTTTTTGTGACCATCGGCGCTATGCATAAGGCTCCGGTCGTAACACCTGAAAGCACACTGAAAGTTTCAGATGTTATTAAATTCGGTTTCAGCATCGATGAACGACTCTGCGATGGGAATAAGCTCTCCAACATGCTTCTATTTTTTAAAGACTGCTTGGAAAATCCCTCGGTCCTTGAAAAACCACCGCTGAAAGTCATAAGGGAATAACGTATCTTATGAGGATTCTTAAACCATCCGGACGTAGATATTAAAGATGATGGGAAGCCACACATATTATTTCCCATCATCTTTGTTGATGAAGAAAATTTTCTTAAGGCTCTAGGCTGTCCTGCCATCCGGCAACTGACCAGGGACCAAGCGTACCGGTAAAGTTACACGTCCCACTGATAAAATTCGCCTGAATCGCTGTCGTGGATTCAGCAAAATTCATTAGACCGGACATCCATGTGCCACTTATATTGCGGACAATACTCCCCGGATTTGTCGCACTGGAAACATTAACAGCGCGGGATACATCGGGGGTCTTGATCGTACCATTGACCGCCACCAAGGTGTTGCCGTCCACGTCAAAATTATAATGCCATTGACGGTAAGTGACATCTGTAAATATATAGGTATTGCCATTTAGGGAGAAAGTTCCACTGAGCGTATAATCCCGATTGTCAATATTCGATGACGCCTGCCCTGAAATAAGAACGGGAATAATTTTGACATTCATGGGATCTTTCGAAGTATCAACAGGATCATTAGCACCGTAGTAAGCTGTAAAGGCTATCTGCCAAAATGATCCATCATAAGTGCCATAGGTAACCGTCCCCATTGGATAAACGGCTCTAAATGTATTCCTGGCCTGAATTGTCACCGATCGCAGATATAACTTATCCAATCCAGATAAGGATGCTTTGAAATATCCCGTTGCTGTCGCAGTAAGGTCTATTCCTCCACCATCACCATAGTAAATACAACTATTCCACGGATAGGCGGTGGCATTGAAATTGATTGACAAGGTTGCTTCAAAATACGTGTAGTCATTTTCGTCGGAGCCGGGATCAAGATCAAGACTGCTGATAACACCAGTACTAGTAGTATAAGTAAAGGTTTGAGTTTTACCAGATAAGATATTTATAAGTTTTGTTATCTTCGAAGAATCATTATTTATTGTATCCAGAACAAATTTTCCTGCAATGCCACCCAAGTCTTCCGCCATGGCATCATAGAGAGGTTCTTCATCGGTGGAAGAATCGGCACGGCCGTAACCGATGCCCGCATAGGCAATGTATAATAAATTTTCAGCCTGTGACTTGGTGGTGAGTACAGAACTGCTTCCACCGCCGTCGTCTCCACCGCCGTCGTCTCCACCTCCATCGCTGCCACCAGAAAACTCCAGACGTTTTACCACGAGCGAATAGGTTTTGGTATTAATGCCATCCTCAGCTGTTACCACCGTCGTAATGGGAGGATTATCCCCAATATTAAGTATTACGGCCTGTGCCGGTTGACCAGAGGAAACGGGGATTCCATTGACCTTTATGGTTGCTCCTACTCCGGCGGCCGTCGGCGTGAGTGTAATTGACGTTGAATATACTTCGGCTGTATAAGAAAGCGTTGTAGGCTGAAATGAAGGAGAGAGAGTTCCTTGCGAAATAGTGAGGTTGGAAAGCGTTGCATCCTGGCTTAACGTGGCCAGACGCGTAACATTTACAGTATAGGTTTTGGTGGTCATTCCATCTTCTGCCGTAACGATAACGGTAATTGCAGTCACACTTCCGGCGGTCAGAGGAATCGATGCAGAGGGCGAACCGGAAACAACAGCACTGCCATTTACGCTAATCCTCGCATTCACACCGGCTGCGGCAGGCGTCACGGTAACTGATGCTACTGAAAGTGAGACCTCTGCCGTATAACTTGTTGTGTCTGCGGCAAAACCCGGCTTCAGCTTACCGGAGGAAAGCGCCAAGCCAGCCAGATTGGCATTATTACTTTTGTCCGCTGAAGACTGTCTTTTCACCTCTACTGTATAAGTCTTGGTTGATGAACCATTAGCAGCAGTAACCACAATGATAAAGTTATTGGACCCCACAACAAGACTAGCCGGGCCAAAAGGTTGACCGGATTGGGCCGTTGTACCGTTGATCACCATACTGGCTTCGTCATTGGCGAGAGTTGCTGTAATCGTAATTGAAGATGCAGCGTTTTCCACGTCTACTGTATAAGTGGTTTGATCAGGACTGAAAACGAGTGACCCCGATGACAAAACCATTGCGGCGAGATTGGCGTTGCTCTCTTCTGCACCGGGGGTCTTGCCTGAACTGCTTCCGCTGCCACCACCGCATGCAACACAAAAAGTCAACATGAACAGTAATATAAAAAACAAAATTTTGTTTAAGGTTTCCCGCATTTAATGCCTCCCTGATGAATAACTCTACAAAATTACATCAATGCTTGATATTTAATTCCTCGGCAAAAATCGAAACTATTGAAAACAATGTATAAATTACACTCGATTTATCATCACCATTTTAAAGTTCGTGCAATATCTATCACAAAATAAGGTTATCACCAATTTGATGGACTTTAAGATTCCGGAGCGTCCACGCGTGATAAATTTTCAAAGCTTGTGTACTTGTCCACAAAAGCAAGCTTAACCGTATCCGTCGGACCGTTTCTCTGTTTGGCGATGATGATTTCCGCGACGCCTTTATCCGGATTGTCGTCCGATTTGTTGTAAACTTCGTCACGATAAATAAAAGCGATGACATCGGCGTCCTGTTCGATGGCGCCCGATTCCCTAAGGTCCGCCATTTGCGGACGGCGATTGGGGCGGCTCTCCACCTGACGATTGAGCTGGGAAAGAGCTACAACGGGAACCTTGAGTTCTTTGGCCAGTGACTTCAGCGAACGGCTGATGTCCGAAATCTCCTGTTCGCGGGAATCATGACTGTAACTGGAGCGCATCAGTTGAATGTAATCCACGACAATCAATCCCAGTCCCTTGTCCGCCTTTAAACGGCGCGACTTGGCCTTCATCTCCAGGACCGTAATTGCTGGCGTATCGTCAATATAAATGGGAGCTTCGGAAAGAAGTCCCGCAGCGGTCGTCAGTTTCGGCCAGTCCGTATCTCCCAAAAAGCCTTTTCGCAGACGCTGTGAATCCACCCTGGCCTTGGAAGCAAGCAGACGAAAGGCAAGCTGCTCTTTGGACATCTCAAGAGAAAACACGGCGGCGGGAATCTGGTGCGCCATGGCGGCATTGAGCGCGATGTTCAGGGCGAACGCCGTCTTGCCCATGCTGGGGCGTCCGGCGATAATAATCAACTCGGATCTCTGCAAGCCGGAGGTTAAATCATCGATCTTATCAAAGCCTGTCGATACGCCGGTAATCAGTTCTTTTCTGGCATAAAGAGTTTCTATGGATTTGAAACTGTCTTTGACGATATCGCGCATCGGAGAAAAATCCTGGCGCACTTTATTCTCGGAGATCTCGAAAATTTTGTGTTCCGCGGTGTCCAGAATGGTATCGACATCCGTATTCGTTTCATAGCAGTGATCGATCACTTCCGTTGCGGTGGTAATTAATCCGCGGAGAATCGCTTTCTCCTTGACGATTTTTGAATAGTTCGCCGCGTTGGCTGCCGAGGGAACATTATCCACCAGTGAGGCCAGATAGGACGTGCCGCCGACGGAATCCAGCACGTTTTTATCTTTCAGCGCATTGCTTAACGTGATGAGATCGACAGGCTCGTTTTTTTCGGAAAGATCTTCAATGGTCTTGTATATTTTTTTGTGCGCTTCATTGTAAAAATCCTCGGAACTCAGAATTTCCTGGACGCTGTTCAGCGCGCTGTTCTCCAGTAGAATACTGCCCAGAACGGACTGCTCCGCCTCAATATTCTGCGGCGGCAGTTTATAAAATGAAGGATCCTTCTCGCGCATTACGATTCGCCGACAACCTTTAAAGTAATGTGAGTTTCCACATCATGGGCCAGTTTGATTTTGACTTGATGTTCGCCGATTTCTTTAATGTGTTCGCCATGTTCGTGGACAATCATCTTGCGATTGATGTCATAACCTTTCTTCTTCAGCTCATCTTCGATGTCCTTGGCGCTGACGGAACCGAAGATCTTATCCTGATCGCCGACCTTGCGGGCGATGGTGATGGTTTCGCGGGACAGAACATCGGCGAGATCCTGCGCGATTTTTTGCTCCTTGGCCGCCTTCTTCAGGATGTTGTTTTTTTCATGCTCGAAGAGTTTGATGTTTTTTTCATCCGCTTCAATGGCCAGCCCCTTGGGAATGAGGAAATTACGGCCGTAGCCGTCGTTCACCTTGACGATAGTTCCCGCTTTGCCCAGAGATGGCACGCTTTGTTTCAGAATGACTTTCATAAGAATCCTCCGTTTATTTTAAAATAATGACTAATCCCTCATTGCGTTGTCTGATTTTTTTTGCATTAGTTTCCGGAAATCAAACCACATGTCAAATAGTCCGATGGTTATTACTGGTATCATAAGAATTTGCTGAACTGCAATTAAAAAATAAAAAAAATAGCGGAAAAAGGACGGAACATTTTTAAGCTGGAACAGGAAGCTGATGATCGTCAATCCCTGTAGAAAATATAGAAAGCAGATCACGAGAAACACATTAAAAGTGAAGAAATTGACGGTCTTTTCCGGCACAAATAACAGCAGGCCGGAGGCGAGAAAAAGCCAGATCATTTTTTCCGGCATTTTCCACTGCGCCAGTGACGTTAACCCCGGATAAACAATACCCGCTCGGTTGAGATAGTTTTTGCCGATGAGCAAATTGATCCAGACCGTCATCACGGAAAATATAACCACCAGCGATGGGAAAATATGAATAAATCCTTTAATAATAGTTTCCTGATTGTCTTTGATAAAGTTAATATCTTCCGCTTTTAACGGCAACTGGCCGTAAAGCCTGACATTTTCTTCGACCGCCAGGGTGATGTAATTTTTCACAAGCTGCCAAGGATGAACCGAGAGCGCCACGGCGTCATCAATAAAATAAAAGCAGACGGCTCCCGCAATCAAAAGGGACGGATAGATGATAATTCTCTCGACGGAATCATGCTTCCCGGCTCTTTGCGCCATGAGCACTCCGGCGGCGCCCAGGATAAAAACGGCAACGGCGGGAATATCAAACTTCATGGCGAAGGCAATCAGCACAAGCAGGGCATAAGCCATGAGGAACACGGCCGCCGTTTTCAAAAGCCCGTTGAAAGCTCCGTTTAAAAACAAAACCATCGGCAGGAGCAGAAGAAAAGCCGGACCGGCCAGAGGCACCAGAACCGCCGAAAAAACAAACAGAAAAATAACCGGCAGCCATTTGGAAAAAGGACGGTTGTCGGTGGTGAGAGTATTTTTTTTCAAAAAAGATAAACTGCTCACAATCGAATACCTGTGTAAAAAAAATGATACTAAAAACAAAGGCAGGTAACGCCATTAAAATGGCGTTACCTGATCAGAAACTTCTTTAGATTGACTACCCAACCACTGCGAACGGCATAAGACTATCGGTGAATGAATGTTACGCCGCTCTTTTTCTGGCACAAATTATTTACCGTCAGCCGTCACATACGGCATGATGGCAATCTGCCGAGCTCTTTTGATCGCCAGCGCCAGTTCCCGCTGATGAGCGGCACAATTGCCCGTAATTCTGCGCGGCATAATTTTGCCCCTTTCGGTCACAAAATTATTTAAAATCGCTGTGTTTTTGTAATCTATTTTTATATTGGAATCCGAGCAGAACCGGCAAAATTTCTTTCGATGAAAAAACTTTTTCTGGGGATATCTGCTTTGTTTTTCTCCGCTTTGCGTTTCCATGGCCATGATTTATTCCCCCTTCGTCGTACTTTCTTCTTTATTGTAGTTTTTCCTGGCGTGAGGCCTTGCTTCCCTCGGCCCTCTTTCAATCTGATTGACCGTTTTTCCTTCGGCAGCAGCAGCTTCCGCATCCGCTTTGGCCTGAGCGCGCTTGGCTTCCGCCGCGGCGGCTTCCTGCTCGATGCCTTCGGCTGTGGTCGCGCCCTCTTTCCTGATCGTCATAAATTTAATAACGCGGTCGTCGATCTTGCAGTTTCTTTCGATTTCATTGACGATGGCACCGTCACCGGCAAAATCGATCAGGAAATAATAGCCGTCTCTCTGCTTTTTGATTTCGTAGGCCAGATGCCTCTTGCCCCACTTGTCCAACTTGGCAATGACACCTTTACGTTCAGTAATGATGTTCTGGATGCGTTCGATGAGCGCGTTGAGGTCGTCCTCGTTTAAATCGGCCAGGACTATAGCCACCACTTCGTATCTTTGCAATGTTTTCTCCTTTCGGCTCTAAAGCCCGCTTGGACGGGCAAGGAGTCCTAAAAATTAGTAGACGCGGTTTCTATACCAAACCCGAACAGAAAGCAAGCACTAAATGTGCTTCTTATAATAATCCGTAAAATCAGATATCTGCAGAATCAACGTTCTTACTGTTTTCGAAATTGGAAGCCATTGTTGAATAGCTCCAGTGAGTTTGCGTTATTCAATTTCAAGACCATAACATTGTTGTGGACCCAGGGTAATTTCTTTTCCCCTGCAGAAAAGGTCATCTTTACGCTGCTGCCGTCTTTTATTTCGTAGGTGCCGGTTTCATCCACGTTAAACAACTTGGATTGACACATCATGCCTTCCGCCGGAGGATCCATGCTCACATCCGTTTTCGCCGTGTAGTGCACCGCCGTATCATTGATAAACGTCAGTGTATATGTATGGGTGGTCGTACAAGTAATCTCCTCGCCGCCCGCCTTTGTTTTTTTAGATTGGGTTTCCTTCAAAACGTATTCCCCGGATAGACTGGTCACGGGTGCGGATGTTGTAGGAGCCGCGGCAGTTTCCAATTCTGGAGCGGCTGCGGGATTGGGCTTGGCGTTCTTTTCAGATGAGCAGGCAATGAACAAAGATAACATCAGACACAAACACAAGAATTTTTTCATGGGCATTCCTCCTTTAACGGATTATGACCGCTTCTGACATTGAATAACGGCCACATCTGACCGGTTGATATGAATTGAAAAGAATTTGTCTTTTAACTTTTGGGAGTATAATGAACATCGTCTTTCAAGTCAATCTGGAACTTATTCGATTGTCCCCCTTTGTAAATAAATTTTAAGAACGACGTGCATTAATATTATTTTAAAATTCTTCTCGCAAAGCGGGTGATCCGCCGGGAAAGCGGCAGAGAGGCTCTGATTTTATCCAGAGATTCGCGGGCGGCTTCTTCGCCGGCCTCGACAAGACTGGTCGTCCGGTTAAAATCCATCCAGTGAAGATTGCCGACTCTCGGCCCGATGACGACATCGGCGGCGGCCAGTTCCGAAGCTCCCAGAGCGCTCGCAGTGATTTCTCCCGCCCGCAGAACGACATCCTTTGCGGTTTCAATGTTGAGCGCCGCATCTAAATCACGATCCACCTCCACAGCCAGGACGACGTCGGCGCCGGCCTCCCGCGCTGCGTTCACCGGAACCAGACTAGTAATGCCGCCGTCCGCCAGCAGCCAGTCGCCGTAACGAACCGGCGCCACGGCTCCGGGCACAGAACAACTGGCCAGCACAATCTTACGCAGCGGGCCTTCTGAAAAAACGACTTTATTTCCGGTAATCAAATCCGTGGCAACAACCCGGAAAGGGATCCGCGTGTCCTGAATATCGATATCGGGCAGAAAATAATGAATCAGCGACTGAAAATCATGAAAAGGAAGGATCGACGGTTTGAAGAAGGCCTGAACAAACAGAAGACGGTTCATGACATATTGCTGTGCTTTTTTGAGAAGATTTTTTTCCTCCTGCAAAAATGACAGGCCGATTGCTTTAATTCTGGAGTCGTCAAATTCCGAGCTTTGCAGATAGGCATCGATTTTATCCTGAATCTCCCGCGGCGACTGGCCGGAAGCATAGGCGCCTCCGATCAGGGCTCCCGCGCTTGTCCCCACAATCAAGTCAATGCCGACGCCTTCCTCCTCCAGCACCTTCAGAACACCGATATGGGAAAAGCCGCGAACCCCTCCGCCACCCAGCGCCAGACCGACTTTTTTTCTTTTCCATTTCATCTTCATCATTCATGCTGTCCGGAATCAGACACCAAACCGATTCTTAAAGCTTGCAGGCATCCGCCGTCAGGCAGGTTTGCTCGACAAACTGCGTCAACTGTTCTCCGATCAGAGCGTACGGCAGGAGCACTTCATCCGCGCCGCTTTTTTTCAGAACATCGATCTGCTCGGCGGAATCGGCGGTGGCGACAATGTAGGCGTTGGGCGCCAGAGCGCGGCACGACGTCACCAGGGCCTTGTTGCTGGTGCCCCTCAGCAGCATGTCCGGAATCGTTGAAAGAATAATGGACGCGCCGGAAACGTGGGCGTGCTCCAGCGTGTCCATACTGCCGATATCGCCGAATACTCCTTTTATGTTTCTGACGCTCAATTCCTTCAGGTTTTCGAGATTAAAATCAATGACCAGAATCTTATTGAGCAAATCGGGATCGTCCTTCTCCAATCGATCGATAAACTCCTGCGCTCCGCGATGGAAGCCCAGAAGCACCACGGGAAAATGCTTGCCGTCTTCATCGGTTTGAAGCTCATCGGCTTTCACCGGAAATCCGATTTTTTCCATGAGGCGGTTAAATAAAAGATAGGCCTCGTGATTGCCCTTGATCAAATAGGAAGACAGAACGGAGGTCATAGCCATGGCATAAATAATCAGAGACATCATGCGCTGATCAATGTGTCCGTGCCCTACCCCGAGAGTGGCCACCACCAGGGAAAACTCACTGATCTGCGAAAGGTTCAGGCTGGCAATGAAACTCGTCCTTCTGCTGCTGCCGGCCAGGAATAGAAGCGGATAAATGGTCAAAAAACGAGAGGCAATGACGAACAAGACAATGACGAGCGCCATCCCGATCATCGCCGCATCAGGCACCGGTATTTTCATCCCGATGGATAAAAAGAAAAGGGTAAGAAAGAAATCGCGCAGGGGGAGGACTTTGGCCGTAACGTGAACGCTATAAGGGAAAGTGGAAATAGCAACGCCGGCAATCAGCGCGCCCATCTCCATCGAAAGTCCGATCCATGAGCCCATGCCCGCCATAAAAGCGCACCAGGCAATGGACATCGCCACAACCATTTCCGGCGTCCTTGAGATTTTCTCAAAGATCCAGCGCAGAAGATATTTGCTGAGGAGAAAACCGATGGCGAGCAGCAACAGGCTCTCACCCAGAGCGATGAGGACGAGCAGGAATTTCGGATTGGTGAAATGCGGCTGCAGTGCCAGAATCAGAATCGCCCACAGATCCTGAAAAATAAGAATGCCGACGGTAATGCGGCCGGGAAAGGTGTCTATTTCGAACTTGTCATAAAGCAGTTTGACGACGATGGCCGTGGAACTCAGGGCACAAAACAGCGCCAGATAAAGGGCGTCAATACGGGTTTTGCTTAACTCATAGCCCAGCAGCAGAAAAAATCCCAGACCGATCAGGACACACAGAATAAATTGACCCACACCGGCCAGTATTAATTGGCGACCGGCGGAAAGAAGCTTGGAAGGATTCAGCTCCAGACCAATAATAAAAAGAAGTAAAATCAAACCGATTTCCGAAATCACTTCGATGCTCGACGCCTCGGAAACCAGGTTGAAGCCCATTGCCGGCCCGATCAGCGCGCCGGCAACAAGATAGCCAAGAATAACAGGCTGGCGCAAAAGCTGGAAGATGAACCCCAGAGTGGTTGCCGCCAGAATGGAAATGCCTATGTCGGGAAGGATGCCATGCATATATGTTCTCTGGATACCCACATCAAACTCGTTTTTCCTTTATCAACAATCCGCTTCATATACAAGTATTCTTAGCCCTTCCAGGTTCTGTTTCCGTTTTAACTTCCCTTCACCATTCATACGACGCACAGAAAATTGCGTCCAAGAGCACGTTTCGTATTGATTTACGAAAAACTAAGCTGTATAGTGCACCCATCAATTAAAAAATAAAATAAGGAGGTCTTCAATGAACAAAGCTGATTTGATCGAAGAAGTGGCAAAAGTAACCTGTACAAAAAAAGAAGCCGTGATGGCGGTAGATGCAACCCTTGCGGCCATTCAGAAATCGCTGAAAAAAGGCAGTGCCGTAACACTCGTGGGCTTTGGAACATTTGATGTCAAGAAAAGAAAAGCCCGCACGGGAAGAAATCCCCAGACAGGCAAGGCCATTAAAATAGCCGCCAAGAAAGTTCCCGTATTCAAGGCCGGCAAGGGTTTAAAAGACGCCGTTAAATAGCTCTTTACATCAAAGAGGAGGCCATGATTATGAGTATGATGAAGGAATTTAAGGAATTTGCGGTCAAGGGAAACGTTGTTGATATGGCCGTCGGTATCGTCATCGGCGGCGCTTTTGGCAAGATTGTTTCATCTTTTGTTGCTGACGTGATTATGCCTCCCATCGGCGTGATGCTGGGGGGCGTCGATTTCTCCAAACTGGCGTACACGGTCAAGGATGCGGCGGGCGATGCTCCGGCCGTTGTCGTCAGCTATGGAAAATTTATTCAGACGATCCTGGATTTTATCATCATTGCCTTCGCTATTTTTGTCGTTGTCAAAGCCATTAACTCGCTGAAGCGCAAAGAGGCAGAAGCGCCGGCGGAACCATCCGCTCAGGAAAAATTACTCGGGGAAATACGCGATTTGCTGAAGGATCGGAAGTAGACTTCCCTCCGTGTATCATAAGATATCTGCCTGTCAGACCGGCATCTACTGGCCGGCCTGACAGGTTGTTTATTAAACATCTATCGCCAGGGTATAGTATTCCACCTCTCTTTGCGGATAGAGTGTCTGCATGATTTTCGTGTAGCGCTTGAGCTGTTCCTCGTATTTGAATTTCAACCCCCTCATTGAACCGGATTTGTAATCCATGATGGTAATCCGATCATCCGATACGATCATCCGGTCCACAATGCCGAAGCTTTCCTTATTCGAGATCTGCTGTTCAATATAAATTTTACCGGGGCGGAACATAACGGCGGAGATATCATCTCTATTAACAAAACGGATTGCTGCTTGATATTCCTCCTCGCCTAACTCGCCTGATGGCGGCAAAGAGGATTGATCAATCACTTTGGCCAGCCACCGGTGTAGACGATCCCCCCGCATGATGCCAGCCTTGATGTTGGCCGATAACAGCGCGGGATCAATATCACCATATTTTTCCGGTTCATTTTTTGGCTTTGCCGGCACATCAAAAGTTTGATCAGTGGCTGGAGTATTCGGCTTGCCTGACGAAGAGCAGATATCTTTCTTGCTGCCGTCCGGTGCAAACCGCGTAAACGTAGCCAGAACGGCCTGATGAACCGGCTTGTAGTTTTTGCTTTTGGTTTTCGGCAAAAAAACGGTCAGGGTTTGGACGGCCCGGGTGACCGCAACATAAAAGACATTCGCCTTTTCCCGATGAAGTCGAGCCAGATTTGTATCATACGCTGCTGTTATTTCTTTGATGATTTTCGAATTACCGGCATTCAGAAAGTCCATCTCCGCTTTTGAAAACTGCACATGACACTTTTCCGATTCCAGGTAGAAAGGCGCTTCCTTTTCATCCTCATTCCAGAACACAAAGACATGCCTGAACTGCCGCCCCTTCGTTCCGTGAATGGTATCCACCTTGATATTCTCGCTGTCTTCCGCTTCCGGCACCTTCACGTTGAACCGGACAGTGAACATCCGCAAGAGAAAATCATCCACGTCGGCGCCGCCATCGTCGAAAAAGATCTGTGCCTCATCCTGCCAGATATCCAGTACGGTGGCGGGCAGTTTCCCGCGCAAATATTCAATCGCGCGACTGATGGCCATCAATCCGAACGGCCGGGGATACTTCTGCGCGAACTCCGTCCGGACATCTTCGATATTGCCGAATAAATCTTTCCACAGCGGCGAGGCGGCCACCGTGGTAACAAATTTCTTTTTATCCTCTTTTGCCAGAACGGCGGCGATAAAAAACATGACAGCCACGCCTTCGCGAGTGGAAAGAAGCTGTCTTCCCTTCACCGCGGCCACGCCGATGCCGTTTTTTATCAGCTCGACTTCAATCTTCTGTACATGATTGTTGGTCAGCGCCAGCACCACCATGTCGCCCCAGGGACAGCCGTACTCGTCTTTTTTCTTTTTCAGATACTCCACCATTGTGGGATAGAAGGACGCTTCCGAATTGCCCTCTTTTTCCAGCTCGACACAGTTCACCTCGGTTACGCCGTCGAACGATTTGACTTCTTCCGGCGGTTTCTGCAGTTCGGTCTTTTCTTTTCCTTCAAAAAGATGTTCGACCAGTTCGTTGAAAAAAGAAATCAGGAGCGGTGTGCTGCGGTAATTGTATTCCAGCGATTCTTCGATGATTTCCCGGTTTGTGATGTATTTTTCGATGGCCGATTCCAGGGCCGCGCGATCCGCCCCGCGCCAGCCGTAAATCATCTGTTTCCAGTCTCCCACGGCAAAGAACGACCTTGCGCCGCGCTCGCTTCGTCCCGATAAAATCTCGTCAATCAGCGGCATCAATATGTCAATGTCGCCTTTCGAGGTATCCTGAAATTCATCAATCAGCAGATGTTCCGTCCGGTCCAGCCCCAGCGAAAAGTAATTGCTCATGAGCTTCGAGCGCTCCGTCACCGCCGCGCCATCCAGGTCCAGCAGGCCCCGGCGCACATCGTTAAAAAATATCAATCCTCTTTCAACCTTGACGGCCGCTGCCGCATCCAGGTAAATTTCGCCAAGGAAAGCGACGGCCAGTTCCCGCAGCAGCGCCCGGTTGACGGCCAGTTCTTCGGCTGTTTCCCGGTAATCCCTGAAAATTTTGTTGAGCTCCGGATATGGTTTCTCCTTCCAGTTGATGGTCTTGCCGAGGCTTTTATAATTTTCCAGATCGGAATGCGTCGCCACAGTTTTGGAAATAAAATGATGATAATCAGCCAAATAATTGATCACCCGATTCTTAACGTTGGCAGTCACCTGCCCGGCCAGGGCATCAGCCTTTTCATAAAGTGCTTTCAGTCTGTTTCTCAGCACGCCGTTTTGCTTCATCAGATCGCCCAAGTCATCGAGCCTTTCCCGATCCAGCAGGAAGCGCTCCAGCGTCCGTTCGTCCGCCAGGGCCGTTAGCAGAGTGTCGATATCCGTACTCAAAATTCTGGCCGCCATGATCAACGTATTGGCCTTGCCCTCTTGCAGGACGCGGTCGCGGAAAAGGATATCGATCTCCCGCGACAGATTCATCTGTGCCTTTTCATCTGCCAGCTTCGGCGCGAAACCCGCCGCGGCATAGAGCCGGTAGAAAAAAGAATCGATGGTCGAGTAGCCGACGCGTCCCGCTTCCATGATCAGGCGCAGGCGCTCCAGCAGAGGCTTATTCTTTTCTTTGGCGATTTTTTCCATGATGCGGGAACGCATCTCGGTCGTCGCGGCGCGGGTAAAGGTCAGGGCGGCGATAAACTTGCCTCCGATGTCTATTCTTTCAAACACTTCTTCAGTGAGTCGCGTTGTCTTGCCCGATCCGGCCGAGGCTTTCAGCAGAATACTTTTAATATTTTCCATCAGCCATTCCCCCGCGACGCTTTATAATAATCGTCCCGGCCGCATAAGGCCTGGAACTGACAGTATTCACATTCATCACTGTCATGATTCGGCGCGAGTTCACTGCCGCCGATGATGACATCCAGCCGCTCCCTGATCGCCTGCATCAGCACTCTCGCTTCGGCGATTTCCCGGTCCGGAAGCTCCATTTCCCGATCGCTGGTCGGCTCCTTCAGAAAATAAAAACGCGCGCCCTGCGCGCCCTTGTTGAAATGCTGATAGATGATCAGCTGCGCCGCGGGGTGCAGAATGCCTTTTCCCTGAAAGCGTTCCAGCACGGATGTTCTTTCCGAAAAGCTGTACTTGTTTTTTTTGGAATATTTAAAATCAATCACCTCGGTTCTTTCACCGATTCTGGCGATTCGGTCCGACCGTCCGGTGATTTTGTAACAGCCGTCAATCATTCCCTCGAATTCTTCCTCGCACGAGATGGCATTGTCGGCGAAAACCAGGCCTGTTCCGGAGTCCTTTTCGTCCGCGAAAATCTCCTGCAATAATATTTTGGCGTTGAGCATGTAAATATTGATCCCATCCGTGCGCCGTGTTTCGACATTTTCGTCACTTAACCAGACTTCATCAAACAACGTTTCCCAGTCCGCGAACCGTTCCTTCGGGCCGGTCGAGAGTCGTTGCAGAAACGCATGGACAAAACTTCCCATGACCATATTGATTTTTTCGTCATCATCCATGAACGGAGGCGGCTTAATCCCGAGGATGTATTGATGGTAGAACAAGAACGGACAGGCCAGGATTTTCATCAGGCTGGAATACGAGTAGGTATAATCCTTTAGTTGGCTTCTCAAATTGTCATCAATGGGTATCGAGGTCGCTGGGGAAACCTTTTTTTCGGGAAGATTCTCCCTGAACGCCATTGCCGTAACCGGTTTCCCGAATTCCTGCGCCAGCAGGCTCATGTAATAACTGGGTGTCCGTTCCCGGATCTGATCATTCACGCCGACGATCTTGATCCGGTCGCCCTGCGCGAGAATCTGCCGGAAAATCAGATCCTCATATTCAAACATACTTTTCCGCATCTGCGGGACATGAACGGGATTGATGAAAGGCCCTTCAAAAGGCTGCGACGGCATAATGCCGCTATCCAGAGAGAGAATTAACCCCCGGCTGAATCGCTCTCCCGATCCATGGCCAAAACCGACCACCTGCACCGGCGCTGACCGGCTGCCCGTAACACGAAACTTTTTCGCTTCAATCAACATGCGCGCGGAATCAGCCAGATGCCTCCCCAGGCTCTCTTTCCAGAAATCAAGCAGCGTGGAAAACGATATCGCCACTTCCAGCGCCTCGCATTCCTCGCGAACGTAATTTTCCCGATGTTCCGATAATTCCATCGCACAGGTGATGGCGAATTTCTGAAAATCGGGTGGACGGCCCGGGCGACCGGCCTTTTCGATTTCGGCAAGCAGTCTGCGTCCGGCCGACGTTGTTGAAAAAGGAAGCCAGACGGCCAGATTGACGGCCTTGCCGAAAAATCTGAGCGACCGGTTCCAGAGCATCGGTGTCAGCGATTCATCCAGCAGGAAGATCATTAACTGCTCATCGCCCGTTCTGTCTTTCAGGAAATTGGAGACCTCCAGCGTGACCAGATCCACCAGGGCATGAAGCCCAGTCAGCGAAACCAACCCGATGCCCGCGCCATCAGACGGCACCACTGAACCGCCGAAAGACAACACGAGATTCTTTGCTGAATCAAAAGGCAGTTTTTCCGCTCCGGACAGATCCTGACCGAAAAGAGGCTGATCAATGAACAACCTGTCTTTTCTGATTTTAAAGTAGAATCGATCGGTTAAAGGCGTTATTTCAGGTAATCCCATAAACAAATCATTCTCCCCGGGAATGATGTCATTGAGCGCTGCCATCTCCAACTCCGGTATAAAAAATTTCAATGTGGCAAGCCACGCTCGAAATGCCCTCGCCGTTTCTAGGTATTCTTCAAGCTTATTCCATTCGCTTTCGGTAAACCGCTCCGCGCCAAGAATTGTTTCCCCGCTGATATTGTAATGAGCAAACTTGGTAATCAACGGGAAAAGATGTGCCGCACGGCGGGCAGGATGTGGATCATCCTGAAATCTTTCGGAAATAAACTGAATAAAATACAGCAACTGTTCATCTCCTGGAACCGGTTGACAATTCAACCTTTCGCTGTTTTTTGCGGTTATGTAAGAACTCAGTCCCTCAACTTTGGGAAGTATTCCACCCAATTCGCTGTGAATAAGATATTGAACTGGATCAACCACCCTTTCGTTGGCACAAATGATTGTCCAGGCGGAAAGATCGGGATGATCTGCCCGAAGCAGTTCTATTATATTTGAATAATATCGCGACATACAATTCTATGCAGACTTCACAATCATTTATTTTGTAAATATATAAATATATATTTACAAAAATTCCAAGCGAACTTACTTGGCAAATCACCTATTCTCTCAATCTATTCTTTTCATTTATTCTTTTCTTGACATATTCATTTATATAAATTATTTATATAAATATGAAAAAGAAAGTATTCACAAACCAGGTTGATGCCGATTTGCTTAAAAACTTTAAAAAGCTAGCCATTGATCTCGACCGTCCCATTAATAATGTTCTTGAAGAAGCAATGCGTAACCTGTTGAAAAATTACGAAAAACCCAAGTCAAAAAAAGAGAAAGACACCAGCTCATTCCCAACCTTACCTTTCTGAAACATCCCCTGCTTAATATCACTTTCTTGTATCAATGCATCTTTGCTCTCTTTACTTTTTTCTTGTTCTCCGTCGTCTTCAGGAAATTTTTCCCGTTAATATTCTTCTGTTCTTTTTCTTCCTCCTGCCTCTCAATGGCGGCTCGGGCGTTTTCCATCTTCACAACTTCCTTGCTGATATAACGCACATCTCTGGTATCATTATAGACAATAATGTTGTCATCGTAGTAAAAGAAATATTTCGGCCCATATCTGTTATTCTGTATGGATCCAGCCGGATAAATCTGTTTTAAATACTCTATCACCAGTGAACGATCCTGATTACCGATGGGAACCTGCACGGCCACCAGTTTATTATCAATAAAGTAGAATTTTTTGCAGTTCCCTCCGTCAGTTTCACAGCCGGATAAGCCCACCCGGATGTTGTCGGATTGAAAATATCCCGCCAGATAATTAATCGTATAATACCGATAAGCAAATGATTTAAAATCAAGAGCACTCATTACATTTTGTTCCAGCAAATGATCAACCTGCTCCGCGGACATTCCAAACGTTAAAAATTTCCAGCCGTTTTTATTGACATCTTCTGATGGCGCCGCATAACCATGGGTGAAAAACATACCGAGAATCAAAAGCGCTGTGACTAAAATTTTCTTTGACTTTAACACTTACGACATCATCCTTTCATGGACATTTACCGGTGAATAACTTCAAGCAGATATTCAATCGATTTTGAACAGGCCGAACATCAAATGATTGTTTGCAGCGCATGATGCATGGTTGTTTTCATAAACCCCGCGATTTTCTTTTCCACAACCAGCATCTGTTTTCGGTTGCGGGAAATCTGTTCGCGGATTGCCTCCGTCGTACCGTATCTTATCATTAAATCCCTCACCCGGTCTTCGACGGAGACGATCGTGTCGTGCATCACCCTTTTATCGGCGTAATACACAATTTCTTTTTCTTCAATTCCGCCGTCCGGATTCAGATCCCGGATGATAACATGCTGCTCCACAATTTCGGCAACCCTTGAAAAACCCAGTTCTCTCAAGAGCGCCCCTCCGGAAGCAGCGTGCTTTTCACGGGTTTTCAGCGACCGGGTCTTGGTAATATCGTGCAGCAGCGCCGCCGCCGTCACCAGCTTCCGGTTGATGGACACCTCAGGCTTTAGATGATCCGCAACCGCCAGTGCAACCCGCATGACCTGCCGCGAATGTTCGGCAATGTGCGGCAGCATGGCATATCGCGCCATCAGCTCTTCGCATTCGTCTCTGTCGGGTATCTTATCTGCGCTTTCCGGTGACATGGCCATTTAGAATGTTGAACCACCTTTCATCGCCAGCAGCCTTGCAACCCTTTTTTCCACCGGCGGATGAGTGCTGAATAATCCCATAATGGTCCCGGCGGAAAGCGGATTGACGATGAACATATGGGCGGTTGCCGGATTGGCGCCTAAAGATTTTTGCCGGGCCGCGCCGGACAGTTTCATCAAGGCGTTGGCCAGGGCTTCGGGATTGCCGGTGATCCGCGCACTGCCGGCATCAGCTTCATATTCCCGGGAGCGGGAGATGGCCATCTGAACCAATGTTGCCGCCACCGGCGCGATAATCGCCACCGCCAGAGCGCTCACGGCGCTGCCGTCGTCACTGCCGAAGAACATGCTCCATCTCGACAGTAGAACAACGGCGCTGGCAATGGTGGCCGCCATCGTGCTGATGAGAATATCCTTGTGCTTGATGTGCGACAGCTCATGGGCGATCACCCCTTCCACTTCATCGCGTTTCATCAGATTCAGCAGACCGGAGGTAACGGCCACAGCGGCATGATTTTCATTCCGGCCGGTGGCAAATGCATTCGGCGTTTCCGATGGAATGATATAGACCTTCGGCACGGGAATAGCGGCCCTGGCCGCCAGAGATTCCACGGCATCATAAAGAACCGGCGCCTCCGCGCGCGTAACGGAACGCGCATGATACATTTTCAGAACGATGGTGTCTGAGAACCAATAGCTCCCGAAATTCATCAGAGCCGAAATCACCAGTGCGATCACCACACCGGTTCCCCGGGCGACCAGATATCCGACAATCACCAGGAGACCGGAGAGAGCGCTGATCAGCAGGATGACTTTCAAGGTGTTCATAACGTTTTCTCCTTCGGTGGATGATTCATCGGCAAAATCCCGACCGTCATCCGGCAGGATCAACATGAAGGGATGAATCGTTAGATAATAATCATATCAGAGCGTCTTTTTGCAAATGATTTTATTGTTTGTCAAATAGATTGCGTCGCCGGAGACGCGAGAGGGGTTTCAGCTTTCTTTAATATGTTGGTAGCCCTTTTCTCTGAATAATTTCAGGCAGGCATCGACAACAGCGCCGTCATAAAGAGTGCCTCTGTGTTTCTCAATCTCCGCGAGAGCCGCGTCCGTGCCCAGTGACGCTCGATAGGGACGGTGCGACGCCATAGCATCGACAACATCGGCAACCGCCATAATGCGGGCCTCCAGGAGAATTTCATTTCCTTTCAGATTTCTGGGATAACCTGTGCCGTCTATCCGTTCATGGTGCTGGTAAACAATCTGTGCCAGGGGCCAGGGCGATTCCACATATTTCAACATCTCGTATCCGCTCTCGGGATGCTGTTTGATCAGTGAAAATTCAAGATCGGTCAACCGGGTCGGTTTCGTTAATATCTCCGCCGGAACGGCCAGTTTTCCGATGTCGTGGATGACACCGGCCAGACGGATTCCTTCAATGGTATCCGGGTCCAATCCCATCTCCGCAGCTATGACACACGCAAGACGAGCAACCTGGGACTGGTGCCCCGCTGTGTAAGGATCTTTTGCCTCCAAAGCTGACACCAGCACCTGAATGGTCGTTCCCACCGCTTTCTTGAGGCTTTCCAGCGTTTGCTGAAGATGGGCCTCCGCTTTTTTACGCTCGGTAATATCGCGGGCGATCAACTGAATTGCTACCGGTTTCCCATCCTTCGTAATGATGGACCCCTTGGTTTCCACGTATATGGTGGAACCGTCCCTGTGGCGCAGTTTTACCTCAATCAGGTTTTTCTGATAGCCTGTTTCGACGATTTCCCGTATCGCTTCATAAACAGGAGGAAGTTGATCTTTATCCATAATAGATGTCACGGAAAGGCCGGAAAGATTTTCTCTCGTATAGCCGAAACGCTCAAAGGAGGCATCATTGGCGTCAAGAAAATTACCCTTAAAATCAATAATATAAACCATATCCAGCGAGCGATCGAACAGCGCTTTATAGCGTTCCTCGCTTTCGAGCAAAGCGGCTTCCGCCTTTTTGCGCTCGGTAATATCACGCGCTTCCCCGAGAAGAGACACGGGTTTCCCGTTTTCATCCCGGATGAAGCTGAACATGCATTCCCCCCACAATTTATGCCCGTCTTTACGGCGGAATTCCAGATCCAAAGAACGATTTAAGATATAATCCAAGGGAGCCGCCAGAGCAACGGGCATTTCCCGGGAAAAGAAATTTTGAGCGGTATGAAACGATGCCCGCGACAGGAGTTTATCCAGGGACATTTTCTTGATTGCGTCCAGTGTATACCCGAGCGCCCTTTCTACGGACGGGCTGACATAGGTGATCTTTAAATCCAGATCCATCAGCCAGATCTGATCTTTCATATGGTCGGCCAGCAGCCGGTACTTTTCTTCGCTTTCCCGGATTAAATCATCCTGATGCTTGCGATCGGTGATGTCGCGCACGATTCCTCTGAAGCCGAAAGGCTTCCCGGACACGTCCTTCAGGAGCGACACGGAAGCTTCGATATACCGTTGCGTCCCGTCTTTTCTGATGATTTGCCAATCAAATTCCTTGGTGGAATGGCCTGTCTTATATACTTTATTGAATGCCTGATAAAGCATATTAGTGTTCGCCGGATCGGTAAACTTTCGGTTGTTCATTCCCATCAACTCGTTTCTGGGATAACCGAATATATGGCATAAAGAATCATTGAAAAAAGTCATGTTTCCGGCAAGATCCATTTCATAATAACCGTCGTCAATGTCTTCCAGAATGGTCCGGTATTTTTCTTCGCTCTGTTCCAGTGCTCTAATGGCGTTTTCCTTCTGTATTTCCGTCTGCTTCTGCCGTTTGCGAACCTTCGCGTCTTCCAATTCCCGATCCACGGCCGGGCACAGGCGCGACAATTTGCCCTTCATAAAATAATCGTGGGCGCCCAGGCGCATGCACTCGACGGAGGTTTCTTCACCGATCGTTCCGGAAATAATAATAATCGGGATATCCAGATTGACTTCTTTACAAACGGTAATGGCGGAAGGCGCATTAAATTGCGGCATGTTATAATCGCACAAAACAATGTCCCACGGCTGATCCTGCAAAGCTTTTTTCATGGCAGCGGCGGTTTCCACACGCTCATAGACCGGGGCATAACCGCCTTTTTTGAGTTCACGAAGTATCAGGAGGACATCATCTTCCGAATCATCAACCATTAATACCCGCAGCGTCTGAGCATTCATTGAATTGCTTCCCGTGTTGTTGTGAAGGCTAACATTCATTAATGATGACGGCAGCCGCCTGATTGCCGGACACCGCAGCCATCATTGCATTATGATAATAGAACTTATCGTTTTTCAGGTGAGGTTAATCTACTAAATAAGCGCTGTTCTTGTCAAGGCAATCTTCACCGCGCCCATAGCGGATGGATGATTTTTCAGAGAGGAACAAGAATAAAAGATTGAGGGGATGCCTACTTCTTTTGTTTGATGATAAATTCACGAGAGCCGGTGAACTCCACGCAAAACTCCTGTTCAATCTTCACCTTTCTCGTCAGCGAGGTGTTCATTAGCGCTATGTTTAATGATTTCTTTTGCTCAATGTCTTTATGCAGTCCATCAAAGATTTCTTCCGCCGTCACCTGAACGTCATCAATGGCCAGCGAATAGGCCTGGTTTTCCAGTTCACGGCAGATGATTCCCAGCGCTGATTTATCGGTGGTCTCTTGGTGGAGGGCTTCAAATATTTTCTGAACATTCATAATGTCATCCCATGTTAATTTCAGTCATCCCAAATTCATTTCCGGCTCTCCGGCCGGGACGATGCGGCGCCGTTTCAGCAAACCGCACGTCGTATAACGATTCGTTTTCTACTACGTTTTGAATGATTAATCAAGCGGGCAAAGTTGGACATCTCGTTGAGATAAAACCTCTCCCCTTGCAAAACAATCCACTACGCAGACCTTGGGGGCGATCAGAAAAATTTTTAACCTTGACTAATCAGCCAATCCAGCGCCTGTTCTCTGGAAGGCTTTAAGACAAGATTTTTTCGCCTTGTGAACGCCAGCAGCGAATTGAAGATGATCAGCCTCAGTCCGTCAACGCCCAAAATAGCGGTCATTTTCACATAAGGCTCGTTATGTTTGGTAAAATCCTTGAGAATCTGAACCATTTCCGGTTTGATGGTTATGCCCGTCACGTCACAGAGAGACAGGATTGACTTGGGAGGTTCTTTTTCAAAAATTTGTTCGATCTGGGATGTTACATTTTTCAGTTCTTCTGGATTATCCGTCCCGAGATTCATGTAAAACATTCTTTTTCCCTTGTGTTCCATCCATTTGTAGCCTGGCATAACACACCTCCTGAGTTTAATTAAATAACATTATATTTAAATTATAACCTATTTTTTCAGTTAAAGATAATTAATTTTTGACAAATTCCAATGTGCCCTTCATCCCGGTCACCTTCTTCCGTCATATTCTTTTGCCAAGAGGCTCAATGCGCGTAACAAGTCTCACCCTCCATAAGGCCCCGGATAACGATTTTTTATTTTCCGGATGACGTCCATATCCAGAACGGATTGACTGGCAAATGAAATACCCAGTTGCGGCGATCCGAGAAAGGCGTCAGGGGCAATACCCGGCGCTTTAATGAAGACAACGCTCTCAATAACCGGACGCACGCCGACGCACCATTCGAGTGATTTGGTGCAGTAGTAAACGAATTCAGTGCAGGACATCTTTTCGAAGCTTTCAAAATCAAGGCTGAAGTCATACGCCTTCCCCAGTTGTGACAGCGCGAGTTTGTAAATGATCGAAAAAACGTCCGTAAACGGCACCACTTCATTATTTTTCAAACGTTCCGCGATCGCACGTTCGTCTCCGGTGAATTTTTGTTTCGGGGTATAAAAGTTGAGATAAGCCCGAGAGCCCCGGATCCAAAATATTTCCATCCGCCGCTTGATTATCATTGACTAATTTAAAAATTATTTATAAAAAGCGCCACTTAAAATCCATAAAGGAGACACTCTATGAACAAAGGCGATTTGATCGAAGAAGTAGCAAAAGCGACTTGCACTAAGAAAGAAGCCGCAGACGCGGTGGACGCGGTTCTGGCCGCCATTACGAAATCCCTCAAAAAAGGGGATGCTGTCACACTGGTTGGTTTTGGAACATTTGATGTGAAGAAACGGAAAGCCCGCAAAGGCCGAAACCCTCAGACAGGCAAAGAAATCAAAATTGCCGCCAAGAAAGTCCCCGTCTTCAAGGCCGGCAAGGGTCTGAAAGACGCGGTCAAGTAGATCAACAGCTCATTCTGTTCAGAAAGCCGTTTCCGGATTTTTCTGGAACGGCTTTTCTGAATCAGGCAGGAAACCCCTATTGAAAATCGCATCCATAGCTTCCGGCAGCAACGGCAACTGTTATTATCTGGAAAACGATGACGATGCCATTCTTGTCGACGCGGGCGTCAGCGCCAGACAGATCATCAACCGGATGGCCAATCTCGACCTATCCATGTCCAAAGTCCGGGCCGTCTTGATCTCCCACGAGCATGCGGATCATGTGCGCGGGGTTGACGTTCTTTCCAGAAGATTTACCGTGCCCATATTGATGACCCGGAAAACTTACGCGTCCTATGGAAAATTAATCAGCAGCGCGCTGCTGAATTTTTTCGCGCCGGAAGAACAGATCAAAATCGGCAGGATCCTCATCCACCCCTTTCTCAAATACCACGACGCGGCGGAGCCATGCAGTTTCCTGATCTCTTCAGAAGGCTGGAATGTGGCTGTGCTGACGGATATCGGGCTGGCCTGTTCCAATGTCATCTCTCATGTGAAGGATGCCGATGCCATTTTTCTGGAAACCAATTATGACGAAGACATGCTCAGTAAAGGTCCTTACCCGCCCTTTCTGAAAGCGAGAATAGCATCCAACAGGGGCCACTTATCCAACAGACAGGCGGGAATGATCGCGCTGGAGCATGCGTCAGCAAGACTCAAGCATGTGATCCTTTCGCATATCTCGGAGAATAATAATACACCGGAGCTTGCGTTTCAGACTTTTAATCATTTCATCGGTCAGAGAAAAGATCTGAAACCGGAATTGTCCGTCGCTTCCAGATACAGGGAAAGCCGGCTTGTTTCTTTAAAGTGACACCCCGCTGAGAGGCAAAGCAGCATATATTTTATTGACAGATAAACCATTCTTCTTATATTTTCAGTGACAACTTGATCAGAAATATTTCCGGGAGGCCGCAATGCAATATTCACATCTTTTTTCACCGATCACGATTAACGGAATGACTTTAAAAAACCGCGCCGTCATGCCGCCAATGGGCACAGGATACGGCAATCTCGACAACACAGTCAGCGACCGTCTGGTCGCGTATCTGGAAAGACGCGCGCAGGGCGGGACCGGCCTGATTATCACAGAGATTTGCGCGGTTGATCCAAGGGGCAAGGGAATGCCCAATCAGATAGGCATCTGGAACGATGATTTCATTCCCGGGTTGGCGCGCATTCCGGAGGCATTGCACCGCCATGGCGCCAAAGCGGCCCTTCAGCTCCATCATGCCGGACGGGAAACCTTCGAGGCGGCAGCGGGCGCCATGCCCGAAGCTCCTTCATCCCTGCCCAGCGTCATTCTGGGACAGCCCTGCGAGGCCATGTCGCCGGATCGCATCGGGCAGATCATCGAATCATTCGCGAAAGCAGCAGGACGCGCGTGTCAGGCGGGCTTTGACGCTGTGGAGCTGCACGGCGCTCATGGGTATCTGCTCAATCAGTTTCTTTCGCCCTTCTCCAACCATCGGGAAGATCAATACGGCGGCAGTGATGAAAACCGCATGCGCTTCATTCTGGAAATTATTACAGCCGTGCGCAGGGTTGTGGGGAAAGATTTCCCGGTTTGGATTCGTGTTTCGGCGGATGAACTCATTCGCGGCGGATATGATCTCGCCTTTATGCAGAGCTTCGCCCCGCGCATGGTGGCCGCCGGCGTGGATGCCATCCACTGTTCGGTCGGTGTTTATTCCACGCCCGGCAATCTGGCCATTGCGTCGATGGACACCGATACGGGATTTAATCTGTTTCGCGCCCGCGCTTTGAAGTCGGTTGTCGATGTGCCGGTGATCGGCGTGGGGCGCATCAACCATCCGGATCTGGCCGATCAGGCGATCGCCCGCGGCGACGCCGACCTGATCAGTTTCGGGCGCCAGCATCTGACCGATCCGGACTTCATCAACAAAGCGCATGCCGGCGCTCTGGATGAAATCCGCTGGTGTGTGGCCTGCAATCAGGGCTGCATTGAACGGCTGAGTTTCGAGATGAAATCCGCCTCCTGCAGTTTCAATCCTGATTGCGGCCGTGAATACAAAGGCGAAATTACCAAAACGGACAAGCCCCGGCGCGTGTGGATCATCGGCGCCGGTCCGGCCGGCCTGTCGGCCGCGATGGCAGCGAACGCACGCGGTCATCACGTTGAGATTTTTGAAAAAGAAGAAAAAGCCGGGGGGCAGTTGTTATCCGCGAGCCGTCCGCCCCACAAAGCCGTCTTTCTGGATTGGGTCGAGTGGTCTCTGCGCAATCTTAAAAAAATGTCCGTGCCGGTTCACTGCGGACATCAAATCAGTACCGCGGAAATCAGGCAGAATAAACCGGATGCCGTAATCATCGCCTGCGGCGCATACCCGGTTGTGGCGCCGGTTGCCGGTCTGGATTCAAAACGCGTGGCGGATGCCCGTGACGTGCTGCTGGGCAAAGTGGAGCTGAAAAGCCCGGCCGTCATTTTGGGTGCCGGATATGTGGGTATGGAAACCGCGGACTATTTACTCTCCAAAGGCGTTGCTGTTACCGTCCTGGAGATGCAGGCCGTGCCCCCAGTGGCCAAATTAACCGCGCACGGCTACTGGCTGCACAAGCGCATTCGGGATGCCGGCGGCCGATTGTTCTTCGGGGCTCAGGTGTTAAGAATTGAGGACAGTGCTGTGCATTATAGCCACAAAGGGACAGAACAAGTGGAAAACGCGGAACTGATTGTCACCGCGATGGGCGCCAAATCTGAAACCTCTCTGGCGGATGTGCTCGATGATTTGTCCATCCCCTATCAAATCGTCGGTGACGCCAAAAAACCGCGCCGCATTCTGGAAGCCATCCACGAAGGCCATAAAGCCGGCATAGAAATTTAGGTTTACGCGGATAAGGGCACACGGCTCCTCACATGCTCCCGTCACAGATAATCAAAACATTCTGACTTCCTCATCATTGTGTATGACAAATCGCCCAAACTCCATCACTCTGGTATTCGTTGGCTCTATTTTAATCTGCACCGCTCCTTCCATGCAGGTCCATACAATCAGGCCGGCTTTGGGATTTTCCTGGACGATAGCCCAGAACTTCCAAAAGGACTCCACCTGTTGCCTTGACAAGATAGTGTTCAAAGAGTATTTTATGAACGCTGAATTGTTAGCCTTTCACAGTGGGCAATGAGAGTCCGTTTGTCACGTTCTAATCGTGGCCCTTTTATGTTCATAAACTTGCCGGAAATCGATTTTAGGAGGCGTTATGTTAAACACCATTCTTCGATGGGTAATTAATGCTGGTCTATTAATGCTCGTCCCTTATATTGTTCCGGGAGTCGTGATAAAAAATTTCTGGACTGCTCTGGTGGCGGCTCTGTTGCTGGCTTTTGTAAACGCAATCATCAAACCGATTTTAATTCTGCTGACTTTACCAATCAATATTCTTACCCTGGGATTATTTATTTTAGTCATTAATGCTTTGATGATTTGGCTTGTTTCAGCCGTCGTCAAAGGATTTGACATTTCAGGTTTTTGGCCGGCTTTTTTTGCCGCATTAGTCTTTTCAATATTCTCACTTACATTAAATTATTTGCTTGATTAGGAGAATAAAAGACACATGGTCATTTGAAGCGACCAGATCCACTTTGTTTATATGGTTTCAACTTATACAGAAAATAGATCTATCGACTACTTACTGACTAATTTAAAAACATATAAGTATTTAATATCATTTACTTTTTTGGTGGAGGGAACGACGACCTACCGCAAAACAGTCTCAAAGCCCGCGCTCCTCGTAACTCCTTGATAATAAACGCCGAAGTCATCTCACACAACCACTTCCCGACAACCCGACCAGAGAAACGAATTTCTCCCCTGATTTCCCGGCACCGGACGAGGGTGACGGGTTTGCAGTAAAACCG
>ERZ795055.112-NODE-112-length-101121-cov-7.738903_pt1 | contig 101121 bp, 155 predicted proteins | sample MGYA00375139_ERZ795055 | MGnify/ENA primary metagenome ERZ795055 (study PRJEB30184, sample SAMN05720283) | anaerobic digester metagenome | isolation source: active sludge of municipal wastewater-treating anaerobic digesters | place: USA | collected 2015-01-23 ... | reverse complement strand
GATGATATTATAAAATTTAATGCTTTTTGGATGGAAGATATGGCGGCTTATGAAAACCGTCAATCTTTAAAATTTGTACCAGATGGGCAGTTACATAGAACAAAAGAGTATAAATGGGATACATTACAAGAAGAATGGTTTGGAAGATTAGTTTGCGCCTCTATGGGCATTGATTTCCAAACATTTAATAAACAGGTTAATAGATCAACTGCAGAGGTTGATGACAGAAAACAAACAGATGTCGGTCTTAAACCGTATATTAGGCATCTTGAAGAGATACTTACAGAAATTATTCAAGTTGACTTTGGATTTGAAACTTTAGCGTTTAAAATAATTGATGAAAAATTAGAAGATCAACAAGCTAAAGTTAATAAAAACGATAATTATCTTAAAAACGGTATATATAATAGAAATGAAATTAGAAGAGAAGAGGGAAAAGAGCCTATTGTTAACGGAGATATCTATACTGTACAAGTAGGTAATGCTATAATCCCTCTAACTGATATAGACAAAGTTATTACAACTGACAACAAGGAAGATGGAGCAGATCCTGAAGCTGCAAACAATGTAAAAGGAGCTAATATCAAAGCTAAAGATGTAAAAATGGACGCAGCTAATAGACCTGTTATAACTGATAAGAAAACTTCTAAAAAGGAAACTAAAAGTAAAGAAGTTAAAAAAGCATTAGCTCATTATCAAAGTTTTTTAATTAAACGCTTTAAAGAAGGTAGATCATTAAAAGGTTATAACAACGAGAATGTTTCTGACGAGTTTATAGTTAAGGTAGAATCCTCAAATATTAGAAATATTGGTCAGATAGTTGATATTTTTAAAGCAGAGGATGATAAAGAAGAGTACGCCTCTTTTTTAGCGTATTTAACTGAATACTTTAAAGATTTAAAAGGCGATTATGTAAAATTTATAGAAGAAGCGTATAAAAAGGCTGATATAGAGTTTATTTTGGGCTTTTACTTCATAAATAAAGAAGATTTTGGTAAAAAACTAAAAAAATACTTAGAAAGTTCTTACGATAAAGGGCAAAGAGAAGGACTTTCTGAATTGAATAGGGTATTAGAGCAGAAAAATAAACCTTCTGTAGATATAAAACCTGAAATTAAAAATCAAGATACCTATGTTACTGATTTAACAAGTCAATTAGAACAAAGTACACAAACTATGTTAACTAATTCCTTCTCATCCGCTCTTGAAAAAGGATTAGACTGGGAATCTTATAGAAATGAGATTGAAAATTCTTACCCATTCTCAGCCATTAGAGCAAAAGTTATTGCTGACGTTGAAGGATTAAAACAGTATAATGAAGGTGCCACCTTAACTTGGATTAAATCAGAATTAATAGATAAAGTTTATGTTTATGATGGTGACGGATGTCCTATATGCGCCGATTTAAATGGAACTATACAAACACTTGAATGGGCTCATAATAATCCAATTCAACATCCAAACTGTGTTAGACAATTTACACCTTTAGTAGAATAAGAATGGAGAATAAAATATGGCTTTAACTACTCTTTTATCAGCACTAGGTATAGACCTAAGCAATGCTTCTAAAGACTATAAAGATTATGCTATAAATAAAGAAGCGGTTAAATTAGGTCAAAAAGCTTTAAATACTATGCTATTCTGGTCTAAATCTCAAACTATAACTAGACCAACTAATACCACGGCATACGCAAATACGGGAGAGGTAGTTTGTGGTCCTACCTATTCGGTAGTAGGAAATACTACAAACGGTAGTCCTACTATTTCAGGAATAAGCGCTTCTGATATCGCCAAGTGCTACGTAGGTCAGACTATATCCGGAACAGGTATACCAGCTAACTCCAGCGTCATAGCTGTGGGGGCTACTAGTATAACCATAAATAACAATGCCAGCGCTGATGGCACTGGAATCACTTTAACACTATCTTCTGAATTTTTTATAATAAATTTAGCAAATAATTTACTTCCTGGCGGTCAAGCCGCCGTAGCTGGTCAGTATTTTAGATTAACAGAGGCTTTCGTAAGTTGTTCAAATGGAGCAGCTACAACTAAATTAAACGCTACCGTACTATTATTTTCAGCGCCTCCGTATCCTACAACATATACAGATAACTCAGCGTTGGCGTTATCCCAGGCTGAACTTATGTCCAAATTATGCGGAGCTGCGGAGGCTGTAAACTCTGCTTTTCCTTGTGGCGGTACTTACGTATCAAGACAAATAAATTTAAATACTATTTGTCATCTAGCCTCAAATTCTACAAAAGTGTATGCTATAGTATTAACAACTAACGCTATGTCCCCTGCAAGTGCAGAAACTATCATATTGAATATTAAAGGACAACTATTATAATAAAGATAAGGAGTAATAAATAATATGTTTTTAAAGATACAAAAAGCCGATGAAAAGGAACATACTATTTATTTAGTCGCTACCAATGAGACTAAAGATAAATCTAATGAAATAATGGATTATGAAGGTAGTAAGCCTTATTTTGAAGATTGGATGAATTATTTTGCGACTGTGACAGATGGAAAGAGTTACGGCAATGTACGGTTACAGCATGACTATACAAAACCAATTGGAAAAGTTATAGCCCCTTTAGAGTTTATAGATGAATACAAAGAAATTAGAATGGTTGTTCAGGTTTTGGATAAAACTACTTGGGAGTGGATTGAGGAAGGTGTACTTACTGGCGCCAGTATTGGTGGAAAACTAATTAAAAAATGGTATGATACCGCTTCTGGAGCCTTTAGGTATATTGTTAAACCTTCCGAGATATCTTTAGTAGATACTCCTTGTAACCCCTCATCTAATTTTTTAATGGTTAAAGCTGATGGAACTGAAGAATTTAAAATATTTAAAACTATTGAAAGGACAGAAATTATGAGTAAAAAAGACATCATCAAAAGTTCAATTCCTTCTGAAATACAGAAAGTATTCCAAGGAACAGACAGTGAGAAAAGAGAAAGATTGTATGGCGCTTTAAATGAAAAAATTAAAGTTCCTCTATCTCTAGCAAACTCCGACCAACAATGTTATTATTGGATTATAGCTGTTTATGCTGATAGGGTTATCATAGAAGGAAATCTCGATGGAGATGGAGATTATGACAACTATAGCATAAACTATACTATCACAGACGAAGGCGTAGTGAGTCTTGTAGGAGATTTAACTCAAGTTAGACAAGAATGGGTGCCTACAGTAGATGAACTTCCTGCAGCAGGTCACGCAGAAGAGCCGTCAATAGGTAAATCTGAACAAGTTGACGCCGAAAATGTACAGAAAACAGAAGAAACCCCTGAAAAAACAGTGGAAAAAGCAGAAGAAGTAACAGAAAAAACAGATAAAGGCAGTGGAGGTACTATGCCAGAAGAAAAAACCGAAAAAACTGAGACTGCTGAGGTAGAAAAAACCGAAATAACCTCAGAAGCACCCGTAGAAAAAACAGAAACAGTTGAAAAGACTGAAGAACCCGCAGCAAAAACAGAGGAAACAGTTGAAAAGACTGAAGAATCTACAAATCCTGTACAAAAAGTAGAGGAAAATGATGTACAGAAGAGTGTAAACAATGCTAAAGATGATTTAGTTAAAGCTTTCCACAATCTAACAGAAATGGGAGTACAATGTACTTGCGAAAAATGTTCTAAAGTGTATAATAAAGATATAAACAAGGCAGAAGATGTAGAGAAAGCCTCTAACAAATCCGAAGATTTAGTAACAAAAGTTGAAGCATTACAGAAGACGATTGACGATCTTAGCGTTCAAAAAACTGAATTAGAGGATAGAGTTAAAAAACTTGAAGAAGCTCCAGCTGATTCAAATGTTCCTGCAAATTATGCCATAGAAAAGAATTTAGGAACAGGAAACCAAGTAGAGAAAGCTGAGACCTTAACCCCTGTCCAGAAAATTAATCAAACTTGGCAAAATATCCAACAAAATCCAGTAGTAAAATAGTTAAGTAGTAATTAGATAATATGAAAGGAAAGAAAGATGCCTCCTTATACACAAGATGTAAATGAACTTGCAAAAAAACAGGCTGATATGATTAATGATATTCAGTCTAAAGGACCGGAAGTAGCAAAATCTATCGCTATAGCTAACAACATCGTTGGTTATAACCTTAGCCCATTGGTAACTTGTTTAGAACCAATGTGGGAACAGTACAACCTCTTCCTTAAAAAGATTCCTAGAGTACCTGCAACTGGTGCTAAAGCGGAATGGTGGCAGATAGACTCCGTTACAAACGGTATGTCCTCAACCTATGAAGGTGGACGAGCCACTGAAAACATCACCGTAAGAAACAAAAAAGAAGCTGCTTACAAGTCAATCGGTGTATACGACTATGTAACATACGAAGCTCAGGCTCAAGGTAAAGACTTCATGGATCCTGAGGCCACTTCAATAATCAGAGCTTTAAGAAAACTTAGACAAAAAGAAGAATACAAAATTATCGGCGGAAACATAACAGCCCTTACAACCCCTGCAGCACCGTCAGTAGCAGTATCCGCAGGTGGAAGTATAACAGCCGGCGCATACGATATTAAAATATGCCCACTTACCGCAGAATGCTTACAAAGTTTAATTCTTAATAAAAACCAAGGCGCATTAGCTTTAGTTCCTTATTTAGATGCAGACAATAATGCAATATCTGGTAGATTCTGGGGCGCAGGCGTTCCTTCAGCTGAAGTTCAAGCTACAACTACCTCAGCAAATAAAACAATCACAGTAACAATTACTCCTACAGCAAATGCTTTTGCATACGCTATATTCGCAAAAACCGGAGCAGATGCATACACCCTTCAAATGATTTCCACATACAGTGTGGCAGTATTAACAAACTACTACACAACCGGAAATGCTATACCATCTGTAGAAGGATCAAACGATACACTAAGCTTTGACGGATTACTTCCTCAAATATTAGCCGCTGGAAACGCTTTCGGAAAAGATAACGCATACGCTCAGTTTACAGCAGATGAAACCGGCGTTGTGCAAATAAACGATGCCCTTGCTGGTATATTCGATGCTTATAGAATAGTTGCAACAAACATCTACGTATCAGGCGATTTGAGAAACGTTATCACAAAAGCTAACATCCAAAAAGGTGCTGTTTACAACTTAGTAGATACCCCTGAACTGGATAAAATGACAGTCGGTAGAGTTGCTGGTAAATACTTACACCCATCACTCGGCGCTCCTATAGACATAGAAACACACCCTTACTTGCCAAAAGGAACCTGCATGATAATGACAGAACAAGTTCCAATCCCTGAATTAGAAGGTACATTAATGGAAATGCACGTATGTCAAGATTACTTCCAGAGAGCCGTACCAACTGAAAAAAGAAGAAAAGCGTTTGAAATTTTCGCTAACGAAGCGCTTGGAATGAGAACCCCTCAATACTGTGCTGTTATCAAAAACGTAAGACCTGGACTTGCAACATAATAAAATGGGGTAGCGTTAACTCGCTACCCTTTAATCATGTGGTAAAAATACCCCATGATTAAAGGGTTCCCAGCAAAAATCGTCATTAACGGGGGTAAAAATATTTTTAGGTAGTAAACCATATAAATATTTTTTTAAACCCCTTAAAAACGTTGCTGCGTGTAACAAACTTGTAACATATATAAGAGGACAACAAAAATGAGTGAAAAAATAGCTTTATTGTTTTTATCTGGGCCGAGTATCATCAAATATCATGATATGATTCCGGATCTAATGGAAATTTATAAGGAAAAAAATGATAGTAACTTTGTTACTGCTTCCGTTAATCATTTTCCTTATAAATTCGTTCAAATATTTAACCCAAAACCAGCCAATAAATACAGATCTTCCATGCCTGTAGATTATTGGTTCTTTTCTGACGTTGATTTAGCTCAAACCGTTGTAGATAATTATAAAGGACAAAAACTTGTAGTAAATGAGCGCATAGGAGAAGATAAATTTGAACTATTAAAAGAAGCTAAAGTAAATATAGCTACAACATTTTCTCCTATATACAAGTTAGAAGAAGATACGGGCGAGAAAGAATATTTGTATGGTATGTATTCAACTTCTTTAAGAGCTATTCATTATTTTATAAAGAGAGGATATTCAGTTGTAATATTCGGAATGGATAATTCGATTGATAACCAAGATCAATGGATGCATTTTTATGACCAGCCTCATTCTTTTACAAAAACATTAGATCAAGTTATAGATATAAAAATTCAAATCCATGAACTTAAAAAATTGGGTAAAATATATAAAGTAGATGAAACTAACAACATAGATGTAGATACAATAGATTTAACTTCTTTGATTAAGAAGCAAATCAAAGTAATTAAAGCAGCGGAGTTAAGTGTTAACCAAGATGAAATAACTGTAACGCTGGATACCCCTCAACTCGTTGATGCCGCTGAAATTGTTGAAAAAATAGAAGAAAAATTAGAACAGGTGATTCTTGAAGATATAAAAAATAAAATAATCACACTACAGGTTCCTCCACATATAAAAGATGGTACACTATTTGTTGCTAATGGTGCCTATGATATAATGAATGGAGTAGTGAACGTTTCAGAAAACCATAGTTACTCTTTATTAGAACAAGGATTTAAGTTATATGGCTAATTTTATAGTTGCGGCTGATTTAAAAGATTTAGGGTATAAGGATTATCCACCTGATAGTGTTTTAACTTCTATGTGTGATAAGGTTACAGCCTTTATTAATAATTTTTGTAATCAACCTATCTTAAAAACATTAACAACCGAATTTATAGATGTTAGGTTTTCAGCACGTGATCTTAATAAATTATTTCCATCATATCTTCCTCTAATTTCAGTTGAAAGTCTTAAAATGTGTCCATCACTGCAGACTACAATTGATGTGCCTCTTACGAGTTATCAAATAGATAATAGACTAGGCTGTGTATTATTAGATAAAGGTTACTACGGAAGAATTAGAATAAGTTATTACAGCGGTTATGAAACAGTTCCTAACGATATAAAACAAGCTGCTATAATTATAGCGTCAAATTTAATAAGTGATTATATTAAACGTGAAAACATAAATATGGATGATGTTGTCAAAGTAAAAGACGAAAATCAAGAATTACAGTTCTCACAAGATATTAAATCAACAGATATATCTAGTGCAGCCCGTAAATTGTTACTAAATTATAGAAAAATAAGATAATGGCTTTTTTCACCAATGCTTACATAAAATTAGAAAGAAAAGTTTCTTCGGGGTATTCGGATCTAGGAGAAACTAACAGCTCTTTTGGATTAGTTAAAGATAAAATACCAGTTCAGATTATTAAAAAAGAATTTGCAGATGATAACTCTCAATTATACTATGTAGAAGCGGGGCAAGTTGCTCCTCCCCTATATATAGTTACCTGTAATTCTTATTTTGATTTTAGACGTGAAGATAAAATAACAGTAACTTCTACCCCTACAAACTCGCTTGTTTCTGTTGGGGATACTTATACGGTAATAGAGATTCCATATAAAGGAAATTTATTAAAGCATGTAAAAATGTTTGCTAAGTTTGGGGTGGAAGAGTGACTACATTAACAAACACTGAAACAATTAAATCTAAAGTAGCCTCCTTGGTTAACCCTAATAGATTTGTAGGGATAGCTAATAACATATCTTCTATGATATACGATGAGTTAATGAAAGATATAGCTTTATTAGATGGACATACTTTAAAAGTATTAGCTGAAATGGGACACCCTTATGCTACAGGTGAGTACTCTAATTTAGCTACAGGGCAGTTAATGAGAAAGGGTAGACTTACTCAGCAACCCTTACCCCACGTAGAACCTTTTATACACAAGCAATCCGGTAATTTGGCCGATAATGTAGAAAGAGTTATTGATATTTCTAAATCAAGAATTGTTATGGGGGCTAAAGTAGATGAATCAAAAGTTCCCTATATTGCTTTTTTAGTTCATGGTACAACTAAGATGGTTCCCAGACCAGTTTTTATATATTGTTGGAGTCGTATAAAAGATAAAGTTTTAAAAAAATTAGAAGAAGAATTAAGAAACGCATTGAGAGTTACAAAATGATTTATTCAGATATAGAAGTTGAAATAAGAAAGAAATTAATCTCGGATTCTACTTTACAGTCTATTCTAGGGGTTACAAATGAAGAAATAAAAGGTAGAATAAGAGTAGGGCATGTTAGTAATATAGACAACCCTGAATATCCTTGTATCACTTTTAAGTTATCTTTAGCTAGTTTAGAAAAAAATGAATTTTCAGTCTCAGGAAAATTTCACATAAATGTCTGGACTAGGGATAGTATGGAAAAAGCGCAATTAATTTATGAAAGGATTAGGCAATTAATCAACCTAACCCAAGTAGATAAAGTAGCGTACCAGAGAGAAGGAAATTACGAAGAGTTATACGAGAAGGATACGAGAACGTTTCATATTTCAACATGGTATGTAGTCCAAGCAATAAATAGATAATAAAGCAAAGGAGATTTAAAAATGGCGGAATTATTTTCGATAGCAAAGGCTATAATTAAGCCGGCGAACTCAACAACTCCTATTGAATTGGGAGTATTACAGGAAGTCAGCATTGACTTTAACGTAGAAAAGAAAGAACTTTTAGGACAAAACAGATTCGCTCTTTTAACAGTTCAAGCTGGTGGATCTGTATCAGGTAAATGTAGCTATGCAAGATTCAACGCTGAATCTTTCGCAGCCTTACTCGGAGCTACAAAAGCTACCGGAACAAAGCTAGTTGGCGGTGGATCTGCTCAGGTAATTCCTACAACACCGTATCAGCTAACAATTACTCCTCCAAGTAGCGGCACGTTCAGTGTAGACTTAGGCGTTACTTTAGTAGGATCAAGTGAACTTTATAATGCTCCTATGACAAGAGTAACAGGAACTCCTACAACTGGACAATATTCAATGTCAAACGGCGTTTACACATTTGCTGCCGCAGATGCTGGTAAATCAGTTATCATAGACTACGAATATACTTTAGCTACAGGAAACACAATAACCATTCCTAACCCTGTTATCGGATCAAGCTATCCGTTCCAGTTATGGGCAAAAACAGTTATTGAAAGTCAACAAACAATTATAAAATTCCCTAACGTTATCAGCGGTAAACTTTCACTTGCTTTAAAAAGAGGTGAGTTCGCTATGCCTGATTTTGACTTCGATATATTTGCAGATGGAGCAGGCAACATCGGTTATATGTACACCAGTTTCTAATAATTAATTAAGTACGGGCTAGGATTCGTCCGAAAAGTGTGTGTCCTCTACACCTGCCCTTACTTATTTAGAGGACACGTATTAGTATAATAAGAGGACAAACAAATGACAGAAGAAACAAAAGCTCCAGAAGTAGAACTTCAAGAAATCAATCATGAAGGAACTCCTATTAAAATAGGACAAAGAGAGTTCATACTTCCTCCCTTACCTGTAACTAAATTAGTTAAACTAGGATTTTACCAATTACAGAAATCTTTTTTACAAGCTCAGAAAAGTGAAGATGTAGAAACTATAGGTGAGCTTTCACTAAAACTTTTAGAATTAGTTTACCAAGCTCTACTAATGAATTATCCTAATCTTACAAGAGAAGAATCGGTAGAGTTACTACATACTAAAAAACTTTACGAGCTTATTGCTTATCTAATTGATACAAAAGAAGGTTTAGAACAAGCAAAAAACGCCTAGGTGCTGCTGATGAAGACGATGATGATTTCTGTATAGAGTATCTTTATCATCAATTAGCAGCAGAGTTTGGTTACGATAGAATTTATGTTGATAGATACATAAATGCTCCTTCATTACGGTCTTTAATGAGATATAGACAAGATTGCCCTCCTGCAGGATTAGTAATAAAAATGATTTTTAGCGATAAAAAATCAAGTACAAGTACGGGAATAAGAAAACGAAAAGGACAGACTAAGACTACAGGAATGTTAGGTGATAACCTAAATGCTCAAAAAGTTGAAAACCAAGAAATGCAGAAAATGTTAGACATCATAGATCGTAAACCCGACTATTAAGGAAATACAATGTCAGAAAATTTAGGAAATCTTGGTAATTATGGAGTAGGCATTGAGATTCATCTTGATGCCCTTACTGCTGCATTAGAGAAAATGACAGAGGCGGTCAATCAGGCCACCTCTGTTATGATATCTTCATTCGATAAAATGTCAGTGAAAGTAGCTAGTTCTACTAAAGTGGCGGCAGATAAAGCGGAAGAAAATCTTAAAAAAGTCTCAGAAGTTGCTAAACAATTATCTGTAGATTTTGGTAAGCCTTTAGAAAAGGTGAATGAAAATTTACACGATATAGTAGATAATTCAAATAAGGTAAAAGAGGCTGTTAAGGGCTCAGAAGTCTCATTTACTCAAGCAACTAAAGCTATTAGAGAAACTGACAAAGAAATTGATGCCCAAAATAAACTATTAAAAACTAATCTTGAATTGGTAACTAAACTTAGTAGTCAGGGTGGATTAGGCAGTAGTAAATATCAAAAAATGCTGGCTAATACTGCTCCTACAGCTTCTACTAGTATGCCGGATTTAGGGGGAATGTTAGCTAATGCTTTAAACTCTTCTGGGTTAGTTAATGTTGAAACTTATACTAAAAAAGCATCAAACGCTGTTAAAGTAGCTGCTATAGATTATCAAAAGGCGGCTGAGCGGATTAAACAAGCTGGTTTAGCTGAAAAGTCTACAATTCAAGAAGTAGTTAAAGCTTTAGAACTACAGGCTGAAAAAACAAAATTATTAAGTGAAGCTAGCCAAGCTTCTGGATCCTCCATATCTCAATTAAATTCTATGTTTAAAAACCAGGCTGAGGAAGTACAAAAAAATATAGGATTTTTTGAAAAATTAGGCAAGACAATGTTGACCACATTACGTTATATGCTCGCCTATAAAGCTATAAATATGTTTACTAACTCTGTAGGAGAAACTTTTGACCTTTACAAAAATTTAGAACTAACGAATGTACAGTTTAAAGTCTTATTAGGAAATTCACAAGCTGCGACTGCATTATTTGATTCCTTAGTTGAATATGCAAGAAATACTGTGTATGAAGTGGATAACGTAACAAAATCAGCTAATATACTGTTAGCCTCCGGATTATCGGCTAAAAATATATTACCTGTTATGCAAAAATTAGGCGATTTATCCATGGGTAGTGGAGAAAAGTTGGAGGGGTTATCTCAAGCTTTTGGTAGAGTGGCTCTTAAGGGTAGAGCTAATATGATGCAGTTAAACCAATTCATATCCAGGGGTATTCCTATAATGGAAGCATTAGCTCAAGTTATGAATAAAACCACAGCTGAAGTTACTCAAATGAGTAGAAAGAATCAAATTGGTTTTTCTGATATGGCTAAAGCTCTCGACCTACTCACTCAAAAAGGCGGTAGATTTTATGGAATGACGAAAGAACAAGGAGGCACTACTGCTGGTATTTTAAACCAGATAGGAGAAAACTCTAAACTAGCTGGAACATCATTATTAAACCTATTTGACCCTGCTATTAAAGTGGTTTTAAAATCATTATTAGATTTTGTTAACGCTGTAAAATCATCCACTGATTATTTAGTAGCCTACATAAAACAACATCCTAAAGTTATCGAAGCTACTAAGCTATTTGTAGAAGCTTTGGGAGTTCTTATAGCTACTCTAGTAATAGTGAAAACTCAAGCTTTAGCTGGCATGATAATGTCTCTTAAGAATTTGGCTGTAACTATATGGACTGTAACCCTTCCGGCTATAGGAGCTTTTATAGCTTCTATTGGTTGGATACCTGCTCTTATAGCGGTTATAGCGGCATCATTGCCGTTAATGTACGCAGCTTGGAAGAATAATTTTGGTAATATTCAAAATATAATAAAAGATGCGGGGCAAGTTCTTTACGACTTTGGACAAATACTCTGGGGTGTAGCTACTCATGATTTTGATAAGATGAAAGAGGGCTATAACTCTTTAATGTGGGATGCTAATACCTTTGCAGATGACGCTTCTAGTGGGGCTGAGAAGGTTAAAAAATCCTTTAAAGGTTTGTTTGATGAGTTTAAAAAAGGTACTAAATTAGCCGCTCCTACGATACCGGATGCTAAGGGGTTAAATTTAGCTGAAATTGAAGATGCTACTGGAGACGCTGGGGGTAGGGGTAAAAGAAATGCCTCATCCCTGACCTTTGACAAAACAGTAGAAAACATAAAAGAAGAATTACGTAAAAAACATCAAGCTGCAATTGATGCTCTTGAGATAGCTGAAAAGACAGCCAATGAAGAAGATATAATACGTAAAAAGCTAATAGCCGACGGTATCTCAGAGTATAGTGACTATTTTAAACAGCTATTATCCTTAATAATGGATAAAAAGAAAAAAGAGCAAGAGTTAGAAAAAGAAGCAGAAGAATTAAAAGTTTCTGAAACTAATAAAATTAACACAGAAGCTGAATTTAAAATTAGACAAATAAAAGAATCTAATCTAAAAAATCAAGCTGCGGCTATTGCCGAAATTGAAAAAAATAAAGCATTAGCTATCAAAAATACTGAAAAAACTATCTATAATAATTTACTAACTGAGAAAGAGGCTTTAAACAGCGCTCACTTGGCTAAAGTAGAGAGAATGAAAAAGGAGAGTAATAAAAAGATTGCTCAGGAAGAGCTTGATTTACAAATAAAGATAGATAGTATGAAGCTCAATAATGAAATAGACACTATTGAGAGTATAAATAATTTTGCATTAGCTCGTGGAGCTATAACTCAGCAAGAGTTTTTACGTAGGGATTTAGAACTTCAAAAGAAACGCCAAGAACTGGCTTTATTAGAACCTACTAAAAGAATGGAAAATATTGAAAAAATAGATCCTAATTATAAAAACAATATTACTTATAAAAACCTAGAAGCAGAAAAGTCTAACATTACTCAACAAGAGGGCTTAAAAACTAAACAAATTGAACAGCAAATTTTATTAGAGCGTGATAGAAATTATAAAGAATTTTTTAATTCTATTAATGGTAGTTTTTCACAATCCATAGGTAACTTTATAGCTGGTACTGAATATTGGACAGATACCGTAAGTAATTTATTCGGAAATTTACAACAAGCCTTCGCCAATCTTATAGCTAATATGATAAAAGATTGGATAGTAGGTCACGTTACTATGGATGCAATAACTTCATTCTTTACGGGTAAAAAGATAGCGGGCAATGCGGCTATAACAGCGAGTAATGCTGCTGTTACCAGTAGTAACGCTGCTGTGGCTGCCAGTGAAGCTGTAATAGGCTCCGCAGCAAGTGTCAGTAAGGAAGGTTTATCTGAATTAACTAAACAAATGTGGGAATTAGCCGCAAGTAGTTTAATTTTAGCAGTTACTATGCCGCTGATAGCCATATCTACTCTAGTAATGGGATTATCTGCAATGATGGCTGCTCTAGGTATGTGGTTACTTGCAGGCGCTATGTCTACTTTGGTTCCATTATCCCTAATTTTTGTACCATTCGCTATATTAATGGCTGCTGAATTTGCCGTGATAGGTGTGGCGGCAGGTGTATTAGCTGTAATGACTATGATGGCAGCGGTTGCTTTCAAGGCGTTAGCGGTAGCCGCAGCAGCAGCGTCAGCAGCTATGATTCCATTCGTTGGTTGGGCCATTGCACCCGCCGCTGCGATTGCAACGGGTGCTGCGATTTCTCTGGGGGCTCGTGTACCCGGATTTGACAAAGGTGCTATGCAAATACCTAAAGATATGGTAGCGCAACTTCACCAGGATGAAACGGTTCTTCCAAAACCTTTCGCAGATGATTTTAGAGCCTCTTTAAAAGGTCAGGGTAATAAGAAACAACAAAAACAAACAGTTATAAATATGACGGTTAATGCTTTAGATGCTAAATCGTTTGAAAATAAAATAGATGATATGACCGATAGAATCGCTTATAATTTAGGTAAAAGAGATAGAAGGTTTGTATAATGTCACAGTTGGTTTTTCCAACATTACAGGGTAAAACTTGGAATATAATTAAAACACCGCAATGGAATACAATTAAATCCACTGCTCAAAGTGGTATGGAAAATAGAATAAAACTCTGGAGCTACCCTAAGTATCAAATAGATCTAGAGTATTCATTTTTAACAACTAAGCTGTATTCTGGTTCTCTTACAGCTAATGATCTTGAAAATATTATAAGTTTTTATAACAGTGTCGGTGGATCTTACGATGACTTTTTATACCTGGATCCTCAAGAAAATTCAGTATCAGATCAACTAATAGGAGTAGCTAATAATTCAGCTACTCAATTCCAATTAAAAAGAAGTGTAGGTACATGGTCAGAGCCTGTATTTGGTTATTATAATACTCCGACTATAAAAGTGAATGGGGTTACAGTAAGTCCTGATGACTATACCTTATCTGATACTGGTTTAGTTACTTTTGATACAGCTCCTGTGAGTGGGAATATTACTTGGACAGGAAATTATTATTTCAGATGCAGATTTTTAGAAGATAAAGCAGACTTTAAACAGTTTGCTTATAATCTTTATAGTTGTGAGCAATTAAGTTTAATTACGGTAAAAATATGAAAACAGCAAGTCCTGAATTAGTAGCATTGTTAGCCTCAAATAGGCATTTTACAGTTTGTGATCTCTATACAATTGTTTTAACAAATGGAACAACTCTAAGACACACAAGCGCCGATATTAACGTGAATTATGGCGGTCATGTTTATTCTAAAAGTTTGAAAATAGATAGACAGGATATGAAGTTCGATAACGGAATAAGCGTAGATACCCTAAGAATGACCATTAGACCAAGTGAGTCCGACTTAGTTGGAACTATACCTATGTTACAGGCTTTTAGAAATGGAACTTTCGATGGAGCCATTTTACAAATAGATAAAGCTTTTTTCACAAGTTGGGAAACAGCTCCATTGGTTTTAGAAAAATTATTTTTAGGAAAACTAGATGTTGAAGAAATAAATAGACACGAAGTATCTTTAGAAATTAAATCAATGACAGAGCTTCTAAATATAGACGTTCCTAAGGTAGTTTATCAGTCTAACTGTCCTTGGGTTCTGTATGATTCCCAAACATGTAAAGCTGATAAATCAGCAAATACGTTCTCAGGAACTATTCAAAATGGTTCAGATAAAACTACCTTAGTATGTAATCTAGCTCAAGCAAACGGTTATTTTGACCAAGGCGTTATTTTATTCAATTCAGGCGCTAATTTAAATGTTAAAAGAACTATAAAAGCATATACTACTGGAAATATTGTTTTAGTAACTCCATTGCTGTATAATCCGGTATTAGGAGATACATTTGTAGTATACAGAGGCTGCAACCGTAGTTTAACAGACTGCGCTAATAAATTTAGTAATTCGGTTAATTTTGGCGGAAAGCCTTATATACCAGTAACAGAAACGGTGTATTAATGTTAGATAAAGATTATATTTTAACACACGAGGATGAATTAAGAGAGGCTGTAATTGTAGAGGCTCGTAAGTGGTTAGGAGCCAATTATCACGTTATGGCTCAATTAAAATATAAAGCCTGCGATTGTATGACCCTCCTAATAGAAGTTTTTTCTGCTGTTGGCTTAATAGATTGGTTTAAAGCCCCTCATTACTCACCTGATTTTTTATTTCATAGAAGAGATGAAGTTTACTTAAATGGTCTTCTTGAAAGAAGTAGAAGAACAAATAAGTACGATAAGGGAAATATAATATTATATAAAATGGGAAGAATAGTTAGTCACTCGGCTATAATAGTTGATTATCCTCTTATAATACACGCCGCTGTTGAAAAAGGATGTATTTTAGATGATGCTGAGCAATCTTTTCTCAAAGATCATGAATTTTGTAAAATGTCATTATGGGAAGATAAATAATGGGCGGTTTATTTAAAAAGAAAAAAACTGAAGAGCCTATATCGAGAGAGGGGAATAGAGTTAATTCCCTTCAAATACAGCAATCCACCTATGGAGCCACTATACCCGTAGTTTACGGCACAACCAGAGTCGCCGGAAATATTATAGACTATGTAGACTTTACCCCAATAGCTCATACTAAAGTTACACAGCAAGCTGGAGGCGGCGGGGGCGGAAAAGGCGGCGGGGGCGGTAGTTCTACGGTAAGTGAAACAACCTACACATATAGAGCTAGATTTGTAATAGGCTTATGTATGGGAGCTATAGCTGGAATTGATAAAGTTTGGAAAGATAAAGAAGTAGTAACTTTATCTTCTTTAGGTTTGAGTTTCTTTCCAGGAAATACTTCACAATCTCCTTGGGGGGAGATGTTAACTAAGCATCCAGAAAGAGCTTTAAACTATAAATCATTAGCATACGTTGCCGGCAATTTAGACTTAGGAGATAACCCTTCATCCCCTAACTTTAACTTTGAGATTCAAGGAAAATTTATAATAGGTGGTGGAAAAAAAGATGCTAACCCGAAAGATGTAATATACGATCTATTAACCAACACCGTTCATGGATCCGGATTTCCTCAAGCTTATATTGACGATTTATCCGATTTTTCAAATTATTGTATAGCTAATGGATTCTTCATATCGCCAGTTTATGCTGAGCAGCAGCCTGCTCATCAAAGATTGAGTGACTTGGCTATAGCTACAAACTCGGCGTTTGTTTGGTCTCAAGGTAAATTAAAATTAGTACCGTTTGGAGATAAGGCAGTCACTGGAAATGATATAGTTTGGAGTCCTGATTTAGCTCCTGTTTATAATCTCACTGAAGATGATTTTCTTGAAACTCCTATGGTATGTAAAAGATCAATTCAAGCCGATGTCTACAACTCGATAAAATTAGAATTTTTAAACAGAGAACATAGCTATAACGTTGAAATAGTAGAAGTAAAAGATCAAGGTAATATCGAACTTTATGGAGAAAGACCCCGTACCCCTATAAAAGCTCATATGATTTGTGATCCACTAATTGCTAAAAAAGTGGCTCAAACTTTATTAGATAGAAGCGTGTCCTATAGAAACAGATACACATTTAAACTACCTATAAAATATATCTTATTAGAGCCAATGGATGTGGTAACTATTACTGATAACGTTTTAGGGTTAGATCAGGAATTAGTTAGAATTTTATCTATTAAAGAAAGCGGTTCAGATGAGTTAGAGGTAGAAGTTGAGGAAATGCAGTTAGGGTCTGCTACAGCGGCTCTTTATGATAACCAAAACACGGATAGAACACAAATAGACTATAACGCAGATCCTGGGGATGTTAATCCAGTTATAGTATTCGAGCCTCCTTTTGAATTATGTCAAACAGAGTTACAGGCTTGGATCGGTGTTTCAGGATCCAATGAATTTTGGGGCGGTGCTGAATTATGGATATCTGAGGATGATATTACATATAAACGTATTGGAAATATACTAAACCCCATAAGACAAGGTGTTACAACCGCTGAATGTCCGTTCTTTTCAGGAGATCCTGATACGACAAGTACCCTATCCGTGGATATGACAAGTAGCCAAGCAGTGTTATTATCAGGTACTCAGACTGACGTAGATAACTGGAATACATTATGCTACATGAATGGAGAATTCTTTGCATACAGGGATGCAACACTAACAGATGATTTCCAATACGACATAACTTATTTTCATAGAGGATTATATAAAACTATAGTCCAAACACACGCAGTAGGTAGCGATTTTGTTAGGGTAGATAGTACAACATTCTTCAAATATAATTTTAGAAAAGAAGATATAGGTAAAAATATATACGTAAAAGCAGCATCCTTTAACGTATTTAATAACGCTGTTCAAGATTTATCAGAATTAACTCCCACAGTTTATAGACTAGCTGGAACATCATTATCCAGTGTAGATATAGTAACTGTAGGAGATGTGGCTAACGATTTATCATCGGATGCATCTGTTAAAATACAAAAATATATAGACGATGCAAGCATAGCTGCAAAATCGAGCCAAAATAGATCAGTTGTAATTGTTAGGGTTCCGGAAGGGGATTTTAGGTGTAATAATCAGATAACTGTAAAGCCTAATGTTTCTTTAAGAGTAGACGGCATGTTGCATAATTATATGTCCAATATTTATAATCCATTAATTATATTCCAAGCCGGCAGCCATTGTGATAAATTACAAATTTGGGGTAATGGTAAATCTGGAGTAGTATTTGGAGAAACTGGAGAGTATTGCGATATGCAAATAGGAGATGTACGTCTCTTAAATATAGGTGAGCAGTATTCAGGGCAACCTCAAATTGGAGTTAAATTTACAGGCTATAATTTTACTTGCGACTCTATAGACGTTGATGGCGGAAATGTTGGTGTAGATTTTAATACCTGTTCTGATGTAAGGATAGATAAAATAATATCCTTTACAGCTTCAACAGCAATACGAATTACATCCGCATGTGAGCATATATTTGTATCTCAGCTAGACATAGACACAGCCAATTATTTAGCTATGCAGATTGATACGTGTAATGATATAGAACTTCCATCTGTAACCATATTTAACAATGATAATGAGGGAGGAGCTTTAACCTCTGGTTACGCCATAAAAGTTGGACAATACTCCGCAGCTGATATAGTTGAAAATATTAGAATGAATGCTCGAATTACGAATACAGGCGGAACTGCTGTTTATTTATCTAATATAGATGACGCTAAATTAGATTTTCAAATTAATAACGGAAATTTATATACAGGAAACACACACCCTATAGCTAATGGCATTGAATATGGAACTGGTATTGGAGATTCTGTTCATATAACTGCTGAAATAGAAGTAGCAACCAGCAAAATTGTGGGTAATATAACAGGACGGCTAACTGTTCACGACAATAATAAGACATATGAGAACAAAACTTATAAATACTTTGGCAAGAATACAGACAGCACTTACGATCTTCAAAAATTCTTAGATATTTTAGGAGGCGGGCATGTTGATGTTATAGCAGAACAGGATTATATTTATTTTAACGGTTCTTTGGATGTACCTTCAAATACTCACTTACATTTTAAATCCCCTGTTAAATTAGGATCTTATGGTCAGTTAAGAATTTATGGAAGTTTTTATGAATATCCTGACAACAACTTACCTAAAATTAGGCAAGATTTAACTGTAGGTGCTACAAGAATATATTGCGGCAGTCAAGCCGAATCATTAGCAAGTAATTATGCCGTAGGTAATAAGATTATTATAAGAGGTTTATCTGACGGAAATGGTAGAGCTATTGAGTATCAAGAATGTACAGTTACCGCTGTTAGCGCTGGTGGAAACTATATTGATGTGGCTGAACCACTGGAATATGCTTTTAAAATTCAATATCCCAATGGCGATTTTTATAATAATTATGGAGTAGTAGATTACACCTTCATAACTATAACAACATTTACTAAGCTAACAGGCAATGCTTCTCGTGGAGCTACTACAATAGCAGTAACTTCAACATCTGGATTTGCTGTAGATGACTATGTATTTTTTGGAGATGGTAAAACCCCCGCAGCAATTGCCGGAACTTCAAACAATACCTATAGGCATGAAGTTAATAAAATAATAGCCATAAATAGCTTAACTATAACTTTAGAAAATGCGCTAAGTCATGATTATGAAACTTCTTATAATGCCTATATTATGAAAATGAATATGGCTGAAAATGCTAGTATAGATGGAGCTATTGTAAACTATTCAGCAGAACCCTATGAATTTACAACAAATGCGTTTACTATAGCCTATGCTAAAAATTGCTGGATAAGCAATTGCGTAGTTGAAAATAAAGGAACTTACAAAAGCAAAGGGCACGGCTTCAGAATTGATAGGGCTATAAATTGTCATACATATAACTGCGCTGTTTACCCTCCGGGGTTTGTTGACGCCGCTGAGGGGTACGGGTTCACGTTTTATAGGTGTAATCACTGCTCGCATACTAACGCATATGCTAGGGGATGTAGACACTCATTCTTATTTTTTAGAGGCGCAAGTTTTAATAGATTTAATAATGTTACTTCTATTGATTGTCGTAAATCCGATATTGATTTTCACGGCGGGGACGAGTATGGAAATATAGTTGATGGTTTTACTATTGTTGGAGGAGATTCAACTCAAATAGTTGGAACAATGATTGAAGCTATTAAATTTGGAAATGAGAGCCACGTAGTAGGCGGTTATAATAATGTTGTTAAAAATGGAATAATTTCTGACTTTAAAGGTTACGGAATAACTTTTATACCACTATCTGCTAATAATATAGTAGAAAATGTAGTATTTAGAAATATTGATAGGTTTGTTAGGGTGGTAGATTCCCCAGCCAGCGGTTCTTTAACGGTCAATGATAACGTGATTAGAAGTTGTTTTGTAGACAGCGTTGTCACAGATTTAGGGAATATAGATTCCACATCTAGTGGAGGAAGCGGACAAATAGTAGAAGGCCTGGTAATTGAGAAATGTACCTTTAAAAATATAGCTACCTATTTTAAAGTATTTAAAAATACACTAAATTGTAGAATAATAAATAATACTTTCTTGGACGGAGTTAACAATGCTACTGATCCTTGGATTTTAAAAGCCGTTAATGCCGATAACTTGGTGGTAAAAAACAACTACATAGAAAAAGGCACACGTTTTGTATCTATTCAAGATTGCAGCGGTTTTAAATGTAAAGATAATACTTTAAAAGACTTTTACGATACTATTGTTTTAGATGATGTTTCTAATAATGATTTCTATGAATTTGATTATAATGAGTTTATAGGCTTTGATGAAACCTACGCTGCAACTGGTGGAGGTTCTACGGTTGGTAATATTACAAATAAACATCAAGCCCACATGGAAGCATTTGTTTCTACTAAACCCTTTCCTATCAATATCACCACCGTGCTTCCTGGGGATAATACAACCCCACTAATCTCAGAAGGCGATGAGATAATTGATTGGCAATACATACCTAAAAATGCCAGATGTAAATTAAGGATTGAAGTTTATGTACCTGCGGTTTATTGTAGTAATACCACTACTGGAATGTCTTTAGCATTATTTAAAGATTCAACCTGTATAGCAGCTAATCTTATAAGAATCCCCACATCTGGAGCAAGTAACGCTATGCCCCTAAGTATTTCAGCTATAGTAGATATAACAAGTAAAACCCCTATTTCACTAAAAGCTAGATTAGGTCCTAAAGATAGTACAGGAAGCCCTATAATAGTCGTGGGTGACAGATTTAACGGTTTAGCTAAGCCTATGTTTATTGTACAAGAAATAGCTTCAGGCTTTGAATCAGATCTAATTTTACAGGAAGATTTATCCGGGTTTGAATTAAATGAAGATAATGGATACACAAGATTGGAGTAATATATGGCTAATCAAAAGAAATCTCAGTATACTAGAAGAACACCAGTTTATAATGACGATGTTAGTTTTATAGATGACCCCTCTGGTACACCTGCGGATAGTAAAGAAACTATTCAAAAGTTAGTTAAAGCTGGAGTTTCCCAAGGAGCTTTAGCCAACTTTGTGGATGCCCTACTAACCGCAAACAAAATGCTGGGATCTGATGCTAATGGACTTTTAATAGCGGTTAGCAATATTATCAGTTCAACCGCCAACGGGGCATTAGCTTTGGATGCCGTGTTAAGTACAGGTTTATCCGCATCATTTGGAATCTTAGTTGTTGCTTGTACTACAGATAACGTAACAGCAGTGTATAGAGTAGAAAATCAGACATTGGTAGCAATATCCGCTCACGCTAATTTTAGTATAGTAAAGGATACCGGCTCAAAGTATAATGTATATTGGGAGACAGATCAATTTAAGGTTCAAAATAAGATAACGGGTACGAAAACTATAAAAGTAGGATTTTTCGGAGTATAATATTATGAGTTTACAAGCAGGTCAAAAAGTAATACTACATGCAGAATTTAGAGATAGGGATGATAATCTATTTGATCCTATAGAAAAAAGCATTAAAATTATACACCCTAACGAAATAACTATTATAGAAACCCTTACTACGGATATAACTAAAGTCAGTACAGGAATTTATGAGAGGGTGTACACCCTTCCTACTGGATATGATTATATATTTCATGAATGGACTGGAAAAGATGATGATAATGTTGTGGATTTAAAAAGACAACAAATAGACATAAATTACGTATAAAAAGGAGATTAAATTATGGCAATTACAATGAATGGTAAAATAGCCAACGCTGGAAACCTTAGAATGATTGACGGTTTATTTAGAAACCAAACAGCCGGATATACGGCTTTGTATATGGGTTTTATTGAAGGGGGAACGCCTCTAGATGATACCAGTACATTGGCAGGTATAGACGAGGCAGAAGGCCTATTAAATTCCGGAAATAGATTAGATGTAACTTCTGCTTTTGGTAGTGCGGCTGCCTTAGACAGCGGCGTACCTACTATTAAAAACAGTGGAGCCATAAATACAGTTAACGCTACTGTAGCTGAAAATATAACAGGTTGGTTTATAACCAATGCTCAAACAGGCACTACTGGACTTATTTTAGCTTATGGTAATGTTTCTTCAGGCTCGTTAAATACAAACGTAGGAAGCCCTGTAACATTTGATGCTAATGCTATCACAATTACTGTAGACTAATGGTTAAAGATATTGACATATCTGTTGGTAATTACAACAATAGTATTCTTACTACAAAAGAGTATAATGAGATATCTCTATTATTACAAAAATACAGCAATATCTCCCTAACCGTAGAAGAATATACCCTCGTAGTTAAACTGTTTAACTTAATATCTAGATTAACAGGTACAACGGAAATTAACTCTATAGTTAGTACACTATCTAAAATATTAGGGGAGCTTAGTAATTCTACAGATGTCACCTCTTATCCAAAAGTGTATGTTAATCTTGAAGCAGCTTTATCTGAAAATTCTAATATAGTAGCTAATGTTAAAACATTAGCTAAAATTTTGTCGATAATACAAAATAATACCAGCAGCAAAGCCCAGATAGGCACTCTTTCAAAAATAATATCAGCATTAAATAGTGTATCCTACACTACCGCCACTATTACAACTTTAACTAAAGTAGTGAGCAATTTAACCAGTGTATCAGCAGTTACAGCGTATGCCTATGTAGGAGCTGCTTGGAATATTTCAGCAGCGGTTCGTACACTTTCTTCTACAACATCATCTTTATATACTCTTTGTAAAATTATAACAAGTGTACAATCAGGAACAAGTATTCAGGCTGTTGTATCTGTACTATCTAAAATACTTTCTAGTTTAACTGGGAGCACTAGTTTAAATAGTTTTTTATACTCCGTGTCTAAAGTTAACTCTAATATCTCATCACATAGTTTATCTCAAAGTGAATTAAATACTATTTCAAAAATATTATCTCAGATTATAAGTAACAGCTCTATAAACGGTATCTTATACACCATAAGTAAGGTTAATTCTACAATTTCATCATCTACGTCAGCCACTAGTTCTGCTCGTATTCCATCAACAGAACCTTCCACTTATATTTTAGATGTTATAACCAATCTTGGTTATTCTGTTGATGTTATTTGTTCTTCTAGAAAAGTATCTTCAAGCAGTGTATATGCAGGTTTAATAACAGTTAATGCTCTTACAGATTATAAAGTAGCATGGGATACTGACGGTTTTATATCAGCAACATCTAACTTACATAACGCTGATGACACTGTGGCAGGAACCATTCAAACTCTAATAGTTGATGCTAACGTAGCAGCTGTGTGGAAAACTTGGTATGATAATAAAGGGACTGGAACTCTTTATGATTACACACAAAACGTAGATACAGCTTATCCTTTACTTGCAGTTGCTGGAACTACAAAAGCAACGTTAAAAACTTTTGATGGAACACACGTTGCCCCTTATTTTGTAAATGCATCTAGACACTGTTTATACTCAACTCAATCCGTTGGCGCACAACCTAGAACTATTATTTGTTTAGCTAGGGATTGGGAAAGAGGCACTTTTGTTGCAGGATCAAATACAGCGGTTCCAGTCATTTCAAAAAATATGACGAATAATAACATTGATTTTAGTAGTTGGGCAACTTTACTAGGAAGTTCTTCCGGTACTTTTGGAACATATCAATTGACTCAAGCTAGTGTAGCCTATCATTTAGATAATCTCCCAGGATCAACTGATTTTAAAATAGGCATAAATGGAGTATTTGAATCTCCAGTAGAAAACAGTAATACAACTTTTACAGGAACTAGAAATTTTCAACTTGGTTATAATTACGGCGCTGGTACTTCTGGTATGACCGGCTATCAACTAGAGTATATAATCATACCTGCAATAATCTCAGATTCTGATTTACAAACTATATACAATAACCAAAAAGCTAAATTCCAACCTAACAACTATTGGTTAGAATCTTTCAATTTAGTAGGATTACAACTCGCTTTCAGTTCAGCAAGAAAATTAATAAACTCAGCAGCTCCTGCGGCTCTAAGACAAAGAACAGGAGGCGGAGAGGTTGAAGTTAATTATGGAACAGATGGAATATTAGACCCAGCAATTTTACAATCAAATGCGGCTGGAGCTTCGTCCTATTTAGTTGGTTTATATAACTGTAACGGAGAATTAATAGGTCAAAGCTCTACAGGATCTCAGCCCTTGCTAACAAACGGTTTAGGGGTTCCTTATTACTTTAATAATAATAGACCTACAGGATATTGGTTAGGAACTAGCAGATATTTATTAACCCCCTCCTCGTATCTAGCTTCTGATTCTAGTTGGACAATGTTTTGTGTCTCAAAACACACTGGTTCTTATTCTGCTCAAGATTATTTTGCAGGACACTCTAATAACACTGTTATAGCAGGTTACATTCAAGCATCTAATACGCTGTATGGTGGTAAAATGGGAGCTTATGTTCAAAGTTCTACAACTTTGGTTAATGGTTATTTTAGGCCGAATTTAGTCGTTATTCAATATGATGGAACAAGTACGAATACAGTTAATTTTGCATTAAATGTTCCTGAATCATTAGAGGCAATTACCCCAGCAACGGCTACAACTGGCCCTGCTCAATTAAGAATAGGGGCAAGATATAACAATAATGATTGGATGCAGGGGTATATTACTGAATTTATTTTATTTAACAGAGCCTTAACTTTACAAGAAATACAAAACATAGCACAAAATATGGTAGATTTTTATGAATGTCGTAATACTAATCCCGCTGTGACTTCTGCTAGAAATATTCCAGCTAATCCAAAATTCTATTTTCACGCTCAAAAAGCTAAAAATGAATCACTGCCTGGAAATAATACAGACCCAACAATAAATATTTCTGACATATCTGGTTACAATACCGATGGAATTGCTGTTAATCCTTCTGGATTTAGCATTTCTAGCGGTTGGGCAGGAGATGGAACGATAGGAGATCCTTGTAGATTTGTTTTTGACGGTTCTGACGATTTTATTGCAATACCAAGCAGCGGTGTGTATAAGCCAACAGCTGCAATTACTATTTCTTGTTGGATTAAATTCCACGGAACTTCTTTAACTAACAGTAATTATTTTATATCTACCGATCCAACAGGAGGAGGTTTTGCATTAAGAACTGTAAACGCTAAACTAAGCGCAATGTTAAAATTTGGAGGAACAAGGCGATATATACAAGATACAAACGATATGAATCTAGATACTCTCTATCACATAATGTTAGTTTATGATGGAACCAATATGAAATTATATAGAGACAATGTAGAAGTAGCTACGGCAGCCTATGCTCCTAGTATTCAATACGGAACGGATAGTTTATTAGTTCTTGGCGGGGGTCTAGATGCAAATAATTCACCTTCCGGATCTAAAAATTGTTCTATTTACGATGCTAGAATTTATGATTATGCTTTTACAGAACTTCAAAGAGCGCAAGATTTTGCGGCTGGTATAGTATTCCCATAGGAGATTAAAACAATGGAACAAGTTTGGAATATATTTGACAAAGAAGAAGATTGCAAATTTATTAATGAGAAGTTATGGCAAGATATAGCACGACCGGATTTATGCAACCCTGATGGATTTATAACAACTAAAGCCTTTGATGAAGTAAAACATCCTTTATTAAATTTATGGGCGGTAGCTTTATTAGAGCATGAAGGAAGATATATAGATAGAATTTATGTTCATTCTCAATTCATTATTGTAAATCTTATTAACTGGTATAAAGTAAGAAATCTAGTCACAGAAGAACAAGAATATAACATAATAGAAAATTTGAATAAACACATCGGGAAAGAAATAGAAATTGATTTGGTTATTACTCCTCAGATCAAATCAGCTTCTAAAACCAGATCGCAAATGGAGGAGATAGGATTTTTTAGTGAAGTTGGAGACGTGTAAAATGATTGAGAACTTTTTAATCGATCTAATAAAAAACCCAGAATCGCTTGGATTGACAGTAGTTGGTGTTCTTGTTTTTATTATAATTTTTCAACAATTTTGGGTAAGAATTTTGGCTAAAGTTGACGATAAAATTAAAGAACATAAAGAAGAACAAGATAAAAAATGTGATGATTGCTCAAAATCTATTGATACTCGCTTCACTAAGATGGAGGAAAATCAAGATAAAAGTGCGAAACGCATTGAGGATAAAGTTGATAAGGTAGTTGAAAATATGACTACCGGATTTACTGGTATTACAAGTAGGATGGATAATTTACTAGAAAAGGTTGTAACTTCATTAGCAGCTTTACATAGGTAGGTGAAATAATGTATAAGTGTAAACACTTTGATATAAAAGAAATAGTTAGTAAAATAGTTTATGACTATTACACGCCTAGATACGGTGAAGATTTTATTTGGGGATTTTTTCAAGAACAAGCTCTTAAAGAATTAGATTTTATTCGAGAAGAGTGGGAAAGATATTTAAGTGGAATAACTAAATATAAATACGTCAGTAAAGCCATAGTAATAAATAATTGGTCTTTTGGAGGAGAGTTTACTCAAAGGGGTTTAAGATCTAATCTAGACCCTATGGTACGAGAGAAAGACATTCCTTACGTAAGTGCCCATTGTTTAGCGATAGGTTTTGATTTAGAGCCTGTAAATAAGTTATATACAGTATTTCATGCCTTTTTATGGGATTTAATGCTTAAGAGAAAATTAAAGTTTTTTAGACGATTAGAGTGCTTAAAAAGTGCTCCTACATGGGGGCATATTGATGGTATGAATACACCAGATGGTAAACCTGTAGAATTTACAGCTTAGGAGGCGTGTATGCTAATAGATACTTCAAAATTAGATCCAAAATTAACTTATCATTGTAATGAGATAGGTACATCAGATATAGCAAAAGTTCTTCAAGATTTACAACATAGAAACTATCCTGAATTAGATAAAAGTAAAATAGCATCTCATTCTTTCTTCATATTGAATAGAGGAACAGGGTGGAATGTTTGGGAAAACCATTTACAGTGGAAGGGTATAAGAGAATATTGTATAGAAGATTATGAAAGATATAACCTTAATGCGAGTAGAAAAAGAATTGAAATTCACCAATTCGATTTTAACATTGATGCTGCTGATTATTGGAGAGATAATAATCCTGGGTATTCAGTTCTGGATCTAGGAAAAATAGCAGCTAAAAGGCTTACTGGTATAAAATTAATAAATACTCCTGGTATGGTCTGCTCCGAATCTCTGGCAAACTGTGGTTTTAAAATTTGTAATAAGTTAAAATTAAAAGCAGAGTATGTAGCCCCCGTAGATTGGCAAATATTTTTTGACTGTATTTAGAGAAAGCCGAGGTTAGAGGACATGTCAAAGAAAAATAAACCGACAATTATAAAAATTGTCCAAATTAATGACGCTCATGTCCCTTTTCATGATGAGAAAACCTTCTCAGTGATTTACAAATTTTTAGAGTATTTTAAGCCACATCAATTAGTAATTCCTGGAGATTTTGTAGACTTTTATGAGCTATCTTGTTTTGATAAAAATCCTAAAAGGAAACTCTCATTACAAGATGAAATAGACAAAAGTTATCAAATATTGAAAACTCTAAAAGAATTAGTTAATGAGATTCACTTTATTCAGGGAAATCATGAAGAGCGTCTTAGAAAATTTTTATGGAAAAATCCTGAACTTAGTAGTTTAAAGTGTTTAGAAATTGATAAACTGCTTAATTTAGATTTATTAAAAATTAATTTTTATGAGCATGAGTATGTTTATAAATCATTAAGTTTTACTCACGGAGAAGTAGCTCGAAAATATAGTTCATACACAGCACGAGCTGAGCATGATAATTATGGATCGAATAGAAGTATAGGACATACTCATCGTTTAGGCAGCTACTTTAAAACAGATAAAAGAGGTACAACATCTTGTTATGAAGGCGGTTGTACTTGTATTTTAAATCCTGAATACATAAGCGGTACACCTAATTGGCAACAAGCTATAACAATATTTTATTTTAGGGATAATATGTTCTTTGCTCAGCAAATACCAATCCATAACAATCAATTTATATTTAATGGACGGATGTTCAAGTAAACCACCAGAACCTTTTAGACCCTTACTTTCATTGAGCAGTGGGGGTTTTTTATTTACTTTTACTGTTTTATATTGTATTATAAGTATAAACGTTATGGGTGAGTTGGATGATTAAGATTCGTGTCTTAAAAGATAAGTTACAAATATCTTTTAAATTTGATCTACAAATATTAGCGATAATAAAAGAGTTTCCCAATAGGTTCTTTAATACAGTAACCCAAGATTGGGAACTTCCTCTTGTATGTTATTATAAAATCATTCAAAAATTTGAAGATCAAAACTATAAATATATAGTGTATGGAGAACCTCCGACACAGGAAAATCAAGCGGCTTTTAATTATAGTTCAATTTTGAATTCTAATTTATTTTTACATCAACTTAATTTCTTAAATTGGGGTGATGGTAGAAACCTAATATTTTTAGGGGATGAGCAGGGATTAGGAAAAACTTTAAGTTCTTTAGCTTTTGCAGCTAAAAGAGAAAAGGAAAGAGGTTACTCTCACTGTCTTATAGTTGTTGGGGTTAATGGCTTAAAATATAACTGGCAAGAAGAAATTAAAACTCATATTAAAAATCTTGATTGCATTATTTTAGGAGAGCGAGAGATAACAAGAGGGCCTAATAAAGGTCAAATGAGGAATGGATCTGTTGAAGAACGTTTTGAAGATTTAGAAAGAATACCTGATGAGTTTTATTGGATAATAAATATAGAAACTTTTAGGGATAAAGAATTTGCAAAATTAGTGGAAAATTATTGTAAAAGAGATATAATTTCTATCGTCATTGCTGATGAATTGCATAGATGTAAATCGCCAACCGCAGCCCAGTCCAAAGGATTTTTAAGAACGATGCCTTGTAAGTGTAAAATAGCATTAACAGGAACTCCGTTATTAAATTCTCCTTTGGACATTTTTATTATAATAAAATGGCTCGAAGAAGAAAAAAACATTTGGACACGATTTAAAGATCATCATGTTATTTATGATAAGTTTGGACAAGTTATTGTCGGCTATAGGTATATGAATGAAATTAAGGAAAAATTAGATCGAGTAATGCTTAGACGTAAAAAAGAAGAAGTGCTCAATTTACCTCCTAAAATTAACTCTAACGAATATATAGAAATGACGCCTAGACAAGCTATGATTTATAAAGAGATAATAACAGATCTTAGACAAAATATAGATAAAATAATACTAAATCCTCATCCTTTATCTCAATTAACTAGATTAAGACAGTGTACAGGGCATACCGGATTATTAAGCTCTACAATTCACGAATCCGCTAAATTTATTAGACTTCACGAAATGGTGGAAGAAATTGTAGATAGTGGAGGTAAGGTTATAATCTATGATTGGTATAAAGAAATTATTGACTTATTGATGCCGGAATTAGCAAAGTATAATGCTTTATCTATTACAGGGGATACTAAAACAAATGAAAGGCAGCATTTTAAGAATTTATTTCAAGATGACGATAAGTATAAAATAATGTGCGGAACCATTAAAGCTTTAGGAACTGGCTACACACTCACTAGAGCTCAAGATGTTATATTTTTAAGTGATCCTTGGAATAGAGCTACGAAAGAGCAAGCGGAGGATAGATGCCACCGTATCGGTACAAAGGGAACTGTTAATATCAGAACATTTTTATGTATAGGTACTGCTGACATAAAAATAAATGATCTAGTTTATAAGAAAGGTGATTTGTCAGATATGTTAGTTGACGGAATGATAAAACCTGGATTTGAAAGAATGATGATACAATATATTTTAAGTTAGGAGTTAAAATGTTTTATTTAACAAAAGATATAAAAAGAATAAACCCTTATCGAGATGACTATAAACAGTTTGAAGATTATGATGAAACTAAGTTTTATGCTATTTTTTGTATCTGCACAGCCACTTATTTTGTTTTAGATATAAGGGGCGATTATTATGATTTTAGAGAATTGGATCAGAGATGTCATTGGTGGTTTTATCACTCAGAATATAGACATAAAACAGCTAAAGATGCTTTGATACACATTTTAACCCACGCAAGCCAACAAAGTTTAATGGAGTTTGATAATAAAGAAGAATTTATAGAATATATTAAAGAACAAGATAAAAGATATGATTACGAAAAAAATTATAGTGAATGTTTAAATTACTTATAGGAAAGGAGAACAAAATGGGATTTAATGAAAATTTAAGCGGGGCGGTTACTGGAAGGTTTCAACACATTGAACCTAACATAACCTCTGAACCCAGTTCAGAAGAAGGTACAGTAGAACAGACATCTACTTTAGATTTCTATGTTCAGTCTTTTTATGACGTAGATAAAAATGCGAAATATTTTGAAAAACAAGCCTCCACCCTAAAAACAAAGATAAAACAATTAATGGAAAAAGAGGGGCTTAAAGAGTATACAGTTAACGGAATAAAAGTAACGTACTCTGAGGTAATTACACCGGGATATGATTCTGAAAAGTTAATGACTATTTTAAAAGAGTCTTCACCAGAAGATTTACAGCAATTAGTTATCAAGACAACCGAATATGTAGATTTGACTGTTTTAGCTGAAGATATTTTATACCATAAAAAAATGGAGGCGGCTGTTTTAAAACCTGCTATGATTGAAAATAAGGTTAATAAGTTGTTAATTAAGAAATTAAAAGGAGGATCCAGTGCAGCAAGCAATAATAGTTGATTTGGATAACACGCTGTTTGATTCTAGGGTTTTAAATCAGTACCTTCCTGAGGATAAAAATTCTAGAGAAGGGTGGGATGAATTTCACAAACAGTATTGGAGATGTAAGCCTATTAGCTATATGTGTCAATTTTTATATGGTGCTAAGTATAATTATAAGATTATTTTTGTTACATCTAGAGAAGAAACAAAAGAAACTAGGAAAGTTACTGAGCTTGAGTTGAAAAAATGTAACATAAAAGATTTTATTTTATTGATGCGTCCTTATGAAAATTATGATTCTTCAGACGTGGTTAAACAAATGCTTTATGAGCAACACATTAAAAATAAATTTAATGTTCTTGTAGCCATGGATGATGATGAAAATGTTTTAAAAATGTGGCGCAAAAATGGTATAAATACATTAAAGTGTGAGTTTGGAGAATGTATAAAGTAACTTGTAACCAAGATGGATTAACTTTTAGTAAACAAACAAATCCGCAAGAATTAAGATCCTTTTGTAAAACTATAGGAAAATGTGAGAGGAACCTTAGATGTTTTTGCGTAAAACAACTTCAAGAAACCAATGAAGTTCATTGTAGTATGCTTTATTATTTTATAGAAGCTTATGATAAAGAGATGAAAAAATTACAACAAAAGAAAGGTAATAAAAATGGATAAAACAGAAATTAATTTTGAAACAGGTGTGTCTTTTGAACTCGGCGGGGTTTGGTATAAATTATCTGGAGGGTTTAAAAAAGAGGTCCAATCTGATATACTGGATAGTGAGTTCAACAAAATGAGAGATTTTGTTAATACTAAAATAAATGAAGAACAAGAAGCGATTTATAAAGGATACCAAGAATCTTTAAAACCAAAAAATCCACCTGTTCAACCTAACCAACAAATAAACTACTAATCCCTCCTCCCAAACGTAGCTCTTAATTGAGCTTTTTTCTTGTTTAAATCGTTTTTAACGGGGTTAAAAATTTCAATATATACTTTGATACCTAAATAACTTTTTAAACCCCTTAACGATTAACAGCAACTTATCAGGTTTAACATTTTAATTGTTTACACGTTTAAATTTATATAATATACTGAACAAGTGAGGTTTTAAAAAATACATACAGCTAAAAGAAGAATTATTCTACAAAATCTTCCTCTTTAGACGTTAGCTGTTATGTTAACCTCACAATCTAAAGAGGATTTCCTTTTTTGTTTGTATGGTTAAGTGTTCTGGGAGTTATAAATGGATCAACCGAATTATTATGCGATTATACCTGCCTCTGTCAGATATGATAAAAATCTAACAGAAGGAGCTAAATTATTATACGGAGAAATAACAGCCCTAGCTAATCAACAGGGATTTTGTTTTGCTTCTAATAGATATCTTTCTAAAATATATGATGTTAGTAAAGATACTATAACAAGATGGATAGGACAGCTTGAGAAACAAAACTATATTATTTCAGAGATAGTAAGGGATCCCGAAACTAAAGAAGTTATTCAACGTAAAATATTTTTAGCAGAAACGATACCTACCTGCAAAAATACGGATACCCCTACCGGTAAAAATACGGATACCCCTACCTGCAAAAATACGGAGTATAATAATACAAGTGTTAATACTACAAGTGGGAATAGCGACCCCCCAAAAAAACTACATAGATTTGATAGTGAGAGAAAAAATTTAGAAAATGTTATTTTAGATTTAGGTAAATTAAAACCAATTAAACCAGATTTACAGAAAATGGTTCTCAAATATACCCCAGATAATAATTTAGCAGAATGGATATTGGAATTTTTAGAGCATTATAAACAGTTAAATAAGGGTTATCCGTCTCCTATAAGTTTTAATTCAATGTTAGAAAAATTAACAGCTATGTCTGCTCACTATAAAAAACCAGCAATTGATATAGTTAAGGGAACTATAGAACGAAATTGGAAAAGTTTTTTCGTAGATGAGGAGTTTGTTAAGGGAGGTCAAAATAGACCGTTAGACCCGTCAGATAGGGGCTTAGACAAAGATAAAGTATTACATCACGCAAAATTAAGAGAAAATAAAGACGAGTGGGATGCTTATTTAAAGGCTAATACGGTTAGCGAGGAATTTTAGTAGTGTCAGATTATAAATTTGAAAAAGAGTTATGCTGGTATAAGGATATTTGTACAGACTTCAATACAGAAGCTTGTAGAAATGGTTGCCTAAGACATTTAGAAATGTTTTATCTGATGAATAATGCTTTGATACCAGAAAAGCTACAAAAGGTTCATAAAGTAACTCCATCAACAGAAGATTTAGAAGCTTTTAGACTATTAGCCGATATAAAAACCAATATATTAGATTTTGTGGAGAGTGGAAAGAGTTTATATTTATTTTCAGAAAATTGCGGAAATGGTAAAACTACTTGGGCTATAAAACTTTTACAGAGTTATTTTGATAAGATATGGTATGGAAACAGGTTTAAAACAAGAGGTTTATTTGTTAATTTATCTACGTTTTTAATCGACTTAAGAAAAAGTATAGCTAAAAGAGGGGAGTCGGACGAAAATATTGAAGAATTAATTTATGACGTAGATTTAGTTATTTGGGATGATATAGGTTCTGGTAATTTAAAAGACTTCGATTTTTTAAATATAATGGGTATCTTGGATTATAGAATATCCAGAGGTTTAAGTAACATTTACACAAGCAACCTAACAGAGCCAAAATTGTTAGAAGCTTTAGGTCAAAAGTTGTTTAGTAGAATATACAATTATTCGGTAAAAGTAGAGTTAAAAGGATTAGATAGGAGAAGAGTATGTTAGATCAACAAAAAGTAGAGAGTGTAAAAAGTTTTTTAAGAAGCTGTGCTTGTGTTGGAATTCATGATATGGGCGTAAATAATATACCTACAGAGGTTTTAGACCCTTGTGTGAAATGTTTAGATAATACAGATTTTGATATATTTTTAGAGTATAATACTCTTGCAGAAGTAATTACTATGTTCTTTTTTATGGGTTATTTATTAAAGGTAGAACAAGATAGATTCGATTTAGATAGGCTATATAGTCAACCAGTTGATTAAAGGAGGTATAAATGTATTTAGGTTGGAATTTACAGGATAAAATGCTATTTGCGGCAAACTCAGAGGAGTTTGAAAAAAGAATGCCCATTGTTCAGGCGTTTGTAAAATTAGGATATTTTCAAGGAAAAAACTTCCCTGTATTTTATGCAGAAATCCACAGGTTATGTCCTTGTGATACTGCTACTTTACAAATTTCAAAAGAGAATGAAGATTTGATGGAAAAAATGAAATCTGAAATTTTGAGAACTCTCGTAGAAACAATAGGAACATCTTACTATTTCATTGATAGTAAAGATCCTAACTCCATAATAAGGTTTATAGATTTTGGAGATGCTGAGGGAGCATATTCAGGAACTCGTTTTATAACTATACCGACAACAGAAAAGTTAGATTTGAATAGGAAGTAGAAATGATTCAATCTCAGATTCTCAACTACGTATTAAAGTCCAAGAAATTTAGTTTCTTGACTATAAACAATTTTACAGTGGAGTATTTTGATTTATATGAAGAAGAATATAAATTTATCGTACTTCACTATAAAAAATATGGAAATGTTCCTGACAAGGCAACATTTGAAACTAAATTTCCAGAATTCATTTGGATAGAGGTCGCAGAATCTGAGGATTTTTTAGCTACAGCTTTAAAAACTGATAAGTTATTTAACGAAACTTCTCCTGCATTGAATAACTATATTAAAAAGACAGTTGAAAAAAGAGAAGATGCTCAGGAGGCTCATTGGGAGTTAAGAACTAAAATAAATCAATTAAGTTGTAATATCTCAATCCCTGTTAAAGATTTAGCTCAAGATGCTGAGGAGCGTTATACTTTATGTGTTACTAAAAAAGATGTAGCCAATGACCAGTTAATTAAAACCAATTTACAAGAATTGAATGATTTAATCTATGGTTGGTTAAGGGGTGAGGATTTAATAATATTTCAAGCCCGTCCAAACCAAGGAAAATCTTGGATAGGAGGTAAGTGCGCTTTAGATGCGTGGTTAAATGGCGAAAATGTTGGGGTATTTACAGGAGAGATGTCTCACAATTCTGTATTTTATAGAATAGATACATTGTATGGACACTTCTCCAATACAGCTTTAAAATTAGGAACTTTGAGAGATATTGAGGGGTATAAGACATATATTGAAAATTTAAAAGAGCGTAAAAATAGATTCATAAGCGTAGACAGAAAAGCTTTTGACAATAGAGCAACGGTTACGAAGTTTGAAGCTATTATAGAAAAGTATGAATTAAACCTACTTCTTATAGACCAATTGTCATTTGTTATGGACGAGCGACGGCAGAAGGGTGAGCAACGAAAAGATGAGTTAGGTCATATAACAGATGACCTGTTAAATTTATCAATTCGCTACGGTATACCTATAATCGCTATTAACCAATCTAAACGGGGAAGTACGAAAACTGATAAAGAAAAGAATGCAGAGATTGATGATTTGGCGGAATCAGATCAAATAGGTCAAAATGCTACACGGGTGATATCTATTAGACAAACTGGTGAAGGTTTAGAGCTTTATAAAGCTAAGGATAGACACTTTGGTAAAGTCGGAGAATCAGTGGTTTATAGATGGAATATTGATGCAGGAGATTTTGAGTATATTCCTGGATCAAAAGATAGAGAAGTGGCAGTTAGACAGCGAGGAGATATAAAACACGGAACTGATGCTTTTTAGGAGGAACTATGAAGAAGTTTTTGAAAAATAAAAAATGTAAAGATTGTGGGCAGAAGAATTTGGAAACGTATGGTTATCTACCTACTGGCCCAAAAGGAATTAGATGTTCAAGTTGTAAAAGTACAAGGTTAGAAGAGGCAAAATGATTAAAGTAGGAAATGCTCAAATACTTACTCCTCTAATTGATATAATTACGGAGCTGAAGACTCAACTATCTGCGGCTGGGGTGGAGCGTTTTTATAAAATAAAAGAGTTACACTCTGATGTAATGGTATCTTGTCCTAACCATGCTTCAAAAAGAACTGGAGAGATTGGACAAGAAAGTAAACCTTCTTGCGGTATCTCAAAGGTTGAAAAAAATGGATTACCGGCAGGCTATGTAAACTGTTTTTCTTGCGGGTATAAAGTACCTCTGTCCGAAATGATTAGCCATTGTTTTGGGCATGATGATGTTGGACGTTTTGGGGTAAATTGGTTATTAGATAATTTTGTTAGTATTGAATCTGATAATAGGGTTCCTTTGCAGTTAGTTCCTGAACGTCAATTTATGCCAAAAGAGAAGAAACAAATTAATTATGTCACTGAAGAGGAATTAGATTCATATAGATTTACCCATCCTTATATGTACAAAAGAAAACTAACCGATGAAATTATAGAAAAATTTGATATTGGTTATGATAAGAATACAAACTGTGTTACTTTTCCAGTCTGGGATGAAAAGGGAAATTGTTTATTTATAGCTAGAAGAAGCGTTGTGAGTAAATTTTTTAATTATCCTGAAAATGTAGATAAACCTTTGTATGGACTACATTTTATTCCTAAGAATGTAGAGTGTGTAATAGTAACTGAATCCATAATTAATGCTTTAACGTGCTGGGTTTACGGACATCCTGCAATAGCTTTAATTGGTACTGGATCTTTTGCACAAATGGAAATGCTTAATAAGAGTCATATTAGGAAATTTATTTTAGCATTAGATCCAGATGAAGCCGGTTATAAGGGCACACTACGCATTAGAAATAAAATTGATAAAAGAAAAGTATTAACTGAATTTGAAATTCCTATAGGAAAAGACGTAAATGATTTAAGTAAAGAGGAATTTGAAAGTTTACCAGAGTATTATTTAACACAGCTAACTAATGATGAGTATAAGAAATTAGCAGATAAGACGAAAAACGGAGCTAGGTAGGTGGATTCTTGTAGTATGCCCTGTGGAAAATATAAAAAAGCAATTAGTAGGATTGATACCTTACAAAAAGAACTTGATATTTTAAAAATTAAAATAAAATCTTGTGCTATGTGCCAAGTTAGACAAAAACTTGATGAACAGGATAGAAAAAAATTAGAAGAAAACAGTGTAAATACTGTTACTGATTGAATTTAAAAAGTTTACAAAAAGTTATTTACTTTTATTGTTTTATATGTTAGTATATTTTTACTTCAATAAATAAATAACATTTTGATTGATAGTTAATAGGTAAAAAGGAGTTATAAAAAATGTCTCACGGATTTGAAACAGACTCAGATACAATGTTTTCTGTAAGGAAACGTCCGTGGCACCAGTTTGGATCTATTATTGAAGATGCGCCTTCAATAGAAGATGGAATTAAATTAGCTGGGCTGGATTGGCAGGTAAAGTTAGATGATTTAGTTACCCCAGATGGTATTAAAGTATCTCACAAAGCTGCATACAGAGAACTTGATGGAAACAAACGTATTTTAGGAGTAGTGGGAGGTAACTATGTACCTCTTCAAAACATAGAAGCGTTTGAGTGGTTCCAACCTTATTTAGAAGCCGGTATGGTTTCTTTAGAAACAGCGGGTTGTTTATTTGGCGGTAAAAAAGTTTTTATACTTGCTAAAATAAATCAAGAAGTATTAGCTGTTTCAGATAATGATATAATCGAAAGATTTGTTCTTTTATCAAATAGTCATGATGGAACAACATCGGCAAGAGTAGGGTTTACGCCAGTTAGGGTAGTATGTAACAATACACTTAAAATGGCTGAAGAACACGAATTAAGTCAATTAATTAGAGTTCGACATACATCTAAGATATTGGATAACCTTCAAGAACTTAGAAATATTATGGATATAGTTAATATTAACTTTAAGACCACAGTCGAGCATTATAAATGTTTGTACTATACAGATATTAATAGCGCTGACTTGGAAAAATATGTTCAACAAGTCTTTTCAGTTAAAGCTTATGATAAGATGTTTGAAGATCAAAACCTTGATGAACAAGAACAAATTGAACAAGCTCGTACAAAGTTATTAAACAGGGTTGAGGAAATTTTTGACTTAGATCCTGCCAGAGGAACTATGTGGGGCGCCTATAATGCGGTACAGGGCTATTTACAGCATCATAGGGGGAATGAAAAAACATCAGAAGATTCAAGATATAATAATCTATGGTTTGGAGATAGCGAAAGGCTTAATAGAAAAGCCTTACAGGTTGCATTGGACTTAGCCGATTAGTGCTTATGGTTTTAAGGATACAGACAGCAAACTTCTGTTTATTTATTTCTACCATTTGGAATATGACAAACAACAAAATGTATCCTGTTATTTTTAAAACAATTAGGAATACGAACAGCAAAAAATTCTAAAAACCTGACTGAAAACTGGGAAATAAGAAAAGTATTCCGAAAATAATTTTAAGAGTGCTTGCAGCAAAAAAATTAATTTTTAATCACTTTTTTTGGGAAAAAGCAAAGATGAAAATAAAGGCACTCTGATAAAAAACAATTATAAGGATAGTCACAGCAAACAAAGATATGTTGTAGGTTCGACTCCTATGATACACGCCTTAGTGTATTTAGCTCAATGGCAGAGCAATCGTCAGATACTATCCTGTTCAAATTTAATTTAAGAATACTTGCAGCAAATTTTTAGCTTACGTTTGTCTAATCACAAAAGGTCGTTGGTTCGAGTCCAACCTTATATCGAAAGATATATGTAGCTCAGTTGGTAGAGTTAATAGCAAAAAAGGTATTCTGTATAAATTTTATAAGATTACATACAGCAACATTTTTGGTTGAAGGGAACGCCTAAGAACGTGAACGAGCAGGTTCAAACCCTGCAAGGTAGTCTGGAATATACTAAGAGAGGACGTGTTTTATGAGTATGTTATTAAGAGCTATGACAAGAATGAATAGCCACACAGCTAATGGAGCTGTGACTAATTCTACAACCTTAAACCCTGTTTTGGATTTATTTTATTTATCAGGGGCTTCGAGAGGTTTGTCCGAAGCTGATATTATAGGAAAGTTTTCACTGGCTTATAATACAGATAAAGAGTTGACTATGAGGTTGCTATTTTGGGCAGGTGACATAAGAGAAGGATCTGGGCAGAGAAGGTTTTTCAGAATTTGCTTAAACTGGTTATGGAATACTTATCCTGAAACTGTATTGGCAAATATAGAAAATGTACCTTTCTTTAATCGGTTTGATAGCTTATTTACTATAAAGCATCCTAAGGTGTATGAGTATTTATACGCTAAACTTAAAGCTAAGGATGGTTTAGCTGGTAAATGGATGCCTCGTAAAAAACAATATAATAATTTTGGGGATGCCTTCAGACGTCATTTTAAAATGAGTTTGAAATATTACAGACAGCTTATTGTTGAAGCTACTAACGTAGTTGAAAATAAGATGTGTGTCAGAGAGTGGGGCGCTATAAACTATAGCCACGTTCCTAGCAGGGCATTTAAAAATTATAGAAAAGCTTTTAAGAAAAGAGATGAAGCTAGATTCGATGCTTTCATATCTAAAGTAAATAAAGGCGAAGCTAAAATTAATGCCAAAGCTATTTTTCCTCATGATATTGTTAAAGAGTATATGAATAATAGACGGGCTAATATTAAAGGGGCTGTAAACGCCCAATGGAGTAATTTACCTAATTTAGTCAAAACAAATGAAAAAATACTTCCCGTTTCTGACGTATCAGAATCAATGTATGATTCTTTAGGAAGTATTCATATTTCAATAGCTTTAGGAATTTATTTCAGCGAAAGAAATGAAGGTGTATTTAAAGATCACTTTATTACTTTTAGCGAAAAACCTCAAATACATAAATTAACCGGAACCGTTTGTGATAGAATAGATCAAATGGGCAAGTTGATAGGATACAACACGGACTTAGAAAAGGTATTTGTAGTTCTTTTGAATGCAGCGACTTCACAAAATTTATCTCAGGAAGATATGCCTGATAAAATATTATTGATTTCTGATATGGAATTTGATAGTTGTTGCAGAAATAGAAGTAAGAGTAATTTTGAAAATATAGAAGAGTTATATAGAAGACACGGTTATAAGAGACCTGATATGATATTTTGGAATCTTAGAGCTAATAATACTTCTAACTTCCCGGTTCAAATACACGAAAGTGGAACAGCTTTAGTGTCTGGTTACTCCCCTAACGTATTAAAAAACGTTATGAGTGGAGCTTTAAATCCTGAGCAGGTTATGCTCAAAACATTAAACGATGAAAGATATAACGTAGTTAAAATTTAATAGATAGTAAAGGTAAGTGTTTAGGAAAGCGAGGATTAACTGTGGTAAGAGTAGCACGTGGAGATGCTGAGCATTATAAGTCTTTTGATTATGATTATTTTCAGCTAAAGCAGCATAATGACGCTGCCGAAGTAAGGTTGCTGTATAATGATCCTGAAGAAATTCAGTATGATGCTGTGCATAAAGTAGTTATAGACCCTACTACTAAAAAAGAAAAATGGGTGGATTGTTTAAGAACACATACTGATCCTGTAGATATGTGTCCACTTTGTCAGTCAGGAATGCCTGTTCAATTAAGGTTATTTTTACAGCTTTTTGTAATAAATAAATTAGTTGGAGCAGATGTTTTACCTGTAAACAGACCCGCAATTTTTGAAAGAGGAAAAGGATACGGTGATGTTGTAAGCACTGGTATTAGAAGAGCGAAACTTCCTCTGGTAGCTAACATATTTGAAATTGTTAGAAGTGGCGCTGCGAATAGTAAAGAAACAACATACCCATTAACTTTACTGCCTGCAGATAAACCAGATACCACTACTTTAGAAGATTGTGGAGAACCTGTAGAAAGAGAAAAACTTATTCTAGTCAAGACAGCCGATGAGATGAATTTTTATCTCCAGCACGGTTATTTTGAAAACAATGATGCTGAGCAGGGAGCTGGTTCTCAACCGCCAGTCCAGAGGAGAATGTCAGCAAACAGGCAAGCGCCATCGTCGTATTAGGGTAAGAACAGTCGGAGATAATTTATGGGCTTCATGCAAGTTCCTAGTAATCGTTTTACTAGGGAGGAAATAGCTAGGATGTCAAATAGAATAAATGCCAAGGCTAAACCTGTAATAACAGGAAGTCGTAAAACTGGTAATACGCTAATTGACAGAATAAACAACATTATCAGCTATGTTGATAAAGTATTTCCGAACAAAACGGAATATGAGCTAATCAAATCCGCAGAACAACTTGAAGCCTATATTGACAAGGCTATTAGTGCAGGGCTTTACGCTTTTGACTCTGAAACTAGTAGCCTTGATCCCTTATCTTGTGACGTAGCCGGTTTTAGTTTATATGTCAAGGGGCAGAAGCCAGCTTATGTTCCTATAGGACATATAAACTATATAACCGGCGAAATGTTAGATAATCAAATGCCCGTTGAGATAGTAAAAGAACAATTAATTCGTTTACTTGATACGCCAGTCATTATGCACAATGCTAAATTTGATATTCGTGTTATTAGAAATAAATATGGTATAGACTTATCTCAGAGTTTATATTGGGATACAATGATTGCGGCGCATTTATTAAACGAATTTGATAGAAAAAGTTTGAAGTGGCAGTGGAATAATTATTGTTGTAAAAATCCAGATGAAAAATCTATGGACTATGATACACTATTTGACGGTCTTCCGTTTACTCAGATTCCTATACACGCTGGTTATTTATATGCTGCTAAAGATACTAAAATGACTTTTGATCTTTTCGAGTTTCAACAACCCTTTTTAGTAGAGGAAGCTGCTGAATGTAAGCGTCAAAAATTAGAAAAATTAGCTAAATTATTTCATGAAGTTGAAATGCCCTTAATAGGGGTAACGGCTGAGATGGAAGATAATGGTATTAGTTTAGATTTAAAGATAGCTGAGGAATTATCTATTGACTATCATGCTAAATTAAAAAAGGCTGAGGAGGAGTTTTATCAGGCTTGTAATATACACAGTAAACAAATATCTGAGTTTAAATTAAAAAATCCTAAGCATGGTTTAGAGTTAAAAATAAATTATAATAGTCCTAAACAGATTGCTACTTTGATTTATGATGTGCTTAAAATAGATCCACCGGATAAAAAAGAACCGAGAGGGACTGGGGAAGAGATTCTGAAAAAAGTTAATAATCCTGTAGCTAAGTGTATATTGGAATGTAGAACAATAGCTAAATTATTAGGAACTTATATTGATAAACTTCCTGGAGAGTTACATCCTAAAGATAGTAGAATTCATGCTAACTTTAACCAAGTGGGAACAGATACTGGTAGGTATAGTTCTGATGATCCTAATTTACAAAATATTCCTTCAAAAGATAAAAAAATTAGAACTATGTTTATTCCATCATTAAACTGTTATTTGATCTCTTGTGACTTTTCACAACAAGAACCAAGAGTACTGGCTCATTTTAGTCAAGATGAAACTCTCATAGAAGCCTACATACAAGGTAAAGATATTTATGCGTTTATGGGAGAAAAAGTATTTAAGGTAGCTTACGAGGATTGTTTAGAAAAACGAGCAGATGGTACTACTAACCCAGAGGGTAAAGTTCGTAGAGATAAAATGAAGGTAATAGTTTTAGCTTTAATGTATGGTTTAGAGTTGAAATCCTTATCTGAAAGTTTAAAAGTAACTATAGATGAAGCCAGAAAAATTAAAGAATCATTCTTTAAAGCTTTCCCTAAAGTTAAAATTTGGATTGATAAGCTATTAGATGATGCTCACAAGAACGGGTATGTTGAAACAGCTTGGGGCAGAAAAAGAAGATTACCCGATATGTTATTGCCAACATATGAGTTTAGTTATATAGAAGGTAAAAGAAAAGATTTTGATCCTTTGTTTGATTCTTTAATGGAGAACAGTGATAATATTTCAACAGAAGTGGATCCTTATTTGATAGATAAATACACAAATGCTCTAGTTAAAGCTCGTGGTTTTAAAGAAGTGAATAATATTAAAGAGTCAGCTAAAGCCGAGGGTATAAAAATTAAAGACAATTCTTTTGTAATAGGTAGAGCAGAAAGGCAGTCAAGAAATAGTCCTATTCAAGGTAGTTCAGGCGATATGGTTAAAAATGCTATGGTTCGTTTGAGCAATTTAAAAATTCAAGAAAGATGGATAGATCAAGGCAAATTAACAAATGTAGTAGAGCTTGAGGTTTATAAATTAGCTAAAGAATTTAAACAATTAGGTGGAAAAGTATTATTACAGATTCACGATGAATTAATTTGTGAGGCTCCGCAAGAACACGCAAAACGTGTTGCCGAAATAGTTTCTCAAGTTATGATTAAATCAGCATCCTTGGTAATCACTGTTCCGATGAAAAGTGATATTGAGATATTAGATCGTTGGAATGGGAGTAAGGTAGCATGAGTATAATTTTATATTTTGCAGGCAAACAGTGTGAAGAGGCTATTGAACATATCCGAAATAAAGGCGGGCATAAGCTATATAGTCAATACACTGAGCGTAAAGATATTGAAGTATGGAAAGATAAATATTTAAGTCCTAATAATAATTTACTGATTGATAGCGGGGCTTTTACGGCCCACACAAAAAATAAAGCTATTGATGTAAATGAGTATATTGGATATATAAATTCTTTTACTTCTCCTGATGTGTTTTTTGTTCAATTAGACCACATACCTGGAATATTTGGTATGCCGAGAACTAAAGAACATGTTACTGAATCTGCTGAAAAAAGTTGGGAAAATTTTATCTACATGGTTGATAAAGTAAATCGTCCAGACAGGTTGTTACCCGTGTTTCACTTAGGAGAAGACTTAAAATATTTAGAGCGAATTCTTAATACTCAATTTAATGGAAAGTATTTAGATTATATAGGTTTTGGGGGTTTAAGTATTCGGTCAAATAGGGATAGAGATGTTCATTTAGAGAGGGCTAAGCGGGTTGTTAAGGGTAGTAAAAACCCTAATGTTAAGGTTCACGCCTTTGGTGTAACAACTTTTAAACTATTAGAGAAATACCCTTTTTATAGCTGTGATTCTTCCACTTGGATACAAAATTCAACAATGGGTTCTATAATAACCCCTAAAGGTGGATTTGTTGTAAGTGATACTAGAATTAAAGACCCAGCACACGTTTGTAATATGCCTAAAGAAGTTTATATTGCTCTTGAAAACTATGTTAATTCTTTAGGTTTTGATTTATGTAAGTTAAGAAAAGACTATAAAGAAAGATTAAAATTCGATATTGAATACTATATAAACAGAGCGAAGAAGTTTAAATACAATACAGAGTTAAGTAATAGACCAAGATTTGTAACGGAGGTACACAATGTACAAAATTAGAAAAACTTTTGAGGTAGCCGGGAGTCATAAATTAGATTTAAATTATGAAAGTAAGTGCCAAAATCAACATGGACATAATTGGCTCATTACTGTTGAAATATCCTCAGCATATTTAGACCAAAACGGTATGGTTATAGATTTTGTGAAACTAAAGGATATGTTTCAAAGTAGAGTTCATAGTGTTTTAGACCACAAGCACTTAAATGAAGTGGTAGACTTTAATCCTACCGCAGAAAATTTAGCGCATTGGGTTTTAGATGCTATAAATCAAGAATTAACTATAGGTGGTTACACTCCTATAAGATGCACAAGAGTTATAGTTCAGGAATCAAACAATAACGAGGCAGAGTATTCGCTATGATAGAAATTAAAAAACAAGAAAACGGTAAATGGAAAGTGGAATGTGATTGTGGTTTATTGGAGTATGAAACAGAACAAGAGCCACAGGGTTGTATAAGATGTAGATACTGCGGAAGTAAGAGTTGCGGAGAATAGTATGAAGGTTGTTGAGATTTTTAAGTCTATAGAAGGTGAAGGCAAAAGAATGGGGTATATGACCACATTCATTAGACTAGCTGGTTGCAATTTAAGATGTAGCTATTGCGATACAAAATACGCTCAAACGGGTTATGATGCAGTTGAGATGGATCCAGCTGATATTGCAAGTAAAATAGAAACAGACTGTGTAACTGTTACCGGAGGTGAGCCTTTGATTCATCCTGATATGGAAACACTGCTTGCATATTTGATGGAGACAAATAAGTTTACTAATATTGAAACAAACGGCAGCGTTGATTTACGTCCATTCAAACTACTCAAAGAAAAACTTAGCCGCAATAAATACTTTTTTACTATGGATGTGAAATGTCCTTCAAGTGGCATGACCGATAAAATGCTATTAGATAATTTAGAGTTATTAGATGAATTGGATGTAATTAAATTTGTTGTGGGTAGCCAAGTCGATTTAGATTATGCTAAGGGAATAATTCAAAATTATCCTATAAAAGCTGTGCCATATATTAGTCCTGTATTTGGTTTTTATCCTGCCCTTGTGGTTGATTATATTAAAGAGCATAATTTGCCAGCTGTTTTTCAGCTTCAGTTACATAAATATGTTTGGGATCCTAATAAGAGGGGTGTGTAATGGGTAAGATTATTTTTGTTCCTATTGAACGAATAGATCGACGCTATAGCAATCAGTGGTTTGATTGGTTTATACAAAGTTTTGAGCGTCTTGGTAAAGAGGTATTAACTGTAGGATCTACAGATTTAAAAGAAATAAAAGTAGGTCAATTTTTAGATGTATATGATACTAATGTCTACAAATTAGGTCAATTGCAAGAAATTATTGAATTACTTAAAGTCCATAATGATATTGATTGTATCTTTTTTATGGACTACTGGTTCCCAGGCGTTGAGGCGTTAGCCTACATTAGAGATAATGCCCGTATGAATTTTAGAATTAAAGGCATGTTACATGCCGGAACTTATGATGATTTTGATTTTATCACTCAAAATGGATGTGGAGTATGGGGGGAACATTTTGAAAGATCTTTATTAGAAATAGCTGATGAGGTTTTTGTAGGATCTCAGCTTCATAGACAAGAGATAATTCAAAGACGGGGCGAGCATTGTAAGGTAACAGTAGTAGATTATCCTGTTTATGAGTGTACAGAGTATTTACATTTAGTAGATCGTAAAGATAATATAGTAGTTTTTCCTCATAGATTAGGTAAAGATAAACAGCCCGAACTATTCAAGGTTGTAGAGCAGATGTATAGGGAAAGATACCCTAACTCAGATGTGAAGTTTGTGAGAACTTTAGATTATAATTTAACCAAAGAAGCTTATTATACTTTGTTAGCTCAAAGTAAGGCTGTTGTAAGTTTTGCCACTCATGAGTTGTTTGGGATAGCTATGTTAGAGGCATTAAATTTAAAATGTTATCCAATAGCTCCAAATAGATTGGCTTATAAAGAAACATTAAAAGAATATAGGTTATATGAAACTTTAGATGAGTGTGTGGATTTGCTTAGAATGGCTATAACTGGTAATCCTCCAATGTATCCTTCAAGGTATTCAAGTAATGTAGATAATATAGTGAGGTTAATCTAAATGAAAATGTGTATAGTAATTACTCTTCAGGTAGAAGGAATTCATAGGTGGGCAGCGTGTCCTATTCCGGAAGTAAGTTTTCTTAAAAACTTTCATAGACATATATTTCATATAAATATGGTAAAAGAGGTATCTCACGATGATAGGGATGTGGAAATAATTCAATTAAAAAGAGCAGTTTTAAAAGATTTAAATGAAAAGTTCTACAATGAAGATGAAAATTGCCTATTTTTAGATGATTGGAGTTGTGAAAGACTGTGCGCTTACCTGATAGAAAAATTTGGGTGTATAGTGGTAAAAGTTCTAGAAGATAATGAAAATGGAGCTATGGTTAGTGTTTAATCTAATTTTAAATTTTATAATAGGGCTGAGCATAGGGGTAGTATGTCGATTTATATATCTTCCCTGCCCTGCTCCAATAAACTTAGGCGGTATTTTAGTTATTGCCGGAATATATGTTGGATACTCGTTGGTTAAAGGAGAATTTCTATGGTAACTATAAATGATGCTCGTGAGTGTATAAAAAAGATCTTACAATATTTAGGAGAAAATCCTGATAGGGAGGGGTTATTAAAAACTCCTGATAGGGTAGTTAAATCTTGGGATACTTTATTTGGTGGTTATTTATTAAAACCTGAGAGTGTTTTGGAAGTAACCTTTAAAGAGTGTAGTCAGTATGATGAGATGATTATCTTAAGAGATATAGAGTTTTACTCAACCTGTGAACACCACATGCTTCCTTTTTTTGGAAAGGTTCACGTAGCTTATCTACCAGAATTAGGGGATAGTTGTAAAGTGGTTGGCGTATCTAAGCTAGCTAGATTGGTGGATATACATGCCAGAAGGCTACAAATACAGGAAAGAATGACCCAAGATATAGCAATGGATTTAGAAAAAGCTATAAATGCTAGGGGTGTGGGTGTAATCGTTGAGGCTCAGCATTTTTGTATGACCTCAAGAGGAGTGCAGAAGAAACATAGTATTATGAGCACCTCTGCCATGAGGGGCGAATTTAGAACTATTCCTATGGTAAGACAAGAATTTTTACAATTAGTGAAAGGAGCTTAACATGTGTGAAAACTGTACTTGTAATAAAGATTCATTGAGCAAATACGAAACCGCACAGCTGGTAGCAGAACTTAAATCAAGAACAGATATCTGTGATTCGTTTCATACCAGCCCTGATATAGCTTGTGATTTAGATTTTTATAATTTAGATAATACATTAACCGATTCTCATAGAGTAACGGAAGTAGCAACAATTTTAGTAATATCAGATTAAAGGAGGACATTATGTCTAAACTAACAGTAAAAACGGATGTTATGCAAAAACTTTTAAACAAGGTTATGAAGGGGGTTCTTGATAGTCCATTACTTCCTATAACCTCGATGCTGGGCATCAAATTAGAAAATGGATTGTTATCAATATCTGCCTATGACAAATTAAATTATATAAAAGTTAGGCAGAGTGGTATAGTTGGAGAGAACTTTGAAATAACGGTTATGGCTGACAGATTTAATAAAATCGTTCAGAAAAATACCGTTGAAAATATTACTCTTACCAACAAGGGCGACCATCTTGAACTAAGAGGAAACGGTGTTTATAAGTTAGAACTACCTATAGACCCATCTACAAATGAAATAGTTAAGTTTCCAGCTATTCCTCAAATTCAAGGAGACTCATCCATTATACCGTTAACCACAGTTAAAGCTGTTTTAGACTACAATAAATTAGCTTTGGCAAGATCTGGAGATGTAGTTTCAAGAACGGGTTATTACTGTGCCGATAAGGTAATGACTACAAATAATGAGATTATAGTTCTTAACGATGTACACATGCTGGATAAACCTTTCTTAGCTTCAAAGGAATTATTCATACTGTTATCTACTATATCTCAAGATACAATTAACGTAATTAGACGGAATAAAGAAATAGTATTCATAACAGATGAGGTAGTTATATATTCCGTAGAGCTTGAAGATGCTACATCATTCCAGTATGACCAGTTTGTGCAATATGTATCTTTAGATTTACCAAGTTCTTGTAAATTAGATAAAAACTTACTGCTGAGTGTTATGGATAGGGTTAGCCTATTTATGAATAAGCAGGATAATGATGTTATAAAATTAAAATTTACAGCATCGGGCTTAGAGGTAGACAGTAAGGCATTAACAGGAAGCGAGCTTATTAGTTATTCTCAAAGTGATAATTTTTCAGATTTTAGTTGTTATGTAATTTACAACTATATCAAAGACATAATATCAGCCCAAAGAGATGTAACGGCTGAAACAGAAAAACGTTCACCTCTTGTAGAGTTACATTATGGAAATGACAGCGTTCTAAAAGTTATAGGACAGAACGTACAATGTGCATTAGCTCTTGTTTCAGAAGGATCTATGGAAACAGCTCCCGCAGAGGTGGAGGCTGTAGCTGAAGTTGATGATATATCTGAAGAAGATATAGATGTAGCGATATCAGAAGAAACGTCTTATTAGTTTGGAGTAATTAATGTCTAGAGTATCTTTAAAACAAATTCACGGTTTTGTAAATCAAGAAGTAAATAACATGTCTGTTGATAAAGTATTTCTTCAGGATTTGACAATGTCTATAGAAAAGAGTCAGTCACAAAAACCGTTAAGTAGAACATATAAACCCTCTTCCTTAAATTGTATGAGAGGTATGTATTATCAAATTACAGGAACAATTCCTGATAAGAGTACCTCCTCGGCAAATAATATAGGAATGGGGGAATCAGGAACTGATAGACACGAAAGAATACAGAAAGCAATTATGGCTCTGGCTCTGGATAATGAACAGTATGAGTTTGTGGATGTTGAAACTTACATAAAAGAAAAAAATATTCCTCATTTACAAGTTGTAAGCAAAACAGCTACCGAAACTAAATGTTTCCATACTGTTCTTAACATGAGCTTTATGTGTGACGGTATCCTTAAGATAAAAGGCGAGTATTATGTCTTTGAATTTAAAACAGAAGGCTCAATGAAGTTTTCAAAACGTGAGGATGTAGACCCAGATCATAAAAATCAAGCTACCTGTTATTGTTTAGCTTTCGATATTGGTCAGGTTATATTTTTATATGAAAACAGAGATACTTTAGATAAAAAAGCATTTTTATTTACAGTTATTGAGGGTTTAAAGCAAGATATAGTTAATAAGATATCTACTTGTGATAACTATGTGTCAAAATTACAACCGCCTCCAAAGACTGTTAATAAAAAGACCTGCTATTATTGTAGATATAAATCAACGTGCGAAAAGGATAGATAATGAGTTTAGCGAAAGAATATGAAAAAATTATAAAACAAACCTTTGAGGTTGTTCCTGATGTTTCAATAATGCGTCTATACGATCCTACATCCTCATTCGCCGGAATAAAAAATATTTGTGATTATGAGCTTTACGTTCATCCTTATTTAATATTTTTAGAGTGTAAAACATCAGCAGGAAATACTTGGAATTTTAGTAATTTATCTTCTAAACAATTAGAAGGTATGTTGGAAAAGAGTCAGATAACCGGAATATTGGCGGGGGTTATTTTATGGTTTTATGAAAAAGATATTACCATTTTTGTTGATATTATAGAGATAAAAAGATTAATTGATGCCGGTTATAAGTCTATAAATGCCAGTAAATTAGATGAGATTGAGCATATAGTTGTAAAGGGTCAGAAAAAAAGAACTTATTTTGAGTACGATGGTAATAATTTTAAAACCTTGTTAAAAAGAGCCTCATATAGGAGATGGTGTAAATGAAAAAGAATATAGGCTGGGTAATGCCCAATTTTGAAACAGAAGGAAGCGGCGGTTTAAAAACTTTGTTTGACTTTGCTAATTGTCTTTCAGGTTTATATGAGCAAGACGTTTTTGTTGCTAAAACTAAAAAAACCCAAACAGATGAGGAAGCTAGGAAATTAATTCATAAATATTTTGGGTATATGCCTAATATAAATATTTATTGTGGGCATGAACAGATTAAAGATGACTATTATGATTTATTAATAGCTACTTGGTGTATGACTGCTTATAAAGTTAAAAACATAAGAGCTGAAAATAAGGCTTACTTTATTCAAGATTTAGAGTATATGTTTTTTCCAATGAGCGATTGGTATATGTGGGCTCAGGAGTCTTATACCTATGGGTTTAAAAATATAACTATGGGGAGATGGATAGCTAAAGAGCTTAAAAAACTATACGGCATAGATTCTCAACCTCTGGATTTTTGCGCTGATTTAGATGTCTACAAACCTTTAAATGTGGAGAGAGAAAAAGCGGTTTGTTTCTTATTTCAACCTGAAAAACATAGAAGATGTTGGGAGATGGGTTTAAAAGCTCTGCGCTATGCGAAAGACAGAATACCTGATTTAAAAGTTTATACTTATGGAAGTATTGAAGGTAGAGACATTATTAAAGAAAAGTACCCTGATTTTAAATTTTTAGGTCTTTTAGATATTAAAATGTGTAATTATCTCTATAATACTTGCCAATTAGGAATGTGTTTTAGTCCTACCAATCCAAGCAGAATTCCTTTTGAGATGTATGCGTCTGGTTTACCTGTTTTGGATTTCAATTTGGATAATAATAGGTATGATTTTTCTGAGAGTACACATAGACCGTTTGTACCAGATGAGAATACATACAATAGTTTAGGAGCTAAAATTTGTGAGTTATTATCTAATCCCGCTTATTTAGAAGTAACTGGTATAGATAATTATAGATTTATGAGAACAAGAAAGTATGAATTAGGCTTTGACCAGTTTAGAAACGCTATAAAGGAGATCGTAGGTGTATAACTTAATTGATGATTCAGATGTTATTTTATTCGATGTATTTGATACTGCTGTACTCAGAAAGGTCAATCATCCTTCAGAGGTGTTTAACTTATTGGGTACGGGGTTTAAATTCAAGAGAACGCAAGCTGAGTTCGATGCAGCAGTAAAAAAGCCTCATTGTACTTTAGAAGATATTTATGCGGAGTTAGGACAACCAGAAAATTCGGAACGTGAGAGACTTTTTGAGATAGATTTGGCATATAGAAATCCTGAAATTTATAATTATTATAAGTATGCTTTAAATCAGGGAAAGAAGGTTGCTTTTGTTTCTGATATGTATTTATCCCCAGCAACTATATCTACAATATTAAATAATTGTGGATACGAAGATGAACAGTTATTTGTATCTTGTGTTGAGGGGGCTAGTAAATATTTTGGAAATATGTACGAAGTTATTAAAGATTTTTATAAAGTAAATCCTGAAAAGATGTTAATGATTGGAGATAATAAACACGGTGATTATGATATGGCTATCCGTCAGGGTTTAAAAGCTGTTCATTATGAAAGAAGTCAATCTGATGAAGATTTCTGGTATAGGTTAGGATATAACGAATTAGGTTGTATAACTTTGGCTTTTGTTCAATGGTTACGTACCAGTTTTAGAAATCAGGGGGTACAAAAAGCTTATTTTTTCAGTAGAGAGGGTTTAATATTCAAACACGTTTATGATCTTATTAGAGAAGATTGGGATGCTGAAAGCGAGTATTTGTATGTTTCTAGAAAAACAACTCATTTTGCAGTCATAGCCAATCACACCCCTAGAGAATTTTTAGATAAGCCTGAAAATGAGTATCTTTATTGGTTTGTAAGAAATCAACTATGTAAAAGTGGAAATGATTTTTTCAAATATATCGGCGTTGATAAAACTATTGATGATGGAATAGATTGCACAAAATTACTTCCATATCAAAGAGAACAATATAACAATCGGTTATTAAGAGAAAATATTTTAGAATTTTCAGATAGCTGTATTGGAATGTTATTTAATATATCTAAATATTTATCCGATAAGTTTGATAATTACGATAAAGTAGCTGTAATTGATTTAGGTTGGCAAGGTTCAGTTCAAAAGGCTCTTCAGTCATTATTAAAAGGTATGTTTGAAGATATGGAAGTATTCGGATACTACTTTGCTACATCTAGTAGAGCGGATGATAATAAGAAAATAATAAATTTAGAAGGCTTTTTAGATAAAGATTCCATTTGTTTAAATAATATCTGGTTAATTGAAAATCTATTTATGTGCAATCAAGGCAGTGTTGTAAATTATGAAAACGGCACCCCTATATTAGACAAAGAGCGTAAACCTTATACAGAATGGATTCATAAAGGGATTTTAGATTTTGTAGCAGATTATAAACATATGAGAATTGATAATACTAAGAACTTAGGTAGGTTAAAATTCAATAGGCTATTACTAAATCCAACTTCAAAAGAGGCAGAAATGCTTGGAAATATTTTGAATTATAGCGGTTCTGATGATTTTGGTATTCCGATAGCAAAACCTGATTTGGCATCTTTAAAGAATCAGTATCAGCAGTGCGCTAATAAAAATATATTCTTATTACGGTTACTAAATATGATATTTAAGGAGTTTTAAATGCAATACGAAGAGTGGAAAAAATTATTAGATGAAGAAATAAGGTATTGGGAAGAAACTGTTTCAAATAATAATGGCAGATTTCATACAATTGAGCCGTGGTTTAATCCCTATTCAGAGTTACAGGATAGATACAGACCCTATGTAACCCCTGAAAGTAGAATTATTGATGTTGGTGCCGCCATTTGTACCAAAATAGGCAAAAGACTAAATGGTAAAAAATTAAATATAACAGCTGTGGATGTGCTAGCTACAGAGTATAATGAGATACTTGCTAAAAATGATATAATACCTCCAGTAACTACCAGAAAATGTGACTTTGAGAGTCTTGTTTCTACTTTCGGTAAAGATTCTTTTGATTTTGTACATTGTTCAAATGCTATAGATCATTGCCATAATCCGTTAGACTCGTTGCAGCAACTATATGCAATAACAAAACCAGGCGGGTATCTTTATGTAAGAGTTCATGAAAATGAGGCGTTGAATTGTAATTATTTAGGACTTCATCAATTCAATTTCTATATACAGGACCACGGTGTTTATTATGCTGATAAAGATGCAAATACGGTGTTAATTCCATTTACTATGCAGAAGTTAGAATTAGTAAAAAGCGGAAATATTAATTTAATAGAATTTATAATTAAGAAATAAGGAATAGAGATGAGTAGAATACCTTTAACAGAATTAGCAAAGTTGGATGAAGAATCAGCTAATACTTTAATAGAAGAAGTTGATGATAATTATACAGCTGTTTTAGCGGCTAAGGGTAAAATTTTAAAAGATTATTTAGTACCTTTAGACAAAGTTATTGAACGGGGTTGGCAATTACTCAAGCAACCTGAGATATTAACTGAAGATTTAAATAGGTTAGTGTTAGAGATTCCTTTAGCTCAGCATTATATTTTTTCTAGATTAGCTGAGCTGAATAGTAAAGAAGTTGTAATGAAAAGCATCAAAAAGGAATTATACACTAATACTTATTTAAAATCTGATGGAAATGCCAAAGAGCGTGAAATGCTGGCTACTATGGATACAAAACAAGAAACCCTAGTATTAGAAATCTATGACATTATTTTAGAAGAAGTTAAAGAAAAATCTAAAGTGTCTTGGGAATTGTTAAATGCAGCTAAATATGTTTTACGTCAAAAAATATCCGAGGGTGAGTTTAATAGATCAGATACAGGTAGACCTATAAGGTATTAGGAGGATAAAATGGTTAACGAGTTGACAGTAGCTAATATATTAGAGCTAATTAAATATCTTGAATGTTTTATAGATCAGAAATGTGATTGTATCGGGGTTGTTGAGGATGATAAAGTCATTATTTCAGACAGATCTAAGTACAGAATGGATGCATTTACTCAAGAGGAGTACGAATGTAAAAAAGCCTTAATTCATTTATACAGACTGTTAGAGATTGAGTTTGATCTTAAAAGGCATTTACTACAGGAGGAGTTAAAATAATGGAACATAATTGTAGTAATTGTGGGAATAAAGGCGGGCACAGTTGTTCAGATCTATTCTGTCCCGGAGCTTATCAAGAGTGTATTAGTAATGGACATAGTAAGTGGGTTCCTAAGAAGATACAGGTAATTGATTGGCATAAATATTTCTTCAACATTGCTTGTGATGTGTCTTTAAGATCTAATTGTATTAGAGCTAATGTAGGAGCGCTGATTGTAGACGAACATAATCATATTAAAGCTACGGGGTATAATGGAACTCCTAGTAAAATAGAGTCCTGCAAAGAACGTGGTTTATGCTATAGAATGGAAAATAATATAGAATCAGGAACTCGTTATGAAACTTGTAGATCAATTCACGCCGAACAAAATGCTATAATTCAAGCCGGTGAGTCTGTAGCAAGAGGTTGTAATATGTACATTTACGGACATAATATGGTTTGTATTTTATGCAAAAGATTTATATTACAAGCTGGTATTGAAAAAGTTTTCTTACTGAAAGCCTTTGGAGAGCCTATGCACACTATATTTGTTAGAGAAGATTGGAATCAGGAGTTGTAAAATGAAATTAATTTATTTAGACACAGAAACCACAGGGTTAGATCCTGTAAAAAATGACATCATTCAATTAGCTGGTATTGTTGAAATTGATGGAGTAGTAAAAGAGGAATTTAACATAAGATGCCAGCCGTTTAGTTATGAGAATATTCAGCAGCAGTCTTTAGATACTAATAAAATGAGCCTTGATATGCTGAAGCAATTTCAAACTCCACAAATTGCATATAAGCAGTTTGTAACCATATTGGATAGGTATATTGATAAATTTAATAAATCGGATAAGTTTATTCCGGTTGGGCAGAATGTTAAATTTGATTTAGACTTTCTTAGACAGTTCTTTGTAAAAAATAATAATAAGTTTTTCGGATCTTATGTTGATTATCATTCCATAGATTTGATGGTATTATCAGGATTTTTCACAATGATAGGTAAAATAAATCCAGTAAATTTGAAACTCGGCACTATTGCTGAGATTATGAAAGTAGAGTTTGATGCTCACGATGCTTTGGAGGACATTAGAGCAACCAGAGAAATATTATTTAGTTTTAGACAATTCATAAAGGAGTAACTTATGACAGTACAAAATGTTTATGCTTTAACATTTTTTAAGATAGAGGATGTAGGAACTTGTGTAACAGCTTATGATCTGTATATGTTTATAATACATCATCCAAACTACAGATTAAATGGAAATCATTTAGAACCTACTACCGACGGAAAAAGCAAATACGGAACAAAGTTTTTAGCATATTTAGACTCACTGGTTAAAAAATTGGGGTTGGTGAGACTAAATGGGGTGGCTACTTATTATGAAATTATGAATAAGGATGCCAAAATAGTAGCAGAACTTGTTCATAAAAGTTTGTTAAAGAGTATAGAAGGAAATAAAGAAGGGCATTTAGTATTCCCAATTCAAACAGTTAATACTCTTTTAAAGCACTGGTTAGGAATAGTTTGCACAGAGATTCCACATAATTATAAATCTTTTATTATCAGAAAACCTGATATAAAAGAAACTTATGGGTACAAGGTAGCATTTCAAATGCCTTTACAATCTGTTGAAGAACCTTCTAAAAAATCAGCTAGAAAGGGGTCTAGAAAGCATGAAGCTTATTTATGGGCTAAACAAAATGGAATACATATTTCCGAAAAGAATTGTAATAAATTGTTATCTTACTATAATAAAATCTCAAACGGAAAGGAGAAATAGATGACAGTAGAACAAGCTAGAAAATCCTTTAATTTAGCAGCGTTTGATTTACTGGAAATTTTACAGAAAGCTCAAAAAGAAAAACCTACTAGGCACATTGCTTCAGCTATAACTAAGTTGGAAGAAGCTATGTTTTGGGCTAACTATGAAAATGTTATGCCGTTCATAAAAGATAATGAGGAGACTTTATGTCCTTAGATGAAATACTAAATGAGGTTAATAAGAAGCATAACGAGGTTATTTATTCAAAAGGAATAAATTTAGCCCCTACAGCAAGAATTCCGTTTACAAGTCCTAGAGCAAACTGGTCAACCTATGGAGGTATTCCAAGGGGTAAACTAGTTGAATTTTTTGGGCCGGAGTCAAGCGGTAAAACCACAGCTTCATTAGACATTATTAAAAATGCCCAGGAGTTATTTAAAGAAGAATACGAAGAAGAGATTGAAACCTTAAATGCCCAACTTTCGGATATAACACAAAAATCTTTAATTGACCAGAAAAAGAAAAGGTTGGCATTACTAGAGAAAAGAGGCCCCCAAAAGGTTCTATTTGTTGACGCTGAAAATTCTTTAGAGGAAGATTGGGCTACTAATTTAGGAATAGATGTTCCTGAATTATATACTTATACCCCTAAGGATGAGCCTGCAGAGGGAGTGTTTGATGTAATTGAGAATTCTGTAGTAACAGGAGAGTTCGGTTTGATAGTTCTGGATAGTTTGGGAACACTTGTTTCTAAAAATGATTTAGATAAATCCTTAACTGAAGAAGAAAAGATAGGCGGTATTTCAAAACCTTTAACACGTTTTGCTAAAAGAGCTGTGGGTTACTGTTCTAAAAGTAATTGTACTTTTATAGGAATAAATCAAATTAGAAGTGACGTTAAAAACCCTTACGCTTTATACCGTACTCCGGGCGGTGACAATTGGAAACATAGTTGTATGCTAAGAGTCATGTTCAGCGTTCTGGAATATATAGATGTTAACGGTAATAAAGTTCCTGGAAGTTGTGATAATCCTTATGGTCATAAAATTCAGATGAAAATTCAAAAAACCAAGATTTGTAGACCGGATAGAAAATTAACTCACTTCACTCTTATTTATACAGAGGGTGTAGATATGATTGGAGATACCGTTAATTTAGCCATAGATGATGACGTGAAGTTAATAGATAAAACTGGTTCTTGGTATTCATACGGAGAAAAGAAATTTCAAGGTGAGCGTAATGTTAAGGAATATTTTGAAGATAATCCTGATGAGTTCGCTAAACTGTATGTTGAGATAGATAAAAGAATAAGGGGTGTGTAATGGGGTTTATGGATACGCCTAAAGCGGTTGTTAAACAAGAATCTAAAAATCATTTGGAAAGTCTTCTGGACTACTATTCAGATTCCTATTATAGAGATAGTATTAGTGAGATTTCTGATGAAGAGTTTGATGATTTAAAGGAGCAGTATAAAACAGAAACTGGAAAAGAATACAATAAAGTTGGTGGATGTTTATCCCGAAAACTTAAAAAAGAATCTCATTTGCATCAAATGCTCTCGCTTGAAAAAGTAAATGATTTAGAAACTTTAAAAAAATGGATTCATAGGGTAAGGGATCTAACAGTTAATTATGTTATAGATTATAAATTGGATGGAGTATCCCTTTCTTTGGTGTATGTTTATGGGCATTTACTTAAAGCGGTAACTAGGGGGGATGGAAAAGAGGGAGAGAATGTTACCCATAATATACAGTATGTTAGAAACATTCCTACATTTGTAGAGGCTTTTAATAAAGATTCCTATATAGAAGTTAGAGGGGAAGTTGTTATAAGCAAAAGCAACTTTGAAGTTATGAAAAAACAAAATGCGGAGTTTATCAGCGCACGTAATTTAGCATCTGGGTCTATTAGAGTTAAAAATACAGAGGCGGCTAAAAATAGAAATTTAGATTTTTTAGCTTATTATATTTATAAAGAAACTGGATTATTGTGTAGTATTTGTGAAATGATGGAGTTTTTAGGCTGTGTGGGGTTTGAGACTCCTAAATTTATGACTGCTTCTAATTTTGATGAGTTAGTATCTTGTGTTAATTGGCTTGAGAAAGGTATTGATGAATATCCGTATACCGTAGATGGGCTAGTTATTAAGATACATGAAAAAGATATCATAGAGAAGTTAGGGTGTACATCCCACCATCCTAAAGGCATGGTTGCGTATAAATTTAAAGCAGATGAGGCTTGGACTAAATTAGTGGGGGTTGAGTGGCAAACATCTGCTACGGGTAGAATAAACCCTGTAGGTATAGTAGAACCAGTCTTTTTAGCTGATGCTAATATTGAAAAAGTTTCCTTGCATAATTTAGAAATAATTGAGAATTTTAAATTATGTTATAACGATGAGGTCTTAATAATTAGAGCTAATGATGTAATCCCGTATATGAAAAGCAAAAAGCAAATGAATAACGGAGACCCTATAAAAGTTCCAACAACTTGTCCAGTCTGTGGATCTGGGGTGTCTAGATCAGATAAGTTCCTATATTGCACTAACGAAAAATGCCCAGGCGTTTTAAAATTCAAAGTGTTGAAGTTTTTAGATATTTTAGATATAAAAGGTGTTGGAGAAGCGATAGCTGAAAATATAGTAGAGTATTTAAAAGAGTGTGTTGATGAATCTTATGATAATTCTGATTACTATAATGTTCTTAATTTTACTCAAAACGAGTGGATACAAGTTTGTAATAGTGAAGTTATAGGAGAAAAAATTCGTAACCAGACTTTTGAATTAATTAATAAAGGAATAAGTCCTGAAAAAGCCCTGGCAGCCTTACTTATTGATAATGTTGGTCCTAATATTGCTGAAAAAATATTAGCATATTTCACTTTCAGCGATTTAAAACTTATGACATACTACGATTATATAAATATAGATGGGATAGGTCAGGTACTAGCTAAAAACCTGTCAACTATAGGACAAAACAAGGCGTATTTATATTTAGTTAATCTAGTTAAAAATGAGCCTAAGCCTTCTCCTTTTTCAAATAAGTTAAAAAATGCTGCTTTTTGTGTAACAGGGGTTCTACCTATTTCTAGGGGTGCGTGTGAAGAACTTATTAAAAAGAATGGTGGTAGAATAAAATCTGTGTCTAAAGAATTAAATTATTTAGTAGTCGGCGAAAAGGCTGGCAACAAATTAGATAAAGCTAAAAATTTAAATATAGAATGTATAAGTTATGAGCGTTTATTGGAGATGTTAGATTAATGGAAGACGCAAAACAATCATTTAAAGAATTACTTACAAAGCATATCTACCAAGTAGGAGAGAATTTACATTCAATAATTGTAGAGTTAAGTGTTCGAGCTATAAGGCATGATTATAGTAAATTCGGAGCAGAGGAAGCCCCATTTTTTATCGAGTATAGCCCTAAGTTAAAGCAAATGGAGTACGGCTCTGACGAGTATTTACAATGCTTGGATAATATGCGACCTGCTTTGGATCATCATTATGATGAAAACAGACACCATCCTGAGCATTTTAGCAACGGTATATCTGATATGAATATGTTAGATTTATTAGAAATGCTTTCGGATTGGTATGGAGCTACTAAATTGAGCAGGGGCGGTGATTTAATGAAATCTATAGAGTACAATCAAGGTAGATTTCACTATTCAGATGAACTTAAAAACTTGTTGGTCAGGACAGCTAAGGATTTGAATTGGATTCAATAATGGATGAATGTATACAAATAACAAAAGAAAAGCTAATAGAGATTACTAGTGAAATTTTACAAAGGGCTGTAAGTCACAGAACTAGAGAGGTTTGTGAAGATGTAAGTCCTAAAACATTTAATGCTAAATTTAGACGGTATGATATGGGACTTATGTACGGAAAATTATCTACAATGAATTTAGTAGATTTATCAGAAATGGTTACAGTGTTATCTACTTATTCTCAACAAATGAAAAAAGACATATTTGCAGTAATTGCTGAGCATAGAAAACTATTCAACTATTCTGAAGAGTTAGAAGAGATTTTAGGTAATACTTGTAGATATATGGGTTGGGTGGAGGATTGATGAAAAAGCCGACACGTTATTATTCTAAAAGACAGGAACAACAAGTTGCAAAAAGCTTGGAGGGTAGATGTCACGCAAACTCAGGAGCTACTCCTTTTAGAAAAGGCGATGTAAATTGTGGAATTTTCTTAATTGAATGTAAAACATCCACAGAGAAAAGAAGAACATATAGCGTTAAACAAGATGACTTAGATAAAATGAATAAAGAAAGATTTTCGATGGGCAAAGAGTATGCAGCTTTATGTTTTGATTTTGGGCCTGAAACGGAAAGGTATTATGTTATAACAGAAAAATTAATGAAGGATTTTAAAAGGTTATTAGAAGAAGAAAAGGAGCGATTCGATGAACAGTAGAGAACAAAAATTAAAAAGACGTAGAAAATGGTTTAGTCAATTACCAGAACGTAGACAAAGACACTTACAGGGTATTGAGTTGAAAAATCAATTCCATAAGAGTCTTAGAGAGCATTTAGATGGAGTAACTGATCCCCATCATAAGGTTAGAATTATAAGGGAGTTGAAACAAACATATAAAAGGAAAAGCTTATGATTAGATTGTTAGCCCATCTGGGAACTATTATATGTGGGTATGTTATAACTATTCTGGTTGTATTTAATTGGATTATATTTTCTTTACAGGATTTATTTTTTGAATTGAAAAAAGCAATTGGAATGGATTATAAGGAAGTAGTTGATGAAATTGAAACAGCCATAAGAATATTTTTAGAGTTTAAAAGGAGAAAACATAATGAGTTTAGCAAACAAATATAGGCCGAGAAAATTTGAAGACGTAACTGAACAAGATTTTATAATTAAAATCTTAAAAAATCAGTTAAAAGAGAAAAATGTACATAGTTTATATTTATTTATAGGTCCTGCAGGAACTGGGAAAACAACCAATGCAAGAATTTTTGCGAATGAATTAAACGAAACAGAGGGAGCTTATGTTGAGGTAGATGCTGCTTCTAATAACAGCGTAGACAACGTTAGGGATATTATTAAAGACGCCCATCTAAAACCAGTAGGTGTTCCGTATAAGGTATATATTATAGACGAGGCTCATTTACTTAGCGCTAGTGCTGTTGGGGCTTTTTTAAAGTTATTAGAAGAACCCCCTCAAAATGTAGTATTTATCTTTTGTACAACAGATCCACAAAAATTTCCTGCAACAATTTTTTCAAGAGGTCAAAGATTTGATTTTCAAAAAATTAGTTTTGGGGCTGTTTGTAAAAGATTAGAGTACATAGTTCTTCAAGAAAAGATAACATTAGTAGACCCAGCAGCAATTGAGTTTATAGCTAAATTAGCTGATGGAGGTATGAGAGATGCTGTAACTTTATTAGATACTTGTTTAGGTTACTCAAAAGAGTTAACTATTCCTAATGTTACCGAATCTTTAAATGTGAGCGGTTACAAAGATTTATTTGAATCGCTTTATTATTTAGTTGAAAAGAATAAAAAAGATGCAATAGAACATCTTGAAAAAATTTATATGTCAGGAAAAGATTTAAAACTATTTTTTAAACAACTTTTAGAACTTGTTATGGATATTATGAAATATCAATTCTATACTGATTTTAAATACATTAAAGTTTCTAATCAGTATAAGAAAGATTTAGATTTTTATATTGAAAAAGATATTAATAAAGAATTGGTAGCTATAAATTCTTTATGTACTAAATTAAAATATGAACAGAATCCAAAATTAGCAGCTGAGGTGGATATAATTTTAATGTGTACGGAGGTATAATGAATATAGTTGGACAAAATGATTTATTACGTAGACTGGATGAGTTAATTGCTGATAATTCATTGCCTAGATTCATTATAATTACTGGAGCAAGACGCTGTGGTAAAAATATGATAGTTAAATATCTATCAGAAAAACTAGGGGAATGTATTGAGGTAGAGCAATCCACTGAAGCGGTGAGAGAGGCTATAAGAACTTGTTATAATGTAGCCACTCCTACTATATACCGATTAAACAATATTGCAAATATGCACCCTAATGCTAAAAATAGTTTGCTTAAAGTAACCGAAGAGCCTCCAAGGTTGTCATATTTCATAGCTACTGTTACTGATCTAAATGATGTATTACCCACGTTAAAAAGTAGATCTTATATAGTTAGAATGAAGCCTTATTTGAAAGAAATTATATTAGATTATGCTCGTGAGTTAGATCAGACTTGGAATTTAACTCCAGAAGTTATTAAAATTTTAGGAATATTATGTGAAACTCCTGGGGAAGTAAATGACTTAATGAAGTTAGATATTTCTCAGTTATGGAAGGATGTTGAAAATTATATTCTTAATATAGGTAAAGTATCAGGAGTTGAAAACTTTAAAGTAAGACAGTTATTAAAGATTAAAGAAGCAGACAAGGGTTATGACATTGATCTTTTTATGTCAACCTGTAAGAAATATTGTAGATGGATTTTAGAAGATGTTCCTTATCATTTAGCAGATAAAATAAAATTTTCAAAAACTGTAGATGCTACTTCTAAATATCTTAATGAGTTAAATATAAAATCAATTAATAAATCTAATGTTGTTGATGCCTGGATAATGGCTTTAAGGGAAATCTGGAAATAATCTCTGGATAGTAGTTTTGTAGAATAATAGGAGTTTAACAATGGAACAAGCAGTGACTATGCGTGATTTATGGGAAAACAAACAGTATTTAAAACTTAAATGTAATGTACAATCTTTAGTATCCTTACAGTCTGTAACTAATTTATTCATTAGACAGAATAAGGATTTAGCAGAGTTAGTAATACTCAAGCCAAATAGACGAACTAAAAAACCTTGTGCTTACATCACGGATGTGAATGAATTTATAGAAAGATTCAATCAAGTATGGGATAAAAAACAAACTGAAAAACCCCCGGCACAGTCTGGTTTTTCAGAAACTTTAAGAGATTGTTATGAACAAGGCTGTAACTGTGCAAATTGTTTTTATAATTCATTTGAAAGCTTAAAAGATAAATGTGTTATGAGAATATATGTAAGCGAGTTTATTAAAATGTATGGTCAGGATCGTTTATTACAAGTAATATAGGAAGAATAAAATGGATTTAATATCATTAGTAAATAAATTAAAAACAAAAAACTGCCCTAAAGTTTTAATATTTACAGGGGAGGAGCAGGCTGTAGCTAAGACGTATATTAACGGTGTAGCTAAAACTTTGGGGCTGCATATTAAACGTAAAAATGATATAAAGGAGGTTCTAATTGACAGTAAGGGTAGAACTTTGACAGGTCAAAAAAATTTGTATATCTTGTATGAAGACAAGGTATTCAGAAGAGCTGAGAAATTGTGGAAAACTATAGATAAAATGATGGGTGAGCATTATTTAATTTTAATTTATCCTTCTTTAGATAAAAGAGAAAAATTTTATAAAAGTTTTAATAATCAATTATTAGACGAGGATAATCCTATTGTAGAATTTGAAAAGTTATCTGAAGAACAATTAGTCAAATATATAGCTAAAGAGATAGAATTAAATGGAGATAAAGCTAAAAAATTAGTATCTTTGGTTGATTTTGATTATGGGCGCTTATTACTTGAGATTAATAAAATAAAACATCTATATACAGTTGAAAAAGTAGAAAAGGGCTTTGCTACTCATAATGAAATATTCCAAAAAGCTTTGGATAATAACTTATTTTATATAAGTCCGGATGATGTTTTATTTGATTTTGCAAATGCTGTTCTATGTAATGATTATTCTGAATCTTTAAGGCTATTGAATGAGACAAAAAGATTTGGAGAAAATAATTTAAAAGCATTAGCCACTCTTTATTCAAATTTTAAAAATATGTTATTGGTTCAGGGGTGCCCGGCACAGGCTACGCCTGAGATTACGGGTTTATCAAATGGTCAGATTTACCATTTAAGGCAAAAGAAAAATAAATTTAATACACTTGAGCTAATCGAAAACATTAAAATAATTAGAGAGGCTGAGAAGGGTATAAAAATAGGAACACTTGATTCTGAAATTGCATTAGATTATGTAGTGTGCCGGCTATTAAGGAGATAGGATGAATATCTATCAAAAAGCTTTAATTAAGATAAAAGTAGAGCTAGGAATGTCGGAGAGTGATCCGGAAGAGTTGAAAAAAGAACTAATAGAGTATATTGATGCTATTTTAGATAAAAATATATTCTTTAAGTCGTGTTGTGCTAATAAACCGGAAGTTACTAAAAATGGAGTTTTATATTGTTGTAGGTGCTATAGACAGGAGATGAATAATGGCTAATTTAAGATGTTTTTTAGGAGTTATCGGTTCTGGGAAGGATTACCAATCCAAGAAGTTTTTAAGCGATGCTAAAGCTTTCGGTTATAAAATGGAACAAGTAAATTTTGCAGATCCCTTACGTGAGATGGCTTGGAAATTATTAAGTTGGGAGCCTAAAAATGCCGAGGAGTATGAACAGTTTAAGAATGGTTTTGTGGCAACCTACACTAATGATAAATACTTCCAATCAATTACAGGTAGACAATATCTTCAAAATCTAGGAACAACTATGAGAGAGATAGATCCTAATTTTTGGGCTAAGCGCTGGGCTGATAAAACTAGAAAATTATTAGAAGAAGGGATTCACGTTGTTTGTTCCGATCTGAGATACCCTAATGAATTAATAGAGGCATTTATGTTAGCACAGTGTTATACTAAAAGTGCTAATGAAGCTTTTTTATTTTGTGATTATAGGTCTGAGAGATATGAGCCTGATAATGAACACTCTTCAGAACATTTAGCTCAGAGGATTCTAAAAGATGGGTATAGAGATGGACAGGCTTTAGGTTTGGAATATTTAGCTAGTTTAATGAAAATTAAATAGGAGTCTGCTTTGGAAGATCAAGTTAGGGAATATGTAATAGACGATTTAAACGAAACTTCTTATAATCTCAAGAAGTATTATACAAAACCTCACTGTGAAGATACTTTAACCAGTTTAAGGGTGAAAATGTTCCAAAGTATCGAGCAGTTTAATAAAACCCCTAAAAATTAATCAGAGTAAGGGTTTACACCCTATTAAATAAAGGGTCATTAACAGGGGTAAAAAATTTTTTATGATGTTTACCCCATACCCTTAAAAATAAACCCCTTAAAACCCCTGCTACGTGTAACAACCCCGTAACAATTGAGTAAAGATATGGAATTTGAATCATTTATAAAGAAAATTTGTAATATAGAGTTTACTGAACATCAAAAGAAGATAATTGAGTGGATAAAAAAGAATCCAGGTAAAAAAGCTGTATTTGTAAAACCGAGATATTTAAAAGTTTACGGATGGGAGAATAAATGGAGTATTCAATAGAGCAATTACATCATATTTTTAGACTACAGTGTTGCCCAGATAAGTATTTCACAATAGGAGATTTCCAAAATTTTTGGCAAGATGAATTATATTGTCCTTTTTGTGGTACTAAATGCAGAATTAAAAAAGTGGAGGATAAGAAATGATACAGGCTATAAACTGTCAGCCTCTCAGGGGTAAAGTTTATTTTAAGTCTAACCCCGTGGTTAAAGCGGCGGAAGAAGTTTCAGAACCCATTATGGCTCAAGTAGGTTATTTTATGGTAGGAGCCGGAGCATTATCCTTATTAGGATTATTAGGTTACTCAATTTTTAACTCAAAAGGTAAAAGGAGGACACATGGAATTAGCAGCTCTAATAGTAGCAATGGTAGCTAACTTGGTAAAAATAGAACACGATTATTTAGACATAGTGAGGGGTAAACCGAAACAAGAGATTCAACAAATTAAGTCTGAAGAAAAGCCTATGAAAAAAGAAAATATACGGAAGATAGATAAATTAGAAATAGTGAATGTATGTTAGAAAGGAGTTATTGATGAGTTATTGCGGCATTCATCTAAGCTTAAACAAGAGTAAAGAAGAGCTGAATAAAGCTGTTTACAGATTGAGAAGAGCGGAGATTCAAGATTTTAATGATTGCTTAGATGAAATAGAAAAGGCAGCCCATAGACTAACGGAAGAGGCAGTTAAAGCCAAAAATATTTTAGAAAATGTTTGGGCTATACAATGTGGGGTAAACGGAGCTAATGAAAAGTTACAAGATTTAATTGTACTTATAGGAGGTAAAGATGAAAATAATTAAACCGAGAGTGGAGGTTATCAACTTAATTGAACCTAAAAAGATGATGCAGCATATTGAAAAGGTAGGAAGGCTATGTTGGAAGTCTGAAGAAAAAATAACAGACGAGTCTTATAAAAAATTTATAGAGATGATTTTAAAAAGAGAACACGAAGCGGTTATTGAGCATTCTTTTATAACAGCTATTTTTGTTTGCGATAGGGGAGTTACTCACGAAATAGTAAGACATAGACTCTTCAGTTATGCTCAAGAGTCTACTCGTTACTGTAACTATTCTAATGATAAATTTGGAAAAGAATTGACTTTCATAGATCCTTGTTTTTGGAATGATACGGATAATACTTATTTGTATCTAACTTGGAAGGACTCAATGGAGAAGGCCGAAAGAGATTATTTAGATCTAATTGAACACGGAGCGACTCCTCAAGAAGCTCGTTCAGTTCTTCCAAATTCATTAAAAACTGAAATAGCAGTATCCGGTAATTTTAGAGAATGGCGTCACTTTTTTAAATTAAGATGCGCTTTAGCTGCTCATCCTCAAATGCGAGAGGTAGCTAGTATGGCTTACAATCAGATGTTTGAATTGTACCCAGAAGTATTTAGTGGATTGGATGGGTAATGGTAGATATTGATCCTAATCGTAAATGTTTTACTAGTAAAGCCGTTTGTGACCTTTTAAACATTAGCAGAAAAAATATAGTTAAGTGGGAAAATCTAAAAATAATTCCCTGTACTAAAGAAGGGTTTCAACGCCGGTTTAGTTTAAATGATATAAAACATATTGAGTGGATCATATACATGAAAAGAGAGCTTAAACTATCTTCTCAAAGCATAGCTATTATAGCTCATCTAATGTACAAGGTGAATGTAAGTCCTGATAATTTAAAAGATCATACTATATTAGTTCTTAAAGAATTTGAAAGAAGCGGTAGAGTAGAAAAAAGCAAAAGACGCAAAAAGCATGCTCCTGTGGAGCTAGAAAAGATAGCCATAGAAGCTGCTAATGCGTTAAAACAAATTAGTGTAGTATCTAAAGCAACTGCAGAAGAGTGGGACAATGAGTAATTATTCTAAATTTTGTAAACGATGTGGACGTCCTCTTAAAAATGAGGAGAGTAGACGTACAGGGTTTGGGAATGTTTGTCATCAAAAAATGTCAAATAATAAATTAGTTAGAAATGTATTTATAAAGGAGTCTTAAATGTTACAATCAGAATTAGATAAGTATCAAAAAATTTTAGAAGTACACGGTGATAGCTATGCAGGTTATAACCATGCTAAACATCATTATAATTTTATTATACCTTTTTTGGATGTAGAGAAGTCTTTAGTAGTAGCAGATTTAGGATGTGGTTGTGGTTATTTCCCTAACTGGATAAAATGTACATTTCCTCAACATACGGTATACGGCATTGAGCCTGTTTTTGCTCCTTTTGGAGATAAATCTTACGGGGTTGACTATCTTAAAGGAGATAGTACGAATATTCCTCTTGAAAAAGTAGACATATTATTTAGTTTTGATGTTATGGAGCATATACACCCAGATGATTTAGAACAGTCATTACAAGAAATCTATAGAGTTACTAAGTGTTTTGTAGCTAAAATCTCCACAGTGCCCTCAGCGGTTGGTGGTGTACATGGCGAAGATCTTCATCCTATTGTACAGCCTTTGGACTGGTGGGTAGTGCAGCTTAAAAGATTTTTTGAAAATGTGTCTATTCAGGGTGAGATGATAGTATGTCAAGAATAATACCAGAGGGAAGAGTTGAAATACCTTTCACCTCTCTGGCTGATTTTATGCTTGAAAATCCAGGACAATGTAGATGTGAATGGTGCGGAAGACTGGTACACTGCTTAACTAAACATCATTTCCCTATTTCTAAAAATAATGGAGGAAGAAAAACCGTTAATATTTGCGGAGCGTGTCACAATGATTTCCATTATTTAGAACATAGGGGAGTAGATAAAGTAAAATATATAGAATGGGTTGTACAGCAAGATAGAAAACCTAAAAAGAAAGTGAAAAGATAATGGACTTACATAATCCTAAATTTAGCAAAAAAGGATTCATTCAAGTTTATACAGGTAGAGGCAAGGGTAAAACCACTGCCTCTATGGGTTTAGTTACACGAGCATTAGGTAGAGGTTGGAAGGTTTTTGTAATGCAGTTTTGCAAGGTAAAAAACCACACGGGAGAATACCAATATTTAGGGTTAGAAAACCCTTGTAACTTAGCTTATAGTTCTTGTGGACTCCCTCATTACCCTAATAAATTAAATGTAACTGAAAAAGATAAACAAGCCTGTAGAGATGGGTGGGGCTTGGTATTGAAAAGACATAAACAATTCGATTTGATCGTTTTAGATGAATTAAATATAGCTATTGATTTTGAGTTTTTAACCACGGAAGAGGTCTTAGAGTTTTTAAATAATAAGCCCCAAAACTTAGAAATAGTTATAACTGGAAGAAATATTAGACCTGAAATATTAGAAGCAGCTCATTTAGTTACTGAAATGGTTCCCTTGAAGCATTATATTGATATTGGAGTCCAAGCAAGGGAGGGAATAGAATATTGAAGAAGTGTAAACATGAAATTAAATCTCATCCGATTTATTCTCAAAGACATAATTTACCTAATCTTGAATTAGATCAATGCTTCTTATGCGGTTTGTGGAGAATTATTAGATGGTATTCAGGAATATTGCCAGGTGAAGATTATAGAGATATAAGTTATTCTTATAATATAAGAGATTTAATTTGGGGGAAGTATGCCAGTTGATAAATACGCAGAAGATTATAAAGAACATACAATAGATCAAAATTGTTGTCCTAAATGTAAATCTACAAACATAGTAAAGGGACTTTCAAAGTGGATTTGTAAAAGTTGCTTTGAGTATTTTAAAGATCCGGTTATAATGCCTATTACTTACGGGTTTAATATGTCTGCAATTACGCCTTCTTTAATACCTTTTAAAGACCCTTATGAGGATTTAAAACAAATTAGAGCCGAAGTGTACAGAGCGGTTATACCGTGTGATTTTAGAATAAGAGGATAAGGAAATGGGTAGAACGAAAAAGAAACCTAATGATGACGATGATGTAATAGTTCCAGAGGTAATAACTCCAATGCCTTTGGCTAATTCTTTTGTATGTAATTATACTGATTATAAAGAAGACGATTTTATTTGTCTATGCGCTGTTAGTGGAAGCTCAGATAAAACTATAGAGAATTATTTACAATGTTTTGATCCGCCAGATGGGGCTGATGAAGAGCAAATTAAAGGACTAGCCCATGCTTTAAAATTAAAATTATATACTCAAATTCAAGAAAAAAGAAAAGAGTTACGAGCTCAGGGCTTATTAAAAGAAATGGAAACTACAGGGTGTAGCCTTAGACAATTAGCTTTTATAGAACATTATTTATTTAGTAGTAATAAGAGTACTAGAATTATAGATGCCTATAGATTAGCTTATGGTGGAGAGGGTGTTCCTCCTCATATGTTAAAAGTACAAGCATATAAGGTATTAAACTGCGCCACGGTTAAAACAGCTATTGAAAAATATAGAAAGCAAATGGAAGAAGACTTAGGTTTATCTTTTGCAGAGTATTTATTAGAACTAGATCAAAATAGAGAACAAGCCAGAAGATTTGGACAAGTTAGTGCAATGAATGCTGCTACAGTAGCTAAGGGTAGAGCTATGGGCTATGATAAAATTAATATCAAGAATGAAGATACGGAACGTACTATTGAAGATTTATTGCAAGAAGTGAAGAATTCAAAGGAAGCAAAGTAATTCACACCTAGCAGCAGCGTTTTTAAAGGGTTTATTTTATGGGTCAGGTCATTTAATACCTGCTCAAAAAATAAACCCCTTAGTTATGGGGTTTTATATTTAATAATAGTTAATTATACCCAATTTACAGGGGTATTTTTAAGGGGTTTAAGGGTTAGGGGTGTATTAAGTACCTTGAAAACTTAAAACCCCGTTAAAAACGATTTTAACAGGGTTTTAAAGGGTTTATATTTTAGTGATTAATCACAAATACATCTGCAGGTTCTTAAGTCATCCTTATTTACTTGTTGAATCTCAGGATTTTGTATTTGTTCGTTTGTTTGGCGAGTTTGTATTAATGTAGGTAAGGTTAATGCTGCCACTACGCCTATTACAGCCAAAGTCACTAAAACTTCCGCCATGGTGAATCCTTTATTCTTTCGCATCAACAATAGTAGCCCCTCCTCCTATTACTCTTGCGCCAAGAGGATAATGCCCATCCCATTTTTTAACTTCTTCAAGTTTAACAATGGAGGGATTTTTAGCAATAGCTTGAGCTGTAATCGTTAAAGCCTCAGCTTCAGCTTTTGCTTTGGCTACAGTTATTTGAGCATCTCTTTGCGCTGCCTGGTATTCGTATTCTTTCTTTTGAGCTGTTTGCTGCATAACTTGTTTTTCCTTAATTGCAGCTTCGTACTGGTCATCAAAGTCCACATTAGTAATAGGCGTATCCATAACTAATATAGCTGGTTTTTGATTTTGCTCATTAATTACAACTTGCTTTGCTATAATAACCAGATCTTTTCTAACCTGTTCTCTACTTGTTACAAATTCACTAGCTGTATATTTTCCAGCTACTGCCTTGATGGCATCTTGAATTTTAACTCTTGCAAATACATCATAAGGACTGCCCGAATATTTGATAATCGTATCCGATATATCCTGAGAAGGATTTGTATAGATAACGCTATATTTAATATCAATAGGCTGGTTATCTTTTGTATAAGCTTGAGCCTCTTCCGCTCTGTTCATAGGTCTAACGTTCACTTTTATAGCATCCTCAATCCAAGGAGTTTTAAAGTGCATGCCTTCATTGATTATTTCTGTACCTACTACTCCCAGTCTTTTAATAACTGCTTTTTCGCCTGAGTTTACAAAGTAAATAGGATTAAACAGTAAAAATCCTATTATACCAACTACGATTAGAACTACAGCCGCAATAGCTATAAGTTCTGCATTTGCTTGTCCGTTTCTTTTCATTTTCTTTCGTCCTCTTACTTTACTACTAATACATTTTTTGATGTTGTGGCTCCTCCTAATTCCACTTAGCATCTTTTGGTTTCACTGCTTCTATTTGTTCTACTAGTTTTTCTAAATTTGCAGGCATAGCTTCTACATTTAAATCCAATCCCATTTTATTGGCGGCGTAAATAGTATAGATTAACGATAAAACCTCTGCCATTGGTAGATGATTATCATCTACTACTTTTTCAAGAGTCATACCTAAAGCCTTAATAATGTTCATCGGTGTTCCTGTTATAAGGCTTTTAACATGCGTATAAGGGTCTTCCACTTTTAGTTGAATATCTACATAACCCGCATCTACCATTTGTCTTTGTTTTTCAGGTAGTTCATCTAATAATTTTTTCATTTCTTCATCCATTTTTTAAACCTTCCTTCGCTTTATTAAACTCTTCATCATAACGTTCCAGATCTGTTTTATTAAAGTAACCTTCCCCACAACCTGTACATCTTAATAGACTTAGATTATGTAAGTTTACTTGTCTTGCTTCAGTAGCGCTGATTCTAATAAAAGTAGTCATAGTTTGATTGTCTAATCTTATTAAATCAGCATCGCATTGTGGACATTTTTTCATTCTAAATTCTCCATTAATTAGACTTAAAATTGTAAACGGGGTGTAAAATATCTACTATCTCAATAGTATCCTTAGTATTTTCAATTATATCACTCATATTTTTATAAGCCATTGGAGATTCATCTAATGTATTTCTGTTTACACAGGTAGAGTAGACCATCTTCATTGATTTTTGGTACTCCTCAAGGTCAAGAGCTGTTTTAGCTTTACTTCTACTCATTAGTCTACCAGCTCCGTGAGGGGCTGAGTAGTTCCAATCTTTATTGCCTTTACCTTTGGCTAAAATAGAACCATCTCTCATATTTATAGGAATAAGTAGTATCTCACCTTCCATAGCTGAAACTGCTCCTTTTCGTATAAAACCATCCGGTGATATATAATTATGGATAGTTTCAAAGGTTGATAATTGGAAGTTAGTATCTCCTCCTGAGATGAATTTAATAATCTTTGAAGCTATTTCTAGCCTATTTATAGATGCAAATTGTTGAGCTACTTGCATATCGTATAAGTAATTCTCAGCTAAGCCTCCTTCTAAAAAGCATAAGTCTTTGTGAAGGCTATCATAAATATTTCTATCAATACAGTCTTGTATAAAGTCGTCTACATCTACTTTAAATACATCTCTATGATTATGTATAGCATTATGAAAATCTCTACTTTTTTGTTTGCAGTATTCATCCGCTTTGTTTTGATAGTACGTGGCTATTTTATGTCCAAAGTTTCTACTTCCTGAATGGATTATAAGAAACTTATCTTTAGCTGCATTTTCAGCTATTTCAATGAAGTGATTCCCTCCTCCAAGAGATCCTAAAGATTTTAAATGGCGCTCATATGTTTTAGAATCCCCTATACGATTGCATACATCTTTAATTCCATTAGAGTTTTTATCGGTTATTAAAGAGTTTATCTTTGGGTTAACTTCATTGCCGTGAGGTATACTCTTTCTAATGAACATATCCAAGTAGCCATAACTTAAATCAGCTTGACCTAGTCTAACAGTTAACATTCCGCATCCTATATCTACCCCAATTAAATTAGGAATAATTCGACTTGTAGACATAGTAGATGTAAAACCTACAACACACCCTTTGCCTGCGTGTACATCTGGCATTATTTTTATAGATTCATTTTTAAACATAGGGTGGTTACAGATGCTGTAGATTTGTGAGATTGCTTCTTGTTCCACATTGTCTGTGTAAATTGCTGCTGTATTGTATTTTCCAGTTACTTCAATCATAATATCCTCTTTCTTTATCTTTCTCATCAGCTGGCTCCGCAAAGTGCGTATTATAGTTATTAGGTATTAATGCTTTTTCTTTAAAGGCTTGGGATATAGACATCCATTTTTGTTCTGCTTCTATATATACTTCTAAATCTTCCGGAAACATGGTATCCATCCACTCTTTACAGTAAAAGAATACTTCAAATAAGGATGTAGTGTTAAATGCTCCGGTAGATCCCTCTTCACCTGTTTTTATAACTCTTGCTTTTACCATGATACTAGAAACCTCTCCTGACTCCCTGCACATTCACTAAAATCATTTCCGGAATATGCTACGGAATATCCTAAATCAGTTAACCGCATACGCTGGCTACCGTTTAAATTCCAATAAAACATACAATAATGTCCTAATTTAGCTTGTTTTTGTATAGCCTCAAATATGGGCTTAAGATCATCGTCTTTAGTGTTGCAGGTTATTTGTCTCGCTTCTTCAGCTCTCATTTAGTATCTCCTTTAATACTGTATCTGTTGTAGCATTATATGCTAAAGCTAGTAGTGTTCTTTTTACAGCTTTTCTTTCTTTTGATGTAACTTCCTCTAAGGGTTTATTCAACCTCTGAGCTGCTAAAGCCCTATACACATCCGATTGTAGTATACACGGGTCTGAACAAAGTTTAGGTTCTATATAATAATTAGCCATTACTCTAGGCTCTTGAGCTACATAATCTTCGGGGGGAAATGGAAGCATCAATGGTTTAGGTTTTTCTATCATATTAAAATACCTGTTTAAATTTTAAATTATCTATTATTTTCAGTAATACTTTAACTTGTTCTAAGGAAAGTTCGTCCACATACATATTAGGATTTGTAGACTGCATACAGTTCATTCCTTCAATTAAAGTTTTCTGAGCCTTAATAATATTATCCATATCAGTTAAACTAAAAGATAAATTCATAAGATAGCCTCCTGCTTCCCTTGCACCGTAATCCCTTTATAAGTGTACAGCCCTTTATATTTTTCATTATTTAAAACTCTCTTAACTAACATAGGATAAATCTTTAAAGTTATTCCAGAACGCTGGTACACTCTTTTTATAGAATTTGAAATATACTGGTATCCGTACCCCTGATTGTGTAGATTAAAAATTTCTCTAACTATAACAGCTTCATCCTCATTTAAGACTAATTGCTTATTCTCAGCCGTATAGCCAAAAGGTGGGCGACCAGCACAGTAGCCGCCTGTTTTAGCCTTTTGGATTTTACCGGCACACAATCTTTCAGTAATCCTACTCCTCTCGAATTCTGAAAATGCGCCGATAATCTGCCTCATTAATCTCCCCGTTGGATCATCTGCCCTAAGTGGTTCTGCCACCGATATGATCTCTATCCCGAATTTTAGTAACTCTTTTTCTATGAATAACTGTAGCATTAAGTCTCGGGCAATTCTATCAAGTTTCGCCACTATGACATGTTTAAAGCCACCTTCTTTTGCAGCCACAAACATATCAGATAAAGCTGGCCTTATTTCTTTAGATCCCGACACGCCCTCTTCAATAAATTCTTGAACTAACTCTAAATTATGCAGCTTGCAATATCTTTCGATATCTTCACGCTGAGAGTCAAGTCCAAATTTATCTTCACCGAGCTGGTTCTCGGTAGAAACTCTAAGGTATGCTACAGCCTTATTCATAAATAACTCCTTTATCAGATTCAATTAAATTATCACTTTGTATCTTATAATCTTCATTTAATTTGCGTAAACTTTTATGTAGAACCTGTAAAAGTATTTCACAATCTTCTACTTTTAACATATCTTTTCTACAAAATCTTCTTTGTACGTTACGGAGGTGGGTAAGAAGAAAGTTTTTTAAATCTTCTTCTTTACTCTTTCTAATATCATCTATAAGATAACGGTCTTTGGTGTGTAATATAGCTTCATAACTAGGATAAAGAGGATGTTGTGAGTTAAGATATCCGAATGTTTTATCTAAGATTGGGTTTAATAGTTTAAGGTTTTCTAAATGTTCTTTATGCCGTGTATGGGGGTTTAATCCTCTGATTACATTATTATCATTCACGTAGTTATATAAGAATTCATCAAATTCGTGAGAATTCTGCCTAATAAATCTGGAATAAGTAGTGGAATAAACATCCCCGTTATATTCTATTCTTTCATTATCACTAGGATATCTAGTGTTTTTCTGAATATAATTTATAATAAGCTTAACCCAAAATGTTCTAGAAAGCTTGTTTAAGTGATATTTATTACAAATCTGTTCTAAAGTGGTGTAGTGGGTTATCGTATATCTAGAATTTACTTCAAAATTTAGTTGATAAAAAACCTCTAATATATCTAAATTTGTGCATTGTGTTCTTTCTTTATTTACAGCAATTTTGGCAATTTTAAGATATTTTTTATTACTACTAATTATTCCTTTAGCTGTATTCTTTTTGGTTTTATATTTTAAGATATTATGAGTAGTTAAGGAGGTAGCTAGTTCCATAGTGGCAGCTGTAACTATTTTTTCTTCTTCAAAGCCTATCTTATAAAACCGCTTAGTTATATCTTTACCATTTCTTCTAGATAATCTACTAAATAGCTGATAAATTTTATTTAGATTTAGAGTGCCGCTTAGATCTACTATATTTTCTAAATCTACATAGTTAAACCCTAATAAAGCTCTTTGAACTACTACTAAACATTTTATAGACGTATTTTGTTTAAAATATTCGATATTTTTACTGTCAGAATCTTCGTTAGTACACGATAATACAGAAGAAATTCCTAATTTAATTAGCAGATTATGTAAATATTTAGCAGCTTTCTGATTATGGCATACAATCAAGGTTTTTTCTAAATTATTTTTTAATTCTTTAAATTCGTTAATGACTTCTATGTGTTTAATCCAATCTGTATCACTCTGTATCTGCACTAGCTTATCAAATTTAAAATTCAAGATATTAAATTGAACTTTTATTATAGTTTCAAAAATTTCCTGTAAAGTTATTCTTATATCAATATCTGGTATATCTAGGGTTTCTTTCAATTCTTCTGTATCTGTGTATATATCTTTAACACTCCCGAAAGACAAAGGAGTAGATATAATATAATAACGCATATCAGCGAACCATTTTTCCCCTAATTGTTTAGATTTAGTATATAGATCTAAGAATGTATGTCCTATTAATTTATATCTAGGGCTCATATCATTTTCGTATAAAAAACAAGAGGGTGTCGCTGTTAATAGTAGCTGTTTATTGATGTTATTTTTAATTAAAATTTCTTGATTTTCTGTAGATAGATATCTGTTATGCGCTTCATCTACTACTAATAAATCAATATCTAGGGGTTCTTTATTTTTAAATGTTTGTGGAAGGGTTATGATAACATTGGCGGTATAATCAATATCGTCGCCAGCATTAAGCATTTGAATCTTATATTTAGGATTTAAACTACATAAAATTTCTTCATAATTTTGAAGTTTTAGTACAGTCTGCCCCTCTGCAAAAAATACTACTCTATTATAACCATTTTCTAACAAGTGTTCTATTACTTTAGCGGCTATAAATGTTTTTCCTGAACCTGGAGGTTCCATTAATACAGGAATCAAGTCAGTAGTTTTAATAATAGTTAGAATATTTTGTATATCTTCAACTTGGTAATCTCTTAAAGATTGTTTTAGAATAGTTTGCATATTATCAGCTCCTTATATAACTATATCCTCTTCTTTTAGTGGGAATGCTTGTCCGTAGCGAGTAGTAACAACCCTATTCCATTTATTACATCTCATATTTTCATATAAGATCGATCCTGGTTGTTCTACAGCTATTTCTTCAATGGTTTTAACTGTTCCTTTATAATATGTAGGGCTTGTATTAAAAGCAGTAGTAGATCTTTTAACCATTTTTCCGTCTACTTCTACCTCATCTTCCATAACATCATAAAATTGGTAGGCGTAACAGTTATCACCTGATTTGTAGGCTTCTCTTGATTCTATTTCTTTTACATTAGAATCAGAAACCATAATTCCTGGATAGTATTCTCTTACATAGTGTTTTAGCATTATTTTCTCCTATCTTATTTTTATATGGCTTGGAATTGGATTTGTTGTGCATTCGATATGATAAAAAGGTTGCTCTCTACCCTCTTCAGTTTCACGTATAGCGCAGGTTATGAAGGTTGACGCATATTTGTATATATCTATAATATTTTGTTTAACACAGGTATTATCTACGGGCTTACGTACTATTTTAAATTGATGTTCATTAATAAATTGTAAGCAGTGTTCTTTACATTCGTTTGATTCGCATAAGAAATAAGTTCTTCTACTAGAATCGTCTAAAGGTTGGCACATATTTAGATCTATAGCGTAGTCGTTTGTTAATAGTCTGCGAACTCTAGCACAGTTTTTAACAGGGCGCTGCTGTTCAAAAAAGTAGCTTACATCATCTATAGTGTATGGTTTAAACACATCAAAAGCAGCCTTGTCTACTAAAAGTCTTTCATGATAGTGCGCTACTTGTTCCTCATTGCTCATATCAATAAAATAAATGCTGGCATCAATATCATCATATCTAAGATCAATCAAGTATTTAGATTCTATCATGCCATTTTGTAGCCACTGAAAAGCTTCTAATCGGGTTTCAATAGTGTCAAATCCTAAGATAATATATTTAGATCTTACATACTTAAAATTTATCTTCTGAAATGGTCTGTTATGTCCCTTGGCTTTTTTATTTAAGTATTTTAAATAAGCTACAGATGCCTCGGATTTAGCCTTTGATACATCATTCTTATTATAGAATTGATTTCTCAAATTTTTATTTTCCACAGAATCAAAGTCTATTAATTTAAAAGTATTTAAAAAAGTAAGTCTTGACATTTGATCTAATAAATTAGTACCTGCACTACCTAAGCCTAGGCAGATTACATCTTTAGTTACTTTTTGTAAGTTTTCATAGCCTCGGCTAATCTGTTCTCCGGTTATCTCGGGATAGCAGGTTGATTTATTTTTAGTGCGTCTAGTAATATAATAATGGTCATCTTGTCTAAGTTTTTTAAAAACAGCCTCACTATAAAAACTTAGATTAACCTCATTTATATTGTCCGGTAAGCAATCAGCGCAGTATCCTGTATATAAATAAATTGGGTTATCATCGGGAGTAATACATACTTTACAATCCCTACAAAATACGGCTTTATCAGCATGTTTAAGACTTACATGCTTTTGAAGGTAGATTTTAGCAGGATCGTAAGCACTACTAGGATTAGGTTTTTCTAAAAAATTGATTAAATGCCAAACTACATTTATATCTTCAAACACATCTTTGCATTTAAAATCATTACAAAGGGATTGAGTAGTAAAATATGTGCCTACTCGTACACTTGTTTGATAAGGCATATCTTCAGTAGGCTCTACAGCTTCATATAACTCTATATCACTTGGAGTAGGAAAAACATTATAGTGCATTATTTTAGTCTTTTTAGGTTTAATTATTCTAATATTCTCTGAAGAATTATTCACTAAAAATTGAAGCTTAAATGATTCTGTTTTCCCTGTTAGTGGAATAGGAAGATTAGCGGCTCTAGGTGCTGTAATTAACCAATACTCTGCACCACTGTAATCTACGTACTTTTTCTTTTTAATAGATTTAATACGTGTTTTAGTAGTAGTTTTGTCTATTTCTGTCTTTTTAACCACGCTTGGGGCAATAGGTGTTTCTACAGTCATAAGTTTCTCCTTCTATTCATAAGCCATCGTCAGTGCGGCTATTTGCCGCAGACCGCTCAGTTAAGAGCGGTTTCGGCTATACTCCTGCTTCAACTATAATTGCTTTCATGTCTTCCAGACATTCCTTATACTCACCTTCCTCTGTAAAAAGACCTTTACTTTGTTCGATAAGTTCTTCTATAGTTTTGTAAGCGTTTGAATATGTTCTTGTAACTGGTTGAGCTTTTTCTTCAGTACAACCCGCTCTCTTAGCTGTAGCTACGAAAACTGTAGTATCCGCTTTAAACTCGTCTGTAGGTTTTAAAGCTCTACCCTGACCGATTAACACGCCTGAAGATAATCCCAGATCTCTTTCAACTTGTGCTACGGTACTTCCAGCTTTAATTTCTACTTCCTCGTCCTTTTCTCTACCCTGACGGACAACCACTAATTTAACTGTAGATGCTTCCTTAACAGCCTCTTTCTTAGCAACCGGCTTTTTAGCTGGGGCTGCTTTTGTAGTTGTAGTTTTCTTAGCCGCCGGTTTTTTAGTAGATGTTTTTGAGGTAGTTGCTTTTTTAGCTGTTCCTACTAACTCAACCTTAACCTTATCAGCATCCGCTGCTGAGATATTGCTTGATATTGTTTTGTAGGAAATTTTTAACTTATCTAAAACATCGGTAACTTCTTTATTAGTTACTCCTATTTCTTTAGATAAATCATAAATACGCACTGTTTCTTTCTTTGTCATTGTGACTCTTCTCCTTTTCATTTTCTATTAACTATACAAGATTCAATTGGTAATTGGAAGCCGGTTTGTTTTGCTACCTCCTTTCTATTAACTACGGCTTTTTTATATGTAACCTTTTCTTCTACGCAATTTGCTGCTACTTCTTCTTTGCATTTATTGTAAATAGGCTCAAACATATTACGATCTAATTTAGCGGGTATTTCTATGGTTAATTTAGTTGTGTGCCCATTACCTAAAAAGAACCCTGCTGAGATATTACCTGCTCGGTTTATTATTAGGTATGGGAACCCTTCTTTATCTCTGAGGTCGTTTATTTCTTCATAGTTATCCATATCTGTTTTACTTGGCTGAACCATAGATATATTAGCGTGACTGTGCCAATCAAGCACCCACTTATGTAGCTCTTTTCTAGGAACACTAGCCATAAAAGAAGCTACTGCTACCGCATCGGCTTCTGCGTGACTACTCTTCACTATTTGATTAGGAAGAATAGCTATATCGGTAACAACCCCATTCTCTATTTTGCCAAAACCGGCTATTTCTAGTTTACCTACTAGCTGGACATAACAATTCATCTTTATCCAAGCTTCCGAGGTAAATGTTATCTTTTCAGGAATGTTTCCTGTCATAAGATTTTTTAGATATGTTAAACATTCTTGAGGTCTTACGGGTATATGGTTTATTATAGGGGTTTCTACCTCAGCTACTTCTGGGTATTCGGGTATAACTTCATTTCTAAACCCGTAGATGTGTTCATACTGAGAGGGGGGAATTCCTGGTAGTGTTCCATTTCCTTTTCGTCTACCTGTGTGCGCTTTTGATTTCATCTCTTACTCCTTTTCAATTGTGTAAAACTGATTATTATTCCTATGAGCTAACTTTTGTATAAAATCCTCTACGTGTATAGGCGCATAGTTATGACAGTCTATGCCTACATCCATAGATCTTCCAAATACCTGTGTTAATGTTCCATGCTCGTGCCCAAAGGCATGAAATGAATTATGATAGCTACAATTCCAACGTAAGTGTGGATAGTGAGAAAGCCATACTTTATGTATTCCTACTTTTATCATTGCAGTTGTTCTAAAGTTTTGAATACGTCCATCCTTTTTAAAAGTGATGTAATCCATTTCAGGATCATGATTTCCTCCAATCACATACATTTTTATGTCTGGACGAATTTGTTTAAGCATTTGATCTATAACATCTCTTGATCTTTTACCGCCTTCATGAAGACTTATACTGTTTAAATCGCCTAAATTATAGAGAACGGCATCTTTAGGTAATTTGTTTACGTTCTCGATAATAGTCTCATTGTGTTCTTCAATTGTAGCAAACGGTCTTTTACAATGATGTAAAATGTTAAAGTGATTCAAATGCCAATCGGCAGTTAAAAACAGGTCTTGCATAATTCTTTCCCTCTATCCAAACTAACTACTAATCTTCTTCACTCTCGTCTTGTTCTTTTTGTATTACCTCTTCATAATGATCCAAGCAATAATATTTTCTCTCGTGGACAAGCGCTTCTGTTTCATAATCTAGCATCTTCCCACACACGCAGCATTTGGTGTACATAATCATTTATACTCCTTTACCTTTACATCCACATTCAGCTTAGTTATATTCAATCTAATAACAAATTCAGTTGTTCTGTACTCTACGTCATCTAAAAAGGTAACTTGTTTCTCACCCTTAAGCGTTTCAATACGCTTCTTTAATAGGTCTCCTACCACTGTGAGATCATCTTTCTCTATTTTCACAGGTTTAGACTCTAGCTGATTTTTTAAGTTTAAAATCTCTAGATCTCGGGTGTGTAGAATCTCTTTCATCTTTTTCAACATAGGGGTTAAATTTTTAGCCGCTTTATCTAAAGATAATTCAGGCTCTTCCTTAGCAACTTTGGTTTGGGGCTCAGGTTTATTTCTAAGCGCATAATCTATACAGTATTTTTTATATGCATCTGTAAATCCTGGTATACTCTCTCTGTTTATTTTTAAATTCCAAAATAGTGTATTTAAAGATCCCACTGTTCTATCGGGGAGTAACATCATTAGCTGCTCAATAGCCATATTATTTAAGACAGCCTTTTTAATTATGTCTAATTCATATTGCTTCCATTTATTAGCATAGTTTCCTTTTTTCTCGGTTAGTTTCTTACTTAACCATTTAAATCTTGTTGATTCAGCCTTTGCTGGCTCTTTTACCGCTGTTTTAGTTCTTAAGATATCACAGGCTATTTTTTCACCCTCTTTTATTTGTTTTCTTAATTCAGATATTTTAGAAACCAATCCTAACCTTGATCTTCCAGGAAGATTAATTTCTCTAGAGGGTAGATTACTCCTAATGCAATCTTTGATATAATCAATCTCTTTCTTAGAGTAGTTTTTATTTGTTCTAAGTTCTTCTACGGGATTATGTTCATATTTAGACATGTTTTGTAAGCCTTCTATTTGCTGATAAACAGAGGCTTTAGTTTTATCTTTAAAGAATTCCATAATCTCTGGAATGGTAGAGGAAGAACTTACTAGCTCAGCTAAATCTTTTAAGTCATCTAGACTAAACTTATCTGTTCCACTCTCATCCAATTTCAGTTTTTTAGCTCTCTTGTAAATATTAAGCTCTTCGCCAATATTATCTTTGAGCTCTTTAAGTGCTACCTTACCATAATTCTGGCTAAGGTATTCATCCATAGCAACGTTCCAGTCCATTAGTTTCTCCTTCTAATTTATTGTGTGGCTTCTATTTTTTCAAAATATTCTGTTAAAGCCTGAATTATTATTGTTGTTCTAGGAATACCCGTTTTCTTATTTCTACGTTCTATTTTAGCTAATAGTTCATTAGGAATTTGATAACTCCTAGGTGTGCAGTTATCCTTTTCTTTAGGTCTGCCTACGTGTCTATCGTTTACCATCTAAGATCTCCTTGTCCGTGTTTACTTCATATAATCAATTTTAAGGGGTTTATTTTTTGGGTTAGGGGTTAAACTACCTAAACAATTTTTAAACCCCGTTAACAGTCATTTAAAACCGTGTATTTTTAACTATTTAAATAATAAAAGGGTTTAAAAAATTAAACCCTTTTATTTCTTTGTCCTCTAAAGTTTGAAGCTTAGTACTCTGTTGGCTGCGGTACAGCGTCAGGGGTAGCTGCTTCTTTTTTAGCGTCTTTTAAAGCTTTTGCGGCGGCTTTAGCTGCTGCTTTTTCTTGAGCTTTCTTTTCACGTTCTTCTGCTTTTTGTCTTAATTTAAGATCTCTTTCTTCGTTTTTCTTTTGTTTTGCAGCTTCACGTTCAAGTTTCTTTTGCTCTTTTCGTTCGTCAGCTTGTGGAGCGAATTGTTTCTTGTACTCTTCCACTTCACTCATGATTCCAGCTAATTGGGGTTCAAGTTCTGGACTTAATGCAATTATGCCTTTAAGGTCTCTCAAAATCCTTGAAAAAAATGTCCCAGTTTTGAATCCGTGGGGAATACTTACTCCATTCACTTCTGTTGCTTTACCCATGTTTTTTCTCCTTTTCTTCTATTTTGTAAATATCCACTTGATATTTACCGTATTTAAAAATATAACATAAATTAGAATAAAATAAATATCAATATAAAAAATTTACAAAACTTTAGAGTTAAGAGGATAATATTTTTAAAACTACTTGTAGCAGTTGTTCAATATCGTTTTTATCGGTTACATGATTGTATGCTGCATTTAATGCTTCTTTTATTTCTTTTTGTCTATAACCTAAACTATATAAAACTTCTTCTACATCTTCCTGACAATCGCTTGCTTCGGGGGTTATTATTTCTTTATCCCCTGCCCAGCTTAAATCAAATTGTTTATTTAAACCTCTATATGCTTCAATCTTTTCTTGTAACTTAGCTAGTAAAGTATTGATATAATTTTCAGGACACGTTTCATTTAGGCTCTCTACATAGCTAACAATGTCTTGCCACACCTCCGGGTATGTCAAGTATGTTCTTAGGTATAAGTCCCATAAGTAGGGAATTAACCTTTTTGGGTAGGGTAAGAACAATTTGATATTAGTCTTACTTCCATGATGGAGGGGGCTGAAAGTATCCATTGTTGTCATCTATTTACTCCATTTACTCCTTATTAAAAAGATAATATAACATCTTCTTAATAAGAAGTAAATCCTATACTATCTAAATAAGGCTTTGCGCCTTACTTTAAGCCTACAATTACATTAGGATTTTGTCCGGTTAATCGGCTTACTCGAGAGCTTTCTTTAGGAAAATACATTTGATATTCTGTATCTTCAAAAGCTATATTAGCATCTGCAAAACCGCTGTCTTGGATATTTTCTAACTGTTCTTGTAGTTTTCCGATAAATGTAGATAACAGCATAATTACTCTCCTCAAATACTACCCCATCATAAGTCTAAGACTTATTTAAATAGTATAGGGAATTACTTCTTATGGGTTTCATTATTTAGTTGTCAAGGTACACATAAAACCTTTTTACAGGGGTTTTTTAACCTGTTAAATATATTTTACCATATAAAACAATATAAAACAATAAATTAATATTACTTAACATTTATCAACCCTATACTTATGGATTGATAGAGCTAAAAATAATAAAACTAATATAATTGCTAATATGACCATGTTTATCTCCCTATCTCATTCCATCTTCTGTGCATATAGGCTCTACTTATAAATTTTTCTATGGTGTAGTCTCCGCTACTAAAGTCTATTCTTAAAGCGAATGGAAAAGTTTTTGAAATGCCTTCTAACGTTTCAGTTACTCTTCTCACTGTATATATTTTGCCTGTTTCTGTATTACGGAATTTCATTTATATCATCTCCGAATAATCCTGCCACTTGTTTTCATAGGCTATATTGAAAAAGTGTTGATATACCTCTACGCCTGTTTCTACTTTGATTTTATTTTGTTCCCCGCCTATCCTTTTATGATCCATATAGTTATCAAATATTTTAAAATAGCGCTTATCAGTATGTAAAAAATAGCAAACGCTGGTTAATTCTTTTGAATACTGGCACTGTGTTAATATGGATTGCTCACGAAATAGTTGAACTTTCTTAATTTGATAGGGTATCCCGTGTACCTTTACTACTCCTAAAACTATCATGCCAATATCTATTGCCACAAATCCGCTAATAATTAACACTTTTGCTATTTTATCGTACATACTCTTCTCCTTACCATTTATTTAAAGGGCATCTTGACTTCAAAAATGCTACCTTCTTTACTACAAAACATCCACATTTACCGCAGTGATGCGTCTTTTGTAAAATCTTAACTAATTGGTCACAGATCTTACATTTAGATAATCTTAGCAATCTAATATGTCTAGGGGCTTTTACAACTCTATTTAAAATAGAGTCAATTACTACATCTTTTAAGCTATATTTAAAAAAGAAATTATATAAAATTGGAATCATTTATTCTCCGATATCTATCTACTAATAACTCTTATCTTTTTTATCAAGGGTAAATCCTTTTTTCCTTTTATAAAAGGTTTAATCCATGTCCAACCTAATTGCTCATTTCCAGCTCTATCTTTACCCTTACTGTAAGGGGTTTTTAGTTTTCGCCAATGCCCCATAACCTCAAATCTATGAGAATATACAACGTTTTCGTTAGATCTTTTATTAATAGCTTTTGGTTTATTGCTTATGTATATTACTTTATTTATTTTATATTTTTTCCTATTCTTACCATTTCTTATTTTTATTTTTTCGCTATCATTGGTGTAATAATATCCTTTATCTTGTAATTCTTTTAATTCACTTTTAATGACAAGGATACACGCTTCAATTAAACCGATATTATCCGAAATTATAGGCTCATTTTTGTAACTAAACGCTAATATCTTTTTATGCTGAGTTATCATTGTATTATCTTTGTATGTTCCTAAATATATAAGAGCATGAACTATAAAATCTTTTGGGTGTATTTCATAAACAAAAGCCCCCATACAGGATATAAACTTGTCTGTACTACCTTCTAAGTAATAAGGGGCAAGCGCATTAAATTTGTGTTCGTCTTCTTTCTTTTGAAACCAGCAACACTTGAAAGGTAGGTCTAACTCTAAAGCACCTAGTTCTCTAGGGAGTTCAAAAATTCCTTTCTTTACTTCTCCTATTATAGGTCTTACATCCCTTATATTAGAATAAATAAATTCTGGATTCACTATTGAACTAGAAAATCCATTTTTACTAAGAGAGTCTTCTTCGTAAAATCTATCGGGGTGTTCTAATAAATCTAGAAATACTTTTAAATAATTTAAACTCATTATTTTATCCTCTCGTAAATATAGACATCATCATGTAAGCCCCACCATTGAGGGATATAGACTTTTTCTTTCAGGTGGAAATATTCAGACAAATAGTTATGAAAGCTGTCATCTCCAGTACAGCCGCCACTGCCTTCTCCTATATAGATAATATATTTACCTTGGAAGTTTACAGCACAGTTAAAAGCAAAGGGCTCAGCGTAATCAGGCCAGCACAGCATTAAATTTATATGTCGGGGCTGACTTAATAGAATGTTTTCATTACCCTTTTCTATGACCGTGTAGGGGGTTTTAAATTGATTCCAGCTATAATTGTCATAAGGTTTTATATTAACCCCTTGCTGTTGAAGCAACCACGCCCAATATCCATTTCCTGCGCCAAGTTCAATAATGGGGCTATATTTTGCAATGGTTTTTATAGCATTTTCGTCGGGTACAGCAAAAGCATATTTAAAGCAATAGTCATAACGATTAGTATATAGCTTATTTGTATCATTTAAGATATCATCAAAGCTTATATGCTTATCGCCTTTAATCTTTTTAAACTCATCCAGATACGGGTTTTTAAGCATTGTTTCCATCTCTTACCTCTCAGCTTCTAATTAAATAGCTCAGCTACAAGCTATTTAGGAAGAAGCCCTTAGGGCTAGGCTTCCAGTTTGTTCAGTTTCTCCGGTTTAGAAAAGATAGATTGTTCATTTTCAACTATTTGAATGCTGTTTGGCTTTTTCATAAGCCCTAATAGTCCAATTCCAATCATAATAATTGATGTGATCTTTTGAAACATGGTCTGCTCCTTTCTAAGCTACGATTAACTGTTTTTCCTTTTGATAGCGCAGCCTCTCATAGTGGGCTACTCCTACTAACCTAAAACCATAGTCTTCTAACTGTTCCACTGTCATTGTTTCTCCTGACAGCATGGCTTTTAGGATTTGGGTTGTGTCGTGAAGTTGTTGTCCTGATAATTTGGTGCTCATGGTTTGTTCTCTCCGTGTCTAGTTAGTGCCTCGTTTATGTTTCTTTTTTAGAACATCTATAGTCATCTCTAACTCTCGCTGCCTATCCTTAACATAATTTGCTAAAGTATGACCATTGGCATTAACCCCACATCCAGCACAGATTCCATAATGCAGCTCGGGCTGTGTGTTTGCTATAACTTTTCCACATCGGCTACAAATAAGCATTATAGATCCTTTACTAGCTCCCTTAGATTATTGAATTTGCTTCTATAGTGAACATAGGCTTTTAGCGGAAAGCCGTGTTCTTTGGAGTTTTCCAACTCCGTAATGAGTTTAAAAGCCGCTTCTTTTCGTTTGTCTTTAGATACAATTGTGTTCATGTCAACTCCTTTTCACTTGGATCTGCGATAAGTTCTTCTATTGTTTCGGTGTCGCCGAAAAAGATATCTTTAACACTCTTTAATTTAGAATCAGTCATAAGGGTTTGTCTTGTCCCCTCTAATATAGCTATACAACTCTCAAAAGTGGCTATTTGATATTCTATATTTTCTATTTGCTCTTCATCATCTTGAAATAATGAAGATACAAACTTTAAACAAGCAGCCATACTCTTAAACGAGTCTGTCATAGCTATAATTTCAGCTTGTTTAAGCTTTTTTAGATTATCTAAATCGTGTTGAGCAAATTGTGCCATTATGATACCTCCAAAAAAGGTTTTAACGGTTTAAACATATTAGGATGTCTTAGTTTACGAAGGGCATGACTTTCAATTTGCCTTACACGTTCTCTACAAATTCCATACAGCGTGCCTACCTCATCTAAACCACGATAATGCCCATCATCTAATCCATATCTTAAAATAAGAATATTTCGCTCTTTTTTAGATAATTGTTTAAGAACCCTATCCATAGTCTGTCTTAAAGAATCTAAATATAATTTATCATCTAAATTTAAATTCGGGTCTGATATTTCATCAAAATCTATATCTATAGGATTTAATGGGGGGAATATAATCTTTAAAATACCTGTATAAATTTACAGATATTCTACTACTTCTACTTTTTAGAAAAACTAATATAGCCTCTTGTCTAATGTCATCCACATCTTGAAGGGGTAATCCTTTAGCTATAAGTTTACTTATATTTTTCTCAATAGTCTTAAAGTAATTAAAGTCTCTTATTTTATTTTCTTTTATTAGTTTCATTGTTGTTCCTATAATTAGCTTTTAATTAAATACTTCTAACCCTTGAAGTATTTAGGAAAAAGCCCATAAAGGGCTATTCTTCTAAAAACATCTTTTGGTAGATATTTTGATTTAAAGTATCTAACTCTTTAGATATTTTCTGTAAATTATTATTTATATTTTCCAAAGATTCTAATTGAGAGTTTTCTACTTCTTCATCTATACCCCATTCTTGTAATAGAATTACAGCAGTTTGCTCACTAATAACTAATCTGGTAATTTCTTTTTCTCGGTCAGTTAGAATTAGAATATATTTTCCATCCTCAATAGTCATATCCAACTCAGCATCAAAATTGTTACCCTCTTCCATATTAAAATCAGGAAGAAAAGTAAGATTAAGTTTGGATTTGGTGTGGGCACACCCCATTAAATGAGCTAAATTGTCTGCTAAAATATTCATATTGTCTCCTTTTCTGTTTAGCTTCTACTTTCAAGATACATTAGATATATCTTGAAATAAGAAGCCCATTAGGGCTATATATTTACCTTGATATAAGGCATTCCTCCCGGTAAAGCTTTCCACATTTCTTTTGGAAATGGGTAGCTTATTTTATTTACTCCAATGCCTAAGACGACAAGCTGCTCCATTGTCTGGTGTAAATCTGTCCAGTTATTTCCATCTTTATCAGTACACATATTAAGGAATGTCCATCCGTCTTTAAATTCGGAGGGGAGTTCATTTAAAAGCTCGGCAATATCAGCAGCATTAGCATCTAACCTAGCTTTATTTAAACCGAATCTGCTCAATACGCCTTGAATGAGAGTAACCTTTTCTTCGTTTATAGTGTTACCATTAACAAAGGTATTATCTCTCGCTTCGTCTGAGGTCAGCAAACACTCTCCAAAGATTCGGTTTACTGTATCACTGTTTAATTTTTTTGGTGGCATTTGTCCTCCTTTAATAAATCTGCGCCGTGGTACATTACATTTAATCTTTCTACAAGGTAATTACAAGCAAGCATAAACTGCTCTTTAACCTCAGAGGGAATATCAGCCTCTTGAATAGTATCTTTAAACTTGTTTATCCTATTCATATCATTAACTATTATTTGCTTTTGTTCCTCTAAGGTCATCTTGTCTCCTTTATTGGCTTTTAATTAAATAACTCCAAATATGAGCTATTTAGGAAAAAGCCCGTATGGGCTAGGGGGATATATCAGCCTTGCATGATAGTATTCCATTATTATCGACTATGTTTATAGCGTGGCAGGTAGCTCTAATACATTGGTTATTATAGGCGCTAGGGTTAGCAAAATGCGCCGCTGTATACAATACTAATAGCATTGCCCCTATAAATAGACCCGTTTCAAAATGTGATCTGGTCATTGTATTCTCCTTCCATAATTGCAAATATAACAGCTTCCATAAAGATATCATGCTTAGTAAGCTCTAATAGCTCTCTTATGTAAGCAACATCTTCATTGTTTTGAATACCCCTCTCAGGTACATAATCCAGTATAAATCCAAGCATATTCCGTGTCCTCTCAGGTTATTAACCTTTATATTGATTTTACCATATAAAACAATATAAAACAATATACAATAAATAGTATATACTTTTTATTACTTTTCAAGTATCAATGGAGGCAGCTTATATGTTAATTGTTTAGGCGCCTCTTTAGTCTGAGGGTGCTTTAATTGGGTATTAACGTAATTAAATACGCTAAACTGAACAAATAGCAATGCTATTAGATTCATTACACATAAAAGGCTAAATAGTTTCTTCATAGTTCTCCTTTCTTCTAATTAAATAACTCCTATTGTATGAGTTATTTAAAAAGAAGCCCATAGGAATGGGCTAAGGATTATCTGGGTAATGAGTGTCTGATTTTATTGGCTAGTAAGTATATCTTAAAAAACGTAAATGACATATAATTCTCCTAAATTTTATAGCTTTTTATAGCTCTACTCAAATTATTATCTCTAACGGCATAGGATCTATAATACACTTGCACGTCCAAAGATGATTTAGAATAAAAGTTTCCAGTAATTCCACAAAAAACTCTATGAGCTACATTGATTGGCTCAAAAGTAGCAATCCCTAATCCAGAACATTTTTTACATAATGGATTAACAGCCCTGTGAGGGGTCTCACACTCAAATTTAGATAAGCACTTAATACAAGTATTCCACTCTTTCATAATAATTTCCTTTCCAGATAATCTTCTCTCTAAATAATTTGTATAAGAAAGCCCATTAAGGGCTAATCATTTGAAAAACTAAAATCTACTCCGTAAATACCAGAAACGGCTTCTAAAATATCATCTGTATAGCCAATAATGCCGTGATAACTTAGCCAAGTATTAAAGGCTTCCAATTTAGTTAGCTCTTTAACCTTTTCTTCTGGGTTCTCAGCGTCATTGGATAAAAAATAATCTAATAAATCGTCTAAAACGTTCTCAGGCAATGTAGAAATATCCATAGTTAATCTCCTATATTAAAAAGCTCACATAGCTTTCTAATACAAGTTATTTTAGAGGAGTCCTTGGATCCAAAAAATTCGGGGCTAATTTTATATTTTTAGTTATGTGTAAAATATAAACACATAGTAGAAACATAAAGGGAAATAGCCATACCTTAATCCAAATACAAAAAGCTCTTTTTTAGTCAAAAAAGCGTCCTGTCTGATTGGCATAAAGAACTATAATTGCATACTTCCAAGGATTTGAATTTTCAAGGATAGCCTTGTTCTTCAGGTTTTGGTCTTAACTTGTTTCCCCCCTTGCAGGGTATGGGGATTCCATACCCGCATTGAGCTATTGAATGCTTTTGAGCAGTTCGTCCCTTTGTTCTGGGGTTAGTTTTGCTATTTTGTCTGATAGAGTTTGGACAGTTTCCTTTTTTGGTTTTGGGGCTGTTTTAGGTTTATTGTTTTTAACTGTCTGATGTAACTCTATAACAGAATTCATAGTGTTATCCACCCAGTCCAAGAACTCTGGGTTTTCTACCACATCTGGAGTTTCTTCGGTTTTGGTATTCAACGCTTTTATTCCCTTTAAATCATCTCTGACTCTTCTTAGGAATGTAACCGTTGAAAAACCGCCGGGAATGGATACTCCATTAACTCTAGTAGAAGGGTTTTTAGCCTGTTTAGTAGCAACCTCTTTAACTTCCTCTTTTTCAGGTTGTTCATTTTCAAGGGTTTCTACTTGTTCGGCTTGTTCTAATACTGCTACGTTTTGTTTCTTGTTGCTCATGGTTTTTCTCCTTTTCTTTATTTACTACAATGCTGGGATATACAAGTGTATACCCTGCAAGGGGAGAAACAAGTATATGAATGTCCACGTCTAAGCCCTCAAAAAATCGGGGCCGGTTTTTACTAAGTGTTATATTGAATGTAAATAAATACATAAGTAATAACATTAGGGAGTAGACTTTCATCCTTTTAACCAGTCTGTTAGTTATTCAATTTTCAAGGTACGTATTAACCCCTCTGGGTTATAGTTTTATTTTACCTCTTCTTTTATTTAACCCAGTGAGTTAATGCTACTTAGTGTAGTTTTAAGGGTTAAAATTGTATGTGTCGAGGTTGAACACAATCGAATTTTTAAAATTGATTTATTTAATTCGATATAAGTATTCTAGCATGAAAAACCAATAAAAAACAATATTTAACAATAAAAAATAATACGTTTAATGTAGTAATTTATAAACCTTTAAGCAGTAAGGGTTCCGCCTAAAAACTCATGTTTACATTACTTAACAATAGGGGGCTGGGTTAGTATACTATACAAGGGTTTACACCTTATTGTATATGTACACATCAACGCTGAGAGGGTTCTGCTGTACGTGTGTAGGGGTTTATTATATCAGGGTGTATTTATACCCTATGTTATAAGGTGTAAACCCTCATACTATATGTGTATACAATACTATACAGTCTATTTAGTCTTTTTATTTTATTAGTCAGTATATATAACACAATTACACAATAGTGTTATAGTTGTTTATCTAATTGTTGTTATAACAACCGGACCCCCTCATTAGTTCTATCCAGCATACTGGGCAGCCGGCGGAGGAGGGGTCAGCAACTCGCTGCCTCTTTTATGGTTGACTATTAAGAAATGTAACAAAATTGCTAAGGGTGAAGGAGGTGCAGGGGTGCCCGGCACAGTCATGCCAAGGGTTCCAGGGCTTCTATCGGATCTGACACACTTTGCTTCCAAATATACAGTGTAGACTTACAACATATAAGCATAGTATAATATTTGCAAAAAACCTTTTTGACATTATTTTAATTTGTATTATTATATGAATAACGAAATGTGTTATAAACCCTGTGTCCTTACACAGGGATTTCTTTTTACATTATGTAATTTGGGTAGAAGGAATCCTCAAAAATTTTTTGCTTCTGGTTTCAAAATTGATTTAGCTATACAAATTGGTTTTATAGGAGTGTCAAAAAACGCCGGGAAAACACAAACCTTTGAGCAAAAAGGTGGTGTTTTAATAGTATATTTATATAAAAAGTTGACAGTTTTAATTTTTTATTGTTTAATATTGTCATAGGGTAAGAAGACAGGATCGAATATGGGTAACGAAAAAATAAAAAAGAGTATTACTTTGAATAGGCTACAAACGGATAAGCTAATTGAACTAAGTAATTATTTAGGAATTAGTGAAAATGCTGTTGTTGCTGTTGCCCTGAATACCTTTCATAAAGAAGTATTTAGCGGCGCAAAAATTTTTAATGTGAGCCATAATACTAAAGTGGATGTTGATGCGGTTAAAGATGCAATTACTAAAAGCATGATGAATTATAATCCTATGTATTATAAGGAGTCAGGTCCTGATACTGAGCCGAGATTGGACTAATGAGTGAAGTTAATAAGAAATGCACTAAATTTCCATTGGAAGATGTTACTAAATATGATGTGTGGTATTGTCCTAACTTTTCGGGTAGGATAGTGCCAGGAGATAGCTTGTGTGCTCATTGCATACATACTAAGGAAGAAGAATGAATACTAAGGGTCGTTGTACTTTTAATAATTTTTGTACAGGGTATGGAACTGAAAAATGCTATGAATGTGGTTATTATAGGAGGACTAATATGATAACATTTAACTTAACTGAAGAACATATTAAACTTGCACGAAGGATGAATGTGTATTGGGATGACGCTATGTATTTAGGCGCTCCTGCAATTGATATGAAAAGACCTTATGGCAATTCAGATGTGTTGGAAGACATTTTAGAGATACTGGATGAAAAGCCGGTAGAGGACGTTGATGAGCGCATTTATACTAAGAAGCAATATAAAAAGGCGGAGGCTTTGCATAGGGAAATGGAAACCGCCTTGCAGGTAATACTTGCTGCAGGATCCTTTGAGCCCGGAGTTTATACAGCCGAAAAATATAGAAATAATTGGAGGAAATCGTGAGAGAATTTACTTTTGGGATGTCGAGAGCAAGACTTATAAAGACAACAGCTACTTTAGTTTTAGGCACTGATATTTCTAGGCTAGAAATGTTTGCGGATAATTGCGATCAGGTGTATTGTTATTGTCCTCAAGAGAAGATTGGAAAAACTCGAGAAGAAATGGAAAAGGCTTTGGGAATATATTCCAAAGAAGATTTAATAAAGCTTCTACTTGATATGGTGGATAACGGAGTCGGTGGTCGTAAATGTAGGGAGGTAAGATGAATCCTACATATATATTAGAAGTAATGGCTGAGATGGCTGATAATAACAATCGTTATATCCAGTATTTGGAAAAACATATAGCCAGTCTTACCCGCCAAAAAATTGCTTTGGAAGAGAAGTTTAATGAACTGCTGCACGAAAAAGCTAAAGGCGTTACTGCAAAACAGATACTTGAAAAGACAGAAGAAGAATTAAAGGCAACTATCGAGACAAAGCCTAAAAGGAAATATGAACGGAGTGGAAAATTTAAAAAAATGCTCAAATATTTAGGAATAGTTTTAATACTTATAATAGTAAGCGTTTTATGCCTCCTTATACTCTGGAAGTGGGCGGGGTTATGCCAAAAATATGAATGGCTATTTCCCCTAACCCCGTTCGCTATTTTAATACTTACGTTTGCGTATCTAATTTATAGTTGGTTGTAGGAGAAGAAAAATGATTGATAGAGATGGAAAAGTAATTGTTGTAAGATGTGATAATTGCTCTAATGAATTTAGTGAATCTCATATCTTCGATTTTAGTGAGGCTATGAGGGCGGCTAAAGAGGAGGGCTTTATTAATCGTCAAGTAGACGGGGAGTGGAAGAATTTTTGTTGTAAGGAATGTTTTGAGGAGTATAAAAGTGGACACTAATATAAGTAGATTCCAAAAGCTAAAAACAGGGTTAATGATTATTGATGGCGCCTTAATGGGTTATGATTTTAAAGATCCATTTATGTGTACTAATAGTGAGAATTGTGACGACCTATTAATCCTAATAGACGACTGTGATGAGTATACGGAAGAACAAATTGAAGAGACAGAGAAAAAGGTAAAACAAGCCTTTGAATCTCATTTTAGGCAATTAAAGGAGTTAGGCTTTAGGTATATATCAGGACCGGATGAGCTTAACGATGATGGGTATTTATTAGGCTTTGGGTTTGAGTTAAGTTAGGAGGACTAATGAGTATATTAATTGATGATTTAATAGATTTAAATCCTAAAGAAAATATGGTTGAGCTGGTAACTATTAGTAGATGGGGTAGACAGGTTGGCTGGTATATTGCAAAACCTCTGCCTTTTTATAGCATCGGTGCCTTAATTGGAAGAATAGGAGATGCCTGGAGAGTGTTAAACGATAAATCACGAGCTTATCATTATAAGGAGGACGAGTGAGAATATTTAAAGCTATTTTAAAATTTAATAAAGACAATGAGGTTTACGACGCCGAAAATTTAGAGTATATGGATTTAAGTGAGGCATCACATACCTTTAAAAAACTAGTCCATACAAAAGAGATAAACGTTCCTGCTAATAAAAGACTTACATCAATGCACGATGTAACTTTTATGGATGGGGAGAGATATAAATTTGTGTTAGGAAGAGATAACCTACGAGGTTTTAAATGTACTAAAGAATTCTTTCAAGAATTTATGCTAATGTATTAGGAGGTAATATGAACGAATTTTTAAAATGTGGCGCTAAAAGAAAATTTATAGTCTTAAATTTAGAACATATTTTTGAATATATGGGCTATAACTTGTTAACCTTAAAACGTATCTTAAAAGAATATTATGAGATGAGCCTTCCTAAAGAAAAAGATCATGAATATTTAGTAATAAATACAGATGAGCCTTATATTGACGAAGTTATAGAGGTATTAAAGAAACACGGGCATTGGGGTTAGTATGAAGTTAGGTGGAATACGATATACGCAGGCTAAAAAGACTCCTCACAGACACGCTATCATGAATGGGGAAGAGTGGAAATTAGTTTTTGGAGAAAATACTAGAAAAGTAGAATTTATATTCAAAGCCAATGTTAACATGTTGGATAAGGTTTTAACAGCTGCTCAGTATGATAAAGTAAAAAAAGAATTTGGGCAAAAATTTATAAATTATATAAAGGTATACAAGGATGAAGGAAATTAAAAAAGAAGTTAAAACTTTTCAAATAAGTCTTGAATGTGATTGCGGTGGAGCCATAGTTTTTGATTCCAACAATGGGGTTAAGGATTCGAGATCAGACAAACCTACTTTTAAGCATATTTGCCTTAAATGCACTCGTGTAGAGTATTTAGAAAATATTTACCCTAGAGTTCATTACGAATATAAAGGAAAGAAATAATGAATAACTGTTATAGTAGTAAAGATAGTATCCTACTGGCTAAATTTAAAGAGGTTCAGAGAGCTTTTGTGGAAGAGCATTTAAATATGTGTACAGAAGAACAGATAAAATTCTTTCACGAAAAAGTCTTTCCCAAAGGCATAAACACAGACGAACAGTTTATAAATGCAATTAAAATAATTGAGAGGACTATACATAATAATAAAAAAGGAGAAAACTAATGCCTTATAATGAAGATATACTAATAAATTTAACTAATGCTTTAACCCTTTGCCAACAAAGATTTGAATTTTATGTTGAACAGCATTCTAAAAAAGGTAAAGTAAAAAAGATGCTAAACAATCAACTTTATGCTGAAATGTGTAAAAAGGCTTTAAGAGGAGAAAAGGTAAGTGTTGAGGATGTTAAGACACAAGATTAAATTTGGAAAGTATTATGTAGAGGTGTGGTACTTATTAGCTCTTATTTTTGTTATAATTAGTATTATCCAAGACATTTGGTGCTTATTCTTTTTTGTGTTAGGATTATGGATAAATATGACAGTGAGGTTAATACAAAAGAAATGGAATTTACGAGAATAATTGATACCGAGAAATTTCCATATACAGGCTTTGAAAGTGAGTTTAAATTAGACCCATCTACATTATATATACATCAAGTACAGGGCGGTTATATTATATTTTTTATATGTCCTTGCGGATGCGGTGAGGTAAGTAGACTATACCACGGTGTTATTGGACCTCCTCACGAATGGGATTTAGATCGTGAAACTATAACTATTAGCCCTTCAATAAATAATCCTAAAGAATGTAAAGCACATTATTTTATTAGAAATGGAAAAGTGGAGTGGTGCGGATGATATACGAATTAAAACCCGAATTTATGCCAGAGTTTATGCCTAAAAGGGAAGAGTTAAAAGAAGGAATTCTGTATATTTCTTTGAAGTATGGTACAACTGCTCATTTATGCCCTTGCGGTTGTGGGCATAAGGTAAATGTTCCTATAAATCTCGATGGTAAAGAAGGCTGGTGGGATTACACAGAAGAAAACGGAGAGGTTTCATTATCCCCGTCAATAGGTAATTTCCAAATACCTTGTAAATCCCATTATTTTATAACTAAGAATAAAGTAGTATGGTGCCCATAATGAGAACTATAACTTTTCAATACGAATCTACAATATTCATAGATAGCCCGTTTCCCGCAGATAACAAAGCCCGTGTTTTAGTTGACGGGCATGAACTTCCTTCTTTTATTTATCAAAATCAATTTATAATGGAAAAGTTAGCTCCTAATTTAAAAGCTATAGGAGAAAATGCTAAAGTCGTTATTGATAAGATAAAAGAAGTAACTATTGTACAGCCCGTAGAATGAGCAGGATTGGTGTAATTGGCAGCATGACGGTCTCCAAAACCGTTGGTAGAGGTTCAAATCCTTTATCCTGTGTATAATAAAAAACTATAGGGTTGTCCTATAGTTTAAATCTTGTTGTTGAAAAGGAGTTATAACATTTATATAATACTTCATATATATTGACATTTCAATATTTTATTTTATACTGATTATTACATTAGTTTCTCCTAATTAATTATTTTACTAATTTTTTAAAAATTGGCGCATGTGCGTGAAAACATTGACAGCTGGGAATAGACTAGTAGGGGTTGACTGTACCTCTTTTAACAAAAATTAGGATGATAACCTTACACACATAAAGCCCTTTATGCTGTAACAATAATCCAAGAGAATCGGGTACTCCTACAAACTCTTGTAAAACAAAGTCCTAGTACAAGTCAACGAACTAGATAACCTTGTAAAAACTTGTTCAAACGCTGAGGACATTATATAGATAGTTTAATGAAAACAGTCCTTAAACAAGACAGATGTGGGTAAAAGCCTACTCTATATAAAGCCAAAGCACCTGTGATTACCTTTTTACTTTATTCATTTGACCTTCATTTTATTTGGTACTGAGAAGATAGGGATAAAACCCTATCTTCTTATATTGTTTAATCTTGTTTTATATGTTATATTGAGAGTGGGATGTGATTCTAATATGGGAGTTTTTATGAAAATTCAATCTGTTATGTCTTTTAAGGGTAAAGCTGTTAATTGCCAACCTTTGAAGGGATTAAATGAAACAGTGATAAGACCTCTTCCGCCTAAAGATAAATTTGTGAAAAGTAATGCCTGAAACTAAATATACTATTGATTATCTAATTGAAGGTAGAAAGCAGTTATGGCTAACTACTGGAAATTTAGAGTCTGATAAAGAGTATATTAAAATTACAACTAAAGAAGTAACTAATAACCCCGAACTTTTACAAGAATTAGTCCAATACCCTGAAAAATTTATAGAACTGTTTTTCTACATTGTTAACAAAAGAAAGAAAACAGTTCCTTTCTTCTTGAATACTGTTCAACAGCACGTAATAGATAGACTTAATAAGGGAATGGAAGATTATAAGGCGGGTCGTAGAAATAGTCTTAAATTTAGATGTTTAAAGGGACGACAGCAGGGTGTTACCGCTTTAGTTACAGCCTATCAGTTAGCCTGCACTATCTTACATACTAACTTCTCAGGCTATACAATGGCTGATAACGGAGACAATGCGAGGGTTATATTAAACGATAAAGGTAAGTATCCTTATAGATACCTACCTAATATTTTTAAGCCCCACGAGAAATTTAACTCGGCGAATGAGATATTTTTCGATAAGTTAAATAGTTCTTGGCGTATTGCATCTGCAGAATCAGGAGAAGCAGGTCGTTCCAGAACTTTAAACTTCTTTCATGGATCTGAAGTAGGATTTTGGGATAATTATTTAGGAATAATGGCAGCGTTAGATCCTGCTCTCACCGAAGACGCTATAATATTTGAAGAGTCCACCGCAAATGGGCATAATGATTTTCATAGTAACTGGTTTGACGAAGATACAGATTATGAAAATATATTCCTAGTTTGGTGGTTAAGTTCTGAGTATAGAGCTAAGTTTGAGTCTGTTGAAAAAGAGGAAGAGTTTAAAAAAGCTGTTATCGAAGAGCTTACAGATTTCCATAAAAAATTAAATTTATTACGTACTAAGGAAAATTTAGATTGGAATCAGCTTTACTGGTATTGGGGTAAAAAGAAAGCTCTTAAAGATAAATTAGAGCAAGAGTTTCCATGTACTGAAGAAGAGGCATTCATTCACTCTGGTAAACCTTATTTTGATATTCAAGTAATACAGCAAAAAATGATTGAGTTAAAAGAATTTAAACCCTTAGAAATAAGATTAAATGGGGATGTAGTTATAGTCGAAAAACCTATACCAGATGAAAAGTATTACATCGGAGCTGACGTAGCAGAGGGGTTAGAAAACGAAGATTACTCTCAGGCGTACATAATAAAGGGGTCTACCGCAGAAACAGTCGCTTGGATTAGAGGACATTTTAGTACAGATATGTTTGGAAATATTTTGGTGAAATATGCTAAAGAATACAATAATGCGTTTATTGCGCCGGAAAATAATAACCACGGGCATGCCGTTCTTAATACTATATACATTTATAATAGCTATAAGCATATCTACATTCAGCACCAATTTAATAGAACTCATGACAAAAAAGAAAAAGGTAAAAAATTAGGCTGGACAACTACAGAGGCTTCAAAATACTTAATGTTGGACGAATTAGATTCAGCTTTACGTGACGGAGATTTTCAAATATACGATGTTGAGTTTTATAAAGAGTGTGCTAAAGTATTAAGAGACGAAAAAGGTAAAGTTGCTATAAATGGATTAGATAGAGTTGCCGCTGCTGCTATTGCGTGGCAAATGAGAAAATATTATAATAAAAGAGATCCGGTTGCGAGTTATTATCAACAACTTGCTGAAGAACGTCAAAAAAGATTAGAAGAATCTGGTTTACGGGTCGTAAGTTAAGAGGACAAAAATATGTTTTTTCGAGGACACACCCATGAAGATCTTCTAGTATTGAAGATCATGGACGAAATCAACACTATGCTCAATAACTGCCCTTTTAAGTATTTATTATTTTCGATAGGTATTGAGATAGAAGGACAAATTAAACCCTATAACTACATCATCAAAGAGGGTAAACTATACTTAGACACAACTAACGCTATCAGCAATAAAGATTTAAACTTATTTAAGTATTGTTTTCATTTTAACGGCAAACCTAAAACATTTAGAGATTTAGAACATTATGAATTTTTCTCAGAATATTTAGGAATGATAAAAAAAGCTTTTGAGGATAGTTTAAAGATAAAGAAAGAGTTGTATAGAATACGATGAATAAAACAGCAAAACCGTTATCAACAGCTATATCTACTACATATAGAGCAAAGCCTGACTTTGGCGGCGTATTTCCTGCAGCGGCTCCTTTTCCCAATAACGAACCTGAAAGGAAACAACCTAGAGCCTATACTGTAAGATCAGCTCAGAACATGGTTTTAGCTCCAAGGCAAGAAATGCCTAATCTAACTCCTTTTGATATATTAGATTTTGTAGCTAGGAGTACAGATGTAATTCAGATCGCAGAGAATATTCTTCTTAATCAGATTTCAGGTAGAAGATGGGATATACTTCCTGCAGATCCTGAGGATAAAAGTGATTATAAAAAAGAAGAAAAAATATTAAAAGATTTTTTCAAAAAACCCGACAAAGAAAGAACATACAGTCAGTGGATCCGAAAAGCCCTTAAAAATATGACACGTTATGATGCTTTTACGCTGTATAAACGTAAAAATAAAAAAGGCGGTTTATATGGATTAAATATAATAGATGGATCTACAATTAAAATAGTAGTTGATTCTAATGGAAATAAACCTACTCCCCCATACCCCGCCTTTCAACAGATAATATACGGCACTGTTAGGGGTAGTTGGAGTTTAGAGGAACTTGTATACGCCCCTATGAGCGAGGAGCTAAAAGGAAATTATGGTGTAGGTCCTGTAGAAAGAATAATACAGGCTACTATGAAGTATTTACGTAAACAAAACTTTGATTATGCCTATTATAAAGAAGGAGCCTATCCTGACGGTGGTTTATACGCTCTTAGACCTAATGACCAATCTCAATGGACTGCCGATG